>JAANMX010004642.1_pt1 | contig 10629 bp, 8 predicted proteins | sample 7279681 | NCBI WGS metagenome assembly JAANMX01 (sample SAMN14094542, study PRJNA606508) | bioreactor metagenome | isolation source: A lab-scale SPAN reactor treating ammonium-rich wastewater day 351 | place: Ireland: Galway | collected 2018-01-01
CCCCAGTCCCCAGTCCCCAGTCCCCAGTCCCCAGTCCCCAGTCCCCAGTCCCCAGTCCCCAGTCCCCAGTCCCCAGTCCCCAGTCCCCAGTCCCCAGTCTCCAGCCCCCAACTACCCCCGGAGCAAACAATGCCGCCTGCTTTTCGCTTTCAGACAATTCTGGACTATCGCAAACGGAGCGAAAGTGAACGCCAGATGGACCTGGCCCAGGCACTACAAATGGTGGTCAGCCTGCGCGCCCAGCGGGAGCGGCTGCAAAGCGAGCGGCTGCACCTGACCGAGACGCTGAAAAGTGCGTTGCTCGGCCAGCTGGATACGGGCAGCATCGAACGGGAATACCGCTATCTGGCTGGGCTGGATCAGCAACTGCGCCATCTGACCGGGGATTTGCAACAGGCCGAACAGGTGGTGACCGAGCGCCGGGGGGAGCTGGCCCAGGCGGTGAAAGAACGCAAAACGCTGGAACGGCTGAAAGAATACGATCACCAGAGTTTTGTCACCGCCTGGCAGCAAAAAGAGCAGGACGAGATGGACGAATTGAATATCACCCGTCACGCCTCCCAGCAGTAACCGTTGAGCCACCCCACCCTACCCCTCCCCATCCCAGGGAGGGAAGCGGATCGACTCCTCCCCCACTGTGGGGGAGGTTGGGTGGGGGTGAGCAGTTACCCCAGCAGTAACGCAAGCGTTACGCTTTTATTATGCTCAAATGGCTACACTCCTTCTACACTGTCCCCAGATGGATCAGTCAAATTTGTGGTATCTGTTCAGCCACCCCACCCTGCCCCTCCCCATTCCAGGGAGGGAAGTGGATCGACTCCTCCCCCACAGTGGGGGAGGTTGGGTGGGGGTGAGCAGTCACCATTTGTGAGAGTAGAAACGGAGTGTACAGGTGTCCGACTCCCTCTTTTCCGCCCTAGCCGAGACCGGCTACAACCGTATGTTCGACGACGTGCAGCGTCTGCTGATCCAGCGGCTGTGGGAAAAGGCCCGGTTGGAATTACAGGTGGACCAGGCACGGCAGCGGGCAGGTCAGGTCAACGGGCTGCCCCCCTCCACTTTTGATTCGCTCATCGATGAAGCCGCCCGTCGCCACGGCGTGGACGCCGATCTGGTCAAGTCTGTAATCAAAGTAGAATCCAACTTCGACCCTTCGGCAGTAAGCCACGCAGGGGCCAAAGGGTTGATGCAATTGATGGATGGCACGGCTGCCGAGTTAGGCGTGCGCGATAGCTTCGATGTAGCCCAGAATATCGACGGCGGCGTGGCCTATCTGGCCCAGCAATTGCGCCGTTTTCAGGGCGACGAACGGTTGGCACTGGCCGCCTACAACGCGGGGCCGGGCGCGGTCCAGCGGCACGGGGGCATTCCTCCCTTTGCCGAAACCCAAGCCTATGTCCAGCGGGTTCTCTCCTATTACAATCCGGGCGAAACCCGCTTCGATTATCACGCCTGAGCCGGAAAGGAAAGTCCAGTGAGCATCAGCAACGACCCAACTCTGCAATTGCTGGAAAAAGGGCTGGACGCGCTCTCGGCCCGTCAACAGGCCATCTCCAATAACATTGCCAATGTGGAGACGCCCAACTACAAAGCGGTGGACGTGGCCTTTGAGCGTTCCCTGCGCCGGGCGATGAACGAAAGCGGGGCCGCCCTGTCTGTCCAGCGCACGGACGACGGCCATCTGCGGATGGAGGGGAGAGCCGAGGGGATGGAGGATGTGGAAGCGCAGATGTTCCGGCGCACGGGTACGTCCATGCGGCTGGATGGCAACAATGTGGATATCGAAACAGAGATGGTCCGCCTGGCCGAAACAGCTATGCGTTATCAATCCTTTACAACCCTGGCCAGCCGCAAACTCGCCCTGCTGCGGATGATTGCCCAGGAGAGTCGGTAGATGGGTAGCAGGTGATCTGTTCCGGGTTTGGCATTCTGCTTTCATAAGGGGGTAGAAACGTGGAGATGCAAGGCGCTGCGCAAGCAGCCACAATGACGAGTGGAGACAAAGCACTTACGGGCAGCGGTGGCTCCCTGGGCAAAGCAACTGCCCCCTCCTCCGCCGAAATGCGTTCCGCTTTCGAAGCGATGATGGGGTCTCTGCTGGGAATGCTGGGCACGGGCCAGCCTATGGCGGTGATCCCCTTGCCCGAAAGCGGAGGAAGAGCGGGCAGCGGGCTGGCAGGCACAGGGGACTTGACGGGCAAGCCCGCGCTGGAAAGTCTCTACACACTGATCAATGGAAAGGTGGGACAGCCGGGTTTGACCACTGCCGCCCCGATTGATAGCACCCTGGGGGATACGCCCCTGGCCGCTCTGGCCGCGGCAAGCACCCCCTCCGCCCCCGCTCTTTCGGCTGACCAGTTGGCCTCCCTGGCCGGGGTCCAGCAGAAGACCGGGGACACGGGCCAGGCCAGTGAAGCCAGCCAGACAACAGTCCCCCAGGCCAGCGGAGAGGGAGAAGAGACGGCTGCGCTGCCGCTCCTTTCACAGATGAGTCCGGGCCAGGAAGACGCGGGAAACAGTGGAAAGGAGTCGGAACCCAGCAACCCGGCTGCGCTTCCGGTCAGGGGCGAGAGCGCACCCACCCTTTCCAGCTTTGCGGTGGGGACACAGGCCAGCAGCGCGCCCACGGCTGACGTGACAGGGAGTAAAAGTGGAACCCCCGTCTCAGCCACACCGACGGATCAGATCGGCGAGCAGGTGCAGGTGAGCCTGAGCCGGGGCGAAAATGAAGCGACCATTCAGTTGCACCCCAGGGAGTTGGGGTCGGTACGCATCCGGCTGCAAATGGAAAACGGCCAGTTGCACCTCTCCATCCGCGCCGAACAGCAGGAGACAGGCCGCCTGCTCAACAGCAAACTGGCAGATTTGCGCCAGAGTTTGGAAGGCCAGGGCATCCGGGTGGGCGAGCTGGCCGTAGCCCGCAGCGAGCGCACCCTGGCATCCGAGGCCGCCAGCCGGGAAATTGCCCCCGCGACCCGCTCTGGTCAGATGGATATGAACCCCAATGGCTCCCAATCCCAGCGCCAGCCGATGACTTTTGGCGGGGGAAATTTTGGCAATGGGAGCTTCTCGCCCAACCAGAACAGCCAGGGACAGCCGCAGGTTGCCGGCGGCGAAAGAGTCTCCGCTGTCGGTGGGACAGCAGAGGCAGAAGCCCGGCGCGGCAGTGCAACTTCCCGCGGGCCAGTGGGCGTGGACTACTACGTGTAAGAAGGAAGGGTAAGTCAAATGAACACCCAATCAGTGGGACAGGCCCGCAATGCTTCTGCCGGGGCTGTGGAACAGAACAGCAGCCGCAGCCTGGAACGGGACAGCTTTATGCAGCTACTGCTGCTCCAGATGCGTTCCCAAGACCCGATGAACCCTATGGACAGCGCCCAAATGTTCAACCAGATGGCCCAACTGACCAGCCTGGAACAGCTTTGGGATATCCGCGATTTGATGAGCCAGGCCAACACCACCCAGCAGTTGGGCCAGGGGGCAATGCTTCTGGGCCGCTTTGTAGAAGCAGCCAGCCAGAAAACGGGCCGTGTCTCCGGGCTGGTAGACGAAGCCCGGATGGTGTCTGGGCAGGTAATGCTGACCATAGGCGGGAAACAGGTCCGCCTGGAAGATGTGCTCTCCGTTAAGTCCTGATTTCAACTCTATTCGTTCAAAGAGGAAAAGCTTATGTCATCCAGTATGCTCACCGCGGCCTCGGCCCTGCGCAACCACCAAACTTATATGAATGTGATTGCCAACAACATTGCCAATATGAATACCATCGGCTTCAAGTCCAGCAACGTCCTCTTCCAGGATATGCTAAGTCGATCCGTCAGCGCCGGCGCAGCGCCAGCCGACAACCGGGGCGGCATCAACCCGATGCAGATCGGGCTGGGTATGCAGTTGGGCAGCATCACCACAAATATGGGCCAGGGCGTGATGCAGAGCACGGGCCGCCCCCAGGACCTGGCCTTGACCGGCTCCGGCTTCTTTGTCTACGCCGGCGCCCAGCAGCCCATCTACAGCCGGGATGGCTCTCTGGGGATGGACGCGGCGGGCAATCTGGTCAACCTGGGCACGGGTTTGCGGGTGCAGGGCTGGAAGGCCAACGCCGACGGTGCCATCGAGACTGCCGGTGCCATCGGCGATCTGACTATCCCCATCGGCGCGCCAATGACCGCGGTCCCCACCTCTGGGGTGGACCTGTCGGGCAATCTGGACGCCGCTGCCGACATCAACGACTCCATCACTACGACTGTCCAGTTCTATGACAGCCTGGGCGGTCTCAACGCGCTGGAACTGACATTCACCAAAACCGCGGCCAACACCTGGTCCGTAGACCTGGACCCGGCCCCGGGGTCGAATGTGGCCCTGAGTGCCCCGGCCCCGGCCACCGTCACCTTCAACCAACAGGGCCAGCTCATCGCCCCGGCAGATGGCAAGATCGCCTTCACCGGGACCCTGACCAACGGCGCGGCCAACGTAAATGTTTCGCTCAATATCGGCAGCCTCAGCCAGTTGGAGTCCCCCGGCGCGGACCAGTTGTACGTGACTAATCAGAACGGTCGCGCCCCCGGCCAGATGATCGATTTCAACATCACCGATTCGGGTGAAGTGGTGGCTATTTATACAAACGGTCTGCTCAAAACCCTGGGACAGCTTGCCGTCGCCGAATTTGTCAACCCCTCGGCCCTGCTCAAAAGTGGGGGCAATGGTTACACCCAAAGCGTCAACTCTGGCGATGCCCAAATCGTCCAGGCCGGTGACCGCACGACTATCAGCGCGGGCTTTCTGGAGCTGAGCAATGTGGACCTGACCCTGGAATTCAGCGAGATGATTCGCGCCCAGCGGGGTTTCCAGGCCAACAGCCGGGTCATCACCTCCAGCGACGAGATGATTCAGGAATTGGTAAATCTGGTGCGGTAGAGATTGCGAGTTGCGAATTGCGAGTTGCGGAAAGACCGCCGCTCGCAATTCGCAATTCGCAATCCGCAACTCGCATAACTTCCCCGTAACCCCCCCTCATTACGCGACGCGTACCCCCCACTCACTCATTTGGATTGTTCAGCCTTCTATACTACGGGTCAGCACGACCTGTTGCCAGCAGAATCGGATTTCCTTCCAGAAATCCGATTTCTACAGCCCATAGAAGACCCCATCCAAAGCTATGCCCAGCCGAAACCATCCAGCCCAAACCGACCCAAAGAGTCCTGTTATCTGGCAGATGCTGGTCGGGCTTTGGCTTCTGCTGGGGCTGCTGATCCCCGCCCCGGCCCTGGCTCGTCCCCAGGCCCTGGCCCTGACCGACTACCCTCGCCCTGGCAACGACAACGGGCGGGGTGTCCACTGGTCGCCGGTTTTGATGAGCCAGCCCGATGGAGTGGTGGATCGCTACCTCTCCGAAGCCAGCGCGATGGATATCCGCTGGCTCAAATTGATGCAGCCCGATCAGCCCCGGCTGGAACACGGCTATCTGCTGGGCCAGATGCAGCGCCGGGGTATGGAAGCCATCCTGCGGGTGCAGAAGACCTACAACGATTCCTACACCCACCTGGAGCCGCTGGTGCGGGCCGGGGTGGCTGCGGGGGTGGATTACTACGAACTTTACACGAACCCCAATGTGGCTGGGCTGACCGGCGGTTGGCGGCAGGGCCAAGCTATCGACATCCCCACACTTGCCACCAACTGGGCCGACGCCGCCCGGACCGTGCGCGGGGCAGGGGGCTATCCAGCGCTCCCCTCCCTCTCCCCCGCCGGCGCGGTGGACGACAGCGCTTTTCTGCGTCGCTTCCTGACCAGCCTGCGGGAGCAGGGCCAGATGGATGCCCTGGACGGCGCGTGGCTGCCTGTGCAAAACTATATGGGTGCGCTCCCCCTGGAGAGCCAGGATGGCTTCAGCCGCTTCCAGCGCTATCACGCCATCTTGCAGGCAGAGACGGGTCTCTCCTTGCCCATCCTCTCCACCGAAGGAGGCAGCCTGGCCGGGGAAGTGAGCGCTTCCCAGGTGGCCCAGCGCACGGTCGAAGCCTACCGCTTTATGCAGGAAAGCGCGCCCGACTACTTTTTTGTCTTCACCCCCTGGCTGCTGGTCAACGCGGCCGCGGGGGGCTACAACGGCGCGTGGGAGCGGGACGCCTGGTTTCCGGCCCAGGGCGATCCCCAGCCAGTGGTGGCGGCTGTCCGCTCCCTGGCCCAGGGCAACAGCACGCCCCCCGCGCTTGCCCCCGAGCCTGCCCCCGTCTCTGCGCCCTTGAGCTATGCCCAGCAGCCGGAGATGATGCGCCCCCTGGAAGAGACAGGCAGCGATCCACAGACAGCCCAGCCGGAAAGCCCCACACAGGCCACGCCATCCACAGGCAGCGCTTCGGCCCAGCCCGCGCCCCGGGTACTCTCCCGGGGGGAAGTGACCCTGAGCGAAGCCAGCGTCACCCTGCCCACCTACGACTTCAACGGGGCCCTGTTGCCCACCGCACAGGACGATCCCATCTACCCCGGGCCCCGTCTGGACTTTGAGCGGCTGGGCAGCCCATCGCCCAAAAGCTACCGGGCGCTGGTGCTGGAAAATGACTTTCTGCGCCTGACGATTTTGCCCGAACTGGGCGGGCGCATCTACCGCTGGGAAGACAAGACGACAGGCCGGGACATCTTCTATCACAACCCGGTGGTGAAACCCACCCGCTGGGGTGTGCGGGGCTGGTGGCTGGCCCTGGGGGGGATGGAATGGGGTGCGGGTCTGCCCGATCACGGACTTTACGAATATCTGCCCTGGCCGGCCGAAACAGTGGCTGACAGCCGGTCCGCATCCGTGCGCCTGAGCCAGACGATTCGGGACGGGGTGCGCGTCGCCATTGAGATCAGCCTGAGCGCGGACGCCCGCTTCTTTGCCGTGACGACCGACCTGCACAATCCGGGGCAAAGGGCGGTCTCCACCCATTTTTGGAGCACGGCGCTGCTGGCCCCCGGCGGCAATAATCAGGTGAACCCGGAGAGCCGTCTGGTCTGGCCCGCGGATCAGTTCAGGGTACACAGCAGCGCGGGCAGCCGGGATTTCCCCAACGGTACGACGCTGGACTGGCCCGCTGGCGGCGGGGAAGATGCCAGCCGTCTGGAAAACTGGCCCAGCCATCTCAGCTTCTTTGCCGAGCCGGGCGCGCAGCGGGGCGCGCTGGGGCTGGTAGACCCGGCAGAGGAGTTGGCCGTTGTACGCAGCTTCCCCCCGCGCACTCTCCCTGGCGTCAAAACTTTCTATGGGCCGGGGCTGGACGCTGACCTGTGGACCGACGGCGGGGAGGGCCAATATTTCGAGCTTTGGGGCGGGCCGGGCAAGAACTTCGCTTCCCCCATCACGCTGGCCCCCACCCAATCCCTGCGCTGGACAGAGCAGTGGTACACAGTGCCCGGTTTGGGGGAGTTTGCCGCAGCCAATGCCCACGCAGCCCTGGCGCTGATCCCCGCGGGCCGGGGTGTGGAGCTACGCCTGGCCGGGGTGAGCAGTGCGGCCCTGGCCCCGGGTCTGCGTCTTTCTGTGCGGGCCGACGAACAGCTTATCTTCAACGGCCCGGTCAGCCTCTCTCTGGACGAGCTTCAGCGCATCGACATCGATGCGCCCCTGGCGGGCCGCCGCTGGATTGTCCAGTTGATTGACGGCCAGAATCGGGTATTACTGGCCTGGGACAGCCAACCCATTCCACTGGCCGAGGGCAGTGACGAGAAACCGCCGGTCTGGGACAGCCGCCTGGACGATCTGGAAATCGACATTACCCCCGCCGCGGTCCAAGAGGGCCAGAGCTATTGGAAGGTGACAGCCGCCGAGTTTCAGAACGATCAGGAGGGGGGCGGTCGCCATCACATTTACATCGAAGTCCTGGACGAGGCGGGCAAACGCATCATCGGTCAGCCGGTGGAGGTGGTCTGGAGCACAGGCAGCGCCACTGTCCACACCGAAGACAAACCGGCACCCGAATATGCGGCCAACTTCCCGATGTACGGCAATCTGGGCGGCTACGCCCTGCGTCTGCCCGGCCTCAGCGAGACAGTGACCGGGATGGGCCTGCCAGGGGGCAAGCAGCACGTAGTCTACAACATCACTTTTCAGCGGGTCAGGAAATAGCATCGCAACTCGCAATTCGCAACTCGCAACTCGCAACTCGCATCTCGCAACTCGCATCTCGCACCACCTATCGTCTTTTGTTCTTTCCAGGGGATTTCCCATGCGCCACTTCATCTCTGCTCTCCTTCTGATCACCGCCCTGCTTGTCGGTCTGCTGCCGGCAACGCCCACCTATGCCGCGCCCGCGCCCCCCTTTGCCGTGGTGACCATTCCCCGGCTGAATGTGCGGGCCGCGCCCAGCACCAACGCGCCGGTCGTGGGCCAGGTGACCGGGGAGGAGCGGGTAACAGTGCTGGGCCGCAACGGGGAAGGTACCTGGCTGCGCGTCGAAGGGGCCAGCGGCGTCAGCGGCTGGGTCTTTGCCGAGATGACCCAGCCCAGCGTGCCCATCACCGCGCTGGATGTATACGGGGGCAGCATTGACACATCAACCCCGGCCAGCCAGGGAAGAGCAGAAGCATCGACCAGCCGGGTGGGGGAGAACCAGCTGGCTTCCTATCCAGCGGCCCAACCCCAGACCGCGCCGGCCGTCGCCCCTTCGGTCACGGATCTGGCCCCTGCCGCCAATGGGGATCCGCAGCCCATCGGGCCAACCCACCCCGGGCCGGCTCTCTCTGCCCCGGCTGCCACAGCCAATGTCTCGAATGTAGCAATGCAGCCCCTCTGCGCGCCCAATCGCCTGCGCACAGTCAGCCTGGGCGGGCAGCCCCAGACCTATGCGGCGCTGGATGATCGGATTTATGTGGCCCTTTCCAATGTGAGCAGCCTGCTGGTGGTGGACGCGGGGATGGATATGATGCTGGGCACCAGCCGCACGACTGCCGACCGTATCGGTCACATTGCCGCGGGCAACGAATATCTCTACGTCACCGATGCCGAAAAGCAGAAGCTCTATGTCACCAGCCGCTATGGCGCGGTGCAGAGCGAAATCAAACTGGCCGGGGTGCCCGGTCCCGTAGCCGTGACCGATGGCCGGGCCTTTGTCCTACACCCCCAAATCGGCGCGGTGAGTGTGGTGGACCTGGGCAGCAAAGAGACAATTGCCACCCTGAACATCGGCGCAGACCCCCGCCAGATCGTTGTGATTTCCGGTCGGGCCTATATCGGCCACGGGGCCGGTTTTCTCAGTGTGGTGGATGGCTTTGGCCGCCGCCAGGAGCAGTTGCACTTGCCTGTGAACGATGTGGTGGGAATGACGGCCAACCCGAAAAATGGGATGCTCTACGTCGCCAGTGGTCTGGACCAGAAGATTGTGGCGGTGGATGTGGCGACCTGGACCCTGGCCACCACCTGGACACTGGACACAATGCCCAGCAGTCTGGCTTACAACGACATCACCGACCACCTCTTTGTGCTGGACAGCACCAGCCAACTGTTGACAATCCTCAGCGGCACCGATCCGGGACGGGTGAGCCAGGTGCAGGTGAGCAAACAGCCAGCCCGGGACAGCGGCAACAGTCTGGTACTGCTGCAAAGCAAACTCTATGTAATGCACCCATCCAGCGACAATCTGGGCGTCTGGCTGGACCGCACCTGCCCCAACGAGATGGAAAACCGGATGAATATCCTGGCTTCCACCCATAGCCGCACGGACCTGGCCCCCCGCCGGGTCGAAGCCCGCATCGGCATTCTGTGGCCCCAGGGCGGATTGAAGCCGGAGGAAGCCGCCCTGGCCAACATCACCGCGGCACTCCTGCGCGAAGATGGGGCCAGCCCTGCCTGTAGCTGGGAGCCGGAAGTCACCCTGTGGGCAGCGGTGGGTGCAGACCCGGCCCAGCGGGTGGCCGTGGGTGAACGCCGTCTGCAACGGGAGAATGGGGTCGCCTTCCCGGTCTATGACTTCAACGATATCGACGTGCGTATGACCCGGGATCGCAAGCTGCCCATGCATTTCTCTGTGCGGGTGGACGGGGTAGAGACGGCCCAAAATGTGTGGACCCACGCGGCCAGCGGTCAGTTTCGGCCCACTGTGCGCCCGGAATTGGATGGATTGGTCAACCGCTATACCGGCCCCCTGGATGCCCGGCTTTGGGTCGAAGAGACGGCAGACGGACCCCAGGTATACGGGCTGCTGCTGCAAGCCGGCTCCCTGCTGGGTATGGCCCCCTCCTCGTCCGCCACGCCGCCCCAACTGCGCTGGGCATTGGACAACGGCGTCACGGAGCCGGAGTTGGTGGTAGGTCGGGCGGAAACCCGTCAGGAAGAGGGCTTTGTCTACACCGTCTGGCGCTTCCCCGGTCTGGACCCCAACGGTCTGCTGCGGGCCGCGGCCCAGGCCCGCTTTTGGGTAGAGATGCCCAACCAGACGGTCAACAGCAGTATTCTGGCCTGGGGCAAAGAGATTCGCACCCTGGGGGCACGGCTGCCCGCGCCGGTGGTGGGGTGTACGGATACAGTGGCGAGCCGGTGAGGGGAATTGCGTATTGCGTATTGCATAAGGTGGCGAAGCCACGATTTGCGTGCGGAAACGTGAAGACGTGAAACGTGAGATTACGTGACGGCACCTCACGTTTCAGATGGTTGGCCGACCGACTAAC
>JAANMX010004647.1_pt1 | contig 10620 bp, 12 predicted proteins | sample 7279681 | NCBI WGS metagenome assembly JAANMX01 (sample SAMN14094542, study PRJNA606508) | bioreactor metagenome | isolation source: A lab-scale SPAN reactor treating ammonium-rich wastewater day 351 | place: Ireland: Galway | collected 2018-01-01
GCGGGTTTCGAACGAAAAGAACCGTCCCCGAGTCGGTCAGCCGACGTAGGGCTGGACCTCGAGGATGGTCACCTCGATCGGCTTGCCGTTGGGTGCCGAGTAGCTGACGGTCTCGCCGACCTTCTTGCCGATGATCGCCGACCCCAGGGGTGACTGCGGCGAGAACACCTCGACGTCGGTGGAGTCGTCCAGGGTCATCAGCTCGCGTGAGCCGAGCAGGAAGGTGTCGGTGTCGTCCGGATCGTCGTCGTAGTAGATCGTCACCTTGCAGCCGGGGGAGACCTGGTCGGCGTCCCCGACGGGGGTCTCGCCCACCTCCGCGTGCCGCAGCATGAACTCCAGCTGCCGGATCCGCAGCTCCTGCTGTCCCTGTTCCTCCCGGGCGGCGTGATAGCCCGCGTTCTCGCTGAGGTCCCCCTCGTCGCGGGCGCGCGCGATCTTCGCGCTCACCGCGGCACGGCCCGCACCCTTGAGGTGTTCGAGTTCCGCGCTGGCGGCGTCGAACGCCTCCTGGGTCAGCCAGATCGTGTCAACCTGCTCGTCAGCCATCGAGCGAGCCTACCAACTCCCCGGACGCGTGGGCGCGAGGCGATCGCATGCCGCGCGACGCCTCCGGGCCAGCCGCTCGGCTCCGGTCAGGCCGGGCCGCAGCTCTCCACCGAGATCGCCGTCCCGCGCTTGAAGGTGCGCAGGCTGACGTCGACGCGGGTCACCTGCTCGGTGCCGGGCGGGATCTCGACCCAGCGTTCGCCGACCCGGTCATAGCTGACCGCCTGGACGATCAGGAAGCACTTCGCGGCCATGCCCGGGTCGGGCCGGTCGACCGCCAGCCGCGCCCGCATCTCGTTGTCGGAGACCACGCTGAAGGTGTCGATCCGTCCGGTCACCGGAGGGTTGGCGCGATGGGTGGCGACCCAGATCACGTAGCCGACGAGGGCGACCACGACCACGCCGAGGATCACCATCACAGCTGGTGAGAGGCGCTTGGGCGGATAGCGCCGCCGGATCCGTTCACGGTCGGCCTCGGTGATCGTCACCCGGCCATTCTGCCCGTCCGCCGAGTGGATCGGCGTGCGCCCGCTCGGACGGCTGTGCACAATGGCGCCCATGTCCACCACGAGCGCGTACCGCGTGGACGCGTCCGGCGAGCCGCTGCGGCTGCTGCACGTCCACGCCCACCCCGACGACGAGTCGTCCAAGGGCGCGGCCACCACCGCCATGTACGTGGCGCAGGGTGTCGAGGTGCTGGTGGCGACCTGCACGGGTGGCGAGCGGGGTTCGATCCTGAACCCGAGGATGGACACCCCCGAGAACTGGGCGCGGATGTCCACGCTGCGGAACGAGGAGATGGCGCGCGCCAAGGCCATCCTCGGCATCGAGCAGACCTGGCTGGGCTTCGTCGACTCGGGTCTGCCCGAGGGCGATCCGCTGCCGCCGCTGCCCGAGGGCTGCTTCGCGCTGCAGGACGTCGAGGTCGCGGCCGGCCCGCTGGTCAAGGTGATCCGCGACTTCCGTCCGCACGTGCTGACCACCTACGACGAGAACGGCGGCTACCCGCACCCCGACCACATCATGTGCCACAAGGTTTCCATGGCGGCGGTCGAGGCGGCGGCAGACCCGGCGGCGTGGCCCCAGCACGGCCCGGACTGGCAGGTGCTCAAGGTCTACTACCACATGTCCTTCCACCGCACCCGGCTGGCCAAGCTCGACGACCTGATGCATGCCCACGGCCTGGAGAGCCCGTATGCGGAGTGGCTGAAGAACTGGGAGCGGGACGAGATGGAGGAGCGGCTGACCACCTTCGTGCCGTGCGGGGACTACTTCCCGCTGCGCGACCACGCGCTGCGGGCGCACGCCAGCCAAATCGACCCCGACGGCCCCTGGTTCGCGGTGCCGCTCGGCATCCAGCAGGCCGGCTGGCCGACCGAGGACTACCAGCTGGTCAAGTCGATGGTGCCGGTGACGCTGCCCGAGGACGACCTGTTTGCGGGCATCGACACCCGAACCCCGGTTACGCTCGACACATGGTCCTATTCGATCTAGTGGACGCCAGCTGGTTCCCGCTGCTGATGGTGGCGTTCATCGGCGGCGTGATGTTCCTGCTGTACCTCAGCATGCGGCACGAGATCGGCAAGATCCGGCTGCCCCGGCGCGGCGACGCCCAACCGGCCGCCCAGTCGCCGGACGACCCGGCGGAGCAGTGAGCAACCGGCTCGTCGGAGCGTCCAGCCCCTACCTGCAGCAGCACGCGCACAACCCGATCGACTGGTGGCCGTGGACGCCGGAGGCGTTCGACGAGGCGCGCCGCCGCGACGTCCCGATCCTGCTCTCGGTCGGCTATGCCGCCTGCCACTGGTGCCACGTGATGGCCCATGAGTCGTTCGAGGACGCCGAGGTCGCCGCGCTGGTCAACGAGCACTTCGTGGCCATCAAGGTGGACCGCGAGGAGCGTCCCGACGTGGACGCCGTCTACATGAAGGCGACCCAGGCGCTGACCGGGCAGGGCGGCTGGCCGATGACCGTCTTCCTGACCCCGGACGCCCGGCCGTTCTTCGCCGGCACCTATTACCCCCCGCGCCCGGCCGGCGGGATGCCGTCCTTCACCCAGGTGGTGACCGCCCTCGCGGACGCCTGGGCGAACCGCCGCGACGAGGTGCTGACCAGCGCCGACGCGATCGTCGGTCACGTGGCGCAGGAGTTCGGCGCACTACCCGGACCCGAGCGGTTGGACATCCCGGCGGTGCTGGAGCGGGTGTCGTCCGACTTCGACCCGGTGCACGGTGGCTTCGGTCGGGCGCCGAAGTTCCCCGCGCCGGGACTGATCGACGCCCTGCTGGTCACCGGCGAGCCCGCGTCGGTGGACATCGCCCAGCGCACCCTGGAGGCGATGGTCCGAGGTGGCATCCACGATCAGGTCGGCGGCGGCTTCCATCGCTACAGCGTCGACGCCGGCTGGGTGGTGCCGCACTTCGAGAAGATGCTCTACGACAACGCCCTGCTGCTGGGCAGCTACACCCGCGCCTGGTGCCGGACCGCCGACCACGACCGCGGCCTGCGGCTGATCTTCGAGCGCGCCGTCCGCGGCATCGTCGGTTTCCTGGCCGACGACCTGCAACTGGACGGCGGGGGCTTCGCCGCCAGCCTGGACGCCGACTCCTGCGACATCCGCGGCATGGTCCACGAGGGGATCTACTACGTCTGGTCCCCGGAACTCCTTGCCGACGCACTCGGGGAGACGGACGCCGACTGGGCGGGCGACGTGTTCCACGTCACCGCGACCGGAACCTTCGAACACGGGCTGTCCACACTGCAGTTGCGCGGGACGCCCGACTGGGATCGACTGGACGCGGTGCTCGACCGGCTGCGCGCGGTGCGCGCCGAGCGGTTCGCGCCGGGGCGCGACGACAAGCTGGTCGCCGCCTGGAACGGCTTCGCCATCGACTCGCTGGTGAACGCCGCGCTGGTGCTCGGCGAGCCCGGCTGGCTGGACCTGGCCGAACGGGCCGCCGCGGCCTCCTGGACGCAGGTGGTCGACGGCGAGCTGCGCCGCACCAGCCTGGACGGCGTGGTCGGCGACGCCGCCGGCATGGCCGAGGACTACGGGGCACTCGCGCTCGGCTACGCCCGGCTGGCCGGGGCGCTCGGCGCGTCGGTGTGGCTGGATCGGGCGGTGCTGCTGCTCGAATCGGCCTTGCAGCGGTTCGGTGCCGAGGACGGCGGCTTCCACGACGCCCCCGCGGGCGGCACCGGGCCGCAGCCGTTCGCCCGCGCCCGGGACACCTCGGACAACCCGACTCCCTCGGGAACCGCGTGCCTCGTGGCGGCCCTGCGACTCACCGGTCTGCTGGCGGATCGGCCCGACCTCGCCGCGCGCGCGGACGCCGCGGCGGCCACCCTGCGCGGCGTGGTCGAGCTGTCCCCGCGGTTCGCCGGCTGGGCGTTCGCCGACGTCCTGATCGGCGACCAGGCCGGCAAGCGGCTCGCGCCCGCGGTGGCCGTGATCGTGACCACGGAGCCGACCCGGCTTTCCGAGTTCACCCGCGCCGCGGCCCGGATGGCTCCGGCGGGCACCGCAGTGGTGGCCGGTGTTGCCGGCACGCCCGGTTTCGCGCACCACTTCGACGACCGGGACGCCCGGGGAGGCGATACCGCCTATGTCTGCCGGGGGACCGTCTGCTTCGCGCCTGCGACAACCGTCAAGGACCTGCGCGACGCCCTGTGGAGGCGGGTGTAGGACGCCCGGGACGGTTCTCCCAGGTGGGCCAAGCCGCGAGCAGGACGGACTTGTGGGGTGGGCGCTCGGTTCTCCCGGGTCCGCCCAGCTACGGGCTGCTGGCGATCAGCCTGATATCGACCGCAGAGTCGTCGCCCGTTGGACGTGCGTGAGCCTCAAATCGGCTCGGTGCGCGGCCGTGTCGCGTCAACCCTGTAGTCGATATCAGACTCGTCGCGAGTACAGGGTCTCGTCGTGCCCTGCCAGATCCCGGCCTGCGCCGCGACGACGGAGCCGGGGTGACCCCGACGAGCAGCAACGCAACCACGTGGCGAACCAGATCGCGCCGGACAGCGCGACATTTGCTACGCATCCGTAACTTACGGTACCGTAGCTATTGTGACGACAACGCGAGGAAGAGAGATGGAGCGCACAGACCTGCCGATCCCCAAGCCGTTGATGCGGGGCTGGCTGCACCTGGCGATGACCCCGATCGCGTTCCTGGCCGGCATCGTGCTGATCGTCCTCGCACCGACGCTCAGCGGACGCATCGGCGGTGCGGTGTGGCTGCTCGCCGCGGTCGAGCTGTTCGGCGTCAGCGCGCTCTACCACCGCGGCAACTGGGGCGCCCGGACCCAGTTGATGCTGCGCCGGCTCGATCACGCCAACATCTTCGTGTTCATCGCCGCCTCCTACACGCCGCTGGCGCTCGCCCTGCTCAACCCGCAGGGCGCCGCCATACTGCTCTGGATCATCTGGCTCACCGCGCTGGCCGGGGTGTTCTTCAACCTGGTCTGGATCACCTCGCCGCGCTGGCTGCACACCCTGCTGTACCTGGTCATGGGCTGGGCGGCCCTGGGCTGGATCGGGGAGTTCTGGGTGAACGCGTCCCTGCCGGTCTTCCTGCTCATCGCGCTGGGCGGCCTGGTCTACTCCGGCGGCGCGGTGGTCTACGCGCTCAAGCGGCCCGACCCGTCCCCGCGCTACTTCGGCTACCACGAGATCTTCCACGCCTGCACGATCGTCGCCGCGATCTGTCACTTCGTGGCGATTGCCCTGGTGACGCTGCGTTGAGTGCCAGAGTGGGCACATGCTGTTGATCGTGCCCGCCGATGCCCCCTTCGTCCTCGACCCGATCCCGGGCGTGGATGTGCTCTCCTACGATCCGGACGCCGACCTCAGCGACGAGCACCTGGCGGCCGACGCGGCCGTGATCTGGGGCTTCGCGTCGCCGATCATCGACCAGCTGGTGCCGGCCCCGAATCTGCGCTGGATCCAGACCCTCACCGCCGGCCCCGATCCCGTGCTGGCGGCCGGATTCCCGGAGCGGGTCGAGGTGACCACCGGCCGGGGTTTCCACGACGAGACGGTCGCCGAGCATGCGGTCGCGCTGACCCTGGCCGGGCTGCGCCAGATCCCGGAGACGCTGGCCGCCCAGGCCGACCACCGCTGGGCCGACGAGCTGAGCGGATTCCGCCCGCTGCATGACGGGAAGACGCTGACCACCCTGATCGGCGCCCGCGTCACGATCTGGGGCTTCGGGTCGATCGGCCGGACGGCGGCCGCGCGGTTCGCCGCCTTCGGAGCCACCGTCACCGGCGTGGCCCGCAGCGCGGGCGAGCGCGACGGCTTCGCCGTGGTGGCCACCGAGGACGTCGACCAACTGCTCGCGAACACCGACGTCCTGGTGCTGGTGCTGCCCAAGAGCCCGGCCACCGACCACGTGCTGGACGCCCGCCGGCTGGCGCTGCTGCCGTCGCACGCCTGGGTGATCAACGTGGGCCGCGGCAACGCGATCGACGAGGACGCCCTGGTCGCGGCACTCCAGGCCGGCACCCTGGGCGGCGCCGCGCTGGACGTGTTCGAGACCGAGCCGCTGCCCGCCGACTCGCCGCTGTGGGACGCACCCCGGGCGATCCTCACCCCGCACAACGCCGGTGGCCGGCCGCTGCACACCAAGGAGTTCATCACCGACAACCTGCAGCGGCTGCTGGCGGGTGAGACACTGCGCAATCTTGCCCCCCGGTGACCGCTCCGGCACCGGTATCCTGACCGTCATGGTGTGGGCCACGCGCGTCGCGCGGGTGCTGTCGGCGCTCGACCCGACCGGATTGCTCTACCGGACCTACGAGCAGCGACTGCTGTCCGAGCTGAGCCCCGAGGGCCTGCCCCGCCACGTGGCCGTGATGGCCGACGGCAACCGCCGCTGGGCCCGCCGCAACGCACCCGACGAGCCGATCGCCGTGGGCTACGACGCCGGCGCGGACAAGCTCAAGGAGTTCGTCGGCTGGTGCGAAGAGGTCGGCATCCCCACCGTTACAGTCTGGGTGCTGTCGACCGAGAACCTGGACCGCTCGGACGACAACGAGTTCGGCCCGCTGCTACAGGTGATCGAAGACCTGGTCGTAGAACTGGCGGCCGACGGACCCTGGCGGGTGCAGATCGTCGGCGACCTCGACCTGCTGCCGGAGGCGATGGCCACCCGGCTGCGCGAGGCGTCCGCCAGCACCGAGGGCCGCACCGGCATGCACGTCAACGTCGCGGTGTCCTACGGCGGCAGGCACGAGCTGCGCGACGCGTTCCGGTCGCTACTGGCCGCCGAGGCCGCCAAGGGCACCAGCCTGGACGAGCTCGCCCGCACCCTGGAGATCGACCAGATCGCGTCCCATCTGTACACGGCCGGCCAGCCCGATCCCGACCTGGTGATCCGCACCTCGGGTGAGCAGCGGCTGTCGGGCTTCCTGATCTGGCAGTCGGCGCACAGCGAGTTCTACTTCCACGAGGCGCTCTGGCCCGACTTCCGCAAGGTCGACTTCATCCGCGCCCTGCGCTCCTACGCGCAACGCGAGCGCCGCTTCGGCCGCTGAGCCGGACCTGGGGACGGTTCCTGCATCGTTCGGGGACGGTTCCTGCTCGTCCAAGAACCGTCCCCGGATCCGGGTTCCGACGCACCGTTCAAGAACCGTCCCCGAGCCGTTCAGGAACCGTCCCCGAGTGGCTGGTTGGCTCGGCGAGCGGGCGTTGTGGAAGGCTGGCCGCATGACCTTTGAGAAGCCCGAAGTCGATTTTCCCGGCGACGCCCCCGACGATCTGACGATCACCGACATCGTCGTCGGCGAGGGCGATGAGGCCGTCCCGGGCAACACCGTGGTGGTGCACTACGTCGGCGTCGCGCATTCCAGCGGCGAGGAGTTCGACGCCTCCTACAACCGCCGCGAACCGCTGAGCTTCCGGCTCGGCATCGGCCAGGTCATCGCCGGCTGGGACCGCGGCGTCCAGGGCATGAAGGTCGGCGGACGCCGCCAGCTGGTCATCCCGCCGCACCTGGGCTACGGCGACCGGGGCGCCGGTGGCGTCATCGCGCCGGGCGAGACCCTGATCTTCGTGGTCGACCTGCTGGCTGTGCGCTGAACCGACGCCACTACTCTCCCAACACCCTGAAACCTGCACACTGGTTGCACCCCGCCGCCTCGCCGAAGCGGTCGGGGCGGCAATCAGTGTGCACTCTTCAGGCTCCTTCCGAGGTACCGGACTCCGGGGACTCGCGATGCTCGAGATTCGCCCGCCAGGGAGAGACCTCTCGAGCGTGAGGAACCGTCCCCAACGTGCGAACTTCAAACGGGAAGAACCGTCCCCGGAACGCGAACGGAACGCGAATCTCGAACGGGAAGAACCGGGCGTGCGACGGCTCCGAACGCAGAGACCGCAGGCGAGGCTCAGCCGGCCAGCCCTTGAAGCAGCTTCCACGCGGAACGGACGTCGCTCGACCGCGTACGCGAGGCCCCGATCGAGAACCGCAGCGCCACCCGATCGCCGAGCACGGTCCGGGTGAACAGCACCGCACCGGTGGCGTTGGCCCGCTCGATCAGTTCGGCGGTGGCCCCATCGCCGGCGCGCAGCGCCAGGCACAGCAGGTTGAGCGGATGCGGGGCCAGGATCTCGAACCGGTCGTCGGCGGCCACCCATTCCGCCAGTTCGGACGTCCACGCCAGATGATCGCGGATCATCCGCTGGGCGGGGGCCACGCCGTCGGTGCGGAGGGTGAACCAGAGCTTGAGCGCCCGGAACCGGCGACCCAGCGGCACCTGCCAGTCGCGGTAGTCGATCACCGCACCGGTCTCGGCGGCGGCCGTCCGCAGGTACTCGGGCAGGATGCTCAGCGCCCCCAGCAGGTTCGCCCGATCGGCGGTGTAGAACAGATTGCAGTCGAAGGTGACCCCCATCCACTTGTGCGGGTTGGTGCCGTAGCTGTCGGCCAACTCCAGGCCGTCGTTCAGCCAGCGCAGTTCGGGGCACAGCGTCGCGATGCCGGCCATCGCGGCGTCCACATGCAGCCACAGCCCGGTCTCGCGAGCCACCTCGCCGATGGCGCGCACCGGGTCGATCGCCAGCGAGTTGGTGGTGCCGACCGTGGCGCACACCCAGAACGGCGTCAGGCCGGCGGCGCGGTCGACCGCGATCGCCTCGGCGAGGGCGTCCGGACGCATCGCGAAGTCCCCGTCGTGCGGCACGACGCGGAGATTCGCGGTGCCGATGCCGGCGATCCGCAGGCCCTTCTCGATCGACGAATGCGCTTGTGAGGTGGCATAGGCGACCAGCCTGGTGGTGTCCGAATCATGATTGACGGCACCCTGCGTCGCCCGATGCCGGGCCGCCAGGATCGAGGTGAGGGTGGCCTCGCTGGCCGAGCCCTGGATCACGCCGCCGCCGGCCGCGCTGGTGCTGCGGAAGGCGTCCGGCAGGCCCAGCAGCTCGGCCATCCAGTCCATCATCCGGGTCTCCACCTCGGTGACCGCGGGGCTGCTCGCCCAGCTCATCCCCTGCACGCCCAACCCGGCGGAGACCAACTCGGCCAGGATCGCCGGGTAACCGGTGTTGGCGGGAAACCAGGCGAAGAACCCGGGGTGCTGCCAGTTCGTCAGCCCGGGAACGACCACCTCGTCGAGATCGGCCAGGACGGCGTCGAAGCCGTCCGGTTCGCCCGGATGCTCGGGCAGCCTCGCCGCGATCTCACCTGGCGCCACCCGTGCCTGCACGGGCAGCGTGCCGAGGTTGGCGTGGTAGTCGATGATCCACTCGATCAGCCGGTGGCCGTGCTCCCGGAACTCCTCTGCATCCACTCCCCCAACCTAACGGTGGTGGCCCACTACGGTGGTCGCATGGCCGCCAGACCCTCGGGTGGGACCCCCGCGACCGATGCGCTGACCGCGGCCGGCATCGCCTTCACCACGCACGCCTACACCCATCACGACGACAGCCGGGACTTCGGCGCCGAGGCCGCCCGCGAGCTGGGCGTCGACGAGCTGCGGATCTTCAAGACCCTGGTGGTCGACGTCGGCACCGGACGCCCACCGCTGGCCGTGGGCATCGTCCCGGTCGCCGGCCAGCTCGACCTGAAGGCGTTTGCCGCGGCCGTGGGCGCGAAGAAAGCGATCATGGCCGAGCCCGCGGTGGCGTCCCGCAGCTCGGGCTATGTGGTCGGCGGCATCTCGCCGATCGCCCAGCGGACGCCGCTGCCGACCGTGCTGGACGAGACCGCGCAGCTGTTCGACACGATCCTGGTCTCGGCCGGCAAACGCGGCCTGCAGGTGGAACTCGCCCCCGCCGACCTGCTGGCCGTCACCAGATCGATCTGGGCAGACATCGCGCGCTGACCAGCCCGGATGGGAGGCGGTCACCGCGTCGCGAGCACCGCCGGGGTCGCAATCGCCTCGTCGACGACGTCGCGGATGGAACGCCCGGCGAGCTCCCGCTCGATCGCCGTGACGATACCGCGCTCGATCCCGTCGAACACCCCGGCCAGGCCGGCCCCGATCGGGCACGCGGGGCTGGGGCCGTGCAGTCCGAGCACGGCGTCCTCACCCCGGACGATCGACCAGACCGCGTCGAGGCCGATCTCCTCGGGCGCCCGGCACAGCTCCCAGCCGCCGCCGCTCCCCGGCCGGGACCGCACCAACCCCGCCGCCCGCAGCGGACCCAGCACCCGGCGTAGATAGACCGCGCTGACCGCGGCCGAGCGGGCGACCTCCTCCGAACTCACCGGACGGCCCCGGCCCGCGCCGGCGAGGTAGGTCAGGAAATGCACCGCCACCGCGAACTGGGTGTTCGCTTGTCCCGCCATGGATCCATCGTGGCATATCGCAACCAGATCGACTACGGTTTTATTCGCAACTACTCCAGCTACGAATACACACGAGGGGACATCATGACCGTCTACGGAATCACCGGCGCGTCCGGACAACTGGGGCGCCTCACCGCAGAGGCCATCGGGCAGTGGGCCGACCCCGCCCAGGTCGTTCTCGTCAGCCGCTCACCCGGCGAGCTCGCCGAGCACGCGGCCCGGGGATTCGCCGTGCGCGCCGGGGATTTCGACGATCCCGAGTCGCTGCGCACCGCCTTCGCCGGCG
>JAANMX010004649.1_pt1 | contig 10619 bp, 13 predicted proteins | sample 7279681 | NCBI WGS metagenome assembly JAANMX01 (sample SAMN14094542, study PRJNA606508) | bioreactor metagenome | isolation source: A lab-scale SPAN reactor treating ammonium-rich wastewater day 351 | place: Ireland: Galway | collected 2018-01-01
CGGTGATCGCGCCCGGCGAACACGCCGAGCGGCGTTTCGATGCGCGTGTGGCTGTCGGCTTCGAGCGGCTCGAGCGTGATTCGCAGCAGCCCGTCGCCGGTCAGCCGCTCGACGGGCGTGTCCGGTCCGCATTGCTCGGCCAGCGCTTCGCCGAGCAGGGTCAGGAACAGGGCGAAGGCGTGTGCGTCGAGCGCGCCGAGTTGCGAGAGCCGCAGCGTGCGACCGGTGGCGAGGCGCCGGCGCGCTTCGTCGGCCTGGCGCGACTCCTCGGCGATCTGGCTCGCCATCAGCGCGCGTTCGGTGCTGCGGTCGCGCACGCGTGCAAGCGGGCCGCGCGGCGCGGCCTCGCCGTATTCGCGCAGGCGCGGGTTGATCCGCAGCGGTGGCGCCTCGGTCCAGGACGCGCTTGCCGGCAGGCTCTCGTCGTCGGGCGCGCCGAGGGAGAAATGCCGTGCCGGGTTCAGCGCGAAGGCGGCGCGGGCGAGGCGGTGCGCTGCGTCGTCGTCGACGCATTCGGCGAACCATTCGGCGAGGATGCGGAAGTCGGCCGAGCGGTCGCTGCGTCCGCTGCGCCGTTCGTTCAGCGTCGCGATCGCCGCGAGCAGCTGCGGGATCGCTGCACGCGCGCGGGCGCGCAGCAGTTCGGCCTGCGGCGGTTCGCTACCGGCGGGCAGGAACCAGCGGCACAGCCCCTGCCAGCGCTCGCGCCATGCGTGATGGCGGCGAAGCTGCTCGTCGTGCAGCTCACGGCTGTCGCCTGGCGCGGCGTCGCGCGCTTCGCGCTGCGCTACCCGCTGCAGCGGCGCGTCGATGCGCGGGGCCAGCGCCAGCAGGTTTCGCGCAATGGTGTCGGAGCGGCGGACGAGATCTCCCATGAAGCGCTCGAGGTAGTCGATCAGCCGGCGCTTGTAGTCGAGCACGGCGCCCGCTTCGGCCTGCTGCAGTTCGATGCTGCGCGCCACCGCGGCCATGAATGCCTGCGCGTTTTCGGCCAGGCTCTCGAAGACCCGAACGAGGTCGCGCAGGATCTCGTGGATTTTCGCCACGTCGACCGTGTCGCCCGCCGCGTCGTCCTTCAGCAGCAGGTGCAGCGACTGCAGCCGGCTGGCGATGTCCTCGAGCGCCACGGTCTGCAGTTCGGCGCGGCGCTGCAGGGTCTGCAGGAACACGGCGAGCCCCGCCTCGACCGCCTCGCCGCCGTGCGAGAGCCGGTACAGGAAGCGCGCCCGGTAGAAGTCGGCGAGGCTCGCCACGCGCGCCGTATCGTGCTGCGATTCGAGGTTGCCCCATTCGGCGAGCTGGGCGAGCGCGGCGTTCACGTCCTCGATGCGCGGCGGGCCGTCGGGCCAGAGGGCCTCGGCGAGCACTTCGTCGGGGCGCAACTGCAGCCGGTATTGCCGCTTGGCGGCAGCGAACACGTCGAGGATGCAGCGGTAGAACGCCGCCTTGTCCGCGCTCAGGTGTCGGAACAGTTCGGCCGATGCGGTTGTGATCTGCATGCGAATTTCATCGATCCGACGCTGGCAGCCTGGGCGGGCGGATCAGGCTTTCGGCAGGAATGCCGAAGCGCTCATGCAGACGCCAGATCATGTTGAGCGTCAGAGGGCGCTTGCGGGCGAGGATTTCATAGACTCGATTCAGGCGGCCGATGGCCGGCACCAGGTCTTTCGGCGTCAGTCCGGCCTGTTCCATGCGGAACTTGATGGCCTCGACGGGATCGCGGAGGTCGATCGGGAAATGCCTGGCCTCGTATGCCTCGACCAGTGTCAGCAGGATCTCGAAGCGATCCCCATCCGGCGTGTCGGGTTCCGGTTCGTTGTCGAAATACGCCGACACCTCACGGAGTGCAGTCTTGTAGTCGACATCGGTGCGAATGGGGCGGATTTCCACTTCCGTGCTCCAGTTCGACGGGGTCGGCGTCGATCGCGTCGTATTCGGCGTGCGTGCCGACGAATTTCACGTAGACGGCCTGGTAGCGATACGCCACCGAGACCACCAGGCGACAGTCGTTGCCCTTGATGTCGATGACGACTCGCCGGTTCTTCAGGATGCTGGCACTGCGGTACTGATTCCTGACGTCCGCAGGTTGATTCCAGATCGCCTTCCGTACCTCGTCCGTCCACGATTTCAACGATTGCTCGGCATCGGGGTTCCTCGCCCAGAAGGATCGCAAACGGCTGACTGCGATGACTCGCATGGTCCGAAGTATAGTCCCGAAATGGGACCTGTGACCAACGAATCGCGATGCGTTGGCCGAGATTCGGCACACCGGGGTGTCTCATCTCATGCTCCTCGATCAGCGTCAGTACCGCCCGTGCGCCCCAGCGCTGCACGACGTCGAAGTCCGCGTCGAGGTCGCGCGCCCAGGGGCGGCTGAAGACGCTGTCGCCGCGCTTGCCGGGGCACAAGGTCAGGCCGACCATCCGGCCGGCAGCAGCCACGGGCAACTCGGCGATGCGAAGCGGATCGGTCTGGCTGGTTCGTGGGGCAAGTGTGGTCGTGGCGCAGCGTCGTGAGGCGCACCACCCCGTCCTTGTGCCGGCACGACAGGTCGGCCCAGGCAGGGCACCCGATCACGCGCTGCACGTGCGCCTGGCGGGCCGCCTCGTCACCGGGCACCCGCGGTGATAGCCCCGCTGTGCCCGCCAGGAACTGTTCCAGAGCCTCGATGCCGTCGAGCCGCGCTGCTTGCATGTCGATCACCATCTCCCGATGATCGACGACCCACCCCGGACGACCGCTTCGGACTCATCTCATATTGAAAAAGACGCGGGCTGAAAAAGACGCGGGCTTGCATCAGGTACCGAGAGTATCTGCAATGTATCTACATTCGATGGAGGCGGTCGTGCGCGTCGAAGTTCAGAAGTGGGGCAACAGCGCCGCCGTGCGTATCCCTGCGCCGGCGCTGAAGGATGCCGGCATTCGAGTTGGCCAGAGTCTCGGGTTGCGTGTCGAAGGAGGCAAGCTGGTTCTGGAACCGGCAACCGAAAGCCTCGAAGACCTGCTGGCGAGGATCACGGCGGAAAACCGCCATGGGTTGGCACTCGAAGGGCCTGCCCGAGGAGCCGAGGTGTGGTGAAGGCGGCGCGCGTTCCCGAGCGCGGCGACGTCGTCTGGCTCGATTTCACGCCTCAGGCGGGCCACGAGCAAGCGGGCCGCCGCCCGGCTCTCGTGCTCTCGCCAGCGGTCTACAACAGCAAGAGCGGATGGATACTGTGTTGCCCGGTCACCAACCAGGCGAAGGGCTATCCGTTCGAAGTGACGGTGACGCCTTCGACCGGCAAGGTTACCGGGGTTGCCCTGGCTGACCAGGTGCGATATCTCGATTGGCGTTCTCGAAGCGCGTCGAAGTTCGCCTCGGTCACGACGCAGTGCGCTCTGGACGTGAGTGCGAAAGTGAAGCTTCTGTTGCCGTGATCGACGTTGCTGGCGCCCGACATCGGCGATCGCTGCAATGGTCGAAGCTCTCGGAAGTTCATCTCCGAGGGGGGCAGGCCGCGGTGTCACTCACCTTGGCGCTTCGCCCCTGCGCGGCGCGGGCTCAGGCAGCTTTCGACGCCTCGAACGCCAGGCACAGACCCTTGCCGCGGCCGAGGTACTGATCGCCTCGTGGGCTGATGACCACTGCCCGATGCGCCGCCGCGTCCGTGAAGTACCGCCAGCCGTGGCCCGCGTCTCCCTGGGCTGCGACGTGCGTCACCTCGCGCATGGCCGGGTCCAGGGCGGGTGCTGGCGGCCTGGCCTGCCACGCCTGCACGATCGGGTCGAGCGCGAGCGACGCGCCAGAGACACCCAGCACAAGCGCCAGCGTGCCCGTGCTCAGCGCGAGCCAGCGGTGGATCTGCCGCCAGCCCATCTGGCCTCCCGCTCGCCTACCGCAGTTGGAAGGTCAGCGCCCGGATGCACTGCTTGCCGGGCTGCGGCTTGCCGGCGTTGGTGCTCGCCAGCGGCACGCGCACTTCCGACGGGCTGTCGCGCAGGTGCTCCACTGCGGCGTCGACGCGGATCTCGTAGCCGGCGTCGATCAGAGCGTCGGGCAGGTTCCTGTAGTACCTGGCGTTGCCGCCGGCTACCCACAACGTGCCGGCATAGCCGCCCTTCGCGTCGGCAAGGTAGACGGCGAGGCAGGTGTGGTTTCTGATCACGAGTCGGCCCTTTCCAGAGGAAGCGGTGAAGAGTCCGGCCGCGCTGCGGCGACGCGCGCAGGCCACATGCGTTGCAGGGTGTCATCGCGCATGACGTGGTGGTGAAACAGCGCGGCGGCAGCGTGCAGGCCGATCATCCAGTAGCCGAGTTCGCCGATGAACTCATGGATGTCCTCCAGGCTCCCGCCCAATGCCCTGTCCGGTGCGATCAGCGCGGGCAACTGCAAGCCGAAGAACGTGATCTCCTTGCCTGCCGCGCTCAGCGTGAGCCAGCCCAGCAGCGGCAACACCAGCAGCAGCGCATAGAGGGCCGCGTCCATGGCCAGGGCCGATCGCCGTTGCCAGGACGGCGGCGCGGGGGTGATGGGCGGCGCGTGCAGCGCCAGTCGCAGAGGCAGACGCACCAGGACCAGCCCGAACACAGTCAGACCCAGCATCGAGTGCCACGTCTTCATCCACTCGCGCGCATCGCTGCCCTTGGGATAGAGACCGTGCAGTTCGATCGTCGCGTATACGGCGACCAGCAGCAACAGGGTCAGCCAGTGCGCGCCGATCAGCAGCGGGTGATAGCGGTGTGCCGGTGTATTCATGCAGGCCTCTGGCAGTCGGTGGCGATGAGTCGTTGCGGAGGGTCCGGCCTGATGTCAGGCTCGCAGGCATTCTGCAAAGCCCGCCATGAACCGACGCTGAAAGGGGCGTTCAGCTGCCGTTCGCCTCAGCGCGCGCAGGAATCGCGTCCACGACAGCGCGCAAGACGCTTCGTTGCCGCCTGGTCGTGCTGGGCCTGCGGCTCGGCGCGCCTGCGGCCGGCCCATTGCTGCACGCCGGGGAGAGCGACGATGAGTCGGGCACAAATCGATCGGTTCGGCACGCGCGCGAACTGCCATCGGTTCGAGGCCAACCGGTTCCGGCTGATGTTGGTCGCGTCGGGGTCGCTACGAGCCTATGCGTCAGCCGGCCGTCGATCCCCGTTCAGGTGGGGGAGTCCGGGTAGCGTGAGTGGAGGAGTCTGGGTGGCCGCCGGGGCTCACGATCGCTCTCACCGGCGCCTGGCGTCAGTGAGCGCGATCGCCGGGAAGTCCGCTGAATCCTGGTGGGCGGCACAGGGTTCGAACCTGTGACCCCTGCCGTGTGAAGGCAGTGCTCTACCGCTGAGCTAGCCGCCCCTGGAGGAGGGAGGCGCAATTGTAGGCAAATCCGCCCCCCCGATCAAACTTCAGGCCCTTCAGGCCCTTCGGTCCCTCTCACCCCGCTTCCAGACGATGCACCGGTTGTTCGCCGGCATCGCCCGGTCGTCCTTCAGCACGAAGCCCGCGGTGTTCGCGAGCGCGTCCACTTCTTCGAAGTCGCGGATGCCGCGTTTCGGGTTGGCACTGTGCAGCGCTTCGTCGAACTGTGCGTTGCTCTGGCTGGTGTATTGCCCTTCGTAGTTGAAGGGTCCGTAGACCACGAGCAGCGCGCCGCGCTTCGTGAGCCTCGGCAGCGCGGCGAACATGCGCTCCACTTCCTTCCAGCCCATGATGTGCAGCGTGTTGGCGCTGAACACCGCGTCGTAATCGCCCGCCGGGGTCGGGCCGTTCACGTCGTAGACGATCGGCGCCGGGACGTTGGCCAGCGCCGCCTCCTTCAGCCACAGGCGGATCCCGGGAAGGTTCTCGGCCACGTCGGAGGTTTGCCAGCGCAGTCCGGGCAGCGCGCGCGCGAAGTGCACGGCGTGCTGGCCGGTGCCGCTGCCGATCTCGAGCACCTGTCTGCGGTCGGCGAACCAGTCGCGCAGCACCGCGAGGATCGGTTCGCGGTTGCGCTCGCAGGCGGGCGAAAACGGCTTCTCCATGGCTTCAGAGCAATAGCGCCTGGACGGTCCAGAAGTAGATCAACAGGCTCAGCACGTCCTGGATGATCGTGGCAATCGGGCCGCTGCCGAACGCGGGGTCGCGGCCGGTGCGCGCGAGCAGCCACGGTAGCGCAAATCCGATCGTCGTGGCGCAGGCGCTGGCCGCGAGCAGGGCGACGGCCACGGCCAGCGCCAGGTGGGCGTCGCCGAACCACCACCAGACCGGGCCCAGCGCCAGCAAAGCGAGCGTCACGCCGATCAGCAGGCCGGTGCGCAGTTCGCCAGCCAGCAGGCGGGCGAGCGGCAGGCGGCTGAGCGACAGGCCGCGCACCGCGATGGCCTCGCTCTGCGTGCCCACCGCATCGGCCAGGTAAACGATGCCGGGGACGAAAAAAGCGATGGCCACGCGCGCCTGCAGTGTCGCCTCGAAGCTGGCGACGATCAGGGTGGCGAGCATGCTGCCCACGAGCCCCACCAGCAGCCACGGCAGGCGGTCGCGCGCGCGCCGGGTGGGCGGGGCCTCGACCGCTTCGCGTGCTCGCATGTCGCGCGCGCGCATCTCTTCGGGACCGATGCCGGCGAGGCGGTGCAGGTCCTCGACGTGCTCGCGGCGCAGCACTTCGAGCAGCGCGAGCGGCGGCACGACACCGGCGAAGCGGCCGTCCCGGTCGACCACGGGCATCGAGGTCAGGCCATGCTGGATCGCCAGCGACGCGATGTGCTCCTGATCGGTGCCGAGGCGCACGGTGGGCACCGGCGCGAGCGCGATGTCGGACAGCGCCTGGTCGGCACGGGCCTGCAGCAGTCGGGCGAGCGTCACCAGGCCGACCAGGCGACGCTTGCTGTCGAGCAGGTAGACTGCCTCGGCCGAGTCGACCTGCGCGCCGCTGGCCAGCCGCTCGCGCAGCGCACCCGCCAACTCGTGCGGCGACGCTTGCAGCACCTGCAGCACCCGGTGCCCGGCCGCAGTGTCCGGACGAATGGTCGGGGGTTCGACCTGGCGCGCAGGCGGCCAGGGCTCGCCCTGCGGCAGCGGCTTGCCTGGCGCGTCAGGTGCAGGCACGGCCGATGCCTCCGATGCAGGCGAGGGCGGCGCGCGGCGTCACGCGGGATCGCTCGCGTAAAATCAGCCGTCTCTCCTGCCCTCCGGATACCCGCGACATGGTTCGCACGCGCTTCGCTCCCAGCCCGACCGGCTTCCTGCACATCGGTGGCGCGCGCACCGCACTGTTCGCCTGGGCGTTCGCGCGCCACCACGAGGGTACCTTCATCCTGCGCATCGAGGACACCGATGTCGAGCGCTCCACTCCGGAGGCGGTGCAGGCGATCCTCGACGGCATGCGCTGGCTCGGCCTCGATGCCGACGAGGGTCCGTTCTACCAGATGCAGCGGATGCCGCGCTACCGCGAAGTGATCCGCAAGATGCTGGCCGACGGCAGTGCGTACCACTGCTGGTGCAGCCGGGATGAACTCGAGACGATGCGCGCCGAACAGGAGGCGCTCGGCCTGAAACCGCGCTACGACGGACGCTGGCGGCCCGAGGCCGGGCGCACGCTGCCGGCGCCGCCGGCGGGCGTCGAGCCGGTGGTGCGTTTTCGCAACCCGGCCGAGGGCGCGACCGCGTGGAACGACACCATCAAGGGCCCGATCGCGTTCGACAACAGCGAACTCGACGATCTCGTGATCGCGCGCTCCGACGGCACGCCGACCTACAACTTCTGCGTGGTGGTCGACGACTGGGACATGCGGATCACGCACGTGCTGCGCGGCGACGACCACGTGAACAACACGCCGCGGCAGATCAACATCCTGCGCGCGCTGGGCGCGCCGGTGCCGCAGTACGGCCACCTGCCGATGATCCACGGGCCCGACGGCCAGAAGCTGTCGAAGCGCCACGGTGCGGTGTCGGTGATGCACTACGACGAAGACGGCTACCTGCCCGAGGCGGTGGTCAACTACCTGGCGCGGCTCGGCTGGAGCCACGGCGACGAGGAGATCTTTTCGCGCGAGCAGTTCGTCGCCTGGTTCGACGGCTCGCACGTGAGCCGCTCGCCGTCGCGCTTCGATTTCGACAAGCTGCGCTGGCTGAACCACCACTACATCAAGGCGGCGGCCGATGCTGATCTCGCGGCACGGGTGCTGCCGCGGCTGCGCGCCTCGGGAGTCGAGCCTGCGCCGGGCGCGGCCGACCTCGCCGCGGTCTGCGGGCTGCTGAAGGAGCGCGCGCAGACGCTGAACGAGCTGGCCGAGATGGCGCACATGTTCTACGTCGAGCCGTCGATCGCACAGGCCGACCGGGAGAAGCACCTCGATGCGGCGCCGCCCGCACTCGGGCCCGCGCTCGCCTCGCTCGTCGCGCGGCTCGCCGGCGGCGACTGGACGAAGGACGCGATCACCGCGGCGCTGAAGGCAACGCTCGCCGAGCACGGGCTGAAGATGCCGCAGCTCGCGATCCCGGTGCGGCTGAAGGTGTTCGGCACGACGCAGACGCCGTCGGTCGATGCAGTCCTGGCGGCCATGCCGCGGGAGACGGTGCTTGCGCGCTTGCGCGCGTAAGGGGGGGTGGGCAAGGGCATTGCGCCCGACGGGTCATCGACCTTTCGTTCGATTGACGGCACCGCTGCTTTCTGATGACATATGCATCTGTATATGCCAATCGGAGTCAAGGGGTGACGCATGCAACGAGAACGCACTGCCAGGCTCTTCATGAACAACCGCAGCCAGGCGGTCCGGCTGCCCAAGGAGTTCGAGTTCTCGGTCAGCGAGGTCTACGTCCATCGCGAAGGCGAAAAGATCGTTCTTTCGCCTCGGCCGAGCAGTTGGCACGCCTACCTCGCCGAGGGACCGGTGGCTCCGGACGACTTCATGGAAGGCGTCGAGGATCTGCCGCTGCAGGAACGCGCGCTCTGAAGTTGCGCGGGCCGGCCGTGTACCTGCTCGACACCGATACCTGTTCGTACGTGATGAAGCGTTCCGACGCGGCGCTGCTGGATCGGCTCTGCGAAGTTCCGATCGAGGAGCAGGCGATCTCGGTCATCAGCGTCGCCGAATTGAAGTTCGGCGTGCGGCTGTCGTCGCGCCCGGATCAGGCGTCGGCGGCGTTCGAGGCATTCGTGCGCCATCTCGTCATTCTCGACTGGGGTGGCGATGCGGCAGATCACCACGCGGATATTCGGGCTGATCTTCGGCGTCGCGGAGAAATGATCGGGGCCAACGACTTGCTGATCGCGGCGCACGCGCGCGCGCTGGACGCCACGCTCGTGACGAACAACGTGCGCGAGTTTCGACGCGTGAGGAAGCTGAAGCTGGAGAACTGGGTCCGTTAGAATCACCGTTTCAGCATGAGGGCTTCCCCGATGTCCGGCAGCACGTTCGGTCGCCTGTTCACCGTCACCACCTTCGGCGAATCGCACGGGCCCGCGATCGGCTGCGTGGTCGACGGCTGCCCGCCCGGCATGGCGCTGTCCGAGGCCGACATCCAGCCCGACCTCGACCGCCGCCGCCCGGGCACCTCGCGCCACGTCACGCAGCGGCAGGAGCCCGATGCGGTGGAGATCCTCTCGGGCGTCTTCGAAGGGCGCACCACCGGCACGCCGATCGCGCTGCTGATCCGCAACCAGGACGCGCGCAGCAAGGACTATTCCTCGATCGCTCGAACCTTCCGCCCCGGCCACGCCGACTACACCTACTGGCACAAGTACGGCGTGCGCGACCCGCGCGGCGGCGGGCGCTCGTCGGCGCGGCTCACGGCGCCGGCGGTGGCCGCGGGCGCGATCGCGAGGAAATGGCTGCGCGAGCGCTTCGGCACGCAGATCCGCGGCTGCATGACGCAGCTGGGCGAGGTGGTCATTCCGGTCACCGACTGGTCGCAGGTGCCGAACAACCCGTTCTTCGCTGCCGACGCGAGCGTCGTGCCGAAGCTCGAGGAGGTCATGGACGCGCTGCGGCGCACGGGCGACTCCTGTGGCGCGCGGGTGCGCGTGGTGGCCGACAACGTGCCGGTGGGGCTGGGCGAGCCGCTCTACGACAAGCTCGACGCCGACATCGCCTACGCGATGATGGGCATCAACGCGGTCAAGGGCGTGGAGATCGGCTCGGGCTTCGCGTGCGTGACGCAGAAGGGCAGCGAGCACGGCGATGAGCTCACGCCCGAAGGCTTCGCGACGAACCACGCGGGCGGAGTGCTCGGCGGCATCTCCACGGGCCAGCCGATCGTCGTGGAACTCGCGATCAAGCCCACTTCGAGCATCCGCGTGCCCCGGCGCTCGATCGACCTCGACGGGGCGCCTACGACGGTGGAGACGCTCGGACGGCACGATCCCTGCGTAGGCATCCGGGCGGCGCCGATCGCCGAGGCGATGCTGGCGCTGGTGCTGATCGACCATGCGCTGCGCGACCGCGGGCAGAACGTCGAAGTGGCGGTGGCCACGCCGCGCATCGCGGGGCCGGCGCCGCACGGCGCGCGTTGAGCGCGGGCGGCATCGGTGCCGCCGGCATCAAGGCGCTCTTTCTTGCCTACTTCACCTGGGTCGGGCTCTTCTCCCCGTACCTGAGCCTGTACCTGGCCGCGATCGGACTGACGATCGCCGAGATCGGCGTGCTGCTGGCGGTGCCGCAGGTGCTGCGCATCGTGGGGCCGC
>JAANMX010004655.1_pt1 | contig 10606 bp, 7 predicted proteins | sample 7279681 | NCBI WGS metagenome assembly JAANMX01 (sample SAMN14094542, study PRJNA606508) | bioreactor metagenome | isolation source: A lab-scale SPAN reactor treating ammonium-rich wastewater day 351 | place: Ireland: Galway | collected 2018-01-01
GCCGTTTGAATCGGCAAAGCGGGCCACGTCGAGCCAGTGCCTTGCCCACTTCTCCGCGTAGGCGGCGGATTCGAGCAGTTGACCAATCAGCGCATCGACCGCCTTGTTCCAGTCCAAGCGTGCAGCGGCCACAAACGCGTCGACTTCTTGGGGCGATGGCGGCAGCCCGGTCAGGTCGAGGTATAATCTCCGGCAGAGTGCTTCCGGATGCGCTCGAGGAGACCGCTTCAACCCTGCGCGGACGAGACTCGCGTCGACCAACTCATCGATGCCCGCCGCGGAGGTTCGTTGCGGCGGAACAAAAGCCCAATGCAAGGTGTATTCGCCATCCTGTTCGACCCACTGGCGGAGCAGCCGGCGCTGGCGATCGGTGAGTTGTAGTTTCGAGTTTGGAGGAGGCATCATTACGTCGGCGTCACGCGTTTCGATCCGGCGGATCAACTCGCTCGCGTCGGGCTTGCCCACCACCAGAGCCGCATATCCGCCCCGGTCTTGCCGGGCGCCCTCGGCGGTATCGAGGCGAAGATTTGCGCTGCGCTGCTTTTCATCGGGCCCATGACATTGAAAGCAATTCTCCGACAGAATCGGCAGAATGTCGCGACCGAAATCAACCCGCTCGTCAGCACGAATTCCGCCGGACATTGCAAGTAGTACGCCAATCCCGAGGATGCTCGTCCGGCGCATGAGGACCAACGCCAAATATCGCTGCATTGCCTGCGGAGAATATGCCCGGCAGCACCCCAGCGGCGTACCGCTGCGAAGGTCGGGCGAATGGTTGCCGCGGTGGGATGTTCGAGACATTTGGAGCGTGGAACCTTGTTAAAGTCGGCTGCCCAGGCCTGCTTGATGCCGTTTGCCACCGCAGACGATTGTCTGCGGGAATCGAGGGAATTTCCAGAGTCAACGCTTCGCAAATTCCCAACTTGGAGCGTTCCTCCAGGTCGCGGTTCGCTCGAGAAGGATGCCTGTTGTGGAGAGCTACGTCGTGCTTTGCCCTACTTGATGACTCGATCCAGTTTCACGCCTGGCATTCTTCGGTGGTACAATGGGACCGTAACCGGCAGACGGATGGACAATCGAGCCACGGCGGGCATTTCGGACCGCCCGTGGAGGCCAATCATGTCCTGCCCAGAACCTTCTGTTCGAGATTTGCGACGGCTGTGGAAGCCGCATAAAGAACGGTTGAACGGTCGCGATGAAGAGAATTCCACCAACGTCCGCTTTCACCGAGCCTGCAGCTGGCTGCAACGGGCCGAGCAGGTCACCGAAAGCAGCGACCTCGATCTCGCGCTGCTGAGCCAGTGGATTGCATTCAATTCGCTATACGGACTGTGGGACCCACATGCCCGAGAGCCGATCGCCGACCATGTATGCTGGCGAAATTTTCTCAACCGAATGCTGGAACTGGACGGAAGCCAATTCGTCGCCGAGGTATTGATGGAGAACAAACCGCTGGTGATGTCGATCTTCGACGACGAGTATCTCAGCCGCTACTTCTGGCAAGAGCCAACCGGCAAGCGGGCCAATCAATCCAAGAAAACCATGTATGAGGCCAGAACCTGGTATTTGCAGGGGAGTTGGATGCTGATCCTGGACCGTGTGATCGAGCGAATTTACTTCCTTCGCTGCCAACTCGTTCATGGAGCGTCAACGTACAATGGCTCTCTGAACCGAACGGCCATTGGTCGCTGCTCGCAGATGATGGGCCACCTGATCCGAGCTTTTCTGCTCGTGTGGATTAACCATGGAGCGGACGAAGATTGGGGGCGTATGTGCTATCCACCGATGAGGACCAGGCTTGGGGCGCGGTGAGTCGCCCAATTTGAAACGCCGCAACACGGCGCCAAACCGCGACTCGATTTTGAGAAGTTACGCGTCGGTCAACCTCACCAGAATCAGGTCGATCGTTGAACGCCATCAATCGAGCTCACTGCGTCGCCCTACTCGCAGGCGTCGGACATTTGCGATTTGGATTTCGTACCATATCCAGTCAGCGGGCGGATTGGCGTCGTTAAAGCAACAACCTCCATTCAGGCAACCATTCACCATGGGAAAGATCATCCTCGCCACTCGTTCGGTACCAGGTTCTTGCCTTGCCGCCTGTTTGTTGGCCGTATTCATGCTGGTGGCGAACGCATCGGTCGTGATGGCTCAGGAGGCCAAAAGTGGCTTGCCCAACATTGTGCTGATGATGGGCGACGACCATGGTTGGGAGGAGACGGGATACAACGGACACCGTTATCTTCGGACGCCGGTGCTCGACGAGATGGCCGCGACCGGACTGCGCCTCGATCGTTTCTACGCGGCGCATCCCAGCTGCTCGCCCACTCGAGGCAGTTTTCTCACGGGACGCCATCCCAACCGTTACGGTACGTTCGCCCCGGGCTGGTCCATCCGTCCCCAGGAAATCACCATCGCGCACATTCTTCGCAAAGCCGGGTACCACTGCGGCCATTTCGGCAAATGGCACGTTGGTCCGGTCAATGGCGAATCGCCGACCAACCCCGGCGCGATGGGATTCCACGAATGGGTGTCGCACGACAACTTCTTCGAACTCGACCCGCCCTTGTCGCGCAACGGCGGGCCGCCCCAGGTCTTTCGCGGTGAAAGTTCCCAGATCGTGATCCAAGAAACCATGCAATTCATCGATCGCGCTCGACAGCAAGGCAAACCATTCTTCGCCGTGGTCTGGTTTGGCTCGCCCCATGAACCCTTCAGTGGCTTGGCCCAGGATCTCGCCCTGTATGACGATCTGCCGGCCAAGTACCCTACTCCGAAGGTCCGGCTGACTTCGAACGAAACAGGCCTGCCGACGGAACGCCCCTTGGGCGACGTGCTGCGGGAGCGTTACGCCGAGATTACGGCCATGGATCGGGCGATTGGTATGTTGCGCAACCACCTCGCGTCCGAAGGCCTGCGACAAAACACGCTTTTGTTTTATTGCGGCGATAACGGCACGCCCTCTTGTGGCGTGTTGAGCTCGCCGCATCGCGGCATGAAGGGCGAAATGTACGAGGGCGGCACCCTGGTCCCGGGCATCATCGAATGGCCCGACCGCATTCCCCGGCCCCGCTCCAGTGCGGTCAACGCCTGCACGAGCGACCTGCTGCCCACGCTCTGCGACCTAACCGGACAGCCGCTCCCCGACCGCCCATTGGACGGCATCAACCTCACGCCGCTATTGGATGGCAAAATGACCGAGCGGTCCGATCCTATCTTCTTCTGGAGCTACGCTTCTGCCCGTCTCGACAGGCTGGAGTTAGAGCCCTGGATCGATCCCAAATTGCAACAAGGCACGACTCCGCTGGTCAAGGTCTTGGACGGCATTGCCACCCGCAATTTCAAGAACTGGCGACACCCGCGAATGAGCGACGCGGATTTCGATGGCCCCCGCACCGCCGTGGACAATCGTTTCAAGCTTGTACTTCACGACGAGGAAGATGGAAAACTGAAACGGGAACTCTTCGACTTGCGGGCCGATCCGGCGGAGAAGCACAATCTGATCGAACAACAACCCGAAGTGGCCGATAAATTGCAGCGGCAGCTCCGGCAATGGCAAGAGTCGGTGCTACGGAGCCTGGGCGGAGCCGATTACCAAGAGTAGAACAACCGCACGCCTGGTGAATCCGGCGAGCGGCTCGGCTGCCGACTTCGATAATGGCGCGATCAGGTCGCGTTGTATTCGGGCGATTCACGCTTTGGGGCGAGCTATTGTGGCCCTGCTTTCAGATAGCCAACCGAGTAATCCTTCGGCAGCGGCAATACCTGTTGCGTTTCTGCCCACGCATTCCACTTGGCGGAGAGTTGCCGCACCATATCGGCGCGGCGTGACGCGAGGTTATGTAGCTCGGTTCGATCGTAACCGCTGTCGTACAATTCCCAATCGCTCCCCCGTTCGCGCACCAGCTTCCAGCGGCCTTCGTGAAGGGCACCATGGCCTTCGTGCTCGAAGTAGATCGCGCGCGGCGCTTGCCGCTCGCCTTGCAGCATTGGGAGCAGATCGACACCCGGCAGCGGCAACGGGCCGCTGTCGGAAACATTGGCCAGGCTCATCATGGTTGGCAGAATGTCGATAAAGTGCCCAGGCTGGTGCTCGATCTCGCCGCGGCGCTTCAGACCCTTCGGCCAATGCACAATGCATGGCGTGCTGATGCCGCCTTCATGCGCGTAGTGTTTATAAAGCCGCCAGGGGGTGTTCGACGCATTGGCCCAACCGCTGCCAACGCTGTGATACGTTTCCGGCCCGCCCATTCGCTCCAGTTCGGCCCCCCGATGCAGCACATTGTCCGGTCCCGACTTGCCGTCGAACCCGTGCGGATCCCACTCGGCGCAGGCGCCGTTGTCCGAGAGAAAAAGGATGAATGTGTTGTCCCATTCTCCCTGTTCGCGCAGCGAGGCAAACACTCGGCCAAGTTGGCGATCCATGTTCTCCACCATGGCGGCGTAAATGGCCATGCGCCGAGCGAGATCGGCACGTCGGTCCTCCGGAAGGCTGTCCCACGAAGGATTCGCCGCGTGGATTTTTTCTTCCCAATGGGTATAGAACGAGCGCGGCGTGAGCTGGGTGGATTCCGGAACAATGCCGAGTTGCTTCATCCGCGCCAGCCGAGTTTCGCGAATACGATCCCAGCCGGCCCCGTAGGTCTGCACATGCCGCGCGATATCCTCTGCTCTGGCTTGCAACGGGAAGTGCGGAGCGTGATAGGCCAGATACAGAAACCATGGCCTGTCCGGAGATTTCCGGGCGATGTCGAGAAACTCGAGCGCGTGGTCCGTAACGGCTTCGGTGCCATAGAAATCGCCCAACGCGTACGCGCGCGGTTGGCGACCCGCCGGCAAACGCAGGTAATGTGATGGATCCCAAAACGTCTGTGCGCTGGTGAGCGTGCCGTAGAATTCTTCAAATCCGTATTGCGTGGGGTCGGGCGTGCCGAGATGCCATTTTCCCGCGATAAATGAGCGATAGCCGGCCGGTTGTAGCACCTGGGCGATCGTACTCGCTTGTGTCGAAAGCGTGCCGCGATAGCCGGGTTGGCCAAGATCCTTAACCATGTGGCCCAAGCCTACGCGGTGCGGATATTGTCCCGACAGCAAAGTGGCGCGCGACGGGCAGCAACGTCCCATCGAGTACATGCGAGTCATCCGTAGCCCATCGCGAGCCAAGCTATCCAAATGCGGCGTCGGAATCTCCCCTCCGTAGCTGCCGAGATCGCTAAACCCGAGATCGTCGGCAAGCACCAACAGAATGTTTGGTGCTATCGGCCTCTTCTCTGCTTCTCCGCATTTTGCCGGTATCTCTGACAAATGAGTCAGGATTGCGATAGCCACGAGCGCGGCCATGGTATGTTGCGGTCGGGTGCGTAATCGGTGTGGCAACCGAAAAACGGCGAGAGACGGCATTTCATGTTGCTTTCAGGTTGGAGTAGGCAAAAAACCCCGCGAGACTGGACAGCGCCGGATACGTTGGCAAAAGCGGCAAGTTTGACGACGCCATAGTAGATTTTTCGGTCGCACACGCTGACCAGACCGAACGCGACCACAAAGGGCTTCTCAAGGCGGCGAGCGACGACATGCTGGAGGTATTGGCCAAGGAGGAATGCCTGGACGGTGGGTTCTCTGAAGCCAACATGAAGCTCTTCGTTTCATTCTCGGGCAGTCCATTGCACAAGTTCATCGACGCGCAAAGTCAACGATACTTTGCCGTGGTTGGATCAAACCGGAACAAAAACGTCTGCATCGGGCCGGTAAAACTGCGAGGGATCAATGCCATGCAAACGTCGTGGCGTGGATCGTACACCATCGCGCACTCATGGCCAAACTGACCTGCCGGAAGTTCAATCTCGAGTTCGCCCATGCGGTTGGTTGCACAATCGAGTGCATACAGTTTATCGCCCAACCAGAGAATGGTGTCGTGCTTGGGGATATACACTGCTTCGCGGCCAATGGCGCCAGCCCCCGTGGTTGTGAGTTGCCGCCACTTGGCACCCTCGGAGAGAGAGCGGGCGAATACATCGACGCGATTGGAATCGCCTTTGAGTTGGATCAAGCGGTTTCGGGTGGAGTCGTGCAAGAGAGGCTGAAACTCGTAATGGTACTTGATTTCCTCCCGCGGAACGGGGAATTCGGAGTCCGCCAATTTCCAATCGACATGCCCCGACTCTCGTCGCACATTGCCCTGGTAAAGCCGACCTTCGCACATTGCGAATACGCCAAGGGGCGTTCCCACCAGTGATAAATGCCAAGGATTGGCGAATGGCCGACCAAATGCGGGTTTGCGCATCTTCTTCTCGGTCGGGTCGTACACCCAACTGGCATAACCATGTTTCTTGGAGTCGTATATGAAAACGTCCTCGAGGTCATCGCCCAGTTGGACTTCAGTTCCGTCGGGAATTGAAGGGCGGGCCAGGTACACGACCGTTTTGCTGGCCGGATCGTAGCAATACCACAGATACGTGTGCTGGCTGAACGGCATCATGCCATAGCTCCAGCCGAAGATGCCCGCGTTGGTACCTTCCAAAAACGGGGGGAATCGAGGAGGTTGGTCGAGGCTCCATCGATTCGCGACGAGGCTGTAGCGAGCAAAATCGTTGCCCGAATAGCCCGAATGGCCACCCCCGGTATACAAGACTTCGCTACGATCGGTGTCCATGACGGCCGTCGACCAGGTCTTGCTGATCAGCATTCCCGGCGGGCTGGCATCAACAAATGTGTTCGCGGGCAGACGGGCAAGAATCCTTGCTTGTGTTTCAGGTTCCGGCGGATCGGCAGTTTCCAGCGATCGTTTCTGCTCCGGGTACTTCCACGCCACGCTTCCATTCGCGCCCGGAAGTTCGCCATGTTTCGCCATTTCATCATAGCGAAAAGCGTAGGTACGCCGCTCTGGTCCAAAGGCCACAAGCAATGCTGCGCCTTTTTCCGGCCAGTCCGCCGCGGTCAACCAGCGATAACCAGGCAGTTCTAAGTCCGCGCCGACGGATTGCCATTGGTCGTCGGCAGCGTCGTAGATCCATGTCTCGTGCACCGCTGAACTGGTTGACGGATGGTGCAATTGGACCTTTCGTGCGTCGTTGCCACACACAAGAATCTTTCCACCGGGAAGTACAACCGTGGCGGGCGCATACATGGGGGGCGGCCGGCGCTGTGTATCGACCTCGCTCCATCGGCCGTTCTCACAGTCGAACGACCAGAAGTCGGCCAAGGCAGCCGACTGATCGTATCCGCCAAACATGAACATTTTGCCGGTAACAGGCTCAAAAACTATTGGCGTATTGCACCGGGGCGGCGGGACAACCCCCGGCTGATCGAGCGGCCGCCAGGAGTTCGCTTTGCAATCGTACAGCCATGTCGGCGCCGCGCCGCTGGGGTTGGTTGCCAATCCACCGCCAAACAACAGCGCCTGGTCGTTGATCGGATCGTAGCACATGCTGGCCCAGGCGACGCTGCGACATGTCGTGGGATGATTTCTTGCCTTGAGATCGGTCCAGGTGTTGCTGATCGGGTCGAGCGCAAAGGTGAAGCCGTCGCTGTAGTATAGCGCGCGATGGCGCCGCGAATCCCAACAAGCCATATTGAAGGTGTGGATTGGGCTGGGACGCAACACGCCGTCGAAATCCCACCAGCGTATGCGGTTGGTTGAATGGTATCCGCCCACGACCTGCAGGCGAGGGCCTTCGGCAAAGCCCAGCCCATCCGGTCCGGACTGCCCGTAAATCCGAAACGGAGGAAATGTTTTTGCGGACCATTTATTTGCCATTGGCTCGGGAAATGCCGGCAGCCAGGCAGGCTGGTTGGGGTCGAACGATTCCAGTTCGTATCGCAAATAGACGTTGCGCGCCGGTTTCTCGCCGCCGGTCCCCCACAGATAAAGGCGTTTGACGTTTTCGGCCCATACCGCCTTGGCGAACATCTTCCCGCCGGAACCATCTTCGCGGTGAATCAGCACCCACTGATTCGCAGGCAATTTTTTGTAGTCCGCAACCGTGTTTGTATCTTCCGAAATCGCCGGATTAGTCGAGGCAAGACAGCCGACAACCACGATACCGACCGCCAGGCACTTCCAGATCCTCAGCAGTTTGATACGGGGCAACGATTGAGGATACATCATAAATGTACTCGCAAGTAAATGCATAACGAGCCACTGGCAACATGATAGCCGGCCAAACAGGTCCAGTAAATTTTGCGATGCTTCAGAGTTGGCGCCAGCATCGGCAAAACTTGCCGCCGAGCGGCTCGTCCGAACTTTTGGCCGAAGCGCATCAGCCGGTCGACTGCTCGTGCGGCAGGACTCGATACGGCATCACAGGTCAAAACCAACCGGGCCTTGTAAAGAAACGCCCACCCTGCATGGCGGCCTACCATTCTGGTTAGCAGCACCACGTTGCCCACGTCATCATCAATCCCAAGGGAAAGGAAGACGAGGCACCGCTTAACCGTGAACCTCTGCAACGCTGGATCGCCTTCGCGCCGCAGGATAAGTGAGCATAGCGCTGCGACGGCAGCAGCGATGGGGAATCGGATTCTTAGCCAATCAATTCAGGTCGAAAGCGGCCATCGCCGGCAATCGGGTAAGGCCGGCCCTGACGATCGGGTATGGTGGTATGCTCGTTGTATCCCAGCAATTGGTACACCGTCGCCTGCATGTCCTTGGGCGAGACCGGCGTATCGGCGACTTCGCCGGCAATGGCGTCGGTGCGTCCCACCACCCGTCCCCTCGCGACGCCGCCGCCGGCAAACACCGAGGAATAAGCCCTGGACCAATGGTGGCGGGCAGCGCCCTTGGGTTTCGAATCGATCTGGGGAGTTCGGCCATGTTCGCTGGTGCACACGACCAGCGTTTGATCGAGAAGCCCGCGCATATCAAGATCCTCGATCAGGGCGGAATAACTTTGGTCGAACACCGGAAGCAGGTATTCCTTCAACCGCGGATAATGATTGGAATGCGTGTCCCAAACCGACGCGCCGTGAGGGCCAAACGGATCCCAGAACACGGTGACGAATCGGGCACCTGCCTCGACCAATCTTCTGGCCGCCAGGCACGATTGGCCAAACAGCGTCATGCCGTATCGTTCTCGTAATGTTGCTTTTTCCCGTTGAACGTCGAGAGCCGCCCGCACCTGGTTGGAGCCGATCAGCGAAAACGCCCTCCCTTGATGCTGGTCGTATTCGGCAATTGCGGTCAGTCGGTTGAGATCCGGCCGAACGGCATCGAACTGCGCAAGTAAGTCACGCCTGGCATCAAATCGGGTCCCTGAGATTTCTTCCGGCAGCGTGCAGCCCGACGCGAGCAGAAACCGCGCCTGGGCATCGATTCCGGCATGCGGATCCTTAACATCGGCGGTTTGAGAATCGGCGTTCAGCTTGGGAACGACCTTGGTGCCCGTACCTTCAAAATCCGTCCAAAACGGATCGAAGCCATTACCCAGGAATGCCGCGTACGGCCCTGCCTGGTTTGGCGAACTGCCGTGCGAGCAGAAACGCCACGGCAGCCCAATGTTTCGCGGCATCGCCGGTGATCGGACGCCGGTTCGCACCCCATCAAGATAGTCGACGACCGAACCCATGAACGGCCAATGTTGCGGATGGCGCGGTTCCGTTTCCAGCGGCACGCTGTAGGTTGGCATTCCGCTCATCACGTACGCGCAGCAATGAATAGGAAAACTGTGCGTCATGGAGCGGACGACGGTTATTCGATCGGCGATTTGAGCAATCCGCGGCAGACCTTCGCCGATGTGCAGGCCAGGCAGAGACGTGGCGATTGCTCCCATCTCTCCTTGGATTTCTCGAGAAGCATCGGGCTTGGGATCAAAGGTCTCGTGCTGCGGCGGCGAACCAAACAGGAACAGGAAAATGCACGCTTTGGCGGGTGCCTTGGGCTGCGGCGTTCGCCGCTTCGCCAGGCCATCGGCGTGCAACAGATCGCCCATTCCCAGCCCTAGCGCTCCGGCGCCTCCCAGCTGCAGGAAATTGCGCCGGGGGATTTCATTCTGGCCCATCGCTTGGCTGCTGAATGGACGAAGCATGTCGTTCGTTCTCCCGTTTGGCCCGTGGTGCTCCGCACATTCGGTCCCCAAGGCAATCGGCGAATGTTGCCCCTTGGCGCATGTTGGCATCGCCTGGAGGAATCGCCGCCGATGTTTGTCTTCACGCCTATGATCTTGGATCGGCGCTTTCGCCCGGTTGGGGGCATCTCGCGCTGGTTGCGGAATGGTTGGAAAGTAAGTGCCAAGGCATCGTTCAATTCATGTATGTGTAGCGTAACGACGTTCGCCGACCATTGGCAAGCGTGACCGAGTCAATTTGCATCGCGTAGTTCATCGCCGTCACGCCGTCTTGGCGATTGTGGTTTGCGTGTCCATGGCGTCGATCGCGACGATGGTTCCTTGGATGTCGACCAACCGCGAATGCTCGGGAATTGCCGTGATCTCGTTGGATTTGTCGTTCGTAGCCACCTCGCCCAGCGAGAGTCCGAAATCACTCGCCCAAATGCTGACCGAGTGCAGAGCCCTCAGGCTCTTGCGGCGGTTGTGGCTGGGCCGCAGCGTTTCTCCATCGACGAACAACATCGGTTGCTCCATACTGACTCGGGCCGTGGCATCGCGCGCCGCCT
>JAANMX010004657.1_pt1 | contig 10602 bp, 7 predicted proteins | sample 7279681 | NCBI WGS metagenome assembly JAANMX01 (sample SAMN14094542, study PRJNA606508) | bioreactor metagenome | isolation source: A lab-scale SPAN reactor treating ammonium-rich wastewater day 351 | place: Ireland: Galway | collected 2018-01-01
CTCGTTGTCCTCGCGGTAGGTGCTGACCGACAGCCCCGACAGCGAACCGGACAGGAAATGCGCCAGCTGCGCGCTGCTCACGCCCAGCGCGCGGGCGCGATCCTGGTCGATGCGCAGGCGCACCACCTTGCTGGGTTCGCCCCAGTCGAGATTGACGTTGGCCACGTCGGGATCGGCGCGCACCTTGTCGGCCACCTGCCGGGCGATGGCCTGCACCTGGCCGATGTCCTCGCCGGAAACGCGGAACTGCACCGGGTAGCCCACCGGCGGGCCGTTCTCCAACCGCGTCACCCGCAGCTGCAGCGCCGGGAACTGCGGCGCCACTTCGTCGATCAGCCAACGCCGCAGCGACTCGCGCGCTGCGCTGTCTTTCGCCAGCACCACGAACTGGCTGAAGTTGGCCGCCGGCAGCTGTTGGTCCAGCGGCAGGTAGAAGCGCGGCGAGCCGGTGCCGACGTAGGCGACGTAGTTCTCGATGCCATCGCGCGATTTCAGCAGCGCCTCGAGCCTGCGCGCCTGCGCATCGGTGGCGCGCAGCGAGCTGCCTTCGGCCAGCTCCAGATCGACCATGAGCTCGGGCCGCACCGAATCCGGGAAGAACTGCTGCGGCACGAAGCGGAACAGCGAAATCGAGACCACGAACGCGGCCACGGTGGCACCGATCACCAGCCAGCGGCGGCGCAGGCAGAACGCCAGCCAGCCGCGCAGACGGCGGTAAAAAGCGCTGGCGTAAGGGTCATGCGCGTGCGCGGCGGCGGGTTCGAACGGCGCGCCGCCGAAGCGCTGGCGCAGGCGCTGCGTCAAGGTCGGCCGCAGGTGCGCAGCGTGCAGATCCGGCAGCATCTTGTCGCCCAGCCACGGGATGAACAGCACCGCCGCCACCCACGACACGCACAGCGCAATCGCCACCACCTGGAACAGCGAGCGGGTGTATTCGCCGGTGCTCGATGCGGCGGTGGCGATCGGCAGGAAACCGGCCGCGGTCACCAGCGTACCGGTCAGCATCGGAAACGCGGTGGACTGCCAGGCAAAGCTGGCTGCCTTCAGCCGCGAGTAGCCCTGCTCCATCTTGATCGCCATCATCTCCACCGCAATGATCGCGTCGTCCACCAGCAGGCCCAGCGCCAGCACCAGCGCGCCCAGCGAGATCTTGTGCAGGCCGATGTCGAACACGTGCATGGCGGCGAAGGTCATCGCCAGCACCAGTGGAATGCTGACCGCCACCACCATGCCGGTGCGCAGGCCCAGCGAGAAGAAGCTGACCAGCAGCACGATGGCAACCGCCTCGGCCAGCACGCGCACGAACTCGCCGACCGCCTCGTGCACGCTCTGCGGCTGGTCGGACACCTTGCCCAGCCGCATGCCCGTCGGCAGGGTTTTCTGCAGCCGCTGGAACTCGGCCTCCAGGGTGCGGCCCAGGCGGATGATGTCGCCACCGTCGCGCATCGCCACCGCGATACCCAGCGCGTCCTGCCCCATGAAGCGCATCTTCGGCGCCGCCGGATCGGCGAACCCGCGCTTGACGCTGGCAATGTCGCCCAGCCGCAACGTGCGGCCGCCGGCGCGGATCGGGAACGCGCGGAGTTGTTCCACCGAATCGAACTGCCCGTCCACGCGCAGGCGGATGCGGTCGCTGCCGGTCTCGAAGAAACCGGCAGGCGTCATCGCATTCTGTTCGTCCAGCGCCTGCTTCACCGCCGCCAGCGGGATGCCCAGCGTGGCCAGTTTGGTGTTCGACAGCTCGATCCACAGCTTCTCGTCCTGCAGCCCGATCAGCTCGACCTTGCCGACGTCGGGCACCCGCTGCAGCTCCAGCTGGATGCGATCGGCATAGTCCTTCATCAGTGCATAATCGAAGCCCGGCGCGGTCAGCGCGTAGATGTTGCCGAAGGTGTCACCGAACTCGTCGTTGAAGAACGGGCCGATCGCCTCGGCCGGCAGGGTGGCACGGATGTCACCGACCTTCTTGCGCACCTGGTACCAGAGTTCGGGCACGTCCTTCGACTTCATCGAATCGCGCGCCATGACGATGACCTGCGACTCACCCGGCCGCGAGTACGAGCGCACGAACTCGTACTTGCCGGTGCCCATCACCGCTTTTTCGACCCGCTCGGTGACCTGCTTCGACACCTGCTCGGCAGTGGCGCCCGGCCACAGCGTGCGCACCACCATCGCCTTGAAGGTGAACGGCGGATCTTCCGACTGGCCCAGCTGGCGGTACGACCAGGCCCCGACCAGGGCCAGCACGATCATCACGAACAGCACCAGCGCCCGATTGCGCAGCGCCCATTCCGACAGATTGAAGCGGGCCATGACTCAGCGCGCCCCGGCCGCGACCGGGCGATTGCGCCGGTCGACCGGTTTCACCGCCTCGCCCTCGCGCAGCAGATGGCCGCCGGCGGCCACCACCCAGTCGCCGCTGCCGATGCCGTCCAGCACCGGCACGCTGTCCTCGCCGTAACCACCCAGCCGCACCGCGCGCTGGTGGGCCTTGCCGTCCTTCACCACCCACACCGCGGTGGCACCGTCGTCGCCGCGCTGCACCGCCGCCAGCGGCAGGCGCAGGCTGCCGCCCGCAGCGCCGCTGATGAACACCCGCGCGCTCTGGCCCAGCCCGGCCTGCGCCGCCAGCGCCCCGTCCAGCGCGACCCGCGCGGCATAGGTGCGGGTCTGCGGATCGGCCGCAGCGGCAATCTCGCGCAGATGCCCCGGCAGGCGCTGGCCGGGCGCGCTCCACAGTTCCACCACCGCCGGCTGGCCGGTATGGAAATCGCGGATGCGCGCTTCCGGCAGGCCGATCGCGACCTCGCGGCCATCATCGGCTGCCAGCAGGAAGATCGGCTGCCCGGCCGCCACTACCTGCCCGGCCTCGGCCTGGCGGCTGGCGATCACGCCGTCCTGCGGTGCCCGCAGCCGGGTGTAGTCGTCCTGGTTGCGCATCAATTCGTATTTGGCGCGGGCAGCGCGGAAGGCTGCCTGCTGCGCGTCGAAGGCGGACTGGCTGATGAGCTTCTGCGCCAGCAGCGTGCGGTAACGCTCCAGATCGCCGCCAAGACGGGCCATGTCGGCCTGCGCAGCGCTGGCCTGCAGGCGCGCATCGCCGGGATCCAGCTCGGCCAGCAGCTGGCCCTGTTTCACCATCGCACCGGCATCGACCAGCCGCCGCACCAGGTTGCCGCCGACGCGGAACGCCAGCGCGCTCTCCTGGCGCGCATGCACCTCGCCGGCAAACGCTTCCACCGCCATCCCGGCGGCAGCGCCGGGCTGCATCACCAGCACCGTGCGCACCGCCTCGACGGGCTGCGGGTCGCGCCCGCAGGCGCCCAGCGTGAGTGCCACCAGCGCCCCTGTCGCCAGCGAACGCAGCGGCCGCAGATCGCGCAGCCTGTTCCAGACCAACCTCATGCCCGCTCCGTCGGCTCGCGCCCTATATTGAACTGGTTGGTATGGTATAGTTGCGAAACTTCGCAGTCCACTATCCAAGGCATGACCCGCAACATCGTCGAGAGCAAACCCGCGGGCCCCGGCCGGCCGAAAGACCTGACCAAGCGCGCGGCGATCCTGGATGCCGCCAAGCGCCTGTTCGTGCTGCAGGGGTTCGACGGCGTCAGCATGGACCAGATCGCGGCCGAGGCCGGGGTGTCCAAGCTCACCGTCTACAGCCACTTCGGCGACAAGGATCGCCTGTTCGCCGAAGCGGTGCGCGCGCACTGCGAGCAGGGGATGCCCACCCGCCTGTTCGAACCGGATCCCGAGGTGCCGCTGCGCGAACGTCTGAGCGAGATCGGCGAGGCGTTCTTCGCGATGATCATGACCCCCGAGGCGATCGCCGGGCACCGCATCCTGTGTTCGCCGCAGACCACCGGCAGCCCCATGCCGGCGATGTTCTGGGAAGCCGGGCCGCAGCGCGTGCAGGACGCATTCACTGCACTGCTGGAGCGGCGCATCGCTGCCGGCGAGCTGGAAATCGACGATCCCGCGCGCGCCGCCAGCCAGTTCTTCACCCTGCTCAAGGGCGAGCCGCACGCGCAGGCGGTATTCGGCTATTGCTGCAGCGGCCGCCGCGATACCCCGCAGGCGCACATCGCCAGCGTGATCGAACTGTTCCTGCGCGCCTATGCGACGCGCTGATCGCGGACAGGCTGAACGGCAGCCCGCCCTGCCCTTGGTGGCGGTGACTTCCGGCACTGCGTGCTGGTGTACCGGTACGGCCAGACTGCCCGCCAGACCGGGGCTGGCGGTACTACAATGCACGGTTCCCCGCAACGGATTTAATCCCGCATGAGCATCGACTTCGCCCGCGCCCGTGAAAACATGGTGGAACAGCAGATCCGTCCCTGGGACGTGCTGGATGTCCGCGTGCTCGACACCCTTGCGCGACTGCCGCGCGAAGCCTTCGTCGCCGAGTCGCTGCGCGGGCTGGCCTATGCCGACACCGCGCTGCCGCTGGGCCACGGCGAAACCATGCTGAAGCCGGTGCTGGAAGGCCGGATCCTGCAGGCACTGCTGCCCGCCGCCACCGAGAGCGTGCTGGTGATCGGTGCCGGCAGCGGCTACCTGACCGCCTGCCTGGCCCGGCTGGCGCGCGAAGTGGTGGGCATCGAGCGCCACGCCGACCTTGCCGAAGCCGCGCAGGCGCGGCTGGCGGCGCAGGACTTCGGCAACGCCGCGGTGCGCGCGGTCGACGCCTTCGAATGGAACCCCGGTCGCAGCTTCGATGTGATTTGTGTCACTGGCGCGGTTGCCACCATCCCGGCACGCTTCGTCGAATGGCTGAACCCGGCCGGCCGCATGTTCGTGGTACACGGCCAGTCGCCGGCAATGGAAGCGGCGCTGGTGCATCGCACGGTCAACGACAGCCGCGTCGAATCGTTGTTCGAAACCGATCTCCCCTATCTGGCGGGTGCCGAGCCGGTGCCCGCCTTCACCCTGTAAAGCCGCCAAGGATCCCCACCATGCTGCGTCGCCCGCTCGCCCTTGCCCTTGCCCTCGCCCTGCTGCCCGCCGCAGCCCAGGCCGACGACTTGCTCCAGAGCTACCAGAACGCGCGCAGCAGCGATCCGCAGTACGCCGCCGCGGAATCCACCCGCGCGATCGCCGCCGAACGCCCGGTGCAGGCTCGCGCCAACCTGCTGCCGGGCATCGGTGGTTCGGTCAGCAGCAACCGGGTCGACCGCGGCAACGGCGATTCCAGCAGCGGCAGCTGGGGGCTCAGCCTGAACCAGTCACTCTTCAACTTCGGCAGCTACACCGCGCTGCAGGGTGCCAAGGCGCAGGATCGCGCCGGCGGCTACAGTCTGGAAGCCGCGGGCCAGAACCTGATCACCCGCACCTCCTCCGCCTACTTCAACGTGCTGGTCCAGCTGGAGACGCTGGCCGCCGCGGAAGCCGCGGAGGCCGCACTGAAGAAGCAGTTCGACTTCGCCAGCAAGCGCCTGGAAGTGGGTCTGGCACCGATCACCGACGTGCACGAGGCCCGCGCCCAGTACGACGGCGCGCGCGCCAGCACCATCCTTGCCCGCAACGCGGTACGCGATGCCTACCAGGCGCTGGTGGAAATCACCGGTGCCCCGGTCGCCAACCTCAAGGGTCTGCCGGACGACTTCAAGCCGGCGCTGCCGGGGGAGCAGGGTGTTGATGCCTTCGTCGGCAATGCACTGTCCACCAACCCCTCGCTGAAGGCGCAGGAAGCCAACCTGGAAGCAGCCGAGGCAGGCGTCAAGACCGCGCGCGCCGGCCACTACCCCACGCTGGGCCTGCAGGCGTCCTACGGCAAGGCCATCCCCGGCCTGTACGACAATCCGGCCTTCACCGGTGCCAACAAGGCCAATACCAGCGTTGGCCTGACCCTGAGCATCCCGATCTTCTCCGGTTTCGCCACCCAGTCCGGCGTGCGCTCCGCGCTGGCCCAGCGCGATGGTGCCGCCGACGGGGTGGAGCAGAGCAAGCGCGCCATCGAACGCAGCACCCGCGGTGCCTACCAGGCGGTGGTGGCCGGCATCAGCGAAGTGGAGGCGCGCCGGCTGGCGCTGGTCTCCGCGCAAAGCGCCTACGACGCCTCGCAGGTGGGCCTGGAAGTCGGCACCCGCACCGTGCTCGACGTGCTGAACAACCAGCGCACCCTGTTCTCCGCCCAGCAGGCCTACGCGCAGGCCAAGTACAGCTTCCTGCAGAGCCGGCTGCTGCTGGAACAATCCGCCGGCACCCTGGACGTTTCCGACGTCGAGGACATCAACCGCCTGCTGACCACCGACAAGGCGGTCGCCGCCAGCATCGCCGCGCACTGAACCGCACGGCAAGGCATCGCGCGCATGGCGCGCTCCCACCGGGGATTCCATGACTGTGGGAGCGGCCCATGGCCGCGATCTCGACGCGCGCATGGCGCGCTCCCACAGGGGATTCCATGATTGTGGGAGCGGCCCATGGCCGCGAACACGACGCCGGCTCAGCGCGCCGCCGGCAGCGCCGGCTCGATCAGCGCCAGCGTGCGCACCAGCGCGCCGCGCCCGTCCTCCAGCAGCCGCGCCGCATTGTCGGCCAGCTGCCGGCGTGTATCGGCGTCGTCAAACAGCTTGCGCAACGCGCTGGCCAGGCTCGCTGCGTCGACCACGATCTGCATCGCGCCCGCTTCGCGCAGACGCCGCGCGATGTCGGCGAAGTTGAACAGGTGCGGGCCGCTGAGGATGGCGGTGCCGGTGGCCGCTGGCTCCAGCAGGTTGTGCCCGCCGATCGCCTGCAGGCTGCCGCCGACGAAGGCCACCTGGGCGCAGGCGTAGAAGCGCAGCAGTTCGCCCAGGGTATCGATCACGAACACCCCGGTCTCCGGCTGCGGCCAAGCGTCCTCGCTGCGCGAAGCCACCGCGAAGCCGGCGTCGCGGGCCCCCTGGAGCGCGGCGCGGAAGCGTTCCGGGTGGCGCGGTGCCCACAGCAGCAGGGCATCGGGATGGCTTTCGCGCAGCATGCGATGGGCCGCCAGTACCGCCGGCTCTTCGTCTTCGTGGGTGCTGGCGGCGATCCACACCGGCCGCGCCGCACCGAGCGCCGCGCGGCAGTCGGCGACGAAGGCGCGGGTGTCCACCGCCGCCATGTCGAACTTCAGGTTGCCGGTGACCTGCAGGCGCTCGGGCAGCGCGCCCAGTTCGAGAAAGCGGCGCGCATCGTCCTCGGACTGTGCCGCCACCCGGTGCACGCTGCCCAGCGCGCGCCGGATCAGCGGCCCCAGCACCCGATAGCCGCGCAGCGAGCGCGCCGACAGGCGCGCGTTGAGGATGTAGGCGGGAATGCCGCGGTCGCGGCAGCCGAACAGCAGATTCGGCCACAGCTCGGTTTCCACGATCAGCGCCAGCACCGGCCGGAAGCGGTCGAGGAAGCGGCCGACCGCGCCGGGCAGGTCATAGGGCAGGTAGACGTGGGTGACCGCGTCGCCCCACAGCGCGCGTACCCGCTCGGAGCCGGTCGGGGTGATGGTGGTGACCACCAGCTGCAGGTCGGGACGCAGCGCGCGCAGCCGGTTCACCAGCGGCGCGGCGGCGTTGACCTCGCCGACCGACACCGCGTGCAGCCACAGCGGCGCCACCGGCACGGTTTCGGGATAACTGGCGTAGCGCTCGTCCCAGCGCTGCAGATAGGCGCGCTGGCGGAACCCGCGCCAAGCCAGGTGGTACAGCGTGGCCGGCACAAGCAGGTACAGCGCGGCCGAATACAGGCCTCGCAGCATACGTTCGGTGAGATCGGCCTGCATGCGTACAGGATAGCCATGACGGAGATTCCGCGTGCGCCGTATTGCCGCGCTCGCGTCCGCGAATGTCCTCCGATGCCGTCCTTCGGCCGGCATCTCCTCCTTGATTTCGCGGACGCGAGCGCGGCAATACGGCCCCGACTCCTCAGTTCAACCCACCGGCATTCCGGGCCGCAGCAACAGCGCCCGGTAGAATCCACGCATGGCCTCGACTCCCCCCGATCGCCCGTCGTTCGCCCCGCGCCACTGGCCGGTCTGGCTGGGCGTGGGCCTGTGCATGGCCTTGGCGCGCCTGCCCTGGGGCGTGCAGCGCGCGCTGGGTACCGCGACCGGTTGGCTGGCGCTGCGCCTGCTGCCGGATCGACGCGAAGCGGCGCGCACCAATCTGGCGCTGTGCCTGCCGGAGCTCGACGACGCGCAGCGCGAGGCGCTGCTGCGCGCCAACTTCCGCGACGTCGGCATCGGCCTGTTCGAGTTCGCCCGCGCCTGGTGGGGCGAGGTCGCGCCGATGCGCGCCAGCGCCCGCATCGAGGGGCTGGAAATCCTCCGGCGTCTGCAGGCCGAAGGCCGCGGCGTGCTGCTGGTGTCCGGCCACTTCATGACCCTGGAGATGTGCGGGCGGCTGGTATGCGACCACGTGCCGCTGGCCGGCATGTACCGCAGGCATCGCAGTCCGGTGATGGAATGGGCGGTGCTGCGCGGACGGCTGCGCTATGCCAGTGCGATGTTCGGCAACGGCGATACTCGCGCGGCGATCCGCCACCTCAAGCGCGGCGGCGTGCTGTGGTACGCGCCGGATCAGGACATGCGCGGCAAGGACACGGTGTTCGCGCCGTTCTTCGGCATCCCCGCCGCCACCATCACCGCCACCCACCAGTTCGCGCGGATGACCGGCTGCGCGGTGGTGCCGTTCTTCCATCGCCGCGAAGGCGCGCGTTACGTGTTGCGGGTGGGCGAGCCGCTGGCACCCTTCCCCAGCGACGACGCGGTGGCCGACACCGCCGCGGTCAACGCGGCCATCGAGGCGATGGTGCGGCAGGCACCCAGCCAGTACCTGTGGCTGCACCGGCGCTTCAAGCGCCAGCCGGACGGGCGTTCGCGCTACGACTGAGCGTCAGCGCCCGGTGTCTCACGGCCCCACAGGCTGCCGGCGTACAGCGCCATCAGCAACAGCAGCACGCTGCCCCAGAAGGTCGAATACGCGGCCAGATGGGTATTGAACGGGAACACGCTCACCGCCAGTGCCAGCATCGCCGGGCGCGCGTTCTCGCGCGCCGCGGGATCGGCATAGCGCCAGGCGCGCCAGCCCAGCGCGGCACCGGCCAGCCACAGCAGCAAGCCGATGACACCGGTTTCGCTGAGCACTTCCAGCACGATCTGGTGGGCATGGAAAGCGACGCCGCTGCCCCAGGCGGCCTGCTTGCCCGGCTGCGGATCGCAGGCCGCGAACTCGTCGCGGAAGGCGCGCGGGCCGACGCCGTTGAGCGGATGCTCGCGCACCATGCACAACGCCGCCGACCAGATCCGGCCGCGCCCGGACAGCGCCGCATCCACGCCCCCCGGCTGCGCGGTCAACGCCAGGGTGGTGCGCTGCACGCGCTCGCGCACCTGCGGCGACAGCGCGGTGGCCGCCGCCAGCGCCAGTGCCCCGGCCACGAACACCGCCATCAGCTTGCGCCAGCCCAGCGCGCGCCAACCGGTCCACAGCAGCACCAGCCCGTAGGTCAGCCACGACGCCCGCGACCCGGCCAGGATCACCACCAGCCCGATCGCCGCGGCCGCGGCCAGCCAGCCGGCCTGGCCCAGCCGCTGCCGCGCCGCCGCCAGTGCGAACGGCGACAGGCTGGCGAGCACGATGCCCAGCTTGAGATTGCACGGGCCAAGCACGCCGGCCAGGCGATCGGCCGCCTCCACTTCGCTGGCGGTGCACATGCCGTGGCCGCTGACCGCGTGCTTGGCAAGATCCAGCAGCCAGAACAGCGGGCTGGTGCCGCTGATCGCTTCGATCAGCGCATCCAGCGTCCACGCCAGCGCGATCACCGCCAGCCCGTCGAACGTGCGGCGACGGCCGGACTCGCTGGCGACGGCCGCCGCGACCACCCACAGGAACGGCAGGTAGCGCAGGTCGATCAGCACTTCTCCGAAGGCGTGCAGGCGATCGCGCGCGTCGATCGCGGCGATGAGCTCGGGCAGCCAGTAGGCGGCGAACAGCACCGAGGTCAGCGCCCAGGCCGGGCCGCTGAGCAGCGCACCACCGCCACGGAATCGACTCGCGAGCAGCCGGAACAGGCCGGCCAGCGCCCCCAGCACCAGCACTGCCTCGGCAATGCCACGCACCGGCCACAGGGCGACGAAGGTCAATACCCACGCGGGTGCCCAACGCCAGCCGGCCGCGCCGGCGGCATCCATCATCCGTGCGTTCATGCGTCCACCATCGTCCGGTACAGCGCCAAGGTCGCCTCCTGCATCGCTTGCAAGGTATAGGGCATCGCCGCCGGCAGCGCTGGCGGTGCGTCCAGCAAGGCGCGCGCGCGCGCCGCCAACAGGCCGGTATCAAATGGTGCCACCGCGCCTTCCGGCTGCAGCTCGGCCAATAGCTCGCCCACCCCGCCGTGCGCCCAGCCCAGCACGGGCCGGCCCACCGCCAGCGCCTCGATCACCGTGCGCCCGAACGCCTCCGGCTTGCGCGACAGCTGCAGCACCAGGTCACAGGCCGCGTAGGCGTCGGCAATGGCGGCCGTCGGCGCAGTCATCGCCAGCGCCGCCTCCACGCCGGCTGTGCGCGCCAGCGCAGCCAGTTCGGCGAGGTAATCCTCGCGCCCGGCCTGCAGCGCGCCGGGCATCCACAGCCGCGCATCCACGCC
>JAANMX010004662.1_pt1 | contig 10589 bp, 6 predicted proteins | sample 7279681 | NCBI WGS metagenome assembly JAANMX01 (sample SAMN14094542, study PRJNA606508) | bioreactor metagenome | isolation source: A lab-scale SPAN reactor treating ammonium-rich wastewater day 351 | place: Ireland: Galway | collected 2018-01-01
CGCTGCTGGCGACGCTGCGGGAACGGCCCGAGGTCACCCACCGCACGGTGACGGAGATCAACACGGTGCTGGGCGCGGCGACCGCGGCGTCCGGCACCCCCCAGGCGGCCGCGCAGGCATCGCCACAGCACCGTTTCCGGCAGCCCGCCCAGCAACCGATTCAGCAGCCGGCGCCCGGATGGTATCCCGACCCGGGAGGCTCTCAGCAGTTGCGCTACTGGGACGGCCGGCAGTGGCAGCAACAGACCAGGGTGCCCGCCAACCAGGCATCGGTCAGCCTACTCCAGCAGACCACGGCCAAGCCCTCGAAGGCGCTGTCCATCCTCGCCTTCACCTTGGCCGGGGGCGCGTTGCTGATCCCGTTCCTCGGGTTGGGCGGTATCGGCCTCGGGATCGCCGCCGCCGTGCGCAAGGAGAGGATGGGTAGGACGGCCCTCTGGGTGGCGGTGGCCACGACGGTGATCGGCTTCCTGGTGTGGACCGCGCTCTACTCGCGCTGAACACCGAGCGCCCGGGCGTTGGGCCTGTTGGACGAATGTGCTTGCCGTAACACTGGAGGGCTACGGTATGGCCCATGTCTGAGTCACGCGCGCCCGAGTCAGCCCCATCGCCGCTATCACCGGCAGACGAGACGCCCGCCATCGGGCCGCATCGCCGGGGGGTCGAATTCCCACAGACCCACCCGCTCGCACTGGCCCCGGTGACCCCGCCGCCGCACACGGTCGACGGCTTCGTGAAGGAGTTCCTGCACGAGCTGAACACCGACCTCGGCGTCGCGCTGTCCCGGTCGTCGATCAACGACCAGTACACGGCGCTGGCCCACACCGTCCGCAACTACCTGACCGCGCGCTGGCTGGAGACCGGACGCAAGCAGCGCGAAAACTACCCCAAGTCGGTGGCCTACCTGTCGGCCGAGTACCTGCTGGGCAGGCAGCTGGGCAACAACCTGCTGGCCGCCGACCTGGCCGAGGTGGCCAAGAAGGCGCTGCACGCCTGCGGCCTCAGCCTCGACACGCTGCGGGCGCAGGAGGTCGAGCCCGGCCTCGGCAACGGCGGCCTGGGTCGGCTGGCGGCCTGCTTCATCGACTCGCTGGCCACCATGAACGTGCCCTGTATCGGCTACGGCATCCGCTACGAGTACGGCATCTTCCGGCAGACCTTCGTCGACGGCGAGCAGGTCGAACAGACGGACTCCTGGCTCGCGCTGGGCAACCCGTGGGAGATCCCGCACCCCGAGGCGTCGGTGATGGTGAACTTCGGCGGACGCACCGAGACCCATGACGACGACGGAGTCGAGCGGACGCGGTGGATCCCCGACTGGAACGTCCTCGGCGTCCCCTACAACTACATGGTCCCGGGCTACCTGAACGGCCGGGTGAACACGCTGCGGCTGTGGAGCGCCCAGGCCACCCAGGCCTTCGACCTGAACATCTTCAACGCCGGCGACTACGCCCAGGCGGTGCGGGCACAGACCTTCGCCGAGAACATCTCCAAGGTGCTCTACCCCGAGGACTCGACCCCGCAGGGCAAGGAACTGCGGCTGCAGCAGCAGTACTTCTTCGTGGCCTGCTCGCTGCGCGACTTCATCGACGGCCAGGGCCCCGACTTCGACCTGCGCGACCTGCCCGAGCGCGTCATCTTCCAGCTCAACGACACCCATCCGGTGATCGCGGTGCCGGAGCTGATGCGCATCTTGATGGACGAGCGCGGCTTCGACTGGGACGAGGCGTGGGAGGTCACCTCCAAGTGTTTCGCGTACACCTGTCACACGCTGCTGCCCGAGGCGCTCGAGGTGTGGTCGGTCGAACTGCTCGGACGGCTGCTGCCGCGGCATCTGGAGATCATCTACCGGATCAACGAGGAGTTCCTCGATCTGGTCCGCGAGACCTGGCCGGACGACTACCTGCGGCTGGGCCGGATGTCGATCATCGCCGAGTACCCCGAGCGCGGCGTCCGGATGGCCTTCCTGGCCACGGTGGCCGGCATCAAGGTCAACGGTGTCGCGGCGCTGCACTCGCAGTTGCTTCGTGACAAGGTGCTGAACGACTTCGCCGAGCTGTGGCCGGACAAATTCACCAACGTCACCAATGGCGTCACCCCCCGGCGCTTCATGAAGCTGGCCAACCCGCACCTGTCGGATCTGATCACCGACGCCATCGGTTCGGGCTGGGTGACCGACCTGGAGCGGCTGCAGGAACTGGCGCCGCTGGCCGACGATCCCGACTTCCGCGCGGCGTTCGCCGAGGCGAAGCTGGCCAACAAGATCCGGCTGCGCGACCGGTTGCGCGTCCGCGACGGGATCGAGTTGCCGACCGACCAGATGCTCGACGTGATGGTGAAGCGGCTGCACGAGTACAAGCGTCAAACGCTGAAGCTGCTGCACATCGTGTCGCTCTACGAGCAGATCCTCTCGGGCAAGGTGACGGCCTCCGAGGTCACCCCGCGCAGCTTCGTGTTCGGCGCCAAGGCGGCCCCCGGCTACCGGATGGCGAAGCACATCATCCATCTGATCAACGCGGTCGGCTCGGTGGTGAACGCCGATCCGCTGGTGGAGGGCCGGCTGAACGTCTTCTTCCCGGCCAACTACAACGTCACGCTTGCCGAGCGGCTGATTCCGGCCGCGGACCTGTCCGAACAGATCTCACTGGCCGGCATGGAGGCGTCCGGCACCGGCAACATGAAGTTCGCCCTGAACGGCGCCATCACCGTCGGCACCGACGACGGCGCGAACGTCGAGATCCGCGAACTGGTCGGCGACGACAACTTCTTCCTGTTCGGCATGAACGAGCCGCAGGTCGCCGAGCTGGGTGTCCGCGGCTACCACCCGGGCGAGTACTACGAGTCGAACCCGCAGCTGAAGGCCACCCTCGACCTGATCGCGTCCGGGCACTTCTCCGGCGGCGACCCGATGACCTTCGAACCGGTCGTCTCGAACCTGGTGCACCACGACCGGTTCATGGCGCTGGCCGATTTCGGGTCCTACATCGAGGCGCAGCAGCGGGTCGATGCGAAGTACGCCGACCCGGACGCCTGGACGCGCTCGGCGATCCTGAACGTCGCCCGCAGCGGGTTCTTCTCCTCCGACCGGTCGATGAAGGACTACATCAAGCGGATCTGGGGTACGAACCCGGTGCTCTGACCCGAGCGGAGAGATCCCGGCGTTCGCCGGGATGACGTAGTGGACCGGTAGTCCCCGTCATCCCGGCGGACGCCGGGATCTCCCGTCCCCACGACCAAGCGGCACTCCGAGCTGGACCGGGCTGGGCCCGAGGTCTGCGGTGCGGCGTGGAGGTCACCGGGGTCGCCCGGGAACGCGCCTAGACTCGCGATCGTGCCTGTTACCCCCCGTCGTGTCCGCCGTCCGTTGCTTGGTCTTGCTGGGGTCGCCGTCGCCGGTGCCCTGGCGCTGACCGCGTGCACAGCCCCGGACGTCTTCGTCCACTCGCCGCGGCCCAACTCGCCCACGGCGTCCGCCTCGGCGTCGGTGAACCCGGAGACCGATCCGGCGAAGCTGCAGCTTCCGCTGACCACCCTGCCGGGTTGGACGGCGCCGGTCGCGCTCGGCGGCGGCCAGTTCGCGCGTCCGTTCGAGCCGAACGGGAAGGTCACCTGGCAGCTGTTCGGCGGCGACAACCAGCCGATCGCGAATTACACCCCGGCCGGGCCGGTCGCTTTCGGCGACCCCTCCACGTACACGAAGATCCCCGGCGTGCTGACCTTCCGCGGCAACCATGCCCGGACGGCGCCCGCCTACGGCACGGCCGACATCAGGGAGAAGAAGCTGGAGATCGCCTGGACCCACGAGACCGGCGACGTCCAGGCCGAGGGCTCCTACTGGGCAGGCGCCGGCTGGACCGGCCAGCCGCTGATGGTGAACTGGCCGAAGGCGACCAAGGAGGCGATGGGGCTCGACCCCGCGCAGGTCGCCGACGACTCCTTCGTCGAGGTGATCTATCCGGTGGTCGACGGCAAGGTCTACCGGATGAACCTGGCCGACGGGAAGGACACCAAGGCCCCGATCGATACCGGCTTCGCGTTCAAGGGCACCGGCTCGATCGATCCACGTGGCTACCCGCTGCTGTACGCCGGCATGGGGCTCGACCAGAACGGCGACAACAAGGGCGAGTGGCGCTACCGGATCTTCGACCTGATCCAGAACAAGGAAGTCAACGGGTGGAGCGGGGCCGATCCGGTGTCGATGCGACAGCCGGCGTGGGGCGCCTTCGACTCCTCCGCGCTGGTCAACGCCGCCTCCGACACCCTGATGGAACCCGGCGAGAACGGGCTGATCTACAAGGTCAAGCTGAACGCCGAGTTCAACGCCGCCGCGAAGACGGTGAGCGTGAAGCCCGAGTTCACCAAGCTGCGCTACGACACCGGCGACCCCAATGCGCGGCGGGGCATCGAGGGATCGGCGGCGGCCTACCGCAACCTGATGTACGCCCCCGACAACGACGGCAACATCATCTGCTGGGACGCCACCACCATGCAGGTGGTCTGGGTCTTCCCGACCGGCGACGACACCGACGCCACCATCGTGCTGGAGAACACCCCCGACGGCCCGTTCATCTACACCGGCAACGAGTTCGACAAGCGCGGCGAGGCCGGCGCGAAGTCCGGGCCGGTCACCTTCCGCAAGATCGACGCCCTGAGCGGCAAGGAGGTATGGAAGTGGGAGATCACCGCCCAATACGACGTCGTCAACGGCGGCCTGATGGCGACCCCGGCGCTCGGCTTCGGTGAGGTCTCCGACCTGATCTTCGTCACCATGGCCAGGACCGCCTCGGCCAAGCAGGGCGACTTGGTGGCGCTCGACAAGAAGACCGGAAAGGTGGTCTGGCAACGCACGATGGGTGCCTTCTCGTGGAGCTCACCGGTGCTGATCCAGGGCTCTGACGGCCACGTCTACGGCATCCAGGGCGACTCCAGCGGGCTGCTGCACCTGTTCGACCCGAACACCGGCGAGGACTACGCGACGCTGCAGCTGGAGAAGAACATCGAGGCCACGCCGGCCGTCTACGGCAACATGCTGGTGGTCGGAACGTACGCCAAGAAGCTGTACGGCATCCGGATCTCCTGACCCGCCGGCCGGGCCTGAGTAATTCTCGGCCTTGTATCAGCACCGGGACAGGCGTACACCTGTGAGTCATCCGAGACGCACAGGAGCCCCCCAATGGCGAAGCAGGCGAAGAAGTTCTCCCGGGTCGTTCGAGACCTGGAACTGGCGGTCGGAGCCCCCGTGCTCACCGCTCCGCGGGGCGGCGGCGACGTGTCCGCCCTGTTCGTGGTGGTGTTCGGCAGGCCGCAGGGCGCGTCCACACCGTCGGTGCTCGGACGCGGGGAGCTGGTCAAGGAGGATCTGGTGCTCGCCGACCTCGATGTGGCGTCCGCCCTCCAGGACGGCGCCACGCCGACCTCGGTCGGGATCGCCTGGCTGACCGGCTCGACCCCGCACACCCAGGCCCGCGCGGTCGGCGAGTTCGGGCATCGGGAAGGCGATGACCCGGCCGACGCCACCATGTGGATGATCGAACTGGCCACCCCGAGCACGGCTCCGATCGCCAGCGCCCTGCCGCCGGGAGCGATTCCCGCCAGCGGCTGGTGCTTCCTGTTCCCGTGGCTGACCATGTGCAAGAGCAAGAACTGAGATGACCGGGCCCACCCGCGACGCGCTGGTGGTCGCAGCGGCGATCGCCGTGGACCTGCTGTTCTGGGACGGCGAGGTCCGGCTGGCCGGCGGCGGTGAGCTGCCGCTGTGGCTACCGGTGCTGATCACCGTGGCGGTGCACAGCACGTTGTGGTGGCGACGCCGCAACCCCCTGCCGGTGTTCGGCGTGCAGGTCGGCTTCGCCTTGGTGAGCGTCGCCGTCCCGTTGTGGCAACCGCTGGTCGGCCTCCTGATCGCCACCTTCGCCGTCGCCGCGAACACCGACACCCGCGGTGCCCGCTGGGGCTGGCTGGTGACCGTGCCGCTCGCCTCGCACGCCGTGGCCCTCGGCCTGTCGGCCGAGAGCGAGCTGGTGGGTGTGCTGCAGGCCACCGCGCTGCACCTGGCCGCGGGGGCGGCCTGCTGGATCGCCGGACGCCGGGTGTACCGGCGCGGACTGCAGTTGCGCGCCTGGCAGGCCGATCAGGACCGGCTGCGCACCGAAGCGACCCTCAACGAGCGCGTCGCGCTGGCCCGCGAACTGCACGACGGGGTCGCCAACACGATCACCACGGTCCTTGTCCAGGCAGCCGCGGCGCGCGCCGCGGCGTCGGCCGACCCCCGGGCACTGCACGGGATCGAGGCGGCGGCGCGGCGTGCCATGGAGGAGATCCAGGCCACCCTCGCGCTGATGCCTCGGGGGCCGGGCAGCAGCAGCGGTCCCCAGCTGGACGATCTGCCCGCCCTGCTGGCGCTGGCGGGCGAGGCCGGCCTCGACGTCCGCTATGCCGAGACCGGCGTCCGTCGCGCGTTGCACGCCGACGTCCAGACCGCGGTCTACCGGGCCATCCAGGAGGGCATCACCAACACCCTCAAGTACGCGCCGACCGGCACCCGCTGCCTGATCTCGCTCGCGTGGGGTGCCGACGAGTTGGAGATCGACGTGATCGACGAACCGGGCCGCTCCGTGGCTCCGCGCCCCGCGTTGCCACCGACGGGCGGACGCGGCCTGGCCGGGCTGGGCGACCGGATGCGCAGCGTCGGGGGCGTGGTGGAGTCGGGCACCCACAAGGACGGCTTCCGGCTGGCCGCCAGGCTGCCGGTGGGCGTCCGATGATCCGGGTCGCGATCGTCGAGGACGACCCGCTGATCCGGGCCGGGGTGGCCGCCGTGCTGGGTGCGCAGCCCGACCTGGAGGTGGCCGGACAGGCCGCCGACGGCGACGCGGCGGTGGCGCTGGTCGAGGACTGCCGCCCCGACGTGCTGGTGATGGACATCCGGATGCCGCGGCTCGACGGCATCGAGGCGACCCGGGCCGTGTGCTCGGGCGAGGTCGCGCCGCCGGTGCTGATGCTGACCACCTTCGACGGCGACCCCGATGTGCTCGAGGCGCTCCGCGCGGGGGCGTCCGGCTATGTGCTCAAGCGGAACCCCGACGATCTCGCGCCGGCCATCCGCCGGGTGGCCGCCGGTGACGTCTGGCTCGACCCGGCCGTGGCCGGCCATGTGCTGTCCGCGCTGGCCGCCCTGCCCACCCCCGGTACACCGAGCGTGGTGGTCGCTGGGCTGACCCCCCGCGAGCGTGAGGTCCTGGCGCTGCTGGCCGAGGGGCTGAGCAACGCCGAGATCGCCCGGCGACTGTTCGTCGGGGTAGGCACCGTCAAGACGCACATTTCGCGGATCCTGTTCAAGACCGGATGCCGCGACCGCGCGCAGGCCACCGCGCTGGCGTTCACCTCGGGCCTGGTCGTCGTGCGCTAACCTGTGCGCGTCCGGACAACGCCGTCACCCGCCGCCGACCGCATCAGGAGGGGCTCGTGACCGAACCTGCCGTCTTGCCCACCGTTCTCGACGAGCCCGACGATGCCCGCCTGCGGCGTGACATCCGCCGGCTGGGCGAGTTGCTCGGCGAGACCCTTGCCGCCCAGGAGTCCCCGCAGCTGGTGGACCAGATCGAGGACATCCGCCGGCTGTCCCGCGAGGCGCTGGCCGGCAACCGGCGGGCGCAGCAGAGCCTGACCAAACGGCTGAGCACCGCCGACCTGCCCACCGCGGTCAACCTGATCCGGGCCTTCCGCACGTACTTCCACCTGGCCAACATCGCCGAGCAGGTGGCCCGCATCCGGGCATTCGGCGACCGCCCCGAGGGCAGCGGCTGGCTGGCCCGGGCCGTCGAGCAGGTGGCCGACGAGCTCGGCGCCCCGGCGCTGACCACGGCGCTGTCCAAGCTGCAGGTGCGTCCGGTGTTCACCGCGCATCCCACCGAGGCCAGCCGGCGCACCACGCTGGTGCAGCTGCGCCAGATCGGGGACGCCCTGCTGGCGGCGCCGGAGGAACTGACCCCGCGCACCGAACGGCTCCGCGATCGGGAGCTGAAAAAGGTCATCGAGACGCTGTGGCAGACCGACGAGCTGCGGGTCGACCAGCCCACCGTCGAGGACGAGGCCCGCAACGTGCTGTTCTACGCCGCGGCGCTGATGGCCGGCACCGTCCCGCAGTTGCTCGACGACCTGGCCGACGAGGTCGCGCAGCAGGGCGGCTACCTGCCGCTGACCGCTGCCCCGCTGGCCCTGGGCAACTGGATCGGCGGCGACCGGGACGGCAACCCCAACGTCACCGCCGAGACGACCCGGCAGGTGCTGGAGCGCCAGCACCTGGTCGGTATCGGCGTCCTGCTGAACGAGTTGGACGCCGTGATCGCCGAAGTGTCCACGTCGAGCCGGCTGCGCCGGATCAGCCCCGAACTGCGGGCCAGCCTGGCGGCCGACATCGCGGCACTGCCCGAGCTCGACCAGCACGTCCAGCGCATCCACGTCGAGGAGCCCTACCGGCTGAAGCTGCACTGCGTGCGGCAGAAGCTGCTGAACACCCGCCGGCGGATCGCCGAGGACCAGCCGCACCGCCCCGGATGGGACTACCGCGGCAGCAGCCGGATGCTGGCCGATCTCGAACTGGTGCGCACGTCCCTGATCGAGAACTCCGCCGAGCTGCTCGCCGACGGACGCCTCACCCGGCTGATCCGGACCGTGAGCGCCTTCGGTCTGGGCGTGGCCAGGATGGACGTCCGGGAGCACTCCGAGAAGCACCATCACGCGGTCGGCCAGTTGATCGACCGGGTGGGTGAGTTGGCCGTCCCCTACGCCGAGCTGTCCCCGGACGAGCGCTACGCGCTGCTCTGCGGCGAGCTGGCGCAGCGGCGTCCGCTGGCCCCCTCGCCGCCGCCCCTGGACGCCGACGGCGCCCGCACCTACGCCACCTTCGAGGCGATCCGCGATGCCCACGAACGGTTCGGGGAAGCCTGCATCGAGAGCTACATCGTGTCGATGACCCGCGGCCCCGACGACCTGCTGGCGGCCGTGCTGCTGGCCCGGCAGGCCCGGCTGGTGGACGTCACCGAGAGCATCGCCACCATCGGCTTCGTGCCGCTGCTGGAGACCGTGACCGAGCTGCGCACCGCCGGGGAGATCCTCGAGCGACTGCTCGCCGACCCGTCCTACCGGGCGCTGGTGAAGCTGCGCGGCGACGTCCAGGAGGTCATGCTCGGCTACTCCGACTCGAACAAGGACGCCGGCATCGCCACCAGTCAGTGGGAGATCCACCGCGCCCAGCGGGTGCTGCGCGACGTGGCCGCCTCCCACGGCATCCAGCTGCGGCTGTTCCACGGCCGCGGCGGCACCGTCGGACGCGGCGGCGGCCCGACCCACGAGGCGATCCTGGCCCAGCCCTACGGCTCGCTGCGCGGCCAGATCAAGGTGACCGAGCAGGGCGAGGTGATCTCGGACAAGTACACCCTGCCGGCGCTGGCCCGGGAGAACCTGGAACTGACGCTGGCCGCCGTGCTGGAGGCGAGCACGCTGCACGTCACCTCGCGGCTGAGCGCCGAGCAGCTGGCCGAGTGGGACGCCACCATGCAGACCATCTCGGACTCCGCCTTCGTCGCCTATCGCGCGCTGGTGGAGGATCCCGACCTGCCCGCCTACTTCTGGGAGTCCACGCCGGTCGACCAGCTGGGAGCGCTGAAGCTGGGCTCGCGGCCGTCCAAGCGGCCCGACAGCGGGGCCGGGCTGGACGGGCTGCGGGCGATCCCCTGGGTCTTCGGCTGGACCCAGTCGCGGCAGATCGTCCCCGGCTGGTTCGGCGTCGGCAGCGGCCTGGACGCCGCGGTGGCCGCCGGTCACGGCGAGCAGTTGGCCGCGATGTACTCGCGGTGGCACTTCTTCCGGACGTTCATCTCCAACGTCGAGATGACCCTCACCAAGACCCGCCTGGACGTCGCCCGGCACTATGTGACGTCGCTGGTCGACCCGAAGCTGCACCACATCTTCGACCGGATCGCGGCCGAGTACGACCGGACGGTCGCCGCCGTGCTGGCGATCACCGGCGAGGATGAGCTGCTCGACAACCAGCCGATCCTGAAGCGCACGCTGGGGGTCCGGGACGCCTACCTCGACCCGGTCAGCTATCTGCAGGTCGCGATGCTGGCCCGGCTGCGCGCCGGGGATCGCGATCCACAGCTGCAGCGTGCGCTGCTGCTCGCCGTGAACGGGGTCGCCGCGGGGCTGAGGAACACGGGGTAAACCGATTCGGCACTGGTCGGACCAAAGTGGTCAGACCGTAACGCGGTGGTTACTCCGGACGCCCGTCGCCGTAACACCGCGGGAGTGGAATCTCGGGGAAGGTTCGCACCAATCCCCCGAAGGAGACCACCATGGCAACCTCGAAGGCAGTTGAGGGACTCTACGAGGTAGGCCCCGACCAGAAGCTCAAGGTCAAGCAGCCGATCTGGAAGTCGCTGTTCTTCCAGATCGGCGTCGCGATCGTCCTCGGCGTCACCATCGGCGCGCTCTGGCCGACCATCGGCGCCCAGCTCAAGCCGATCGGCGATGGCTTCATCCGGCTGATCAAGATGGTGATCGCGCCGATCATCTTCCTGGTCATCGTC
>JAANMX010004667.1_pt1 | contig 10577 bp, 12 predicted proteins | sample 7279681 | NCBI WGS metagenome assembly JAANMX01 (sample SAMN14094542, study PRJNA606508) | bioreactor metagenome | isolation source: A lab-scale SPAN reactor treating ammonium-rich wastewater day 351 | place: Ireland: Galway | collected 2018-01-01
GCGACCGCCTTTGGAGGCTTGCGTGTCGTTGATACCCTCGTCGGCGATCAATTGCCCAGGATCTGTTGAGGAGAGTGTTCGTCCATGTCTGCTGAACAACGGCGGACCCTCGATATTCTGGATGATGGACGGCTTGAACGGCTTGACTACGACGGCCTGCTTCGGTTCCACAAGGGCGGAGCCATTTGGGGCGCGAGCGTGGCCTTTCGTGCATTACAACGAGCGGAGCAGTGCCTTTCGGAACCGATGACGTGGGATCGACGGTTGTTGACGGTGACTAGCGCGCATCCCGGACCTGGCGTGAGAGATGCGATCGAGTACGTCACTCGTTGTGTCAGCCGGGGTCGATACCACCTGACCCAGCCAGCACTCGATGGGCAGTGCCATAAAGACATGCAGTTTGTCTGGTGGATTGATGATGGGATGCGAACGGTGTCTGTGGCCTTGCGCGATGACTTTGTGCCGAGTGACTTCTTGGCTTTGGTGGACCGTATCGAAACACCAATGGAACAGTCCAGCGATCAGGAGCGGCTTGGGCACTTAAAAGCAGAACTCACCAAACAGTTGTGGTCCGAATCTTTGGACGATCTCTTTCATGTGACCCTGTCTGCTCATCAGCTTGAGAAGTCAGTATAGCCATGCATGAGTTGAGCATTACCAGAAACATCGTCGCAATTGTGGCTGGATACGCAAATGGAGCAAGAGTCACTCAAGTTACCCTGGAAGTGGGGAAGCTCAGCGCCGTCATGCCGGATGCGATCCGGTTCTGTTTTGACGTTGTGGCACAAGGCACGGTGCTGGAAGGTGCGCAGCTCGACGTGATCGAGATTCCCGGGCGAGGGCGCTGCCGCACCTGTGGGCTCGACATCGAGTTGCGACAGCTTGTCGAACGATGCCCATGCGGCTCGTCGGATCTCGATCGGTTGTCGGGCGAGGAACTCAGGATCAAACAAATGGTGACCGTCTAATGTGTACGACCTGCGGATGCTCCGAGGATGCGACGCCGCGGATGACTGATCTGAACACAGGACTGACTGTGGATTTGCGTTCTCATTACGGAGACCATGACCACGATCATGGTCATGAGCACGGTCACGATCATCACCATGGTGACCATGTTCATGTTGATGGGAAAACCATTGTGCTCGAAGAGGCGGTGCTGGCCAAGAACGACCGGCTGGCTGAGCGGAACCGCGGCTGGCTCCAAGCCCGCCACGTGGTGGCGCTGAATCTTGTCAGTTCGCCCGGCTCAGGGAAGACAACGGTCTTGGAAAGGACGATTCATGACTTGAAAGACGAACTCCCGATTCACGTGATCGAGGGCGATCAAGAGACGGTCAATGATGCCGAACGGATTCGAAAGACCGGATGTCGGGTGGTTCAAATCAACACTGGGGCAGGGTGTCACTTGGAGGCGGATATGGTGGCGAGAGGGATCGAGCAGCTGGCCCCGCCGCCTCACTCCCTCGTCATGATCGAGAACGTGGGGAACCTGGTCTGTCCCGCCCTCTTCGATCTGGGAGAGCAGGCGAAGGTGGTTGTGCTCTCTGTGACGGAAGGGGAAGACAAGCCGCTCAAGTATCCCCACATGTTCAGGGCCGCACAGGTCATGCTTCTGAATAAGATCGATCTGCTGCCGTACCTCAAGTTTGACGTGGAGGGTTGCCTGCAACATGCGAGAACGGTCAATCCCCATCTGGAGATCTTTCTTGTGTCTGCCATCTCCGGCGACGGGATGCAGGAATGGTATGGATGGCTCCGCAAGCAGGTGAAGAGGGCGGCTGAGGCGATCCTATACTGATACTGACGCTGCCGGTCTGCCCCTCAGCGGCTCTTTCATCGACATCTGATGTGCAGGTCGCATCGCGCGGGGATTGGCTCCGCTTGTTGGAGCGAGACTCATCGGATTCGCACATCGAACCTAAGAGACCGACACCCTCCGGTCTCTTCCGCACTCCTTCTTATTAGCGACGGTGCCGGTGAACGTGAGTCCCGTGCTCGCCGGGGTGCTTATGATCGTGGGTTTCCGTCCCGCGGGCGTGGGCATGCGCATGGCTGTGGAGGTGGGTGTGCTCATGGCTATGCGTCAGTGACCGGCCGTGGCGGTGCTTGTGGGCGTGGACATGCTTGTGGGAATGTCTGCCTTTCATCGTTCCCTCCTGGGTTCGCGCAACCTCGCCGCTGTTCATCGGATGCTTCCGACGAGTTCCTGGGGATTCTAATGAAGTGAACAGGCCCGATGCAACCGGATTGATGCGTTCGATCCTGAGCCGAATCCAGAAAGCGATTTTGTGAACAATTCTGAGAATTGGGCTGTCACCCGCATGGACGCCGGGGCGACGACCTTTGGACTCTCAGAATGCATGAAACAAGGGGAGGGGCAGGTCACTGTCGCTTCCCTGAATTGCCGTTGCGTTGATCCGTGCCAGACCTATTGTATCAATCGGAAAATCCTGGCCTTCGTTCATATGCCGCGACATGCTTTGCCTCGGGTACTCGATCAACGGGAGGGTGGTCCCGTGTGATTTGTCGTCCGCCGTCTTGGACAACCGTTTGGACAACCACTTGTTCGAAAGACCCCCCAAAAGGCTCAAAAACGACCCCCCGCGCATCGCCGCATCTGGCGCGGGAGTTTTGAAGGTTTTGAAGGGGTTGTGGTGCCGAGGGACAGAATCGAACTGCCGACACCAGCTTTTCAGAGCTGTGCTCTCCTGCTTTGCACAAGGTGGGTGGGACCCCTTTGAACCCTGGTCGAGCCGGTTAGGTGGGTGTCCACCGATCGTCCACCGTGCGGTCGGCTGAGGTCAGTTGGGGTCGGTAATTATCGGAAGTGTGAGGGCAGCGTGCGGCTGGGGATCAACGCGTGATTGGAGCCTCCAGAGCGGCGATTGACACCTTCAGAGAGGGGGAAAAATTGGTGCCCCCGACACGAATTGAACGTGCGACCCGCGGTTTAGGAAACCGCTGCTCTATCCAACTGAGCTACGGGGGCATTCAAACCTTTTCAATACCTTACACGACTGCTTCGGACGCCTCAAGCGTCGAATGCGGCTCACCGTGACAAAATCGTGACAGCCGCCCCGCCCCCCGCCGGTTGAGTACCTCGATCCCGCGCCGCAGCGACTCCGTGCAATGGTGCGCGTAGCGTTGCGTCATCTTCGGGTCCTGATGCCCCACCAACCGTTGGACCGTGTAGGGATCGACGCCGTCCTGGCAGGGCCGCGTCGCGAACGTGTGCCGCAGATCATGAAAGCGACAGTTCGCGATGCCGGCCCGGGTCCGCGCTTTGCGAAAGGCCCGGTTCACCGTGCCGAGCGTCCGGTAGCCCCCCTTGCGGTTCGCGAAGACCACGAGGCTCGCGCTCCCTGTCCGGCCAAGCCGCCGGCGGAGCACGGCCAGCGCGCGGTCACTTAACGGGATGGTGCGTGGGAGTCCGTTCTTCGTCGTGGCGGCCTCCACGGTGAGCGTCCCGTGGTCCAGATCGACGTGCGGCCACTGGAGGGTCAGGATTTCACCCAACCGGAGTCCCGTCTCCACGGCGAACTCGACGAACTCGCGGAGCCAGGCCGGACAGGCCGCAAGCAGCCGCCGTTCCTCCTCGTCCCGCAGCCAGCGATCCCGCCCCTTGGGTTCTTTTTCCCGAGTCACCATGGTGAAGGGATTGCGGCTCGCCCACTGCCACTCTTTCATCGCGAGATTGAAGGCGTGGCGGGCCATCCCCAATTCCCGGTTCACCGTGGCGCCAGTTGCACCCGCCTGCCGACGCGCCGTTTTGTACGCGGCAATCGCGGCTGGCGTCACATCCACCAAGACCAGGTGTCCGAACGCCTTGACCAGATGGGTCTTGAGGCTTCGATCCCGCCGATGGGCCCGCGGCTTCTTGTTGAGCGCGCTGTGTTCCACGTAGTACTTCTCCAACAGCTCCGCCATCGTCTTGTGATGCTCAGGCATCTGCGGGAAATAGGCGCCCGTCTCGACCTCCGTCCGCACCTTGGCGTAGATCCGCTCAGCCAGCTTCTCGTTCGCGGTGCCGGTGCTGAGCCGGTACCGTTCGCCCTTGTGAGAAAACGACATCCACCAATGCTCGCTATCTTTACGTTGGAAGATCCCCATCGCGTACTCTCCTTTCGTTGCGATGCAGGTCTCCCGGACGGCCCGAGTGTAGCGGAACCTCTCGGGCCGACACAACGGGAGCGTCCTGCGATCGCGAGTGTGATTTCTTCAGTCGCGGGTGGCTCGAGTTACGGGTTGAGAAGCCGTTTCACCCGAGCCACCACGGCTGGCACGTCTGGCTGACGGCTGTGGCGTGGAAGCTTCGCCTCGGAGGCGGCTGGTTCCTGGCGGACGACAGCCGCCTCCATGAACGACAGGAGGTCTTCGCGCCGGAACCGGAGGGCGCCTTGGATCTTGAGCGTGGGAATCGCCTGGCGCGACGCCCAGCCGTAGACGGTTTTGGGGTGAACGCGCAGCCAGGCTGCGACGTCGCGCACCGTCAAGAGCGCGCATGGATCGGTGATGGATAACTCGGACATGGAGCATCTCCTTTGAAGTGGCTGCGCGGGAATTCGCGGACAGCCGATCACGCCGCCACCGGTTGGTGGCCCGTTCCTTCCGTGGCACCGGATGGTCCAGTCGCCAGCGGAGCGAACGGGGCATGCACCTCTGGCAGACCGAGGAGGGCGGGGATGACATGTTCGAGGAGCGAGACGACGCGAGCGGGGGAAAGAAAGTCGTAGCGCAACTCATGGGTTTCGCCGTAGCCGTCGCCGGAGTGCAGAGCCCAGAGCAGCTGATCGGGATCGGTGGACGCCCAGAAATAGACCGCCACGCCGAACTCGTCGGCGCGCAGAGCGAGATGCGGAGGATCGGCCTCCAGTCCGCTGAGCACCGAGGCGGGCACCCCTTCCTGCCAGAGTATATGGACCGCGTGGCGGAGCAAGGGCCCGAGCACCGTTTCGGATACCGCGTGGAAACGCGGTTTGGCGATAGCCGGTGGGGTGATGAGGCGGCCTTGAGCGCGCGCCTCGCGGAGACGGGTACGTAGGGCGTCGAACGGCGGATACGTCGTCATCGTTGACCTCCAGGGATAATAGGGGCCTGAGCAAGAGCTCAGGCCTTCCGTGGCCCGAGCGTATTGGTGCCGAGGAAACGAAACAGACGGTCTGGGTCAGGCATGCAGTGCGAGTTCGTCGATGCGGATCGAGAGGACCACTCGTTCCGCCACAGTCGGCGCGTCGCTGCGATAGAGATAGTCCAGCGACCCCAAAATGCGGACGCGAGTGCCAGCCGGCATCGTGGCCAACCACTCGGCGATGGGACCGAGTCCCCAGGCGTGGATCAAATAGGTGTGGCGAATGGTGGTGCCCCAGGCGCTCGCTTGCAGCCTGCCTTCCACGGCGAGCACGACGACCGCGACGAGTTCTCCGGCGGCTCCGACCATCAACTCGGGCTCCTGCACCAGCGTCCCGGTCACTGAGAGGGCGTTGAGGTCGGCAACTGGTGGGACATTGGTTGGATCAAAACTGACAGGTGTCTCCATGACATCCTCCTCCGAAAGGGTGAATGATGACCACCGATTCGGAGCTGGCCCGTGCTGCCAGTCAGGGAAGAGCTATTGGCTTGAGGATGCGGTCGGAGCTGGGAGGTGACGAAGCACATCTTGAAAACGAGCGGCGAGGACGTCCAAGGCGCCTGACAGTCCTTCAGGCCCAGCGGTCACGTCGATCCGCGCCAAAAGTTCGCGCGTCTGGATGTTGAGACAGGACAAGCTCACGCCAGAGCGGTCGGCTCCCTGGAAGCCACTGAGCAGGACCAGCACTGTCGCCGCGCGCCAATGGCCTGGTCCAATCGCCAGGTCGTCTTCAACAAGGCCGCTGAGGTTCTGTGCGAGTTCTTGCCGGACCAGCGTTTGCTGATCATCCGATGCCACAACGGTCAGCCCCTGCTGGATGAGCAATGCTTGCACGGCTTTAAGGGGATCGGGGAGATTCGTCGGCAGGGATTCGTTCTCGATCTTGAAAGCCAATGAGCGCGGCCAGTGGCTGCGGGGAGCCATGACGGGCATCTCCAGCTGAACGGCGGCCTCGAGTTGGTCGGCCGTCACCTCAACAGTCCATCGACGGAGGACCTGCTCTCGGTGCCAAGCGACCAGTTCGATGCGACCACGCGGGATGATCATCATCGGGACTCCCTGCTGGCGTACTGCGGTCGCTAGATGGCTTAAGCGAACGATCGCTCGTCCATCTATATTGACGGGGTATGGCACGCTGACGTCACGCGTCCCTTGCCACGACAGGGTGACACGCCCGTCGGTGAGAGGCCGCCAATCAGGCTCCAGCTTGTGCTCGACGACCGTCTCGACGTCAGTCATCTTCCGGTCCGTACGGACAATCGATAAGGCCATCAGACAACTCGTGAACGTGAAATCCAGCAGCGCCTTACGTTGTTCGAGTTGCCGCTTTGGATCCGGGATGGTGGCAACGGCATTCCAAAACCAACCCCACGCCGACGACGGGCAGGCGAACATACCGGCGGGAATCGCGAGGGGATTGGGGTAATACGAATGTTGCTCCTTCCTCTCCGACCGCACGATCTCGACATGACGGAGCAGAGGCTGCGTGAGACTGACGGTCCAACCCTGGTGGTCTGGATGTAGGACAAGTTGAGCTCCGGGGGTGCCTTGCGATGTGACGCTGGTTTCCCGTTGGAGACTTGGACCCGGGATTGTCCGATCGGTAATGGTCACGCAGGAAGTCTGGGTCACCAGCAGGCAGTCCAGGAACAGGTTGAAAAGCGCTGCCACCGATTTCTTGTTCAAAGACATAGGAGGGCCTCTCTTGGTACGTCATGGGATTCGGTCTTTCACGATGCCGGCTGGTTGCCTGGAGTCGCTCAGCGCGTTTTCGTGATGGCTCGAGGCTCTGCAGGCTTTGAGCAGTGAGGGGAGGGTGCTGGCGTCGTCCTGTGAGAGAAGGAAGGTATTTAAGGGGTGCCGTTATCGCATCGAAGCCCGTCGACCGTTGCTCCATGAGGCGCTGGAGCGGGAATGTTATGTTGCCCCCCCCTGAAGAAAACCCCGGTCGATGGATTGCCGTGTCTTGTGAGTATTTGGTAAAAATGGTATATTCTGCGCCGGCAAGTTTGCCGGCGAAATTGCAACAATGGGAGGCCTGGCGTTGTTATCCAAGTTTTACTCTCCATCCATCAGCGCCGAGGAGGTGGTCCGGTCGGGCTTTCGCTTGGGTGCCAAGGGGACCCATACCAGTCGAACCATCATGTTTCCTGAACTCAGCGCCACGTTGGATATGACTCCCAGTACTGCCTCCCGCGACGAGTATGCGGCGGCCATCATCGACGCCAACTGCCTCGGCAAGTCGACGGCAGCGACGCGCAGGCTTACCAATCAACGCCTCGGCGAGCTGTATGCGCTCGATCCCGAGGTGCCGCTTTTCAGGGTTCTTCGGCGCCTGTGGGAAGGTGATGAGGCCGGCCGGCCGCTGCTCGCTCTCCAATGCGCGCTTACACGGGATCCGTTATTGGCTGCGACCGCGGCGCCCATTACCGAGCTGCCCCCGGGCAGTGAGTTCCAACGTGATGCCGTCCGGTGCGCCTTGCGCGAGGTGGTTGGCGACAGGCTCAACGAGGCGACCTTGGAAAAGGTGATCCGCAACGCCGCGGCTTCGTGGTCGCAATCAGGCCACCTTGAGGGACGCACCTTCAAGAGGCGTCGACGAGTGAACGCGACGCCGGCGTGCGTCGCCTACGGTCTCTATCTGGCACGTCTGGCAGGGTTTCGTGGGGTACAGCTCTTCACTTCTGGCTGGGTATCAGTGCTCGACTGTACGCCCTCACGGGCCCGCGAGTTGGCGGTCGAGGCCAAACGCATTGGGTTGATTGATCTGCACGCCGTCGGTGACGTTGTGGATATTTCTTTCGCACCTCTCGAGCGAGTGGCGTGACAAATGGCGCGCATCGAAGATCTCGCCGAGCGCTTCGGTAGGCATATCTCGACACCTTGGCAGCGCACCGTCGCCGGCGCTCAGCGTGTCGTCATGGTGGTCTACGACAAGGAGATGGAGCGCACGCTGCGCGCGAGAAAGCTCGCGTTCGAGACCGCGACGCGCGAGGCGGGGCACGACTGGCACGAGCTGGACGTCTCCGATTCCTTCGCACGATGGATGGCGCAGGACGATTACCGCGAGGAGTACTTCGCCTCGCCGGACGACCTACATCTGAAGCTGGAAGCCGAATTCTCTGAGTACGTCGCCGATCGGATACGCGAAGTCCTGAACCGTGCGGACGTGACGGAGAACTCGGTGGTTGCATTGTTCGGGGTCGGTGCCCTGTTCGGCCTCGCACGGATGTCGCACATCCTCAAGCTCGTCGAGGGCGACATCAAGGGGCGCCTGGTGGTCTTCTTCCCAGGGCACCTTGAGCGCAGTAACTATCGCTTGCTGGACGCTCGTGACGGATGGAACTACTTGGCCGTGCCCATCACGCTGCACGGAGAGGGAGCCTCGCTATGAAGATCAACGAAGTCCTGCAGCGCGATCCAGCGACCTACCCGCTGGTGAACCAGGGGCAGGCCCGAATCGTCGATGTCAAGAACCAAAGGGCGCTCGAGGAGCTTCGGGGCGAACTTTCGACCTTCGTCTGTGAAGGTCAGTACGCCGACGGCATCCAGAAGATCATTCGGTCCTATTTGGACGGGCTGGGAAGGACCAACCAGAAGGCCGTTTGGGTGAGCGGCTTCTTCGGAAGCGGCAAGTCGCATCTGCTGAAGATGCTTTGCCATCTCTGGCAGGACACGCCATTCCCGGATGGCGCAACGGCGCGCGCACTCGTGCCGGCGCTGCCCGACGAACTTCGCGAACTGCTGCGTGAATTGGACACGGCAGGTCGGCGTGCCGGCGGGTTGATCGCGGCCGCTGGCTCACTGCCAAGTGGCACCACCGACCAAGTCCGCCTGACGATCCTGGGCATCGTGCTTCGCGCGGCCGGGCTGCCAGAACAGTACCCTCAGGCCCGTTTTTGCCTTTGGCTTCTCGCGCAGGGGTACTTCGACAAGGTTCGCAAGGCCGTGGAAGCGGCGGGTAAAACCTTCGACCGGGAGCTGAACAACCTGTACGTCAGCGGCCCGATCGCGAAGGCCGTGCTTGCCTGCGATCCGAGCTTCGCTTCAACCGAGGCCGAAGCGCGGCAGACGTTGCGGGCAAGCTACCCGCCCCTGTCTCGCGACATCACCACCGAAGAGTTCCTTTCCATCGTCAAGGAGGCATTGTTGCTCAAGGGGCGCGACAGTCGCATTCCCTGCACGCTGCTCGTGCTGGACGAAGTGCAGCAATATGTCGGCGAGTCCAACGACCGTTCGGTCATCGTTACCGATGTGGCCGAGGCCGTGTCGAAGCAACTCGACAGCCAGGTGATGATCGTCGGGGCTGGGCAGAGTGCATTGACCGAAGTACCCCTCCTCCAGAAGATGATGGATCGGTTCACCATCCGCGTGCCGCTTTCCGATGCGGAAGTCGAGCAGGTGACGCGCAAGGTGCTGTTGCAGAAGAAGCCCGGCGCAGTTACGGAGGTGCGCAAGCTCACCGAGTCGCACGCGGGCGAAATCTCGCGCCAGTTACAGGGGACCCGTATAGGCGAGGTCGTAGAGGACCGAGCGGTCATCGTCGATGACTATCCGCTGCTGCCTATTCGGCGGCGCTTCTGGGAGAACTGCTTCCGGCAGATTGACGCCGCCGGAACGCACAGTCAGCTGCGCTCGCAGCTGCGGATCATCCACGACGCAGTGGCCAAGCTCTCCGGCAAGCCGCTTGGCGCCATCGTGCCGGGCGACGAGCTGTTCGACGCACTCGCCCCCGAGATGGTCAATACAGGCGTGCTCCTGCGAGAGATCAACGAACGCATCATACAGGTCGGCAAGTCCGATGGCCCTCTGGCCCAGCGCATCTGCGGCCTCGTCTTCCTCATCGGCAAGCTCAAGCGCGAAGGCGGTGCCGACATCGGCGTCCGTGCCAACAAGGACCACATCGCCGATCTGTTGGTCGACGACCTGAGCGCGGACAACGGCAAGCTGCGCTCCGAGGTCGAAGCCCTACTGAACAAGCTCGCATCGCAGGGTGTACTGATGCAGGTCGGCGACGAGTACCGCCTGCAAACCCGCGAGGGAAGCGAGTGGGACCGCGAGTTTCGCAACCGCCAGACCAAACTCGGCGGCGACGACGGAGCCGTGCAATTTCAGCGCGACCAGCTCCTTTACTCGGAGACCGACAAGATCGTCCGCGGCATCAAGCTCATCCAGGGCGCCGCGAAGGAGTCGAGGCAGTTCTCGATCTCGCGCGACGCCTCCTCGCCCGTCGCCGATGGCTCGACGGTCCCGGTCTGGATTCAAGACGGTTGGACTGCCTCAGAGAAGCAGATGGTCGACGCCGCACGGGTTTCGGGCGCATCGAGTCCGATTCTCTATATCTTCATCTCGCGCCAGTCCGCCGAAGACCTTCGTCGCCTGATCATCGAGGCGGACGCAGCTCAGCAGACGCTCGATTTCAAGGGGAATCCGACGACACCAGAGG
>JAANMX010004669.1_pt1 | contig 10571 bp, 6 predicted proteins | sample 7279681 | NCBI WGS metagenome assembly JAANMX01 (sample SAMN14094542, study PRJNA606508) | bioreactor metagenome | isolation source: A lab-scale SPAN reactor treating ammonium-rich wastewater day 351 | place: Ireland: Galway | collected 2018-01-01
GGGGCATGTCTTTGAAAATCGTGAACTCGCCCGCCTTGAGGACCCGGTCCGCCGGGATCGCGTAAATCCCCCCGGAGACCAGATCCACCCAAACCGGTTCGTCGATGCCCACGCCCTTGATCATGACCTGCGAGGGGCGCGTGACGAACGCGTCACCCGGAATGCCCGACTTATCCCACACCGCCACGAGGCATTGCCCCGTCTTCCTGTTCCGGTAGACGAAACTCGCCGTCGCCCTGTCATATATCACGCCCGCCGCCGGTTCCTTGATCCTCTCCAGCGCATCGTCAAACACCGCGACGCAGTGCTGCACCGCATAGTATGCGAGCTTGATCTTCTCCACCTTCTTGTCCGCCGTGGCCCGGAGCAATCCCTTCCGGTTGATCTCCCGGCCCGTATGGTTGAAGTCGCAGATGGTGAATACCGCCGATTCCACGTCGTGCCCCAGATCCCCGAGCATCCGCCTCAGGTTCCACTTGGCCTGGCTGTGCTCCGTCCACGGATGGTTCGATAGCGCGAACTTCGTCGCCGTCTCCGACGGGCACCCGTTCTCCCCCTGCCGCATCTTGGCCTTGGAGGAGTACTTCGCCAGGGTCGCCTTCAGCTCCTCGACCTTCTGGTAGGTGCTGTCCGGATTGAAATCATACCCGTGATAGATGAACCAATGGAACAGATCGACCTTGCCCTTCTCGGCCAGCGCCTGGAGGCAACTGTCCAGGAGCTTCGGGCTCGAGCTGGCAAGCGATAACCCCGCGATCCGCGAGTCGGGGATCACCCGCTTGATGATCTCCGCCGTTCGGATGTTGAACGCCGCGATGTCCTCCGGCCTGTGCTTCTTATTGATATCCGGCTCGTTCCACATGGCCCAGTCGCGGACCTTTCCCTTGTAGCGCGCCGCCATCGCCTCCACCCAGCGATCCCATGCCGCCAGCGCCTCCTCGGACGTCGGGAAGCCGCCGGCGAGATCCCAGCCGCCGCCGCCCTCGTAGACCGGATTGCCGTAGTCGGTCTCCAGCAGGATGTTCAGCCCGCGACCGATGGCGTCGTCGATGATTGTGTCGAGCCACGTGAAGTCATAGCTCCCCTTCACCTTCTCCGTCTTGGCCCACCCAGCCTGCAGGCGGATCGTCTTGATCCCCAGCGGCACCAGGTACTCCTTGTATTGCTGGTAATCCGCGAAATCCCGGTCCAGCGTCTCGCAACCAAGCGTCCAGTTGGACCCCGATATCTCATTGGCCCCGCGCGGGCGGATCGTCCCGATCCGCGCCAGCCCCGGATCGATGCCGGTCTTCGCCCTGTCCGGCGACGCGTCGATCTTCGGCCCCGCCACGGCGGACGCCACCGCGCAGCACGCCGAAAGCGCCACCGCCCCCAATTTCCTTCCCTGTCTCTTCATCGCATCCCCTTTCTCGATGTGGTTTCCGATACGGTCCTCAAAAATAGCCGCCCTTTTCCGCGATATCCTGTATTGACTGCCCCTCGGCCACCCAGCCGAAGATCGTCTTCTCGTTCGCGCGGATCTCCTCCGCCCGCACCAGCACGTCGAACGCGATGTCCCTCGGCACGCACACGACCCCGTCTATGTCGGCAAAGATCACGTCCCCGGGCCGGATCACCACGTCGCCGATCTTGATCGGCACCTGGTAGTGCGTGATCAGGCAACGCCCCAGGCTCCCATTGGGGATGCGGTGCTTGTAATATACCGGGAACGGCTTCTCCAGAATCTGCTTGGTGTCCCGGATCCCGCCATCGATGCAGGCGGCCTTGACCCCCTTGCCGAAGGCCGTCGCGGTCATCACCCCGCCCCAGAGCGTCGCCCTCTCGTCATTGGACGTGTCCCAGACCACAAAGTGGCCCTCGCCCATGGCGTCCAGCATCTCGGCCCGGAATGTCATCTCCCCGCGGATCATGACGTTCGGCGCGCTCTTGACCGTGAAGGCGATGCCCGCCACCACGTCGCTGTCGCGCAGGGGACGGAGGTGCCCCGGCAACGACTGGTCCAATAGGCAGAACTCCCGCAGCACGTCGCTGATCGCCCCCGTGTACAGTTGCTCGTATCGGCCCAACAGCTCCTTCACCGGCACGGGAAACGGCTTGTCCGGGATCCGCTCCCGCTCCGCGATGAGCTTCTCGAGCCGCATCATCTTCGCCTCTTTTTGCAACTGGTTTTCTTTACTCATAACTTTGGTCATTAGGGAGGCCTGCGCCCAACTCAGGGTTTGTTTCGTTCCAAAAATCAGATCCCGCGCCCCACACGCGGGGCAACACCGGGGCGGAAAATGGTAGCGAAGCCGCTTCCGGCTTCGGCCCAACCCCCACCGAAGGGCGAAGGCCCTTCGCTACTGGAATTTTCGAGTCGTCCCTCATGATCGTCCTCAAACCATTCAGGCGCCAAGCGCTTGGCGCACCACCCCCATCGTCTCGCGCTGCCGCTGCCGCACGAGTTCCAGCGCCTTGGCCGCCCTGGCCTTGGACCCCTCGGGATCCTTCGCCATCGCAAGCACCGTCGGCGCCACCCGCGGGATCTCCTCCTCGTTGTCGAGATCGAATAACCACTCCCCGAGCCCGATGTCCCGCCACATGATCCCCTTGCTGGTCTGCTCCATGAACCGGCAGACGATGGCGGGCACCCCATTGCCCACCGCCATGATCGGGCTGTGCATCTCCGAACCGAAGATGCCCGCCGAGCGCACATAGGTGCTGATGGCCTCGTCGGTCAGCCAATACTTCTCCCGCCAGACCACCCTCCCTTTCACGTCTTCGGGCAATGGGTCGTAGAGCATCTCCTTGCCGACCGCCATCTGGGTCGCGTCCTCCGGACAGAGCAGTACCTTCATCGGCGTCTCGCGCACGACGGAGATGATCGCCTCGCGGATCGGCGCGTGGTCATGCTCTTTCATCGCCTCGTTGCGCGCGTGCTTCTTCTCGTCGAAGGCCACGTTCGGCTTGACCTTCCAGTAGGGCGTGTACCGGAGGCGCGAGAGGCAGCAGAGGAACTTTCCCTCCTCCAGCCCGTTCGCCCCCAGGAACGCCTCCGCCGCGGCATCGTTGCGCAGGTCGACCGCGAATGCCCCATCCGGCCCGAACTCCATCACCGGGCTGCGGACGCCAGCCTCCTTTGCCACGCCCAGCGATACCGAATCCCGGAAGAACACGAACCTCGCCGCACTCATCAGGTCGATCGTGGCCTGGCCGGGCTTGCCCAAGGTGATGCCATAGATGCCGAAAGGCTTACCGGTGCGCTCATGCCACTTCGCCACGTCCTTCTCCGCCACGAACGACGGCCCCGACCCGTGCAGCAGGAAGTCGCACTCCGCGAACGCCGCGAGGATCGCGTCGGCCCCTTGGACGATGGGCACCTTCGGGAATCGCCGGCGCAGCATCTCGTCCACGCCATTGTCCACATGGCTGGGCCACAGCCGCACCTCGGCCCCCGGCAGGTACTTCTCCAACAACGCGAGCACGCCCGGGGTGTGCCCGATGTCGCCGATGTTCACCGTCTGCCACGACGAGCGCAGCACGATGCGGGGCGGCCTCCCGTTCGCCGCGCGCGATGATGATGCCATCGCCGCGATCAGCGCGTTGGTGATGAATGCTCTTCGGTTCATGTCTGCTCCCTCTTCCTAATGGTGCCGGATCTCCACGCGATCCAACTCCACGGCTCCTTTCCAGATCAGCTTGAGCCATGGGTTGCCCGCCGGAACCGCACAGCGATACTCGACCATCGTGCGGCTCTGGCCCTTCGCCGCCCCGCCAGGCGGTGCCGGCAGAGGCCGCTCGATGCGTTCGGGCTCCAGCGGGACAAACGCCTCCCCATCGGGAGAAACATGCAGTTCCAGATCGGCCCTCTCCTTCCCATGGAAGGCCACCACCTTGACCGAATCGATCTTGCCCCCGACCCGATAACTCGCCCAATCGTTAGTCTCACCCTTCGCGCGGAAGAGATACTCCGCGTACATCGCGTTGTAGTCGTTATTCAATTTCAGGCCATCGGACTTCGCCAGCACGCGGGAGAAATCCTGCAACTCGTCCACGAAGCAGACCTCGGCCACCTTGACCGGCCCTATGGCATTCGAGGGCTTCGACGCGCCAGAGGCATTCCGCGCGATGGCGCGGTAGAACCACGTTTCGCCGACCTTCGCCGAGGTGTCGCTGAACAGCGGCCGATAGGCGATGTCGGCATCGCAGACATTCGTCGCGATGGCCGCCCACGGACCGCCCGCTTCCTTGGCGCGCTCGATGTCATAGCCGCTCGCCCCCGCGGAACCGCGCCATGTCAGCAGCGGCACGCCATCGCTCGCGGGCAGCATCTCCGGCGCATCCGGCACCGGCACCGGAGGGACATCCTTCCCTTGGATCCTGAACCCCGCCTCCCGCATCGCCGCCATGATGCCCATCTCCCGCTGCGCCTCGGCGCTCGGAAATCCCGGCCAATGATACGACCAGACCGCCGGATACGTCATGATCTGATGCCAATAGAACCCGCCCTCCTGATGGTGGAAATACATGCTCCAGATCAGCGCCCCGGAAATCCCGGGCTCGGATCGGACGTATTCGAGGAACTTGCGTGTCTCGCCCACGACGTTCTCGTGCGTGAACATGTTCCCGTCGATGTAGGGCCCGAACTCGCCGATGAATAGCGGCCTCTGCCCCTTCAGCGCCTCCATCTCCTGACGGATCGCCCCGATCCAGCCACCCTCGACGCCCCGGTAGTTGGAATAGAGGTGCCGGGTGAGCAGATCGATGTTCGGGTCGATCAGCAGCGGTTGCCCCGGCCGATGCCGCGTCTCCGCGACGAGATGGTTCGGGTCGAGAGACTTCATGTAGGCCGCCATCTCCGAGAGCCACGCGTCGGGCGCGCCGTGCATCTCGTTGCCGAATTGCCACGCCAGCACCGCCTTGTCATCGCGGTAGGCGACGCCGGTCACGGAGTTGGTCCGCCCCAGCACATACCGGACCGTCGCCTTGTAGTCTTCCTTGAGCTGCGGGTCGGTGTAGAACTCGGCCCTCTTCTTTCCCCGGTGGGCCGCGTAGGTCCCGATCCCCCCGAGGTAGTCCCCGGCCTCGGCGCAGAGGTCGAGGATCACGCGCACGCCGTACCTGTTCGCCAGCCCGAGCATGTGGTCGATGGTCCGGAACGCCTCGGCATTGAACTCGCCCGGACCATAGACGTAATGCCATGATTTCCTCTCCTCGTCCGGTTTCCGTATAGGGAGATTCCACGTCCTCACGACCCGGAGGTTCATCTGGTCGAGGGTCTTGAACGCGTCCTCCTGCTCCCACGGGGTCGGCAGGTGGAGCCGCTCGGGCAGATACAGCGTCCAGTCATACGGCAACACCAGCCCCGGCATGTTCGCGCCGGCGAAGCGGAATTCCTTCTCGCCGTCGTACAGGCGGTCGCCTTTACGGGTAATGAAGTGCTCGCAGCGGCCGCCCGCCTCCGCCCCGAGCCCGGATGGGATCCCGGTCATAAAGAGGATGGCGGCCGCCACCGCCAACACGCCAGACGCCGCGCGACGCAGGATGCGCCAGGGCCGAACACCAAACCTGCCTCGATCTTCCTTCTTCATGTCGCCACTCCTTCCACTGACACCCCTCAAACTCCCGAGGATGCCAAGAATCCCCCATCGACCGGCACGGTGATGCCGGTCACGAACTCCGCCTGCCCGCCGTCCAGCAACCAACAGACCGCGCCGAGCAAATCCTTCGCGTCGCCGAAGCGCCGCATCGGCGTGTGGCTCATGACATTTTGCCCGCGCGCGGTGAGCCCGCCATCCTCCGTCATCAGTATCTTCCGGCTTCGCTCGTTCGCGAAGAATCCCGGCGCGACCGCGTTGACGCGGATCCCCGCGGGCGCGAGATATGCCGCCAGCCACTGGGTCAGGTTCGTCACCCCGGCCTTGGAAAGGGAGTAGGCGAGGTTGCGCGACAGCGGCCGATAGCTGTTCATCGAGGCGAAGTTCACGATGGCGCCGGATCCCCGTCGCGCCATCACGCGACCAAAGACCTGGCACGGGATGATCGTCCCGATGGTATTGAGCCCGATGACGTCGAGCATGCGGTCGGGATCGAGGTTGAAAAAGCCCCGCATGCCCGCGGGGCGAGCGGCCTCGATCTCGGCCGGATCGAACTCCGTCGTGGTGGTCACCGCATCGTTGCGATTTCCCCCCGCGCCGTTCACCAGGAGCTCGCATGGCCCCAGCCGTTCCGTGATGCCATGGCATGCGCCCTCGACCGACGCGGCATCGGTGACGTCCACGCCCAGCGCCAGCGCGGTCCCCCCGGCACCGGAGATCGCCGCGGCTACCGGCTCCAGCTTCTCCATCGTGCGCCCGAGCAGCGCGACCCTGGCGCCGCGACGCGCGAGTTCGACGGCCACCGCCGAGCACAGCGTGCCCCCCGCCCCCGTCACGACCGCAACCTTTCCCCTAAAAAACGGATCGCTCATTCCTTCATTCCTCCCGCTTGTCTCCCCCGCCGCGAGCCCCACTGACGTGCCCCACGAAGAACACCAGCGTCAGGCACGCCAGCAGCGGCAGGATGCCGATGGCCCAGAAGACCGGGCCGTAGCCGGCCCTGTCCACGATCAGTCCCGCGGCGAACGTGAAGGCCGCGCCGCCAAGGCTGGAGCCCATGCCGGTGAACCCGACCGCCGTCGCCAGCGATCCCGACGGGAAAATGTCCGCGTGCAGCGCGTAGATATTCGCGCTCCACATGCCAAATCCGAATGTCGCCACGCACACCCACGCGATCGCCGCCGCCGGCGTCGGCGCGCCCACGACCAGCAACCCCGCGGTCATCATCAGCCCGCCGATCACCATGGCGACCTTCCGCGCCGCCGTATCCCGAAGGCCGCCCGCCAGCAACCGGTCGGAGAGAACGCCGCCGGACACCTTGCCAAAATCCACCGTCAGGTACGGGATCCATCCGTAAAAACCGATCTCCATGAGCGAGAAGCCGCGCGCCTGACCCAGGTAGTCCGGCAGCCAGAAGACGTAGAACCACCAGACCGGCGTGGCCAGCATCCGCGTCACCAGCATCCCCCAGGTCGCGCCCGCCCCGATGATCGCGCGCAACCCGCCCCCGGATTCCCGCCCCCTTGACGGGGTGGGCCCCACCTCCCCCAGCACCGCGGCGCGATCGTCCGCGGACAGCCACGCGTGGTGCTCTGGTTCCCTATAGATCTTCAGCCAGCCGACCAGCCACACGAAACCCAGCACCGCGGTGCCCGCGAAGGCGGCGCGCCAGCCGAATTGCATCGCCAGGAGCGCGACGAGCGGCGGCGCCAGCACCGCGCCGATGGCCGCGCCGCTGTCGAATACCGCCATCGCCATCCCACGGCGCTTCGGGGGAAACCATCGGGCGACGACCTTGGCCCCCGCCGGCCAGTTGCCGGCCTCGCTCAAGGCCAGGCAGCAGCGGAACACGCCCAGGCTCACCGCGCCGCGCGCGAAGGCGTGCGCCATCGCGGACAGCGACCACGCCACCACAAAGATGATGAAGCTCGCCCGCGTCCCGATCTTGTCCACCACCATGCCCGCGCCGAGTTGGGCGACGGTATACGCCAGCATGAATACCATCGTGATGGTGCCGTAGTCCACGCTGCTGAGGCCCAGGTCCGCGCGCAGCGTGGGCAGCAGCACCGACAGCGCCTGCCGATCGAGATAGTTGATGACCGTAGCGAAGAACAGCAGCCCCAGGATGAGCCAGCGCAGTCGCTCCAGCGGCATGCCACCCGATGCGGGACCCGCGTTGTCGGGGCGCCCCATCCTATTTCTCCTCCAGCGGGGCTAGCCCGGCCCAGCGTTCCGCGAGCCGGACCGTGTCCTCGCGCAAGGCCGGCAGGTTCATGCGCCAGTCGCCACGATACCAATCGGCCCACGGCCCCCACTCCGCGCGTTTCCGGTATTCCAGCACACCGCCCAGCGCATCCGCGGCGCCGCGCGCCTTCTCCGCCGCCTCGCCGACCTCGAGGGAGGCGAACGCGCGCATGCCCCCGCAGAGCTCTTCCAGCCAGCGGCTGAGACCGGTCATCGTCTCGGCCTGCACCAGCAGGTTGTCCACGAAGAACGCCCGCCTCTCCGGCGCGATCCGTCCCATGACCCCGTTCGCGTCGTCCGCCACCTTCCGGAAGTTGTGCGCCGAGGTTCTGGCGAGAGGTTCGTAGCGGTCCAGCAATTTATAGGTCTCTGCCCGGCCGGCGTATGCGGGATACGTATCGCGATCGAGCGCGGCGTCGAGCAGCGACTTCCCGGCAAAGCGCACCACGCCGTCCAGCATCAGCGCTCCCTTCTGGGATAGCGGCACAAAGGCGGCGAAGAACGCGCCGTAGGCGCGCGCCGCCTCTTCGGCGGCCGACTCGCCAAACTCCCGGGCGCACCAGCGCCGCAGGAACGCCTCGGCCGAAAGGTCCGGATCGCCCCACGTCAGCTCGGCCGCCGCCTCGGTCTGCAGGATCACCTCGCGTATGCTGCCGACGTTCAGGACGCTCAGATAGGTGTCGCCCTTTCGGGCGATCTCCGAGAAGTTACGCGCCATCCTCTCGAGCGGCACACCCTGCACCAACCGCGGCCCCGCCCCCCAGAACGCAGCGTGGTAGTACACGCCGTAGTCGCGGCCAGGCTCGCGATCGATCTGGCGAAAGTCGTCCTGCATCTCTTGGGTCGCGCCCTCGTCCGAAAACACCACCGTCACGCCGTCGGGAAATCTCAGGTGGCCCTTGGCGTGCAGGCCCGAGCCCTCGGCCCAGAGGGTTGCGGTTGCCGGCGGCGTCGCGCCTGTCGCCTCGCGCGCCAACTCCCACTGCCGTTCTATGGCTCGCGACACAAGGGCCCCACGTTCCTGATCCGTCTTGGGAGCGCTCGGGTCCGTGCTCCAAAAGGCCCGATCGGCCGCGCCCCGCAGGCCCAGTTGCCAGATCACATTCGGGTACTTCGCCCAGAGTCTGGCGTAGTGCCCCCACACGATCTCCATCTCCCGGGGGTTCTTCGTGTACGAGAATTCGAGTTTCTTCCCGCGATCGCGCCAGTAGTTTCGGAAACAGAACGCGCTGACGCCCAAAGGTTGCGTGTGGTGCTGCGACACGAATAGCCCGCGGCGGCACGCCGCCTCCACGATGCGCCGGTCGCAGGCCGACTCCAGATCGATGTAGGAACCCGGGATGATCAGGTTGCAGCGCAACCGCAGCGCCGTCTCGAACACCTTCTCATAGGCCTCGTCGGCGATGGGACGATGGAAATAGAAATGCACCAGCCTCCGCCGCTCGTCGCTCAACTTCCATCCCGTGATCAGATCCTCGTCATTGAGAAACCATCCGCGGAACCGGAACACCGGCCCAGTCGGCCGCGCATCGCCGCCGTCCACCACGACGCGATCGCGCCTCGCGGGGGGCAGGCCGGTCCAGTTGCCGATGGGATCGATGCCGAGATGTTTCGCGGCAAAGTCGTAGATCCCGAAGATGGTCCCCCGCGCATCGCTGCCGGCGATGACCATCACCTGGGCGCCGCCGTCGAGGCGCCCCACGGGCCAGTTCCTAAAAGTCTCCCATCTGCCGACCAGATCATCGGCCGGCTCCCCAACCGAGGCCAGCAGCGCCTTGCCCGCCGCGCAGTCGGCACTGCCGACCACGATCAGCCTCCCCTTGGCCCCTTCCAGCGAATGGGCGATGCTCGGCGCGACGCCCGTGACGCGCTCGATGTCGCGCACGAGATCCTTGGCCGCCAGAAGGACGCAACCCTGCTCGCTCCCCGCAAGCACGATGCGCGCCGCCTCTTCGCTGGCGGCCAACTCGAACCGCGCCGCAGCGGGCGGATCCGCGCGGACCGGCGCGAGGACCAATAGTGCCAGAAGGCTTGCCGCTTTCATCTTCAGACGGGCCTCATGGCAACCCCATGCCGCCATCCACGCTAAGGTCTACGCCGGTGATGTAACGGCCCGCATCCGAGCACAGCAGCAGCGCCGCGCCCACGCAATCCCCGGCCTCGCCGAACGCCCGCAAAGGGATCAACTCCCGCACCCGGGCCGCATACGCCTCGTCGGCCAGCGCCCCGACGTTCCTGTCCGTCAGGATCACCCCGGGCGCCAGGTTGTTCACGGTGATCCCGTCCGGGCCAAGCTGCTTGGCCAGGTTGCGCACCATGTTCTCCTGCGCCGCCTTGCTTGCGGCATAGGCCACCATGTCCGGATGCGGGCGCCACTGCTGCACGCTCCCCACCGCCAGAACGCGGCCCCACCTCCGCTCGCGCATGCCCGGCACCGCGGCCTGCACCATCTCCAGCGCCGCGTGAAAATTCACCCGCATCTGCAATTCCGCCTCCTCGCGCGTCACCTCGGCCCACGGCCTCCGGATCTGCACCGATGCGTTCAGCACCAGAATGTCCAACCTCCCCAGCGCGCCGACCGCCTCCGCCACGACCCGCGCCGGCACACCGATCTCCCCCAGATCGCCGGCCACCGCCACGCCACGCCCCGAAAGCGCGCGAATCTCGCCGAGCGCGGCATCCAGCGCCACGCCAGGCCTCGTCCCGTGCACCGCATCCAGTCGGCGCCCTCTCAGCGGTGCAATGGCCTCG
>JAANMX010004671.1_pt1 | contig 10568 bp, 9 predicted proteins | sample 7279681 | NCBI WGS metagenome assembly JAANMX01 (sample SAMN14094542, study PRJNA606508) | bioreactor metagenome | isolation source: A lab-scale SPAN reactor treating ammonium-rich wastewater day 351 | place: Ireland: Galway | collected 2018-01-01
AGTAGGCGTCGGGGATGAGCCCGGTGCGCTCCTCGATCAGCTCGCCGATGCCGTCCGCCACCCACTTCTCCACCACGTCGACGGTCTGCCGCGACGACCACACGATCGCGTTGTAGATCGGCTCGCCGCTCGACTTCTCCCACACCACGGAGGTCTCCCGCTGGTTGGTGATGCCGGCCGCGGTGATGTCGGCCGGAGACAGGGCAGCGTCGCGCAGCGCGGCCCGCATCACCTCGAGCTGGGTGGTCAGGATCTGCTTGGGGTCGTGCTCGATCCAACCCGGGCGCGGGTAGTGCTGGGTGAGCTCCTGCTGGCCGAAACCGACGACGGTGCAGGCCTCGTCGATGACGAACGAGCGGACGCTCGTCGTCCCGGAGTCGATCCCGAGTATGTACTTCGTCATGGTTCCCCTTCACATCGGTGTGGTTGGGTTGGATGGTCCCTGGCGTCGCCCCGTCGCGCGCGCCCTTCGGGACACCTTAGAAAGGGCTCACTGAACAGGTCAACCCTTGAACATACTTGTCTATACCTGTACCCTCCGAAGTCCGCCGCGAAGGGAGCCCGATGCTCGACCAGCTCGACCTGTCCGCGGTACGTGCCGTGGCCTTGGACGTCGACGGGACGCTGGCCGGCGCCGACGCGCAGGTCAGCGAGCGCAGCATCGCCGCGATGCGCGCCGTCGCCGCGCTCGACATCCCGGTGATCCTGCTCACCGGACGCACCCGCCGCAACGCCTTGGACATCGCCCGCCGGGCCGGACTGCCGCACGTGGCGATCGCCTGCAACGGGGCACTGGTCTTCGACCCGGTCACGGATGAGGACCTGATGGTCAACCCGATGTCGCAGGCCGACAAGCAGGTCTTCGCCCAGCTCGCCGACGAGCTGGACATGGACCTGACCTGGTGGACGAAGGACCGCATGTTCGTCGCGGGCGAGGGTCCGATCCGCGAGACGATCCGGGTCCTCAACGGCGAGGAGGCCGAGATCGGCGACCCGGCGGAGCTCGGGGAACTGGTCGTGATGAAGATGATGGCGTGGGCGCCCAGCGACCGGATGGACGTCATCGCCGACGAGATCCACCGGCGGCTGCCGAACACCCAGCGGTCGATGGACAGCCTGATGGAGGCCGTCGACGCCGAGTCCACAAAATGGCACGCGCTGGAGTGGGTGCTGGGCCGCTACGGCGTCGACCCGGCGTCCGTGCTGGGCGCCGGCGACGGTGGGAACGATGTGGTCTGGCTCAGTCGGATCGGTTTCCCGGTGGCGATGGGTAACGCCCGGCCCGAGGTGCACCGGGTCGCGCGCGCGGTCGCCTTGTCGAACGCCGAGGACGGCGCCGCCGACCTGCTCGAGCGCCTCGCCACGGCGCACGGAGCACGGTGATGGGCGCTCGCGCCATGCTGGCCGAGCTGGCCCGCGACGAGGACTACCTGCTGGCCAGCTATGCCCTCGACCTGCCGGCCGAGGTCGACCCGTGGGCGCGGGTCTCCCGGTTCGCGGTCGGCCAGACCATCGGCACCTGGGTCGAGGTGCCCGGGCTGACCCCCGAACTGCGGGAGCGGCACGAGGGCCGGGTCGTGCAGGTGCTGCCGATTCCGGCCGCCGACACGACCAACCGTTCCACCGGCGACCCGGTCAGCTACCTGGCCACCATCGCCTTCCCCACCGTCAACTTCGGGGCGTCCCTGCCGCAACTGCTGAACACGGTGATCGGCAACGACGCGTCCACGTCGCTGGAGGCGAAGCTGGTCGACCTGCAGCTCCCGGGCTCGCTGGAGAGTTCCTTCGCCGGTCCCCGGTTCGGGGTGGCCGGCCTGCGCGAACTCACCGGGGTGGCCGATGGCCCGCTGCTGCTGAACATGCTCAAGCCGTGCACCGGGCTGCCGCCCGAGGTCGCCGCCCAGATCTTCGAGGCGACCGCGCTGGGCGGGATCGACCTGATCAAGGACGACGAGCTGATGGGCAACACCGGCTACTCGACGGTGCTGCGCCGGGTGGAGCTGTTCACCGCCGCCGCCGACCGCGCCTACCAGACCACGGGCGTCCGGACCATCTACCTGCCCAACGTCTCCGACCGTCCCGACCGGATGCTGGCCACGGCGAGGCGCGCGGTCGAGGCGGGGGCGCGGGCGCTGATGGTCGCCTACACGACCGTCGGACTGGGTGCGGTGGAGATGCTGGCCGACGAGGTCGGGGTGCCGATCCTGGGCCACTTCGCCGGCGCCGCCCCGCTGTACGAGGGTCCGCACACCGGGATGAGCGCGCCGCTGGCCGTCGGACTGTTCCCGCGCCTGGCGGGCGCCGACCTGACCCTGCTCGTCTCGCCCTACGGCGGCTACCCGATCACCCGGCTGCAGTACCTGCGCACCGCGCACCAGTTGCTGCTGCCGCGTCCGCATCTGAAGCCGACGATGCCGGTGGTCGGCGGCGGCGTCCACCCGGGCACCGTCGCCCGCTTCCTGGACGAGCTCGGCCCCGACATCGTCCTCGGCGTCGGGGGCGCCATCCAGGGTCATCCGGACGGCCCCGCCGCCGGCGTCCGGGCGATGCGGCAGGCCGCGGACGCCGCGCTCGCCGGTGTGGACGCCGAGACCTACGCCCAGGACCATGCCGAGTTGGCCACGGCGCTGGAACTCTGGGGAACGCTGTAGCGGATCAGGCGTTGGCTCGGGCGATCCGCTCCAGGGATTCCAGGCCGATCACGCCGCGGGAGTCCCGGACGTCCTCACCCGCCACGACCACGGCCGGCGATCCCGGTTCACCCAGGTTCTCCACGACCGCCACGGCGGCCGGGAACGGATCGTCGACGGTGAAGTGGCTGACCGTGACGATGTGCGCGATGCCGGCGGCCTCGGCCGCCTTGGCGCCGCTCTCGGAGTCCTCGACCACCACCGCCTGACTCGGCTGCAACCCGAGCTGCTCCAGCGCGTACAGGTAGATGTCGGGAGCCGGCTTCTTGGCCGGCACGATGTCACCGCCGAAGATGCCCGACAGCCGGTCGTGGGTGGCCTGGCCGAACACCGCGACGGCGACGGCTTCGACGCTCGACACCGCCGAGGTGGACGCGATGGCCACCTCCCAGCCGGCGTCCAGCGCCTCCTCGACGAGGCGTTTGATGCCGGGGCGTCCGGGGATCAGGCCGCGGTGGACGATCTCCTGGTAGTCGGCGCTCTTCTGTTGGTGCACCTGGGCCAGCAGGGCGTCCAGGTCGTCGGAGCCGGGCACCTCGATCTCGGGATGCTGGCTCAGGTAGTACCGCATCCGCTCCTTGCCGCCTCCCACCTTGAGCAGGTCGGCGTACTCGTCCTCGGACCACCGGAACGGGTAGCCGAACTCGGCGAAGACCTGGTTGAAGGCGACCAGGTGGCCGTCCTTCTCGGTATCGGCCAGGACGCCGTCGCAGTCCAGGATCAACGCGTGCCGGCTCACTGCTGCACGTCCTTTCCGGTCGAGTGGAAGATGTCCGCGAAGCCGATGAAGAGCTGCTTGGAGGCGGCGATCATGGGGTCGAACAGCTTGACCGGCTCCCACTTGTTGGTCTGCTCGCATTCCTTCAGGTAGTCCAGCGCGGACTTCATGTAGGCGCGCTTGAGCGCGGTCGAGATGTTGATCTTGGTCACCCCGGCGTCGATGAACTCGTCGAACTCGGCGTTGCTCAGCCCGGTGCCGCCGTGCAGCACCACGGGCAGGTCGCACAGTGCGGCGATCTCGCGGACCCGCTGCGGCAGCAGCACCGGCTGTGCGGTGTACATGCCGTGGGCGGTGCCCAGCTGGGGCGCCATCAGGTCGGTTCCGGTCTCCAGGGCCACCTCGACCAGCTGTTCGACGGTGTAGGCGTGCCGCGCCTCGTCGGAGCCCACGCCGTCCTCGACGCCGACGATGTTCTCGATCTCGCTCTCCACCGTGACCCCGGCGGCGTGCGCCTCGGCGACCACCTCGGCGGTCTCCCTGCGGGCCTGCTCCAGGTCGCGGTCGGAGGCGTCGAAGAGCACCGACGACCAGCCGTGCCGGATCGCCAGCGTGATCACCTCACGGTCGGGGCAGTGGTCCAGGTGCAGCGAGACGCCGACCGAGGCTTTCTCGGCGGCGTCCTTGGCCGCGAAGTGCAGGACGCCGGGGCCGGCGGACTTCACGGTCTTTACCGAGGTCTGCAGGATCACCGGCGAGCCGACCGTGTCGGCGGCCTCGACGACCGCCTTGATCGTCAGCGGATCGACGATGTTGATCGCGGGCACCGCGTAGCCCCTGCCCCTGGCCGCCGTGACCAGTTCGAGGGTGTTGACGTAGGGCATGGGCTCCTCCACTTGACTCGACGATGGGTCGAACGGCGACTGCACCGAAACACGTATGTACAACTATAGACAACTTGGCCCGGACCTGGCTAGATCCCCGACTGACTAGCCCAATGACGAGCCGCCGACCTCGAAGACGACCTTGCGTCCCTGCCCCACCAGTTCCAGTCCGGTGCGCCACTCCTCCAGCGGCAACACCTCGGAGATGAACGACTCGGCGTCGATCCGGCCGTCGGCGAGCAACCGCAGCGCGGTGCGATAGTTCTGCGCGTTCTTGCCCCGCGACCCGATCAGTTCGAGCTCGCGATTGACCAGCAGATCGAAGTCCACCGGAGGATTGCCGTTGTAGAGCGCGACCAGCACGAGCCGCCCACCACGGCGCAGCACCGGCTGCAGCGCGGCCGGCCACGCGGCGGCGGCGGAGCACTCGAATGCGGAATGTGCGCCGTAGCCGTCGGTGAGCCCGGCCACGAACTCGGCCAGATCGACCGCATCGCTGTCCACCACATGGCCGGCGATCCCGCGGTCCAGCGCGCCGGCCAGTGCGGCGGCGTGCCGCGCGCGTCCGACCAGCACCGTGGTGGCGCCGACGCCGGTGGCGACCGCGCTGGTCAGCGCCCCGATCGCGCCGGGGCCGGTGACGACGACCACCTCGCCGGCCAGGGACGGGCTGCGCTCGATCACCGCATGGACCGCGATCGACAGCGGCTCGGTGAGCGCGGCGGCGAGCAGCGAGACACCGTCCGGCAGCCTGTGGACGGCCAACTCGGGCATGCACAGGCTGTCGGCGAGCGCGCCGTCGGCGGTGGTGCCGATGCCCTTGCGGTGGGGACAGCGCTGGTACTGCTCGGCCCGGCAGTACAGGCAGGTGCCGCACAGGTAGGCGTCGGTCTCGAAGGTGACCCGGTCGCCCACCACGAGATCGCCGCGCAGGTCGGGACCGAGCGCCGCGATGACGCCGGACGCCTCGTGTCCCAGCGTCCGCGGGATGAGGCCGCTGTGATGCCCGTCGAGGGCCGCGCGGTCGGTGCCGCACACCCCCGCGTAGGCGATGTCGATCAACACCTGCCCGGGGCCAGGCTCGGGTCGCGGCACCTCGCGGAGTTCGACGTTGCCGGGGCCGGAGGCGTACTTCATCAGGGCGCGCACCCGCACTTCGTACCATGCGACCGCACGCACGTCCAACGCTAGACATGTCTATACAACTCTGGTTAGCATCGCCAGAACCGGGTGTGCGCAGTGGAGCGCGTGCCGTATCGGAAGGGACCGCCCAATGCCGCAGTACCTGATGGGGATCGACGCCGGAACCAGCGTCATCAAGGCCGCGATCTTCGACTCCCGTGGCAACGAACTGAGCCGCGGCGCACACAACGTGCCGATCATCAACCCCACCACCTACATGGCCGAGGAGGACATGGACACGGTCTGGGTGGCGGCCACCCTGGCCATTCGGGACGCCATCGAGGGATCGGCGGTGAAGCCCGACGAGATCGTCGCGGTCTCCGCCACCGGGCAGGGCGACGGCACCTGGCTGGTGGACGCCGACGGCGTGCCGGCCGGGCCGGCCATCCTGTGGACCGATGGGCGGGCGGGCGACATCATCGACGCCTGGTACGCCGACGGCACGATCAGCCGGCAGTTCCAGATCTCGGGCCTGGGCCCGTATGCGGGAACCGCATCCGCGCTGTTGCGCTGGCGGGCCGAGAACCAGCGCGAACTGCTCGACGGCGCCATCAACCTGTGGTGCAAGGACTGGATCGAGTACAACCTGACCGGCGACCTGTCGACCGACCCCTCCGACGCCTCGCTGGCCGGCATCGACGTCCGCACCCGGCAGTGGTCGCTGGAGGTGCTGAAACACTTCGGGCTCACCGACGTGCGCAACGTGCTGCCCGAACTGAAGACCCCGATCACCCAGATCGGCACCGTCACCCACACCGCCGCCGGGCTCACCGGACTGGCCGAGGGAACCCCGGTGTTCAAGGGCCAGATGGACATCACCGCCTCGTCGCTGGGCGTCGGCGTCGCCCGGCCCGGCGACTGCATGGCGGTGATCGGCACCGCCGGCATCGTCACCGTCGCCACCGACGACCTCGGCGATCGGATCGAGCCGGACGACGTCGGCTGGGTGATCCCGCACAGCCCGACCACCTGGATCCGGGCGCTCGGCATGAACTCCTGCACCCCGAACCTGGACTGGTATCTGCGTGAGTTCGGCGGCAGTTTCCGGCGCGAGTCGGAGGCCCGCGGACCGCAGTTCAGCTTCTTCGACTATCTCGACGAGGTCGTCGACGGCGTGCCGGTCGGCTCCCGCGGCGTCCTCTTCCACGGCTACACCGCCCCCGGCGGCGAGCGGGCACCGTTCGTGAAGCCCAGCGCCCGGGCGTCCTTCATCGGCATCACCGGGGCGCACACCCGCAACGACCTGCTGCGCGCGGTCTACGAGGGCGTCGCCTACGGCATCCGGGACTGCCTGGACGCCATCCCGACCGAGGTGAAGACGGTCCGGATGGCCGGCGGGGGTGCGAACTCGCCGGTGTGGTCGCAGATCTTCGCCGACGTGCTCGGCCGCGACGTCGTCGTCCCGGCCGGCACCGAGTTCGGCGCCAAGGGTGCGGCGATCGTGGCCGGCGTCGGAGTGGGGCTGTTCGAGTCCTACGAGCAGGGCGCCGACGAGACGGTGACGATTCTGCGGCGGTACCGGCCGAAGAAGAAGCGGACGGCGCTGTACGACGAGTACTTCGCGATCTACCGGGAGTACCGCGAGGCGATGCCGCCGATCTGGGACAAGCTCCAGACGATCACCCGCCGCGCGTGACCGACCTCGACGCGTTCGCGCGTGCGGCCTCCGGCGGCGCCCTGACCCGGCTCGCCGCGGGCCCGGACGCCCTGGCCGAGCTCCCCGCCCTGGTCCGGCGGCTGGCAGGCCCCGGCGAGCGGGTGCTGCTGAGCGACGACGTCGAGAAGTCCGCCGCCGGGCGGAACCTGCTGGGCTGGGTCGCCGGGCTCGTCGGTGAGACCCGGCGGGTGGCCGTCCGGGCGAGTCACGCCCAGGTCGCGCTGGACGAGGTCACCGTCGAGACCACCGTGGCCGAGGTGGGCACCCCGGGCCTGCTGGTCAGCGTCGGCTCCGGCACGATCACCGACCTCGGCAAGGTGGTGGCGGCCCGGTCGGGCGCGCCGTTGCTCGCCGTCCAGACCGCGGCCTCGGTGAACGGCTACGCCGATCCGCTCAGCGTGCTGGTGATCGGCGGGGCGAAGCGCACCAGGCCGTCCGCCTGGCCGTCCGCGCTGGTGATCGACGACTGGGTGATCGACGCCGCCCCGGCTCGGCTCAACCGGTCGGGGGTGGGCGACGCGATCGCGATCTGGTCGGCGCCCGCGGACTGGTACCTGGCCTGCCGGCTCGGCCTGGACGGCCCCTTCGACGACGCCGTCGTCCGCCCCGTGCTGGACGCCGTCGAGCACCTGACCGACCCCGATCACGACACAGCCCGGCGGGCTCTGGTGGACAGCCTCACCGTGGGCGGCCTCGTGATCGGGGTCGCCGACTCGACCGCGCCGCTGTCGGGCTCGGAGCACCTGATCAGCCACGTCCTCGACATGACCGCGATGGCGCGCGGCGCCGAGCACGACCTGCACGGCGCCCAGGTGGGGGCCGCGACGGTGGTCTGCACCGCACTGTGGCAGGAGGTCCAGGAGAGCTGCCGGGTCCTCGACCTGCCCTGGTCGAGACTCTCCTACCCGGACGACCTGGCCGACCGGGTGCTGAGCACCTGGGCCGCGCTCGACCCATCCGGACGCCTCGGCCGGGAGTGCCTGACCGCGGTCGAACGCAAGGTCGCCGCCTGGGACGCCGCCGACAAGAGTGACTGTGATGCCGACCGCGAGGCCCTGCTGGAGACCCTGTTCGGCTACGTGGGCGATCCCGGCCGGAGCGCCACAACGCTGCGCCACTGGGGTGCCGCCGCCAGGTTCAGCGAGCTGACCCCCGCCGTCGACCGCGACCAACTGGCCTGGACGCTGTCCGCCCTGCCCTACATGCGCGACCGGCTCACCCTCCCCGACCTGCTGGTGATGTCGGGCGAATGGACGCCGGCCCTGATCGACCGCGTCCTGGAGCGGGCGGCGTCCGCCGGGGGCGGCTGACGATGCACAACGAGTGATCTTCGCCGTGGGAGTCAGAGCAACGACACGGCGCGACTCAGGACGCGGTCAGCGATCGGTTCGACCAGGTCATCTATCGAGACTCGCTCGAGACCGCCCCGGACGCCCTCGACTGTCTCGGCGACCACGTCCTGGGCCTGCTGCCGGCTCATGCCCCACTGCACCGCCTCGTCGAGCAGGTGCGTGCCGTCGAGGTAGCGCAGGTTCCGCTGGCCGGCCAGGCGCATCCCGAAGTCGGAGAACCGCGGGTTGACGTAGAAGACCGGCGCGACATCGTAGGCCGGCGCCAGTTCGAAGACTCCATCTCGGAGGATCAGCGAGTAGTTCTTCGCGTGGGCATCCCCGTTGCCAACCAGCAGGTTGAAGGTGACCAGCCGCAGCAGTTCCCGGCGGAAACTCGCCGGGTCCTGCGCTTCCAGTCCCGGCCCGTCCGCGATCCTGGACAGCCGGCTGGCCGGCTCATCTGTCGCTTCGTACTTGTCGCCCGCACGTATTCCGAGCGCCTGTGCGAAGTCCTCCTGATGCAGGCGCCGTCCACCGGCACGGTCGTAACGTTCAACCACGAGCGCCAGCCGATCGCCGAACCGCATCAGTTCGGTGCGAGCGGCCGGGATGCCCGCGGCGGCGGCAAGGCTCATCGCCCAGTGTTCGTACTCGATGATGCGTCGAATGGGCACGTGGGGGTCGGTCGGCTCCGGTTTGATGATGTGGGTCGACATCACACCCGCGGCCGGCCACGCCCACCCATCGTCGGTGCGCGTCAGCAGGACTTTGCTCTGCACGCCGCCGAGCGAGGCCGACAACGTCCCGCCCTCGGGCGCGGACAAGGTGGGCAGTTCGGTGACGATCCGGGTGGTCTCCGCATCGGTCAAGGGCACCAGCCGCCCGTCCGGCGGCACATCGTCCACGGTCAGCTGGACGGCGCCGGCACACTCCACGCCGATCTGGGTCAGCAGCCCGAAGGCGTCGCCGGGGCGAAGCCGGTAACGCTGCTCGAACTGTGCGCGCACCGCACCCTCGGGCAGCAGGTTGTCGAGGAAGTTGGCGACATCCTCGGTATCCAGGCGCCGGTTCGTCATGGGCAGGGAGTACGACAGCAGGCGTGTGCCGATGCCCCACTGCTGGACGACGTCGTCCGAGAACCGAAGCCGCGTCCTGCCGGTGCGCGGTTGCTGGACGGTGCCGAGATGCTCTCCATGCAGCCAGAGGTTCAGCACGTCGGTCACGACGGCTCCTTGATCGTGACGCGACTGCCCCGGGGAACCAGGAGTACCTCGTAGCCGGTGGACGCCAGCAGGTCGATGATCACGGCGGTTGACGACGGAGCGCCCCGCTCGAGCCTCGACATCGTCGGGCGCGACGCATGCGCCAGGGCCGCGGCATCGTCCTGGTTGAGGCCTGCGTTCCTTCGGATCTCAGCCATCGCCGTCCCGAGGCTCGCGAGCGTCCTGACTCGGTACCACGCTTGCATCACAGGTGATGCAGTTCCGCCCTCAACCAGTCTCGAATCACTCATGATTCATCGTGGCATTGGATGGTGGATGAATCAACCGTGATTCGGTTCGGGTGAGGTCGGTGCCGCGCTCAGGCGGTGAGCACCACCTTGCCGGTGTTGCGGCGCTGCTCGAGATAGCGGTGAGCTGCGGCGGCGTCGGCCAGCGGGAAGGTCCGGTCGACGTGCGGACGCACCCAGCCCTCGTCCACGCCGACCAGGAGGGCGTCCATCCAGGTGCGGATCTTGGCCGTCTCGCCCCACAGGTGGCCGACGTTGACGCCGAAGGCGGACCGGTTCTGGTTCATCAGCGCCACGGGATTGAACCACGGCATGCCGAGGCCGACCTTCAACAGGCGCAGCCTGCCGCCCAGCCCCGTCCCGGACGCGGTGGACACCCCGAACATGCCGAGACGCCCCGTGCTGCGCAGCACGCGCCAGCTCTGCCGCCAGTGGGCACCCCCGAGCGGATCGATGACCAGCTCGACGCCGCGCCCGTCGGTGAGCCGGGCGACCTCCCGGGTCCAGTCGCCGGTGCGGTAGTCGATCACCTCGTCCACCCCACGCTGCTTCAGGAAGGCATGCTTGGCCGGGCTGGCCGTGCCGAGGATCCGGGC
>JAANMX010004672.1_pt1 | contig 10567 bp, 7 predicted proteins | sample 7279681 | NCBI WGS metagenome assembly JAANMX01 (sample SAMN14094542, study PRJNA606508) | bioreactor metagenome | isolation source: A lab-scale SPAN reactor treating ammonium-rich wastewater day 351 | place: Ireland: Galway | collected 2018-01-01
GACCTGTCCGGGGGTGAGCGCGACTTCACGTTGTTCGTTGAGCGCCGCATTGGTCAGTGCGCCGGCCACGAACAGCGCCACGCCGAGATGTGCCAGCGCCATGCCGGCCATTTCGCGCGTCATCCGCCCGGATTTGCGCAGCCGCTGCCAGGTGAAATACAGCGTGCCGAGCGCCACCCACAGCGCCGCCGCGATGCCGATCCCGGTCTTGATCGCGCCCTGCGGCGCCAGCCACCAGGCCAGCGCACCGCCCATCAGCGCCAGCACGGCCCACGGCAGCAGCATCGCCATCACCGGGCGGGCCTGCTCGCGCTGCCAGCGCACCAGCGGGCCGAACGGCAGCAGCAGCACCACCGGCGTCATCAACAGCACGAACAGCACGGCGAGCGTCCGTTCTTCCCCCGGCGGGCCATTCGCGACTCGCGTTACCAGGTCATCCACAACCTCCTCGCCGGGAAACTCACCATCAATCCCGGCGTGGACGGCGATACCGCCAGCAAGGTCGCCCAAACGCCCGCCTACAAAGGCACGCCAGCCCGCAAGGCGATGGAGCTTCTCGCAGATCCGCCGGAGTGGGAGCTTTACGATCTGGAGGCCGACCCGGGGCAGTTCCACAACCTCGCCCCCGAACCCGCGCACGCCGCAACCCTCAAGCGGCTGCAGGGCCTCCTGCTCGACTGGAGAAAGGAAACCCGGGACCCCTTCCTCGACCCCGGCGTTCTGGAGAAAGCGCACGCCGAAGTGAACACGAGCGCCTCCTCCCCCGCCGCCGTCCAAAATTGAATCCCATGCCCCCACTTCACAACTCAGCGCGTCGGAACCTTCGGTCAATCCTGCGCCCCGTCGCGTGGCTCATCCTCTCCACCGTGGCGCCGATCCGCGGAAATGAACCGCCTGGAGACGCCATCGCCCGGCCGACCGCGGACCGCTTCGCCGGCCACGAAAAACTCGTCGCGGAAACCCGCGCGGCCTCGCTCAAGCTGCGCGAACACGCCCTGCGCAAGACCATCGCGAAGGGCACGGCATGGCCGGACGGGACCTGGGGGGACAACCTGTGGTGCCTGGCGGCCCTTTACCTGAACGAGAAGGTGGACGAGGCCAACGCGCGCCTGCTCGAGCGGGCGAACGAATTCCTTGCCTCGAAACCCGCCCAGTTGCCCGCCACCTCCCCGGAGGACCCGGGAAGCCTGCCGTGGACCTTCTTCTCCGTGACCGACTATGTGCGCACGCTCTGCCTGTTCCATGCGAAGAGCCCGCATTTTCCCGGACGCCTGAAGCCGGAGACCGAGGCAGCGATGAAGGAGGCGCTCTGGCTCTGGGTCAGCGGGGAGAGCCGGCTCGCCGATGCCGGGCCCGAGGATCTTTTTCTGCTGCTCGGTACGGAGAACCACGACCTGAACCGCCGGCCTCCCTATTATCTGGTGACTGCCCTGCTGCGGGACGACGCGGCCTACCGCGACCGGAAGCTCGCCGACGGGCGCACCACCGCCGAGCACGCCACCGCCTACACGGCCTTCTTCCGCGAATGGCCGCGCCGCCGCGCGCAGACTGGGCTCTGGGCCGAGGTCGGCTCAACCACCTACCAGAAATACTCCTGGCCCGCGCTCTTCAACCTGCACGAACTCTCGCCCGATCCCGTCATCCGGCACCGTTTCGGATTGCTGCTCGATCTGGCCTTCATCGAGGAAGCCCAGATTTCCGTGAGAGGACGGCGGGGCGGCGGGCTGAGCCGTGCGGAGAGCGGCAGGGGCGGTTTCGAGCCCTACAAGAACCTGCTCTTCGCGCTGGAGGGCCAGCCCGCCGGTTCCAGCCATTCGCGCGTCATCGAGACGAGCCGCTACCAGCTTCCTCCCGAGGCCATCCTTCTCGCCAAGCGGGCGTTTCCGGCGGCGGCGCCTTTCGCCATCCGCAACCGCGTCCTCGGCGAACTCGAAGCGGCCAAGTCCGCGGAGACGCATGGCCAGCGGCTGGCCGCCGACTCCGCCCTGGTCAACTGCGCCTGGCGTACGCCGCATTACCTGCTCGGCAGCACGCTGCAGAACCCCGCGCTCGCCATGACCGACCCGGCGACCGGCGAGCCTGCCCTTAAATATGCCGGCATCTCCCGCCAGAAACGCGCCTGCGGCCTGCTCTTCGACGATCCCGCCTCGCCAGCGATCAGCCAGGTGCATCCCGTGGTCGAACACCCGGGCGGCGGTCGCCCGCAGCATTCCTTCTGGAGCGTCCAGCACCAGAACGTGCTGATCCTCCAGCGCATCGCCCGTCACGGGAAGAGCACCCTCGGCTCCTACAACACCGGGAAGCTCGGCATGCGTTTCGAGGGCGCCGGCCTTGAAAAGGTCGAGGAGGAGGGATGGATCTTCGCCACCAATGGCAAGGCCTTCGTCGGTGTGAAGTTCCTCGATGGGACGCACGGATGGGACGAGGAGATGCTCGTGGCCCACCCCGCAACCTTCGCCGGCCCCGGCGACACCACGCGCATCCTCATGCACGCGGGCGATCTTGCGAGCCACCGGTCGTTCGCGCAGTTTCGCGAGGCGGTGCGCGCCCACCCGCCCCAAGTCACCGCCGACAAGGTGGACTACCGCTTCGGCGATAAAGCGCGGATCGAGATGACGCGCTACGATGCCGCACGGCCAGCGATCTTCACCCTACCCCGCATCAACGGCGCTCCCATCGATCTGCGCCCCGCCACCACCTACCAGAGCCCCCACCTCAATGGCGCCCGCGGCGGCGACCGCATCACCGTCACCGTCGGCCCCATCACGCGGGTTCTGGATTTTTCGGGGGAAGGCCGATAAACGCTACAGGAACACCACCACCATGAGATCCTTCGTCCAGATCTTTGCTCTGCTTGCGCTGTTTTGCGGCCGATCCCCCGCGGCCAAGAAGCCCAACGTCATTTTCCTCATCGTGGACGACCTGACCACCACGATGTCCTGCCAGCGCTGGCCGGGGGCGAAGACACCGCATCTCGACAAGCTGGCGGCGCGCGGCGTGCGCTTCGAGCGGGCCTATTGCCAGTTCGCCATCTGCAACCCCGCCCGCGCTTCCTTCCTCACCGGCTGCTACCCGGAAAGGACGGAGGTCATGAACCTGGAAGCCAGTTTCCGCGACGCGCTGCCCGATGCCGTCACCCTGCCGCAGCACTTCAAAAACCACGGCTACCGCACCGCTTCCGTCGGCAAGGTATTCCACGTGGGCGATCCCAAAACACAGCACGACATCCTGCATCGCGCGCCGCTGGCGCTGGATCAAACCATCCTCGACGACGCCAAGAAGACCGATCCCACCGATCCTCCCCGCAAAACCGGCAAGGGCCACGACTACAACCGCAACTACGCCGCGGCCAACCGCCCGGACAGCGACTTCACCGATCACCAGATCGCCGAACGGGCCATCGGATCGCTCGCGCAGCTCAAGGACGGGCCGTTTTTCCTGGCCGTGGGCTTCATCCGCCCGCACACCCCGTTCGTCGCACCGCAGTGGGCCTTTGATGCGATCGAGCGCTCGCAGATCCAACTGCCGCCGTTTTATGCCGAAGCCGGCGAAGACATCTCGGGGCTCCCCAAGTCCGCCCTGCGCCCGAACAATAACGTCTTCCGCTTCGAGCCTCCCACGCGCGAGCAGACGCTCGATGCGATCCGCGCCTACCTCGCCGCCGCGCATTTCGTGGACCATCAGATCGGCCGCCTCGTCGCCGAGCTCGGCCGCCTCGGCCTGACGGACACAACCTTCATCGCCCTCACCGGCGACCACGGCTACCAGCTCGGCGAGCACGGCCTGTGGGCCAAGCAGACCCTTTTTGAGGAAGCAAATCATGTGCCGCTGATCTTCGCCGGCCCCGGGGTCCGGCCCGGAGTCAGTCAGGCCCTGGTCGAGCAGGTGGATATCTACCCCACGCTCGCCGCTCTTGCCGGACTCCCGCTGCCCGCGCACCTGCAAGGCACCAGCCTCGTGCCCTGGCTGAACGATCCCGCCACGAAGAGCCGCATCGCCGTCTTCAGCACGATGATCGCCACGCATACGAAGGCGCTCGGTCACAGCGCCCGCAATGGCCGGTACCGCTACATCGAATGGACCGGCGGCAAAGATGGCACCCAGCTCTACGACCTCAGCGCAGACCCGCACCAGCTCAACAACCTCGCGGGTCAAGAGGCCCATCGCCCCATGCAGCGCCGCCTCAAGCGCCTGCTGGGCGAACACCTCGAGCGCGTCTCCCGGTAACCGGCACCCCGTCAACCCAAACCCCAGATCTGCAGGCGCATTTTTCATGATCTTGCTCGGGCGCGACGTGTGCCCCGTGGACCCCCACCGCGCGGCCCCTCCGTGACCGGAGAGGCTACATTTTCACCCGCGGTGGTGGTGCCCACGGGCGGCATCGGATCTGGCCAGAAAATTGTGTCAAAAACCCGCAGTTGACAGGACGCCCGGCCTCGGCATGATGGCCCGTTCACAACTTTCTGGAGCACGCCCATGAAACGCACTTATCAGCCATCGAAGCGACGCCGCGTGCGGAAGCTCGGCTTCCGCGCCCGCATGAAGACCAAGGCTGGGCGGGAGACCCTCAACCGCCGGCGGCGGCATGGTCGCAAGCGCCTGCTGCCCAAGGGCGTCGCGAAGAAGTACCGGCGGCACAACCACTGATGGGCCCGGCGGCCCGGGCGGCCGTGAGCGAGGTCGACCAGCGATTCCGGCGGTGCCATCGGCTCCAATGCCGCGCTGACTTCGACCGCGTGCGCCGGGAGGGGAAAACGTACCGCAGCCAACTTTTTTCTGTGATCATCAGGCCCGACCCCACCCTGCCAGCCACGAGGCTGGGGATCATCGCCGGAAGGCGATTCGGCGGCGCGGTGTCGCGCAGCCGGATCCGGCGGCACATCCGCGAGGCCTTCCGGCGGCGGCGGGCTGTTTTTTCGGGGCCGGCGGACATGCTGGTGATCCCGCGGCCCGAGGCCAATTCGGCGCGGGGGACGGTGCTGGCCGGCGAACTGGAACGCCTGTGGCGCAAGGCGGGGCTGCTGCCCCCCGGCGCCGCGCAAACGACGGAGTGACGCGATGGATCGAAGGGACATTTTCTTGCTCGTGGCGTGCCTGCTGGCGCTGATGTTCTGGCCCTTCGCCGTCAACAAGATCTGGCCGCCGAAGCCGTTGCCCCCGGAGCAGATGGCGGCGGCCACGGGGACGGTGGTTCGCGCGGAGATTCCCGGCTCGGAGCCGGTCCTGCGCGCGCAGGCGCCGCCGCCGCCCGAGCCCAAGGATCTGGAGCGCTTTCGCGGGGCGGCTCCCGCGGCGGTGCTGGAGAACGACCTGATGCGCCTCGATGTGGTCGCCGAGGGCGGCGGCATCCGCGCCGCGACGCTCAAGGCGCACAAGGCCGAGGGCGAGGAGCCCATCGTGCTCAACCAGCACGCCGAGGGCCCGCTGTTCGAGTTGCGCTTCAACGGGGATTCGCGCGACCTGCGCCCCTGGGAGGTGATTTCCAAGGATGCCCGCACCGCGGTCCTGCGCGCGCGCCCCCTGGAGGGGCTGGAGGTCACCAAGCGTTTCGAGGTCTCGGGCGATTACACCATGGTGGCGACCGTCACGTTTTCCAACGCGACCCCCGAGGCGATGGCTCTGCCCGCCGTGTTCGTCAACTGCGGCACCGCGGGGCCCGTGCACGAGACCGACCAGCAGCTCTACATCGGCGCCGACTGGTTCGACGGCTCCCAATTCAAGGCGCAGCAGGTCACCGATTTTGACAAGTCCGGCTTCCTGTTCTTCACCTTCCGCGAGGCCCGGACCACCATCGACGTGGCGCGCCCCCTGGACTGGGTGACGAGCCGCAACCAGTTCTTCGTGACCCTGATCGACCCGCGCGAGCAGAAGTTTGATCGGCTGGCGCTCAGGCCGGTGGAACTGCCGAAGTTCCGCCCGACGCAGCCGCGCCCGCCCAAGGGGATGCTGGCATTGGGCGAGCTGCCGCCGGCGCGCCTCGAGCCGGGCGCCTCCGCGACCGTCACCTTCGAGAATTACACCGGGCCGCGCGAATACTGGCGCCTCAAGGGCCTCGGTGACGAGAAGCGCCGCGTGATGAATTTCGGGTTCTTCGGCTGGGTCAGCGTCCTGCTGCTCAACCTCATGAACGCCCTGCACAAGTTCACGCATAACTACGGCATCTCGATCATCCTCATGGTGGCGATCATCCGGGCGGTGTTCTGGCCCCTGCAGACCAAGGCCAACCGCACCATGAAGCAGATGCAGTCGCTCAAGCCCGAGCTGGAGAAGATCCAGAAGCAGTACAAGGACCAGCCCGAGAAACTGCACGCCGAGATGCTCAATCTCTACCAGACCTACGGCGTGAGCCCCTTGGGCGGCTGCCTGCCCCTCCTGGTCCAGCTCCCCGTGTTCTTCGGCTTCTACTCGATGCTGCTGAGCGCCGTCGAGCTGCGCCACCAGAGCTTCCTCTGGATCGCCGACCTCTCACAGCCCGACACCATCTGGCACATCCCGGGCCTCGACTTCCCGCTGAACCTCCTGCCCCTCCTCATGGGCGCCACCTCGATCTGGCAGACCCACGTCACCCCCATGAGCGGCATGGAGAAGAGCCAGGTCATGATGATGAAGTTCATGCCCCTGCTCTTCGTCGTCATCTGCTACAATTTCTCCTCCGCGCTGGCCCTGTACTGGACGGTCCAGAACCTCATCGCCGTCTTCCAGACGTACCGCAACCTGGCCCAGCCCGCCCCCAAGCTCGAGAAGAAGAAGCGCCCCAAGGGTCGCTGGGCCATGCTCATGGAACAGGCCCGCCAGGCCGCCGAGTCCGAGAAAGAAGCCCGCCGCCGCAAGAAGCAAAAAGGCCGGGGGAACTAGCTCGAAAATTCCAGGCGTAGCCACGGCCGTGAGGCCGTGGACCTTCCCACGCGTAGCCCATCTGTTTCCAGATGGGCTACATTTTCCGCCCCGGTGGTGCCCCGCCGGGGCACCCGCGTTCGAAATCTTCCACTGGAGGATTACGGAAGACGGCGTGCGGCCGATCGGGTAGGATGGTACGATCTGGATTCAGGCAGGAGAAGTGTCTATGAGAGCCACGCGGATTGACATCGCAACCACCATGCGGGCGGCCGGCGCCGCAGCCGCCCTCGCGGCCCCGCTCGCCGCGACCGCCGCCGACTTCTCATGGGACGGGGGCACCGAGGCGTTCAAGCACTGGAGCAGCAACGAGAACTGGGTCGGGGACACGGTACCGGTGAGCGATGCGGCCACGCGGATCTTCCTCACCGGTTTCGTCAACACGGGTTCCTCCGGCGGGGCATTGACCAACGACATCGCCACGCCCCTGACGCTCAACTATCTGGGCATCATGACCGCGACGAACACAGGAACCGAACCGCTCTTCGCCCTGGCCGGCGAACCCCTGCGTTTCACCACCAATGGGCCCACGCAGCCGATCTTCTACACCTCGCGCAAGGCCACCTCTACCATCTATAACCCCATCGAGATCGCGGCCACCGCCCTGACGGTCCGCGCCACGACCTATGCGGTGAACTTCAACGGCGCGGTGTCTGGCGATGGCGCGCTGTTCTACGATGGGCCCCTGGGCGGCGCGGGCGGCCTGACGCTGAATGTGGCGAACAGCTTCACCGGCGGCCTCATTTATAAGAACCGATCCGCCACGACCAACACCACCTGGAGCAAGCTGACCATCAATACCAGCGGCGCGATGGGGACCGGGCCCGTGGAACTCTACGGCGGCAACCGGGAGACGCTGACCAACTACGGCTTCACCGGCAACTATGGCAACGAGCGGACCAGCGGGATCATCTTCCGTGGCAACACACTCCACAGCAACGACTTCGAGATCCGGCAGGACGCGCCGATTTTCGTCGGCGACCATGGCTCGCACACGACCGCGGCGAGCGTGCGGCTGCTGGGGTCCATCGACCTCAACACCAACGGCCTGTGGCTGCGCGGGCCGGCCGCGGCGACCGGCACCATCGAGAGCAACATCTTCAGCACGGGCGGCGGCGGGCGCCTCGTCAAGCTCGACCCCGGCACGTGGATCCTCAACGGCAGCAATTCCTACGAGGGCCCCACCGACGTGAGCATGGGCCGTCTCTTCATCAACGGCGACAACCGGTCCGCCACCGGGCTGGTCACGGTCGCCGCGGGCTCCCTCCTCGGGGGGAACGGCATCGTCGGAGGAAAGACCGTGTTTCAGGCGGGCGCCACCAACGCGCCGGGCATGTCCCCGGGGATCCAGACCTTTGCCAGCGGGGTGACCTACTCCAATGCTTCGGTCCTGGTGTGGGAGATCTACACCAACACCAGCGCCCTCGCCGACCGCGGGGCCGCCTTCGACGGCATCAACGTCACCGGAGGGCAACTGGATGTCATCGCCGGCGCCGACCTGCAGCTCGTCTTCAACGCGGGCGGCTCCTCGAACATCGTCGATTGGAGCGACGCGTTCTGGGCGCAGAACCAGCAGTGGCTGCTCTTCGATCTCAGCGGGACCGCGACCACCAACGCCGACATCGCCAAGTTCGACATCGGAACCAATAACTTCCAGGACATCCAGGGCGACTGGCTGCAAAGCGTCCACGTCGGCGCATACTTCGACACCTACTACGACACCACCGGCGACATGTACCTCAGCTACGTCATCCCCGAACCCTCCAGCTGGGCACTGCTCGCTTTCGGCGCCGGATTGCTCGCCGCCGCGCGGCGGCGGCGGCGCTAGCGCGGAAATACGACGCAACTCGCCAGTAGCGAAGCCGATCGCCAGAGGCGATTTTCCGGACATTCCGGCTTCGGGGCGCGGACGAAATGTGGCGACGATAGCAACGCGGCTTGTCCGTGCCCCGAAGGGCGAAGGCCCTTCGCTACGATCTTCCTCCCCGGCGGTGCCCGCCGCGGCGGGCATGATGTCTGCCTCGATAATTCCAGATGTAGCCACGGCCGTGAGGCCGCGGACCCACCCCGCGGCCCCTCCGCGACCGGAGGGGCTACGTTTTCACCCCGGTGGCGCCAAAATGCCCATTGCCAACCGCCGCTTTCTTGTCTATCATTCTCCCTCGATGAAGGTTCTGGATCTGCTTCTGGCTCTGGAGGTGCTGCCGCTTAGCGGCGGGCCGGGGTCCGGGTCCTGAATCTTCCCCGAGTGGATTTCAGAAAGCCCCGCGATCCCGGAGGTCGCGGGGCTTTTTGTTTTCCGGCCAGGCAGTGAAACAGAGGAGGGCCCGACCGGGCGAACGGCGGGCGATGAAAGATGAGCGAGAAAGTCAGGATATTTGATACGACGCTGCGCGACGGGGAGCAATGTCCCGGGGCGAGCATGAACATCCGCCAGAAGATGGAGGTCGCGCGCCAGCTGGAGCGGCTTGGCGTGGACATCATCGAGGCCGGCTTCCCGGTGATCAGCGAGGGGGATTTTGCCGCGGTGCGCCAGATCGCCGAGGAGATCCAAGGCCCGGTGATCGCGGGGCTGGCGCGGTGCCTGCCGAAGGATATCGATGCGGCCGGGGAGGCCGTGAGACCGGCCGGCAAACGCGGGCGCATCCACGTGTTCCTCGGCACCTCGAAGATCCACAGGGAGTTTAAGTTCGGCAAGGCGCAGGACGAGATCCTCCGGCTGGCGGTGGAGGGCGTGAGACGGGCCCGCGGTTTCGTGGAGGACGTGGAGTTCTCCCCGGAGGACGCCTCGCGCACCGAGCTGGATTTCCTGACGAAGATCGTCGAGGCGGCGATCGCCGCGGGGGCGACGACGATCAACATGCCCGACACCGTCGGCTACGCGACGCCTGAGGAGTACGGCCGCATGTTCCGCCACGTGATCGAGAACGCGAGGGGCGCGCGCGACGTGATCTTCAGCGCGCACTGCCACAACGATCTGGGGCTGGCGGTGGCGAACTCGCTCGCGGCGGTGAGGAATGGCGCGCGGCAGGTCGAGTGCACGATCAACGGCATCGGCGAGCGGGCGGGCAACGCCGCCCTCGAGGAGGTGGTCCTGGCGCTCCGGACGCGACGGGATTGCTTCCCGGACGTCGACACCGGGGTGAACGCCCGCGAGATCGTGAAATCCTCGCGGCTCGTCTCCCGCATGTGCGGTTTCCTCGTGCAGCGCAACAAGGCCATCGTCGGCGCCAACGCCTTCGCGCACAGCGCCGGCATCCATCAGGACGGCATCCTCAAGGAGCGCACCACCTACGAGATCATCGACCCGAAGGACATCGGCTGGGGCGAGACGGAACTCCCGCTGACCAAACACAGCGGGCGCCACGCGATGGCCGTCCGCCTGAAATACCTCGGCTACCACCTGAGCGAGGAGGAGGTCGTCCAGGTCTTCGAGCGGTTCAAGCAGATCGGCGACCAGAAGAAATTCGTCTACGACGACGACCTGGCCGCGCTGGTCGAGGACCAGACCCTCCAGCCGAAGGAGTTCTACAGCCTCGATTACCTCAACGTGGTCTCCGGCACCAGCGCGGTGCCGACCGCCACGATCCGCCTCAAGGAGGGAGACGAGGTCAAGCAGGACGCCCACACCGGCGACGGGCCCGTCGACGCCGCCCTCAAGGCCATCGACCGC
>JAANMX010004673.1_pt1 | contig 10566 bp, 9 predicted proteins | sample 7279681 | NCBI WGS metagenome assembly JAANMX01 (sample SAMN14094542, study PRJNA606508) | bioreactor metagenome | isolation source: A lab-scale SPAN reactor treating ammonium-rich wastewater day 351 | place: Ireland: Galway | collected 2018-01-01
TATTAACCACGGAAAACACGGAACACACTGAAAAAAGCGCAGAACTTCCGCGTATTCTGTGTATTCAGTGGTTATTTCTGTCGTTGGCTGAGTAGTTACTAGAAATGGATGATTAAATAACGTATGGCAATCTTCCGGAAAGCAGCCACAAAATCAGGGAGTGCGGAAGAAGATTTGGCCGCTTTCCGGAAGGTAAATCGTCAACTGATTTGAGCGCCAGTCCTTATACGACGGTAATTTCCACATACGTGCGTAGTTCATCGAGTTGGGCCGATTCTGCTTCATATCCGGTGATCAGAGCAGCCACCTTTGCCAATGGCACAATCGTACTCAATGTGCTGCGCCCAATTTTGCTGTGATCTGCGACTACGATTACCTCTTTGGCCGAGTTTACCATTGCCCGTTTGGTATGGGCTTCGGTTGGATCGGGAACCATAACCCCTCCGCGGATATCTATCCCCTCCGCCCCCATAAACATTTTGTCGGCGCGGATATTCTCGAAGAAGGCGGCTGTCTCTGGGCCGACAATAGCCAGCACGCCCTGGCGCAAGTGACCACCCGCCACATATATCTGAATATCAGGACAGTCGGACAGGTCCGCGGCGACATTAAGGGCATTGGTAATGACGGTAATACGCTTGGTCTTGAGAAATTTGGCAACCAGCATTGTGGTGGATCCCGCGTCCAGAATTACAATGTCCCCGTCTTTGACCAGATCGCTGGCGGCCTTGCCGATCCGACGCTTCTCCTCGACAAATTGAGTGGTCTTGGCTTGCAATGAGACTTCAAAGAAGGCCGAATCATAAACAGTCGCCCCTCCATAGGTGCGCTGTAGCACCCGCTGCTTTTCAAGCTCGGCCAAATCGCGCCGGATCGTCATCTCTGAAACAGAGAATTCTTCGGCCAGCACGGCGACCGAAGCAAATCCTTTTTCTGTCAGGTAATGAAGAATTGCACCCTGTCGCTCGCCAGGCGTCGTCGCATTCTTCCCTTGCTTCCCATTGTTCATAGTACCACCAACTATGTTTGTTTCAAACAGACACGATAGATGCTTTTTCGTCATTTGACTTCATTATTGGGATATAGTAGAGTTTATATTAATGTGGTGATTATCCATAGTTCGATTCATGTTCGATCTATGTTCGATGTGTGTGCTAAACTATTCCACAGAATAAAGCTATCCACGAAACGTTGTCGGCGCTTCCTCCACAAATGCGGAGAGGATCCCAGACTTTCCAGCATACTCGACCGTCAAGTAGCCGGAAGATATGGGATCCTTAACATTTCCCGATATAGCCTCAGGCTCAACCACAATCTGTGTTGTAGTGGGAACAATCACCTCAGCAAAATCTGTTGATTTGAATCAAGAAAGGAGACGCTTTCCGCCACACGACATCTGGCCCGATCCGGCTATCCTAGATTTGTATTCCACCTTCATTTTTCGAAAGAGGAGACGCATGAGTACCAAACGATTGACACGCCGTGGTTTTTTGAAGGGTACTGTCCTGGGTAGTGCTGGCTTGGCCCTGGCTGCTTGTACACCAGCAGCACCAGCCGCCCCCGCTCCGGCCCCCGCTGCGCAAGAAGCTGCTCCCGCTCCCGCTTCTGCTCCTGTCGGCAACGAGAAGGAAGCGCCTATGCTGCGCCAGTTGGTAGCAGAAGGCAAGTTGCCACCTCTCGAAGAGCGCCTGCCCAAAGATCCAGTCGTGCTGACTCCCTTTGACAAAGTTGGTCAATACAGCGACGGCCAAATGGTTCAACTTAATGTCGGCCCCGACCTGGGGGCATATGAATTCCAGTTTCTCTACGAAGCTCCCTATCGCTGGAGCCCCGATGCCAGCACTGTGGACACCAACCTGGCGATTGGACACGAGTATGCGGCGGACGGCCTGAGCATGACGCTCTCCTTCCGCGAGGGGGTCCGGTGGTCGGATGGCGAGCCATTTACTTCGGCGGACATCGACTTCTGGTGGAACGACCTGGTAATGACCGAGGAGGCCGGCTACACCCAGCCGTACTGGACGATCACGGCCGAGAAGCCTATGCGCCTGGAGGTGGTGGACGATTTCACGGTGAAGGTGTCGTTCAACGCTCCCCATTGGCTCTTCCACAAGCTGATGGCCAGCACTGGCGACTATAGGCGGATGTATGCGCCCAAGCACTACCTGCAGCAGTTCCATCCGAAATACAATACCGCGCTGACAGATTTCAGCGAGCTGCCCAAGAACTTCCCGCCCACCGGCAATATGTACACGAATCCGGACCTGCCGGTGTTGACACCCTGGCGTACAGTCGAGTACACACCGGGCCAGAAGCTGGTGGCCGAGCGTAACCCCTATTACTGGAAGGTCGACTCCGACGGTAAGCAGTTGCCCTACATCGATCGCACCGTCATCAACCAGGTGGAAGACCCACGGGTCGTTCCGCTCAAGATCGTGGGGGGCGAGGTGGACTTCCTGGCGCGCAGTATCCCGCTGGACAGCTTCACCACCCTCAAGACTTCGGAAGATCAGGGCAACTACCGCGTCATCCAATGGAAAGTAGGGGCTGGTGCCGATCCCGCCATCGTGCCCAACTGGGACAACCCGGACACTGTGCTGCGCACGCTGATTCGCAACCGCGACTTCCGCATGGCGCTCTCCCACGCCATCGATCGCAAGACCATCAACGATGTCGTCTACTTCGGATTGGGTACAGCCAGCCAGGCTGTGACCAGCCCCTATTCGCCCTGGGGTCGCACCACCGACGAGGGCAAGAAACTGATGGAGGATTGGCGCAACCTGGCCATCGAGTACGACATCGACCAGGCCAACGCGCTGCTGGACAAGGTGGGCCTCACCGAGCGCGATAGCGAAGGCTTCCGTCTGCGCCCGGATGGCAAGCGCCTCTCCTGGGTCGTTATCACCGGCAGCTCTCCGGACAGCCGTGCCGTGGATGTACTCGAGTTTGTAACCGAGGGGTGGAAACAGATCGGCATCGAGGCCGTGATCAACAGTATGGACTGGGCAGCCTTCTGGCCCAAGTTCAGCAACGGCGAGTACGATATCGCCGGCTGGGATGCCTGGACCGGCTACGACATTCCGTCCATCCCCGATACCCTCTTCCCCATCGGCAGCGCCTACTGGGGCACGCCGCTTACGGCGCGCTGGTTCAACACCCAGGGCAAGGATGGCATCCAGCCCGATGCGGGCGATCCGATGGATCGTATGATCGGGATGTACAACAGTATGCTGGCGGCGACGACCGAAGAGGAACAGAACAAGTGGGTGCTGGAAGCGGTCAATATCCACGTCACCGAAGGGCCGTTCTTCCTGGGGGCGGTCAACGACATCCCCAACCTGGTGGTCTCTCGCCCCAACCTGCGCAACATCCCCGATTTCGCCTTCACCGGCTCGTGGGCCCAGGGCGCGCCGGGCTGCACCAACCCGCCGCTCTATTTCTACGAATAGGGGCAAGCGTCTAAACTGGTAGGGCTTGTCAAGCAATACCTTCCCACCCTTCCGGGAAGGGGTCAAACAGAACGGCACACGTGCAGTCGGCTTGTGACCCCTTCCCGGAAGGTGCAAATATCGGCATGACCCGCTTGGTTTCACTTCGACAGGCTCAGTACAAGCGATACGGCTGGAAACAGCACCAGTCTACCCTTCGACAGGCTCAGGACACCGCTCAACCAACGCTAGTCTGCTGTTGTCGAGGTAGTTGCACGTTTCCCAAGTCACACCTCTCACATCTTCCGAGAACCGGCATGATCAATTTTATTATTCGACGTCTGTTGCACACGATTCCCCTTATGATTGTGATTTCCATAGTCGTCTTCACCATCATTTCTCTGCCTCCCGGCGATTATCTGACCACATTGGCGGCTGATCTGGAGCGGCAGGGCAGCCAGAACGCCGAATTGCAGCTCAAGGGATTGCGGGAGCGCTACGGCCTGGACGATCCGATCTACGTGCAGTACTGGCTATGGGTCAGCCATTTCGCAGTCGGTGACTTCGGCGAATCCTTTGCCTACAATCGCCCGGTCAGCGAACTGATCGGCGATAGCCTCCTCCTGACCGTCATCATCTCCGTCGTGACGTTGCTGCTTTCCTGGGTGATCGCGATACCCATCGGGGTCTATTCGGCCACCCACCAATATTCGACGGGTGACCAGTTCTTCACATTTATCAGCTTTATCGGTCTGGCGACCCCGGGTTTTCTGCTCGCCCTGATCCTGATGGTCATCTCGGTCTATGTCTTCAAGTTTCCCATCAGCGGCCTCTTCTCGCCCGGCATGGAAACCATGCCCTGGAGCTTTGCCAAGGTGGTGGACCTGTTCAAACACCTGTGGGTGCCTGTCCTCTTGATCGGAATGTCCGGCACCGCTGAGTTGGTGCGTATTATGCGCGGCAATCTGCTCGACGTTCTCAACCAGCAGTATGTACTTTCGGCCCGTGGGCGCGGGCTGGCGGAGCGCGTGGTGATCTGGAAGCACGCCGTGCGCATGGCGATCAATCCCTTAATCAGCCTGATCGGTTTGCAGTTCCCCTCGATCATCTCCGGCTCCATCATCATCTCCATCGTACTCAGCCTACCCACCACCGGGCCGCTGCTCTATCGCGCTCTGCGTACCCAGGACATGTACCTTGCTGGCAGTTTTCTGATGCTGCTCAGCCTCTTCTTGATTATCGGTAACTTCCTGGCCGACATCGCCCTGGCCTGGGTAGACCCGCGCATCACGTATGAATGAATGCGGGTACATAAGTTGACATCCGGGCGTACACAAACCAATGGTTGCCAGTGGAAGAGCAAGACAGTGCGTCAGTGGACAGTGACTGACTCTCTCTCTCTTGCTGATTCACTGTCTTACTGCTTTCAAGTCAAAGGTCAAGCACAGGTATGACACAACCAACCCGATCTGATATTGCGGAGCAGGGAGCAGCGGGCGATGCGGAGCTAGAGGAAATCTATCGGGGCGCGGCCGCTGTAGATGTCCCCCCAGAAGAGTGGGCCAGCCTCAGCCAATGGCAATTGATCTGGCGTCGCTTCAAGCGCAGCCGACCAGCTATGATCGGCGGCATTCTGTTGCTGCTTATGTATCTGAGCGCGATCTTTTGTGAGTTCATCTCGCCGTACCAGCTAGATACACGCTTTACCGAGAATATCTACGCCCCACCGACTCTCCCCCATTTTATAGACAGTGCAGGTCAGTTTCATCTCCGTCCGTTTATCTACAAGCAGATTCGCACCATCAACCGCGAAACACTGGAGATGAGCTACGAACCCGACCCGACGGTGATGTATCCGATTCACTTCTTTGGGAAAGGGGTTCCCTACAAATTCTGGGGTCTCATCCCGACGGATCGCCATCTCTTCGGCGTCGATCCAGAGGTACCCATTTTCTTGCTCGGCTCTGATCGCCAGGGACGGGATATGTTCTCGCGCACGCTCTTTGGCGCACGCATTTCCCTCTCCGTGGGGCTGCTGGGCGTTTTTATTGGGATCATCCTCGGCTCCGTGTTGGGTGTGATTTCCGGCTACTACGGCGGCCTCGTCGATGACCTGATGCAGCGCTTTTCGGAGCTGCTGATCTCGATTCCCCAGATTCCGCTCTGGATGGCATTGGCGGCCATTCTACCGGTGACGTGGTCCGCAATCCGGGTATATTTCGGTATCACCATCATCCTCTCCCTTCTGAACTGGGGTGGCCTGGCCCGCCAGGTGCGCGGCAAGACGCTGGCCCTGCGCGAGGAAGGATATACGTTGGCCGCCCGCGCTGCGGGGGCCAGCGACTGGTGGATCATCAGCCGGCATTTGATCCCCAACAATGGCAGCCACATCATCGTGGTCGCCACCCTTTCCATCCCTTACATGATCCTGGGTGAGACCGCCTTGAGCTTTCTCGGTCTGGGCATCCGTGCGCCGATGACCAGTTGGGGGGTACTCCTGGAGGAAGCACAGAACGTGAGGACGATTATCTTCTATCCCTGGTTGATCATGCCTGCTGTGTTGGTCATTGTTGCAGTGCTGGGCTTCAACTTCCTGGGCGATGGCCTGCGCGACGCCGTGGATCCATATTCGAAGTGATGAGAGAAGAACATGTCAGCAGCTCCCGCACCATTGCAAGAGAATCGACTGCTCGAAGTCAAGGACTTGGTGATCCAGTTTCACCTCATGGATGGGGTCGTCCCGGCGGTCAACGGCGTCAGCTTGGAGGTCAAGCGGGGCAAAACCCTGGGCGTCGTCGGTGAGAGCGGCTGCGGTAAGAGCGTGACCGCCCTGGCTATGCTGGGGTTGGTACCCAATCCACCAGGCAAAGTGGTGGGAGGGCAGATCGTCTTCCACCGCTGGACGACGGGCGAGGCCATCGATTTGACCCGCTTGCCGCCGATGGGGTCAGAGATACGCAAAATCCGCGGCAACGAGATCGCCATGATTTTCCAGGAACCGATGACCTCCCTGACGCCGGCCTATACGATCGGCGCGCAGATCATGGAGGCGATCACTCTGCACCAACAGGTAAACAAGCAGGAAGCGCGCAAACGCGCCATCGAAATGCTCGATCTCGTGGGTATGCCCCAACCCAGCCGCACACTGGATAGCTATCCGCACCAGCTTAGCGGCGGAATGATGCAGCGCGCTATGATCGCGCTCGCGCTCTCCTGTCACCCCAGCCTGTTGATCGCCGATGAGCCGACGACCGCGCTCGACGTTACGACTGCGGCCCAGATTCTGGAGCTGATGGAGAAATTGCAGGACGATATGGGCATGGCCATCATGCACATTACGCACAACCTGGGGGTGATCGCCGAGGTGGCCGACGATGTGGCCGTGATGTATATGGGCAAAGTCGTCGAGCAGGCCGATGTCAACACGATCTTCTATGAGCCGAAGCATCCCTATACGCAGGGGTTACTGAATTCTATTCCGCGCATCGGCAGCAAGAAGCAATTGGAACCGATTCGGGGAGTCGTGCCTGAACCGTTTGCTATCCCCAAGGGCTGCGCGTTTGGGCCGCGCTGTCCCCGCTTTATGCCCGGTATATGCAACGTAGTGGACCCTCCGCCGGTGGTGGTGGGGCCGCAGCACACGGTTCGTTGTTATCTGTACACTGAAAAGGAAAGTGCGTTGTGACCGATCAGCAGACCATCCAACAGCCTTTGATCGAGATACGCGATCTCAAGAAACACTATCCCATCCGGCGTGGTCTGCTCAAACGCACGGTAGGGCATGTGCGCGCGGTCGATGGCGTGAGCTTCAGCATTCAGCCGGGCGAAACAGTCGGGCTGGTGGGGGAGAGCGGCTGCGGGAAGACAACGGCGGGCCGTTGCCTGATCCGGCTGGTTGAGCCGACCAGCGGCGAGATCCTCTTTCGAGATGGGGAGCAGGATGCGCTGTCGGTGGCGCAATTGGACGCAGCACAACTCAAACTCTACCGGCGTCAGGTCCAGATCATCTTCCAGGACCCCTACTCCTCCTTAGATCCGCGCATGAGCGTCTTCGATATTGTCAGCGAACCATTGCGCATTCACAAGGTCTATGCGGGCAGCGAACTCGAAGATCGGGTGATCTACCTTCTGAAAGCGGTCGGGCTGCAGAGTCATCACATGCGCCGTTACCCCCACGCTTTCAGCGGTGGTCAACGACAACGGATCGGCATCGCCCGCGCCCTGGCGTTGGCACCGAAGATGGTCGTTTGTGACGAACCGGTCTCCGCCCTGGACGTATCGATCCAGGCGCAGGTCCTGAACCTCCTCACCAACTTACAGCAGCAGTTTGGATTGACCTATCTCTTCATCTCGCACGATCTGAGCGTAGTTCAGCACATCAGCAACCGGGTGGCCGTGATGTACGTAGGCAAGATCGTTGAAGTAGCGGCCACCCAGGAGCTATTCCAGCACCCGCTGCATCCGTATACTGAAGCACTGATTTCCGCAGTCCCCAAACCCGATCCACAGGCCCGCAGCCAGCGCATTTTGCTCGCCGGCGACGTAGCGAACTCAGCCAATCCCCCCTCTGGCTGCTACTTTCACCCCCGCTGCCGCTTTGCCCAAGAAATCTGCAAGACAGACGAGCCAGCTATGCGCGAGGTGTTGCCGAACCACTTTGTCACCTGTCATTTAGCAGAAGAACTGACCTTACGCGGGCTAGGGTGAGGTGTGATGATTGACAGATGTACAGTGCAAACAGAAAATATAATCGTTACGGGCGGTGTCTGCGGTGTCTGGATGGATCAGGACGGCGCGCCTGTGCTGGAATTGCAGGCGGAGGAGGTCAACCGCAAGGTAACTGTTGAGCCACCCCGCCCTACCCCTCCATTCCAGGGAGGGAACCGGAGCGACTCCTCCCCCACAGTGGGGGAGGTTGGGAGGGGGTGAGCAGGTACACCGCAAGATACTCCAGGAGTAAGTGGAGAGATACTGGAAAGAAAATGGGACGCGGATGACGCTGAAAGGGCGGATTCACACGGATAAAATCTGCGAAATCTGCGTCCTCGGCGTAATCTGCGTTCCCAGTTTCGTCGTTATTGGTGTTAGCTGGTCGTATTGCCTGAAAAGAAAATGGAACGCAGAAAGACGCTGATTCAGAGAGAAAAATCTGCGTCTTTCCGCGTTCATCCGCCACCGCACCCCTACCCATTGAAAGCCCACCCATGCCCGATACTCTCGATTTTGGAACACTGAACAGCCTGTGGCGAGAATACGCGCTGACACCCCGGCGGCTTGCCTACGCAGCCACAACCCAGGCCGAGTGGACCGCGTGGCATGGGCAACTCGCAGCAAAAGTCTTGGCCCTGCTCGGCGCGATGCCAGCTATACCGATACCCTTGCAACCGCAGCTGCTTGAGACCGCCGATCTGCCCGATTACCGAATGGAAAAGGTAGCCTTGCAGAGCGAAGCGGGCATCCACATCCCCTGCTATGTCCTCACCCCCCATCAGAGCAGCCCACCCTATCGCGCGGTCATCACCCTGCACGGTCACGGCAGCGGCGGCGCTATCCATCTGTTGGGGAAGACACAGCACGCGGCAACGCGTGAGCAAGAAATCGCGCACATCACCGCCCACAACTACGACTATGCCCATCAACTGGCCTGCCGGGGTTTTATGGTCTTTGTTCCCGAACAGCGGGGCTTTGGCGAACGCATGGAAGCAGACTCGGGTATGACATTTGGCGACGGAATGTGGCGCAGTTCGTGCCGTTCCCTGGCCTTCAACGCCCTGCTCATAGGAAGAACGCTTCTGGGGATGCGCGTTTGGGATGTCATGCGTACCCTCGATTATATCCGTATGCGCCCAGAGAATATCGGCCCAGGCGTCGGCTGTGTGGGTCTTTCCGGCGGCGGCACAACCACCCTGTATGCGGCGGCGGTCGATCCGCGGATTACAGTAGCTGTCCTCAGCGGCGCGTTCAGCAGTTTCCGCTCGTCGATTATGTCCACAATCCATTGTGACTGCAATTACGTGCCGGGAATTCTCCAATACGCCGAAATGGCCGATCTGGCGGCCTTGCTTGCCCCCCGCCCCCTGCTGATAGAAGCCGGCAGCCAAGACCCTATCTTTCCCGTTGAGGAGGTCCGGGCGGCCAGCAGCCAAGTAGCCCGCGTCTACGAACTGCTGGGCGTGGCTGACCGTTTTGACCAGGACATCTTTGAAGGCGGCCATCGTTTCAGCGGCAACAAAGCCTTCGATTGGTTTGCCAAGTGGTTGTGATAGGTTGGCAGTCGTACAAAAAGTAAAGAGGAGGTAGACAAATGGCTGAGTTACACAATCATCTGGTGCAACCCTATGCTGGCATCACCGATGTACAGCGGGTAGGTCTTGGGGTTGAAGCGTGCGCAGAACGCGTAGCGCGCTTTGGATACATTTCCAAACAGCTTATGCTGGTCCACGCCGGCAAAATGACATCTGTGGCAAACTGGGAATTCAAGGCCGCAGTCGGTCAACAGCTATGGGAATCTGCCCTGCATTGGGGCATCTGGCGGGAACGTATTGGTCAACTGCGCGCCCACGAACATCTGATCGAAAGCCACGCCGAAGGGCCGCTCTACGATCTTTTTCAAGAGTTGCTGCGCAGCCAAAACGACGCTGAATATGCCGTGGGCCTCTATACTGTGATTCTGCCTGCCTACCAGCAGGCGTTGCAACGCTATCGGGCAGAGACAAATCCACTGGTCGATCAGCCGACCGTGCGCGCTGTCGGCCACGTATTGCTGGACCTGGACGCACATCTCGCCTTTGGACAGAGTGTATTGGCCGCCATTGAACCGGCGGATAGGCCCGAACTGGCAGGGTGGCAAGCGCATCTGGCCGCCTATTTGGAGGCTGCGGGCGGCATTGACGGTACACAGCCGGTGCGCCCTACCTATACCCTGCCAGCGCCCCGCAGCGACGGCGAGTTTCGGATCCCGCCCTCCTTTGCCCGTGACGACCGCTTTATGACCTCTCTGCCCAAAATCAATCCCTGGAATGAAGATGCAATTCCCGACCACCTTGAGTTTAGACCCGTCCGAAGAGAGAAAAAGCAGCTCGAGGGCAGGCTGAAACAAGCAAAGACGAGAAAGCTTTGCGAGAGAGCAGGCTAGAAG
>JAANMX010004677.1_pt1 | contig 10550 bp, 9 predicted proteins | sample 7279681 | NCBI WGS metagenome assembly JAANMX01 (sample SAMN14094542, study PRJNA606508) | bioreactor metagenome | isolation source: A lab-scale SPAN reactor treating ammonium-rich wastewater day 351 | place: Ireland: Galway | collected 2018-01-01
GTCTGTCGGCTCAACCCATCAGGCAGTGCCTTACTCACCTCCTTCCAGTGAGGCCAACCGGCGTTGGCAGAACCGATCTCGCCGCGCGCGGCGTACCGAGAAGCGTCTCCTACGGCGGGAGAAGCGGGGCAGAGAACACGTTTATTCTCCGATTGTGCGGGAGGTCGTGCTGGATGGGTGACAATTTCCTCAAGCAGCAGGTCGAGAATTCGAGGCGTGGGCGGGACCGGGCGGTTGCCGAGATGGAGAGGCCGACGCTGTTCAGCCGGCCTGACATCGTCAACACCAGCTACCCGGTCGTCCCCCTGGAGGGGGTCACCCTGGAGAGCGGCGAGCTTCTCAACGCCATCGCCGCCGGCCCCGGGCAGATCGACCTGGCCCGCTGCCATCAGCGGGTTGGCCGCCTGGAGGGCGAGCCCGCCGCCGTGCTGGGAGACGCCCTGTGCCAGGACGGCGCCGGCGGTTTCGTGCAGGTTCGCATCACCGAGGTTTGCCCCCTGAGTGGGGTGGCCCAGGCCCGCATCGTGGAGGAGTGAACTGAATGGACCGACAGGCCCAACGCCGGCGAGAACTGCGCACTCAGGATCGCCCGGCGACTTCGTGTCAAAACTGCGTCCTCCTCGACCGCTGCGGCGGGATCGAGACAGGATCGCTGCTGTTCGACTCCTGCTTCGACCAGCACTGTTGCGGGCGGCCCGACTGTGAAATGGTCTGCCCTCACAACGGCCGTTTCCTGCGGGACATGAGGGAGCTTCGGGGGCTGCGGTTCGACACGCTCCCGCCCTTCACCCAGCGGCCGTGCGAGTTGCCCGGGTACGTCCCCCTGATCCACCACCGCTACTGCCGCCGTCAGGTGCTGCACTGGCCCGTCGTGGCCCTGGACACCTACAGCGCATTTCGGCTGAAAGGAGACGTGTACTTGCCGGTTGCGGACGGCCCCGGCGGGCTGCGGCAGGCTTTCCGCCTCGGCCCACAGACCCAGGTCATCCTACGAGGCACAGCCAACGATCCGGACCTGGAACGCTACTGGTCGTTCCGGCGCCGGGACCAGACACCGGAGTGGATGGCACGCCTGGGCATTGACCTGGTCGTCGGGCCGAACTTCTCCCACTTCCTCGACGTGCCACGCACAGAGAACCTGGCGAACCGGATGCGTCAGCTTCTCTGCCTCGAAGAGATGCAGCGGGCCGGGTTGTCGCCAGTCCCCCATCTGAGCGCTGCCTACGCCGCCGACTGGAACTTCTGGGGGGCCTTCCTCCGGCGCAACCCCGGCGTGTCCGTCGTGGCCGTGGAGTTCGAGACGGGTAACAAGGCGCCCGCCCAAGGGCACAAGGTGATCGACAAGCTGGCGGCGATCCAGGACGCCGTCGGCCGTCCCCTGCATTTACTCGCCATCGGAGGTGCGCAATTCACGGCCGACCTCGCCGGGCGCCTCGGGCGTGTCACCGTCATCGACTCGAACCCGTTCATGAAGGCGGTCAACCGGCAGGCGTTCGTCCGGGGCGACCGTCCCTCCTGGCAGCCGTGCCCTACGCCGAAGGGACAGCCGGTTGACGACATTCTCGCCGCCAACCTCGCTGGCTACGCCGGCTGGATCGACGAGCAGGCCGCCTCGGGGCGTCAGCGGGCAGGTCGAAGAATCTCGCTTCCCACCTACCAGGGTCGCAACTGACCCAAGGGCGAGATTACGATGTTGACATGGTGCTGTATCGAGCCTGAGACGCCCAGGCTCGAAGATGCAGGTGGTCCGCAGTACCGGACCCGGAAGAGGCTCTTTTGCGATGAGTCGAAACATCCCGGAAAAGGAAATGAAGGCGCTGATCGCCCTCTCGGGCGGGGTCTGTGCCTTCCCCGGCTGCGCCAAGCGCCTCTATGAGCCGGGCACTTCTGACGACGATGCCACGTTCCTGGGCGAGATGGCCCACATCGTGGCCGACAGCCGCCAGGGGCCACGGGGCATCTCCCCGATGTCCGACGAAGATCGGGACAAGCACACGAATCTGCTGCTGCTGTGCGGCGACCATCACAAGGTCATCGACTCGCAGCCCCGGACCTACAGCGTCTCGGTCCTGCGGAAAATGAAGGACGACCACGAAGGCCGCATTCGCCGGGCGACGAGTGGCGCAGCCCCGCCGGCCTCGGTCACGCTCACCCGGGAGGTGATTCACAGTTCGCTCCTTGCCGTCACCCACCTGCCCGCCACCGTGTTCGCCGCTCCGTGCGGTTTCCACGAGGGCCAGGAGGACCAGGTGAAGCAGCAACTCCATTTTCCGCAAGAGGGCTCGTTGCTCGTTCGGTTCCTACTGCGGGACGGCAAGCTGTTCACCTTCCACAACCTGAAAGACCCGAAGGGGCCGTTCCAGGATGTTATCGACCTTGCGGGAGTGGAGACGATCCGCTCTGAGCAGTGGTGGGACGACTCGGAGGGATACCGTCGCTACGTCACCCTGCTCAACCGGGGCCTCTACAAGTACGCCGCCCTCAAGCATGTCCGCTACGACCCCGCCCACAAGCGATTCTTCTTCGAGCCCCCGGCCGCCGGGAAACCTCGGCAGGAACAATACCGACCCCTGAACAACAAGGCCAGGACGAAACGCAACGTGGTCTGGCAGCCAAAGAGCAAGGCCACCGGCCAGGCGAGGACTTTCTGGTGGCACCTGGCAGCCAGCCTGACGTTCTTACGGGCGGACAGGCGGCAGTGGTGCTTCAGTATCCGCCCGGAGCGCCACCTCACCTCGGACGGAGTGGCCCCGTTACCTTCCCGACAGATCGGGCGCCGGGTGACGAGCCGGAAGGCCCGGATGTGGAACGACGTGTACCTGGGTGAGGTCAACTTCTGGCGAGACTTCCTCTCCGGCGGAAGGCCGAACATCGTGCTGAACTTCGGGGATCAGTCCGCTGTTATCGGCACCGAGATGCTGGCCTTCACGGTGGACTGGCCCGGCATCCCAGGCGACACGAAGTCCTTCACAAACACCACCTACGACATGGACCTGTTCTCCCACCTGGAGTTCGATGAGGCCCTGGCGGGGGACGACACCGAATGGGACGAGGACGATGAAGGCGAAGCGGACGACCAGAACTGACGACTACAAGGTGGCACCGCTCCAGCTTGACGCCCCATGCCTCGGTGCGTCCTGGGTGGACGAGCCGTCGCTGCTCTTTGCAGAAAACAATCAGCATGTGGACCCCAAGACGGGCATCCCCCTTTACGGGCCTCGGTCGTTGGGGACCGCCCGACACAAGCGGGAGGTTCACGTCGGCTTCATCGGCACCAGTGATGCGGTGGATCTGGCTCGACGCTACTACGTCCAGGCCAGTTACGGCGTCGATGGGAACGACGACCACGCCCCGTTCCCCGGCTGCCGGGCGGACCGAGGGTTCCGCTGCGACCTGCTGTTCGACAACAAACTGGTCGAACTCATCAGTCGCTCGGAACATCAGGACATTCTTGGGATCAAACGAGGGCGTGAGCGGTTCGAGAAATTCCTGCTATTGTTGGAGTTGAAACTGCGGCTCTTGTCCCAGAAGGACCATCCGCTCGACTACGTTGTCCTGGCGTTGCCCACGGACTTGTACCAACGCTGCCGGGCCGTGGACTATGTGGAGAAAGGCGTTGGCCACGTCCACCGTGACCTGCGGCGAGCGTTCAAGGCGATGGCCATGATCTACCAGAAGCCAACGCAGATCCTCCGGGACAGCACGACGGGCCTATCAGGCAGCAAGCGTGACCTAGATCATCCCTCCGTCGTAGCCTGGAACCTGTTCACCGGCCTGTACTTCAAGATTGACGGTCTGCCGTGGGGGCCGGTCGGCCTGCCGCCCGGCACTTGCTTCATTGGCATTAGCTTTTTCCGCCCCCTGGGCGAAAGCTCGACCCTCCGGACCAGCGTGGTCCAGGCGTTCGATGAGAATGGCGAGGGCCTGGTGCTGCGTGGGCATCGCTTCCACTGGGACGAAAGGCAGCAAGGCCGCTCTCCCCACCTCACCGCCGACATGGCTGAGTGCCTCGTCTCGATGGTCATGGATCGCTATCAGGCCGAACAGAAGCAACTGCCGAAGCGGGTGGTGATCCACAAGACCTCCCGATTCGAGCCGCAGGAGCGGGTCGGGTTCGAGGGGGCCTTGTCGAAGCGGGGTTGCTACTACGACCTGGTGTCGCTTACCCCGACCAGCAGTTCCCGCTTGCTACGAGCGGGTCAGTACCCGCCGCTGCGGGGGACGCTGTTCACGGTCGGGGCGCTGGGTTATCTCTATTCGACCGGATACCTCCCTGCGTTGGGCAAGTATCCGCACGGGCACGTCCCGTCTCCGCTCCAGATCGCTGACCATGTGGGTGACACAGCGAAGGCTGACCTGCTCCGGGAAGTGATGGTGCTGACGAAAATGAACTGGAACTCTGCGAACATGGGCGGCCTGCTGCCGATCACGCTGCGGTTCTCCCGGCTGGTGGGCGACGTTCTGCGGGAGGTGCCCGCCGACCGGGAGCCGCAGCCGAAGTACAAATATTACATGTGAGCGAACGAACCAGGCCAGCCGGGGCACACCCTGCCCCCCACTCCGGAGAAGACACCTGTGGCCACCAAAACAGAGTCCATCCTGTCGCTGCTGAACCAGATCCGCAACGATCAGCAACTCGTTCTGCCCGATCTTCAACGAGATTTCGTTTGGAGTCGGGACCAGATTCGCCTCCTGATGGACTCCATCATGCGTGGCTACCCGTTCGGTTCACTGCTGTTCTGGCAGACACGGTTTCTCGAAGTCCCATACCGTGAGTTCGTGACGGACTTCCACCCAGGCATCGTGTTCGTTCCCAAGAACAAGCCAGCAGGCCAGCCCTTGCGGATGGTCCTCGATGGTCAGCAACGCCTGCAATCGCTCTATATCGCCATCTACGGAACCCACGACAAACGCAGGCTTTATTTCAACATTTCCAGTGGCCCTGGGAGTGAACTGGACGGCGCCGATGGTCAGGACGACATTACCGCTGCCTACAGGTTCGAGTTTTGGCAAGAGCAGGACACCAATCGACCGAAGCGTTTGGTACTGGTTTCAGACCTGGTGAGTTGGCCTCCGAAGTACGAGGACCAGAACATCGACAAGCTCATTGAGATGATCCCACTCAAGGGGGATGCAGCCTCGCAGGCCAGGCGAAATATCCGCCTGCTGAGGTCGGTCATTAACCAGAGCGATCTCGTCCCGGTGGAGACGATTGACGAGAACGCTCCGGATGCAGCTTCCGCACGGAGTATTGATGAAATCCTTGATATTTTCGTCCGAGTCAACACCGGAGGAACCAAACTCAGCCGATCTGACCTGATGTTCTCGTTGCTGAAAACGAAATGGACGAGCGCCCGTGTCTCGTTCGACAGCCTGGTGAAAACGCTCGAACACCAAGGGCCGGCAGGCATTGACAAGGACTTCATCATTCGGGGGTTGCTGTCGGTCGCTGACGCCCCGATCAGCTACGACGTGCAGAACGTGCAGAAGCATTGGGAGGCGATGGAGAAAGTGTTCGACCAGTTCTCACTCGCAGTCAGCAGCACCATCGACTTCTGCCGGAGCCCGAGCGTGGGTATTTTGTCCTCCTCGCTGCTTCCCTCGATGACTTTGTACCCCGTCATCTACTACCTGTTTCACTTCAAAAACGGCTCTGTGCCTGACGCCCAACGCCAACCTCTCCGGACCGCCTTATATTTTCTCTTGTTCAACTCGTTCGTGAAATCCGAGGCGAGGATTCGCTACATGCGGGATGAGCTAAAAAAACACAAAGCCAATCCCTTCCCGCTCGACGCTATCCTCAAGGTCATAGCGAATCGCCAGGTTCACCACTACGTCTCAACTTCCCTGGAGATGGTAAACCAGAATCCCAGGCTCGCTCTCAACATCGCACAGCCGACAGCGGCGAGGGAGACGCTGTCGTGGCAAGAGGCGCCCGAGGTTGACCACATCTTTCCCCAATCAGTCCTGCGACCCAAGTACGGCGACCTCGTTGATGACATCGGCAACTTCTCGTATCTCGGAAAGTTGCGGAACATCCGCAAGAGTGATGCGATGCCCGCCGAGTATTTCAAGGACATGACGGATGAAGAACTGCGCAACAATCACCTGATCACCGACCGCAGCCTGCTTGCTGCGGACAAGTTTGAAGCATTCGTGAAGGCAAGAAGGGAGTTGATTGTGAGCAATGTGAAGGCATTTCTTGGCCGATAGGCACACCGTCTCGAACCCCGAATCCGGATATTAGGCGTTCATCCGTTCGCCCGGGAAGGCTTTCTCCCGAATCCGGGACGGACCTGGGCCACCAGCCCGTCAAGGGTGTCGTCGTCGAGCCCGGCCAGGATGCAGAACGCATCCGGCCGCTCCAGCACCCGCTTGCGGACGGCGGGGGGCACCTTCTCAGCAAGGACGAGCAACTCGTTCTCGTCGGCCCCGAGGGCGCCGGCCAACTTGCGGATCAATTCCTCACTCGGGTAATCTGCGAAATTTAGGCGCTCGTTCTCCACCTTGCTCAGGTAGGTGGCATCCACGCCGACCAGCCCGGCCAGCGCCCGCTGGCTCAGGTTCTTCGCCTTGCGCAGTTCCCGCACTTTCTCGGCAAACCGCATGGTGGTCCGCAACCTCGCTTGCAGGAAAGCCCCTCGAATCGTATGGTACTTGGAGTTGTCTGTCAACTCCCAGGTTTCACACCCGGTGAGAGGAGGCTGTGTCCTAAACCGGCGCCGGAGCGCCGTCGGCTGGAATCGGCATGGTGAGGTGCGTCATGGAAAAACGCAAGGTCAGCTTGAACGGCACGGCGGCCCGGCTCGCCCTGCACACGTCCCAACCGTACACCTCCCGCATCATCAAGGCCGGTGCCCTCCTCGGGGACACCAAGACGCTGCTGACGGCCTGGGACACGAAGGCCACCGTGCCCGACAACCTGGCCCGCATCCGCCGGGAGAACGTGTTCGGCAAGACCTCCCGGTCCAGGGTCGAGGACATCCTGGCCATCTTCCGTCAGCGTTATCTCGTAGACGAGGAGGTCGTCAAGGCGCTGGTCACACTGGCCGGGCATCGCTTCCCCGCCGCCGGCATGGACCGCATCCTCTTCTTCCATGCTGCCAAGGCCGACGCCCTGCTGCACGACGTGGTCACCGACTGGCTCGTCCCCCGTCAGGTCGAGGGACTCAACGACGTGGACGTGGCCGACCTTGACAAGGTCTTGGCGAAGTGGGCGCTTGAGGGGAGGACGGAGCGACCGTGGGGCGAAGAAACCCGGCGCCGGGTTGCCCAGGGGCTCCTCGCCACCTTGCGTGACTTCGGCGTGCTGCAAGGGGCCGTCAACAAGAGGATCGCCCCGACCTACCTGTCAGTCGAGGCGTTCGCCTACGTCGTCTTTTACCTAAAACAGCACCAGCCCTCGGGCGCCAAGCTCCTCGAACTGCCGGACTGGAAGCTCTTCTTCCTGAACCGGGAAGGCGTCGAGCGGTTCCTGATGGAGGCCCACCAGCACGACCTGCTGGAGTACCATGCGGCCGGGACGGTGACCCGGCTGACCTTCCCGTGCGACACCCTGGAGGAGTATGCGCATGTCCTCGCTGACGGAACGCATCGAACTCCTCGAAAATGACCTGAAGGCGGTGCCGCCACGGATCAGCGTCTACCACGACCTGCCATTCGCCATCCTGCGCTACGACCCGCACGAGGAATGGGAACTGCGGCGCCAGGTGAAGCTCCTGGCCACCCGCATGGCGGACGCCGGCAAGCAGGCCCACCTCATCCCGATGTCGGAATTCCTCTGGCGGGCCATCGAGGAGACGGAGGGCCTCGACGCCGTCGTGGAACTGGAGCAGCAGCGGGGCTACCTGGCCGCCCAGGAGCAAGTCACGACCTACCTGTCCGACCGGGACTGGCGGCCCTTGTGGAAGTTGCTGTCCGAGCGGCTGACGGGGCTCGACCCGGGAAAGAACATCGCCTTCCTGACCCGGGTGGCGGCCATGTCGCCGGCCGTGTACCACATGAGCAAGCTGCTCGACCAGATGCACGGCAAGACTATGGTGCAGACGATCCTGTTCTACCCGGGCTCCATTGAGGGCACCACCGGACTGCGATTCATGGACCTGAAGGACCGGGAGGCGCTGGGCAATTACCGAGTCAAGATCTACGGCTGACGAGGCGACGATGAAGACCATTCGAGAGCTACTGTCCCGGGATCTGAGCCGGAAGATTGAAGAGATCATCCAGGTGGACCAGGCCGACGAACAGTCGGTCCACTCGGAGATCACCGAGTACATCGCCACCGACAGCATCCGGGACCAGTACGGCGAGCTTCTCAAGGCCGTTGCCGAGGCACCGTCCGACCCGAGCGAGGGCGTGGGCGTCTGGATTTCAGGTTTTTTCGGCTCCGGAAAGTCGTCGTTTGCCAAGAACCTCGGCTACGCCCTTCAGAACCGTCAGGTGCTGGGCCAGTCGTTCTCCTCCCTGTTCAAGGCCCGGCTGGAGGACGAGCGGGTCGCCGGCCTGCTCGACGTGATCAACGCCCAGATCCCCACCGAGGTCATCCTGTTCGAGGTGGCCAAGGAGCGGGATACTCGCAAGGTCACTGAACGCATTGCCGAGTTGATGTACACGGTCCTGCTCCGTGAGCTTGATTACGCCGAGGATTTTGACATTGCGGAGCTTGAAATTGAGCTTGAGGCCGAGGGCCGGCTGGACGAGTTCGTCGCCGCCTGCAAGCGCCTTCACCGGATCGACTGGAAGATGGTCCGCAAGGGGGCACAGCGTCTGTCCCGGGCCAGCGCCGTCCTGCACCAACTCGACCGGGCGACGTACCCGTCCCCGGACTCCTGGTCACACAGCCAGCGCCACCGGGACGCCGCCGTCACCGTCAGCCGGGTGGTGGAGCGGTGCTTCGAGCTTTTCGGCCGGCGCCGGCCCGGCAAGGCGCTGGTCTTCATCATCGACGAGGTCGGCCAGCACGTCGCCCGCAGCGGCGACAAGATCGAAGACCTGCGGGCCACGGTCGAGGAGTTCGGCAAGGTCGGCAAGAACCTGGTCAAGGCCCGGCGGATCAAGGCTCCCGCCTGGGTCATCGTGACCTCGCAGGAGAAGCTGGACGAGGTGGTGGCCGCCATCGACTCCAAGCGGGTCGAGTTGGCCAAGCTCCAGGACCGCTTCCGCCACCGTGTGGACCTGGCGCCCTCGGACATCCGGGAGGTGGCCACGAAGCGGGTGCTGGCGAAAACGTCCGAGGCCGAGCCCGTCCTCAAGAAGCTCTACAACGACAACCAGGGGGCGCTGAATACCGCCCTGCGACTGGAGCGGACGACTCGGCGCACCGAGATCACCGAGGCCGACTTCATCCACTTCTACCCCTACCCGCCGCACTACATCGACCTGTGCATCGGCATCATGTCGGGCATCCGACTCCAGCCCGGCGCCCCCCGGCACTATGGAGGCAGCAACCGCACCATCATCAAGCAGGCTTACGAGATGCTGGTGTCCGAGCGGACCAACTTCGCCGCCCGTCCCGTCGGCTGCCTGGTCACCCTCGACAAGGTCTTTGAACTCGTCGAGGGCAACCTCTCTAACGAGCGGCGGACGGACCTGCACGACATCGGCCAGCGATACAAGCACGACCCCGAGGACCACGGCTGGGCACTGCGTGTGGCCCGGGTCATCTGCCTGCTGGAGTTCGTCCGTGACTTGCCCCGCACCGAGGCCAACCTCGCCGCCTTCCTGGTGGACGAGGTTGGCAAGCCGGCGCCGCTGGCCGAGGTCCAGGCGGCCGTCAAGAAGCTGCACCGGGACCAGTACATCCGCAACACGGAGGAAGGCTGGAAGCTCCAGACAGCACAGGAGAAGACCTGGGAAACGGAGCGGAAGACCCACCTCGACCCCCGGCCGAGGGACCGCAACGAGATCACCCGCACCGTCCTCAAGGAGGTGTTCGGGGAGCCAGCCGCCCGAAGTTACCGCCACAAGGATCTGCGAACCTTCCGCATCGCCGTGACGCACGACGGCAACCAGATCGCTGACGGCGACGATCTGAGTCTGACCCTCTGCCTGGCGGACGACGCCGAGGCGATGCAGCAGAAACTGGCCGACGTTCGGGAGGAGAGCCGTCTGGAGGCCCACAAGAACGACGTGTACTGGGCCTTCTGCCTGACGCCGGAGATCGACGAACTGGTGGCAGAACTGTATGCCTCCCGCAAGATGGTCGAGAAATACGACCAGTTGCGGGTACAGAACAAGATCACCGGGGACGAGGCTGTCTGCCTCCAGGACGAGAAGACCGCCGTGCTAGGCTACCAGGCCCGGCAGCGGGACAAGCTCACAGATGCCATCGAGAAGGGCACCGGCCTGTTCCGTGGCGTGTCGTGGGACGCCTCGGCGCTGGGGAAAAATCTGGGCGAGATCCTCAAGAAGCTGTTCGGCCAGGTCGTGCCTGACCTCTACCCCAAGTTGGAACTAGGTCGTTTCTGACAATCGTATTCCGAGGGCTTTCGGATACGCCCGCAGGAGGTATTGAATGTTGGCGATGACCCACAGGGCGAGGTAGTTGACCG
>JAANMX010004681.1_pt1 | contig 10540 bp, 10 predicted proteins | sample 7279681 | NCBI WGS metagenome assembly JAANMX01 (sample SAMN14094542, study PRJNA606508) | bioreactor metagenome | isolation source: A lab-scale SPAN reactor treating ammonium-rich wastewater day 351 | place: Ireland: Galway | collected 2018-01-01
GCAAATTACATCGATAATTTCCTGCAGTTCGTGTACACCTCAGATAATATCTTACCTTACGTACAAAGCAATAATTACGAAGCGGTGTCAGTTTATATTGAGAAATATCTGCCGATTTACCAGCGGCGTCTGCGGAATTCGCACTTAATGGAGATTACGAAGTGATTTTTCGGGATTTTTAATTTTTTATGTTAAATTAAAAGTTTTATATTTGGCGGCTCGTTATTTGGGATTTAGTGTCCTGCTTTATATTAACTCATAAATTTCACTGAATGTCTTTTGTTAAAAATTTATTTTGTTTTTTAATGTTGTTGTCACTCTGTAATCTCTCTGCGCAGCGCAAAGGCAAAGATTTCAGCAATATTCTTCGCAGCTACAATATTTACGAAATTGATTCTTACCTGCGCATCGCCCACCCGGATGATCCGAAACGTTCTGTACTGAAGCCACGACTGGTTAAACTGTTGAACGACTATATAAAGACTGCACATCCCGCAGATCAGAGAGTGAAGGATTTTCAGGAGAAGCTGGCCATTCTGAAACGGAAACCTTCAACAAGAATAAGTTTCGATGAGATGAATGAAATCATCAAACAAAAGCAGATCGCAAAATACCGGGAGGAAGCGCAGAAAAAACCGGGCACTTATGTAACGAAATCATATGGCAGTGCGGGAACCTCTGCACCGGCCACTTCAGCAGGCGGCGCGTCCTCCGGATATGTAAATCCCGAAGAAGCGGAATTCGAGATGCTGATGTCTGTAAATCCGATCGAACATAAGAATAATACAGTAAAAATCCTTAATTCCCTTTTTGATAACGATCCCAACAGTAAAGAGAGTATCGTACTGATCGAAAACAAATCCAAGTGCAATATTATCATGAGAATTGAGGGCGTTGGCAATACAAAATACCGGCTCGCAATACCCGCAGAAAGCGATAATACCATTGTGGTTGCAAAAGGTGATTATCTCTTCAGCAGCCTTCTTTGCGGTGCACAGTATGCATCACAGAAAACCGTGCAGAAAGCGGTGATGGTAGCTCTTGGAACAAAATAAATATTAAACCCATAAAAAAAGTGGGTACTGAACAATTTTATTTATTTTTGCACGTTTTTGAATGTAGAAAATGGGTAAAAATAAACTGGCAAGGTTTGCCGAGAACAGAACACTTAAGAATGTATTTCAGCCAACGAGAGAAGAGGCGCTAGACAACTACCATTTGAAAGGAAAGTGGCGAAGCGAAGTCTTCAGAAACGACAATCCTATAGTTTTGGAACTTGGGTGCGGAAAAGGAGAATATTCCGTAGGACTGGCAAAAGCATTTCCCGAAAAAAACTTCATCGGAATAGACATCAAAGGCGCCAGATTTTGGTTTGGAGCCAAAGAAGCAATTGCAGAAAATCTGACCAATGTAGCATTCCTGAGAACACAGATTGAGCTTCTGGAAGGTTTTTTCGCACAGGATGAGGTTGATGAAATATGGATTACTTTTCCGGATCCTCAAATCAAATTCAAGAGAACAAAGCACCGCATGACCAATCCGGAATTTCTGGATCGGTACAAAAAAATGCTTAAAAAAGAAGGCACAGTACATCTGAAAACAGATTCTGAATTTTTGCACGGTTATACGCTTGGGTTGCTGCAGGGGCAAGGCCACGAGATTATTTCTGCCCATCATGACATCTACGGAGCGCCGGAATACGAGCCGGGAACTCCGCTTTTAAGGGAAATAAAAACTTATTATGAGGGTTTATTTTCGGCGAAAGGCAAAACGATTACCTACATTAAATTCAAAATCAAGTAATTCCTGTTTCTCTTTAATGACGAAAACATTTTTTATGCTTGCGGCGTTCAGCTGCATGTCCCTTGCTGCCCAAATACAGAACAGCAATATCCTGAAAAGTACAGACGCAAAAGAAATTGAAGCGTTTCTGAAGACCGCCCAGCGCGATGATCCGCGGCGAGGCATCCTCAACACTAAACTGGCGGCCCTTAAAAAGTCCAATCAAGGAAAAACTCCTGTCCAACTTGCGACGGCGAAATCTGTAACTCCCCAAAATTCAAAGTTTGCATCCGTTCAGAATGAAGATGAAGAATTCCGCAAGCTTACCGCCGGAAACCCCGCAGCGCATGAGCAGAAAACCTTAAAGTTGCTGAACCAGCTTTTTGATAACGATGTGACGAACAAAGAAGCGATTCTTCTCATCCAGAATAATTCGGGCTGTAACATGATCATCAGAGTACAGGGAAAGGAATCCTATAACCTTCCTGTGCGTGCCGGCGGTGAAAACTTTGTCGTGCTGAAGAAGGGGAACTATCAGCTGAGCGGCAATGCCTGTAATGCCAATTATTCCTCCTTGAAAAGTATTGCTAAAAATACGGCTGTTACCTTAAGCAGCACAGGTGGCAATTTACCTTCGGGAAAATATGCACAGATCGCTGTGGGAGAATAAACATTATGATTAAAAGAAAATGTACCCGAGCTTTTGCCGGGTATTTTTTTATTTATATTAAAACAAAAAAAGGTTCAGAAATTTTCTGAACCTTTTTCAATATCTGAAGATAAAATCTTATTCTGCAGCAGTGTCGAAATCTGCATCAGCCTCAGCTGATACTTTTTCTCCTTCTTCTTTAGATTTTTCTTTATCTGCTTTTCTTTGAGATAATCCGTCTTTGATAGAACCTGAAACTACGCTAAGGATCATATCGATAGATTTAGAAGCATCATCATTTCCTGGAATAACGAAATCTACTTTTCTTGGATCTGAGTTCGTATCAACGATAGCGAATACAGGGATACCCAATTTTTTAGCTTCGGTTACCGCGATGTGTTCTTTCATAATATCAACAACGAAAATTGCGGAAGGAAGACGAACCATGTCAGAAATTGAACCTAAGTTTTTCTCAAGGTTAGCACGCTGACGGTCAACCTGAAGTCTTTCTTTTTTAGATAAAGTTTCGAAAGTTCCGTCTTTCTTCATTTTATCAATGTGGTTCATTTTCTTAACAGCTTTACGGATGGTAACAAAGTTTGTTAACATTCCACCTGGCCATCTTTCAGTAATATAAGGCATATTAAGTTCAGCTGCATATTTAGCAACTACTTCTTTCGCTTGTTTCTTTGTAGCTACGAAAAGAACTTTTTTGCCTGCAGAAGTAATTTTTTCCAAAGCGTTACAAGCCTCGTCTAATTTTACTGCTGTTTTATGTAAGTCTACAATGTGAATACCGTTTTTCTCCATAAAAATGTATGGAGCCATATTTGGATTCCACTTTCTGGTCATGTGACCGAAGTGTACACCTGCCTCTAAAAGGTCTTTAACATTTGCTTTTGCCATGTCGCTTTTTTGTTTTTAGTTTACGTTCCGCTTTTTCGCAATCAACTTTTCTTTAGATGGGAGAAAAGTTTGGGTGCTAAACTAAACGGGGCATTTTTGCTTTTGGCTTCTTGCTTTTGGCAATCAGCTTACGGCGGTTAATGAAATTTTAAATAATTGGTGCAGCCAACGGCAAAGAGCCATTCGCCAAAAGCCAATCTTAACGTTTTGAGAACTGGAATCTCTTTCTTGCTTTCTTCTGACCTGGTTTCTTTCTCTCCACCATTCTTGCGTCTCTAGTAAGCAATCCGTGTGGTTTAAGTAATAACCTGAATTCAGCGTTGATCTCACATAATGCTCTGGAAACTCCTAATCTGATAGCTTCTGCCTGACCAGTAATTCCACCTCCGAAAACATTCACTGTCACGTCATACTGACCTGCAGTTTCTGTCAATAAAAATGGCTGATTAACTTTGTAAACCAAAACATCAGTTCCGAAATATTCCTTAGAATCTTTCTTGTTAATAGTGATAACTCCAGAACCTGGTCTCACATAAACTCTTGCAACAGAAGTTTTTCTTCTTCCGATTTTATGAACTATTGACATATTAATTATTTGAATTCGTTAATATTAATAACTTTTGGCTGTTGAGCTTCATGTTTGTGTTCAGTTCCTTCATATAAATAAAGGTTGCTGAATAACTGAGATCCTAATCTGTTTTTTGGAAGCATACCTTTTACAGATTTTTCCAATACTTTTAAAGAATCCTTTTTCTGAAGTTCAAGAGCAGTCATTGACTTTTGACCTCCTGGATACCCAGTATGCCAAATGTAAGTCTTGTCAGCCCACTTGTTCCCGGAAAGGGTTACTTTCCCAGCATTCAAAACGATTACGTTATCTCCGCAGTCTGCGTGAGGCGTAAAATTCGTTTTGTGCTTTCCTCTCAAAATCTTTGCAACCTTAGAAGCTAGTCTTCCTAACGGTTGTCCTTCAGCGTCTACCACAACCCATTCTTTATTAGCGGTAGCTTTGTTAGCTGAAACTGTTTTGTAACTTAATGTATTCACACTTTTTCGTTTAACGATTAAACATAATTTTCCCTAAATAGGGTGTGCAAAGGTAGAGATTTTTTTCGGAACTGAAAATGTTTTTGGAAAGATTATCCTAAGAATTTGAAAATGATGTGGTTATTTCTTTCGTCGAACCAAAGTGATGGTCTTTTTAAGAGAATAATTCAGACTATTTTCTCAGCGATTTAGAGCTTTTAAAACTCGCAAAAATATAATACGCCACAAAAACCATCGAAAATTTAATAACAGAAGGAACGGCTTTCTCCAGATCAAACAGGAAAATTCCTATAACAACCAGAACCGCCATTCCGATAAAAGAAATTCCCAGCTTCTGAGGTAAAGTGAATTTTTCATCATCAAGAAAATACGCCATTCCCCAGGCTGATCCAAAAGCAAAACCATAATAAAGATCCAGCGCCCAACCCTGGCTTCCCAAAAGAAAATAATTCAGAAGAAAACTCACGAAGGTTCCGGCTAAAAAATAGATAATCGCGCGCTGCATAAAATTTTATTTCCGCAAAAATAATTATTTAAAATGAATTCCTTTTTAATTATATTTGAAAAAATAATCGATGAAAATTAAAATCATTTTATTTCTGGTGGCTTTGGCTCCGTTGATGTCATGCGAGCAGATCATAGATAATTATTGGGACAGGAAAGCGGAAGAAAGCTATGTATCCCCTTATAAAGGAATTTACGTTGGAAGTTATACCGGATCTGATAAGGGAACGCTTCGGCTTGAAATCTCTGCAAAGGATTTTGTAGAAGTTAAAAAAGTTTCTACAATGAATGGTTTTACAGAAACTTTAGAAGGAGGAATGATTGGTTCATCTTTCAATAAAGTAATATCCCGCACCTCAGGTTTTACCATTTTAGGCAATGTAGCAAGCAATCCCCAAAATACTTATTCCGGCACGTGGAAAATTGATGAAGGAAATTCCGGCACGTGGACTTTAAAAAAAGAATAAATATACTACATGAGAAAAATTTTATCAATTTCATTATTGGCAGTAGGAGCTGCAGTTCTTGCCCAAGAAAAAGCAAGTGTAGAAAAATCTGTTACAGGAATCCAGATCGGTCTTTTCGGAGCGGAACTTTATAATGAAGCAAAACTTTCTGATGCGGTTTCGCTTAGAAGTCAATTGGCTTTATATCCCTCTATTTGGGGCGGAGATTTGTATAGTAAAACGGGTTTCGCATTAGCTCCAGCAATTTCTGTTGCACCAAAATATTACTACAATCTCCAAAAAAGGAGTGAGGCAGGAAAAAACATTTCAAATAATTCCGGAAATTATATAGCAGCTGTTGTCGAATATGTTCCCAATTGGTTTGTTATTTCAAATGTTTCAGGCATAGAAGTTAACGAAATGATTTCTTTCATCCCAACCTGGGGTTTGAGAAGAAATTTTGCAGAAAATTTCAACTACGAATTTAAGGCAGGTTTAGGAATTGGTAAAATTTTGCAAAAAGGATATGACACCCAAGTTGTACCAGAGCTAAGTTTTAAAATCGGTTATGATTTTTAAGTCCAAATTTTAAAAATGATTCTCTAAAACCCTTTCAGTCAACAGAAAGGGTTTTCTTTTTCTTAAATTCCAAAAAACCTTATATTTGGACTCTATCGAAATTTCAATTATGGAAACCCAAAAATATTCTCCAAAAAACAAAATCCGTATCGTTACCGCCGCCGCATTATTCGACGGACACGATGCTGCGATCAATATCATGCGCCGCGTAATCCAGGGAACCGGCGTTGAGGTCATTCACCTCGGTCACGACAAATCTGCGGAAGAAGTGGTGAACTGTGCAGTACAGGAAGACGCCAATGCCATCGCACTTACTTCTTATCAGGGCGGTCACAACGAATATTTTAAATACATCTATGATCTTTTAAAAGAGAAGAACGCTTCACACATCAAAATTTTTGGCGGTGGCGGCGGTGTAATCCTTCCCGAAGAAATTAAGGATTTAATGGATTACGGCGTAACGAGAATTTATTCTCCTGATGACGGCCGGGAACTTGGCTTGCAGGGAATGATAGATGATCTCGTACAGAAATCAGATTACGCAACCGGTGAAAACATCAGTGTTACAGATTTGGACAAAATCAATTTCGAAGATTCAAAATCCATCGCTGAAGTTATTTCCGCTGTTGAAAACTTTTCTGAATCGAAACCAGATTTAGTAAGAGAAATCGATGAAAGAGCAAAAGATTCCACCATTCCGATCATCGGGATTACCGGAACCGGAGGTGCAGGAAAATCTTCTTTAACTGACGAACTGGTACGCAGATTCATCCGTTCCAATCCGGAGAAAAAAATTGCTATTATTTCAATCGATCCATCTAAAAAGAAAACAGGCGGTGCACTTTTGGGCGACAGAATCCGTATGAATTCTATCAATGATCCCCGTGTTTATATGCGTTCAATGGCAACGCGTGAGAACAATGTTTCGGTTTCTCCGCACATTCATTCCGCGTTAAATATTTTAAAAATTGCAAAACCCGATGTCATTGTTTTGGAAACTTCCGGAATTGGTCAGTCAGGTTCCGAAATTACCGATATTGCTGATGTTTCGATGTACGTTATGACTCCGGAATATGGCGCGTCAACGCAGCTGGAGAAAATCGATATGCTCGATTATGCAGATTTGGTCGCTTTAAATAAATCCGACAAACGGGGCGCTTTGGACGCGTTGCAGGCGGTAAAAAAACAGTTTCAGAGAAATCATCTGCTGTTCGAGCAGCCTTTGGAAGAAATGCCGGTTTACTCGACGAAAGCAAGCCAGTTCAACGATTGGGGAACGACTGAACTTTACAATGAATTAATTAAAAAAGTAAACGAAAAGTTCGACGGATTAAATCTGAGCGGATATATTGAGCAGAATGTATCCGAAGAAACCACCATTATTCCGCCCAAAAGAGTCCGTTATCTGTCAGAAATTGTGGAAACTAACCGTGCTTATGACAAAGAAGTGGTTGATCAGGCACTCATCGCTAAGAAAATGTACCTCCTCGAGGGTGCGAAGGTGCTTATTGAGGACGATCAGCATACGCAAGACAAGCTTGAGAAGGTTTTCCTGAAAACAAAAAAAGAGCTTTCCGAAGAAAATGCAGCCTTCCTGCACGGCTGGCATCGCTTCAAAGAAGAGCTGGAAGCTGAAACCTACTCCTATTTTGTACGTGGAAAGGAAATTAAGGTTCAGACCAAATCTGAAACGCTTTCCCATCTACAGATTTCAAAAATCGCTTTGCCGAAATTCCAGGACTGGGGCGATTTGATCCGCTGGAAAGGTCAGGAAAATGTTCCGGGCGCATTTCCATTCACAGCGGGAATTTATCCTTTTAAAAGAACCGGTGAAGATCCAACAAGAATGTTCGCGGGTGAAGGCGGACCGGAAAGAACCAACCGCAGATTCCATTATGTTTCGGCGGATATGGACGCGAAAAGACTTTCTACGGCTTTCGATTCGGTGACGCTTTACGGTCAGGATCCTGCATTTCCACCTGATATTTATGGAAAAATCGGTAATGCGGGAGTTTCTATTGCGACTTTAGATGACGCGAAAAAACTGTATTCAGGTTTCGATTTGGTGAATGCCATGACTTCCGTTTCGATGACGATTAACGGTCCCGCGCCAATGTTGCTCGCATTTTTCATGAATGCTGCGATAGACCAGAATTGTGAAAAATATATTCAGGAAAATAATCTTTGGGATAAAGTCGAAGCCCGATTAAAAGAAAAATTTGATGATAAAGGACTTAAACGTCCAAGTTACAGCGGCGATCTTCCGCCTTCCAATAACGGTTTGGGTTTAAAATTACTCGGTTTAACGGGTGATGAAATTCTTGATGCTGATGTTTACGCAAAAATAAAAGCGGAAACCATTGCGACTGTACGGGGAACAGTTCAGGCCGATATTTTAAAAGAAGACCAGGCGCAGAATACCTGTATTTTTTCTACGGAATTTGCATTGAGGCTGATGGGTGACGTTCAGGAATATTTCATCAAAGAAAAAGTAAGAAACTTCTATTCGGTGTCGATTTCAGGTTATCACATCGCGGAAGCGGGCGCTAATCCGATTTCCCAACTCGCATTTACGCTGGCAAACGGTTTCACATATGTGGAATATTACCTGAGCCGCGGAATGGATATCAACGATTTTGCTCCGAATTTATCCTTCTTCTTCTCGAACGGAATTGATCCGGAATATGCAGTAATCGGTCGTGTAGCGAGAAGAATCTGGGCAAAAGCAATGCGCGAAAAATACCATGCCAATGAAAGAAGCCAGATGCTGAAATACCACATTCAGACTTCCGGCCGTTCACTTCACGCTCAGGAAATCGATTTTAATGATATCAGGACGAGTTTACAGGCTTTGTATGCCATCTACGACAACTGTAACTCGCTGCACACCAATGCTTATGACGAAGCGATTACTACGCCGACAGAAGAGTCTGTAAGAAGAGCAATGGCAATTCAGTTGATTATCAATAAAGAACTCGGTTTGGCGAAAAACGAGAATCCTTTGCAGGGTTCATTTATTATTGAAGAACTGACGGATTTGGTGGAAGAAGCTGTTTATGCGGAATTCGACCGAATCACTGAGCGTGGCGGCGTTCTTGGCGCGATGGAAACCATGTATCAACGTTCGAAAATTCAGGAAGAATCCATGCATTATGAATGGCTGAAACATACCGGCGAATACCCAATTATCGGGGTAAATACTTTCCTTGGAAAAGACGGTTCGCCAACGGTTTTACCGGGCGAAGTCATCCGTTCAACTGAAGAAGAGAAGCAACTGCAGATCAAAAATCTGGAAAATTACCAGAACGCAAATGCCGCAAACACTGAAAATGCTTTAAAACAACTGCAGCACGGCGCCATTAATCAGGAGAATCTTTTTGAACTGATGATGGAAGCGGTAAAATACTGCTCTTTAGGTCAGATTACGAACGCTCTTTTTGAAGTCGGCGGAATGTACAGAAGGAATATGTAATTTTAACTGCTTAAAAACTTAAAAACCGTGTTAAAGTTAATGATTGACACGGTTTTTGCTTTAGGTTGAAAATGTAATTCAAACTTTCGGTAATGGTATTAAAAATTTACTCCAATTATTTTCTTTTTCTCTTCTTCATTTTAATTTCGTGTAAATCTGAACCCATAAAAATCGCGGATGACTCAGCCGTCCGAAATGCCATTGTTGACAGCACCATTACCGCCTTTCAGAAAAAATTACTTGCACAGCAGATCGATTCGGTATTTTCAAAAACCAAATTCAACGGAAGTATTTCTATCGTACAGAACGGCGAAAAATTATATGAAAGTGAAAATGGACTGGAAGATTTTCAAACTAAAGCTAAACTTGACAGTAATTCAGTTTTTGCGATTGCCTCGGTGAGTAAACAGTTTACAGCAGTTTTAATTCTGTTTCAGGAAGATGCCGGAAAACTGACTACTGAAGATAAGGTCTCGAAATATCTTCCTGAATTTCAGAATAAATCATTCGGAAATATCACCGTTCATCAGTTACTGAACCACACTTCCGGCATCAGTGATTTAGGAAATGGACTCCAGTCGAATCCCGGGGAGAAATTTAATTATTCCAACAAAGGATATAGGTTTTTGGGAGAAATTGTAGCCAAGGTTTCAGGTAAATCCTACGATGAAAATGCCCGAGCGCTTTTTAGAAAAGCGGGAATGATACATTCTTCCACTGCCAATTTATTTGAAGGAACTCATCTCGCTGGTGCGAATCTGGGCAACGCGTCGAGGTTTGAAAAGATATCGAATATGCCGAAGCGGCTTGCAAATAAAGAAATTTCTGTTCCGGCTGGCGGAATTTTATCGACAGTTGCAGATTTACACCGGTGGAATTCGGCGTTATATAGCGGAAAGATTTTAAAGCCAGAATCGCTGAAGAAGTTCATGACCAAATCTTCAGAAACCCAGCATCCGATTTTGGGGAAAGTGGGGTATGGCTATGGAATTATGATGAATGAAGGTCCGCCAGAATCTTACTTTCATTCCGGTTATGTGAAAGGCTCTCCGTCGCTCAATATTTATTATCCGAAAACCAAAACTTCAGTAGTAATTTTATCGAATATCGCAGATGAATCTAAGGGGAAAAACGCGATTTTTAATCCTCATAAAG
>JAANMX010004684.1_pt1 | contig 10528 bp, 9 predicted proteins | sample 7279681 | NCBI WGS metagenome assembly JAANMX01 (sample SAMN14094542, study PRJNA606508) | bioreactor metagenome | isolation source: A lab-scale SPAN reactor treating ammonium-rich wastewater day 351 | place: Ireland: Galway | collected 2018-01-01
TCGACGTGGCCACCGTGCTGGGGATCGGTTTCCCCGATTTCCGCGGCGGCGTGATGCGCCACGCGCGCGACCTCGGGCTGGATGCCGTCCGACGACGGCTGGCGGACCTGGCGGCGCGGTTTGGCGAACGGTTCCAGCCGGGAACATTTGTGAATCAGCACTAAGGAGAAACGTATGGCGGCAGAGAGAAAAGACTTCGAATCCAACCAGGCCATGAGGCAGGTCATGGGCGACTATTTCGTCGAGCTGACGAAGGGCGCCGAAAATGGCAAAAAGACCGCCTGGTGCACCAGCGTGGGACCGGCGGAGCTGCTGCTGTCCATGGGATACAACGTATATTTCCCCGAGAACCACGGCGCGATGCTGGGCGCCAGCCGCATGGCCACCGACCTGATCCCGCTGGCCAACGCCCAGGGCTATTCCCCCGACATCTGCTCGTACCTGACCGCGGACATCGGCTCCTACCTCGCGAAACAGAGCCCGTTCCAGAAGATGAAACTGCCGGGTCCACCCAAGGCCGACGTGCTCGTCTTCAACACGAACCAGTGCCGCGATGTCAAGGACTGGTTCCAGTTCTACGCCAGAGAGTGGGATGTCCCCTGCATCGGAATCCATTCGCCGCGCGCCTGCGGCGATCTCGACTTCGAATTGGTCGGGAGCATCGCCAAGCAGATCGAGCAGCTGATCCCCACGCTGGAGGAGGTCGGCGGACAGAAGTTCGACATCGATCGGTTGCGCGAGGTGATCGCCTCGTCGCGGAAATGCACGGAGCTGTGGAAGCGCGTGCTCGAGACCGCCGCGAATGTGCCCTCGCCCATCAGCTTCTTTGACGAGACGATCCAGATGGGGCCCGCCGTGGTGCTGCGCGGGCAGCAGTCGGCCATCGATTATTACGAGCTGCTGTTGAAAGAACTGAAACAGCGCACCGCCGATGGCGTGGCGGCTGTCGAGGGCGAGTCCTTCCGGATCTACTGGGAGGGCATGCCGATCTGGGGGAAATTGAAAGACCTTTCCACCCAGTTCATGCAGCTCAAGGCCTGCGTGGTGGCCTCGACCTACTGCAATAGCTGGATCTTCGAGGCGCTCGATCCGGCCGATCCGTTCGAGAGCATGGCGCGGGCCTACTCGAGCATATTCATCTGCCGCAGCGATGACCCGAAGGAGGCGTACATCGAGGAGATGGTCGAGAAGTACAAGGTTAACGGGATACTCTATCACGACGCCAAGACGTGCCCGAACAATTCCAACTGCCGATACCAGATGCCGCAACGGCTGCAGACGCGGCTCGGGTTGCCGTACATGATAGTCAACGGCGACCTCAACGACCTGCGCCTGTATTCGGACGAGCAGACGCGGACAAACATCGAGGCGTTCGTGGAGCAGTTGGCGGAGGCGTGATCGGGCCGTGAGCCACTTCTGCGGCATCGACGTGGGCGCTTCGGCGGCGAAGCTCGTGCTCGTCGACCGCGATGGCAAGATCGTGGGGCGCGCGGTGCGGCGGTCGGGGATCGCCTACGCGGAGACCGCGGGGGCCTGCCTGACGGAAGCCCTGGAGGCCGCCGGGCTGTCGCGGGATGACATCGCGCACACGGTGTCCACCGGCTATGGTCGGCATAACATACCCTGGGCCAATGACGCCAGCACCGAGATCGCCTGCCACGGCAAGGGCATCTTCCACCACTTCCCAAGGGCCCTGGCGATCATTGATATCGGCGCCCAGGACAACAAGATCATCCACCTCGACAGCTCGGGGCGGCGCACCCATTTCAAGATGAATCGCAAGTGCGCGGCCGGCACCGGCGCCTTCCTCGAGGAGATCGCCTACCGGATGAATCTGGAGGTGGGGCAGCTGAACGGCCTGGCGGAGAAATCCACCAAGGAGGCGTCGCTGGGCAGCTTCTGCACGGTGTTTGCGGCCACGGAGATCCTGACGCGGATCCGCGATGGCGAGAGGGTCGAGGACATCGTGAAGGGGGCGTTCCGATCCGTGGTGAAACGGGTGATGGAGATGGACGTGATCGAGAGCGACCTGGCCTTGAGCGGCGGCGTCGTGGCGCACAATCCGCTCCTGGTGACCCTCATCGGCGAGTCGTTTGGCCGCCGGCCCCTCGTCCCCCCCGACCCGCAGTTCATGGGCGCCTTCGGCGCCGCGCTGTTTGCCATGGAGAGAAGCAGAAAGGAAGCGATGCCATGCTGATCGAGAAACCCCCCGCGGAAGTCTCCGGAGATGTCCTGATGCTCGGGACCAGCCCGTACCCGGTCTACCTGCTGAAGGGCAACGATTCGGGGGTGCTCGTCGAGGGAACGATCGGCGCCATGGGCCCGATGGTGGCCGAGCAGTTGGAGGGCTTTGGCGTGCCGCGCGACTATGTGGCGCGCGTCCTGATCACCCATGCCCATCCGGACCACGTGATGGCGGTGCCCTATTTCCGGGAGATCTTCCCCGGCGCCAGATTCACCGCCTCGGAGATCGCGGCCAAGACCCTCGGGGTCGAGAAGGCCGTGGGATTTTTCTCGAAGATCGACGCGATGATCACCGATTCCCTGATCAAGGGCGGTGTCGTGCAGGAGCGGCACAGGCCCACGGTGGCGGCGGGGCCGACGATCCCGGTGGACGAGACCGTCAAGGATGGCGACACCATCGACTGCGGGAGCTTCTCCCTGCGGGTGATCGCGACGCCGGGGCACAGCGATTGCAGCACGAGCTTCTTTGATGCCGAGAGGCGGATCCTCGTGAGCGCCGACGTGACCCCTTACTACATCTCGGCGCACGACTATTGGTGGCCGAACTATTTCACGGGCTATGCGGCGTACGTCGATTCCATGGAGCGCCTGGCGGCGCTCGGGGCCGAGATCGTATGCCTCGGGCACACCGCCACGATCCGGGGCGCAGACGAGGGGAGGGCCTTTTTCGAGAAGGGGATCGCCGCCACGAGGGCATGCCACGAGAGGATCGTCGCGGAGGTCCGGGCGGGCAGGTCGCCACAGGAGGTGGGCGACGCGATCGCGGACGAGGTCGTGTCGAAACTGCCGCCGCTGCTGCCGTTGGACTTTTTTCAGAAGAACTGTGGGCTTCTCGTGAAACAGTCGCTCAAGCACGAGGGCATCGAGATCAAATGAAACGATCGAAGGGAGAGACCATGACCGCCTCACGAATCGCCGGCATCGGGCATTACCTGCCGCCAAATGTCGTCACGAATTTCGACCTGATGAAGACGATGGAGACATCGGACGCGTTCATCGTCGAGCGAACGGGCGTCCACAAGCGGCGCCACGCGGAACCGGGCCAGAGCGCAACGGACCTCGGGGCGATCGCGGCGCGCGCGGCGGTGGCGGACGCCGGGCTGACGATGGACCAGATCGATCTGGTCATCATGAATACGATCACGCCCGACCACGCCGATCCGGGGTGCGCCTTCTTCCTCCAGAGCAAGCTCGGCCTCGGCACCAAACCGGCGCTGGATATCCGCGCACAGTGCGCCGGGATCGTGTACGGGACCGCCATCGCGCAGTCGTTTATCGCATCCGGGATGTACAGGAACATCCTGATCGTGTGCAGCGAGGTGCTGTCCAAGCGGATGGACGGTTCCTATGACGGGCGAAACATCGCGATCCTGCTCGGCGACGGCGCGGGCGCGGTGGTCGTCGGACCCTCCGGTGATGGGCAGGGGCGGGTCCTCTCGAGCATCCTCCACGCGGAGGGCGATGGCGCCAAGGTCCTGTATACGGCGGCCCCGGGCAGCGCCCTCGGTCGGCCCAACATGATCCAGCCCGACGATATCGACTCCGGCCGGGTCCATTTTCGGATGATCGGAAAAGAGATGTTCCAGAACGGCGTTCGCCGGATGGCCGAGGCCACGTTCGAGGCGCTGGAGAAGAATGGCCTGACCCTGGATGACATCGATGTCCTGATCCCGCACCAGGCGAACCTCCGCATGCTCGAGGCGGTCGTGGCGGAGGTGGGTATCGCGAAGGAGAAGGTCTTCGTCAATGTGGACCAGTACGGGAACATGGCATCCGCCTGCCTTCCGATCGCCCTGTATCAGGCGCGGGAGTCGGGCATGGTCAAGCCCGGCAGCCTGGTGCTCATGGTCGCGTTCGGCTCCGGTTTCGTGTGGGGATCGACGCTGCTGCGGATGTAGAGGGACCCGTGGGCGGAGAAGCGGCGTTGCATCGCTCGCGGAGCGGTGTAGGCTGGTTCCGGTGGCGCGGATGGAACCGATCGTGAATCTCGAGGAGACCCCGGGTAAAGTCGTCGGACGGCGGCGTCCTCCGTCCGATGCCTTGTCCCTCGCGGGTGAGACGAGGGCCGACATGGAAGCGTGGCATCGGGCGTTTCGTGCGGCTTCTTTGCCCCGCGGCGTCTATCGATTTCGAACGCACGAAGAGGCCGACACATGGCTATGGCGGATGATTGCCCGTCCCCGGAAGAAGAGCTGAATCCGCTAGAGGTGCGCGAACCCGGGGTCGAGGATCTGGTCGGGTTGTGTCGCGCGCTCAACAGCAGCGGCGCGCGATACCTCATCGTGGGAGGCTTCGCCATGCGGGCGGCGGGGATCGATCGCCGCACGGTGGACGTGGATCTCCTCATCGAGACAGGACCCGAGAACGAGGCTCGGGTTTTTTTGGCCCTCGAAAGCTTGCCCGACAAGGCCGTGCGCGAACTGAAGCCCGGCGAGGTGGCGGAGTATTCTGTTGTCCGGGTAATGGACGAGATCGTGGTGGATCTGATGAGATCGGCATGCGGTATCGAGTACGCAGAGGCGGCGAAGGACGCGGTGATTCGAGAAGTGGCGGGTGTGCCGATCCCTTTCGCCTCGCCGCGGATGCTCTGGCGCATGAAGAAGCCCACGCGCCGCGAGAAGGATGCCCCCGACCTGTTGTTTTTGCGGTACTGGTTCGAGGCTCGGGGAGAACTGCCGCCGGAATGTTGAGCGGGATTCGCGCGCCCCTGGCGCCCAGGTGCTGGCGCGCTCGGTCGCGGGATCGTCGGGTCAGGCCCCTTCCTCCGCGGCGATCTTGCGCAGGAGGTAACGCTTGGTCTTGCCCGTGGCGGTCTTGGGCAACTCGTCGACGAAGGTGATGACCCGGGGATACTTGTGTTTGGCGGTGTTCTCCTTCACGAACTCCTGGAGTTCCTTGACGAGTTCGGGCGAGGCCTTGCCCTTGTCCTTGAGGACGACATACGCCCGGACTTTGATCAGGCCATCCTTGTCGGGTGTGCCGACGACGCCGCTGTCGAGGACCAGTGGGTGTTTCTGGAGGACCGCCTCGACGTCGGCGGGCCAGACCGCCTGCCCGCTGACCTTGATCATGTCGTCGGTCCGGCCGGCATACCAGAAGTAGCCGTCCTGGTCTTTCATGAACTTGTCGTGGGTGTTGATCCACTCGCCGCGGAAGGTCTCCTTCGTTTGCTCGTGCTTGTTCCAATAGCCCGCGGCGATGCTGTCGCCCTTGATCAGGAGAGTGCCGACTTGGCCGGGCGGCAGCTCGGCGCCATGGTCGTCGATGATCTTTGCCTCGTAGCCGGGCACGATCTGGCCGGTGCTCCCGGGCCGGACTTGTCCCGGGCGGTTGGATATGAAGATGTGGAGGATCTCGGTGGAGCCGATGCCGTCGATGATCTCGACGCCGAAGCGCTGGAGCCATCGCTCGTAGATGACCTTCGGCAGCGGCTCGCCGGCGGACACGCACATGCGCGTTTGGCCGAGGCTTGTGCGGCTGACCATCTCGGCGGCGTGGAGCATTCCCGCGTAGCTGGTGGGAACGCCGTAGAAGACGGTGGGCCGGTATCGATCGATCACCTCGAAGGCCTTGGGCGGCGTCGGCCGCTCGGGCAAAAGCACGGTGGTCCCGCCGGCGTAGAGGGGAAAATAGAGGCCGTTGCCAAGGCCGTAGGCGAAGAAGAGCTTGGCGATCGAGAACGAGACATCGTCCTCGCGGATCCCGATCGTCTGCCTGCCGTAGTATTCGGCCTCGACGAGCATGTCGTGGTGCAGGTGGATCGTGCCCTTCGGGAATCCCGTCGTGCCAGAGCTGTAGAGCCAGAACGCCGAGTCGTCCTTGCTCGTGTCGGCCGGGTCCAGTTCCGGCGGGGCGTCGCTCAAGAGATCGGCGAGCCGGAGGCAGCCCTCGGGCCCGTTGTTCGCCACGATGACGTGTTTGAGATATTTCAGCCCTTCTCGGATCTCGAGATAGTGCCGCACGAACCATTCGTGCAGGACGAGCACGCGCGCGCGGCAGTCGTTCAACACGTAGAGGTAGTCCTTTGGCAGCAGCATCGTGTTGATCGGGATCGCGACGGCGCCGATCTTCATGGCGCCAAAAAAGGCGTACACTAGCTCCGGGGTGTCCGGCATCAGGATCGCGACCCGCTCTTCCATCCGGACGTCTAGCGCCCTGAGCGCGTTGCCGAATCGATTCACGCGCTCGTGGAGCTGGCGGTAGGTGACCGTCTCCCCCTCGCACAGGATGGCCGGCTTGTCGGCGCGGCCCGACTCCAGGTGGGAGTCCACCAAGAGCGCCGCCGCGTTCATCTCTGCCGAAAATTCCAATCCGATTCTCCTGCCGTGGGCCAGACGACCCGTCTGCCCTTGTATCGACGGGCGGGCGAATTTTCAAGGCGGGAGCCGCGGCCCTGATCCTCGCTCTCACGCGAGGGTTTGGGCGCGGGATGCTTCGGGCGCCGGTCTCTACCCCGCCGCGACCTGCCGCCTGGCGTGGTCGTAGACCATGCGGCGACCGGTGTCGCGGGACTGGACGGCCATGATGCAGGCGACGGCGTGCTGGTAGCCGGCGCCGATGTGCGCGTGCGGCTCGCGTCCCTCGCGGAGGCACTGGAGCCAGTCGAGGAAGTGGTCGGGTCGAGCGATGGGCTCGACGGGATTCTTGCCGCGGATCGAGCCGTCGCGATTGGCGCCGCCGTCGGCAGAGAGCACGGGGGAGTTGCCCAGCGTCATGTCGAGCAGCCCCTTGTCGCCATAGATCTTCCAGCTGTTTCCGGAGCTGTTTCCGAAATTCGTGGAATAGCTGACCATGAAGCCATGTCCCTTCTGGCCCGGGGCGGGCGGGTAGATCCAGAGGCACTGGACATGGTCATCCACGGTGAACTTGGCCTCCTCCACGTAGGTGAAGGTGCCGCCGTGGCAGACGCACGAGGTGGGGAAGGTCGCCCCGGTGATGTAGTGCACGGTGTCGATGAAATGGCTGCCCCATTGCGGCACCAGTCCGTCGCAGAACTCCCGATAGCCATACCATGCGGAAAAGAGCATCGGGTCGAAGGGGCGATCGGTGGCCCCTCCCGTAAACTCCGCCCAATCGAGGTCCTCCTTCTTGACGTCCGCGAGCCGCTTGACCCAGAAGGGCTGGGCCCCGTTGCGGCACTGCTCGACGCGGCCCACGGTGCCGAGGATCCCGGTGCCGTATAGCTTGCGGCATCCGGTGTACGACGCCTCGCTGCGCAATTGTGTCCCGACCTGCACGATGACGTTCGCCTCCTTGACCGCATCGACCGAACGGACCAGTTCCTCCATGTTCCGGGCGATGGGTTTCTCGATGTAGATGTGCTTGCCCGCGCGGGCGGCCTCCTCGAGTTGCCGCGCGTGGAGATGGTCGGGCGAGGCGATCATGACGGCATCGACATCCTTGAGCGCCAGGACATCCCGGTGCGATGAGAAGACCCTTGCGTCGCGCCCGTACCACTCCTTCACGAGGCCGTTGGCCTTCTCGCGGGACGGACGGTAGGGGTCGCTGAGGGCCGTGATCTCGAAATTCATCGACTCCTGATGCTTGCGGATGCCGGGCATGTGCGCCCCCGAGCCCCGGCCCCCGCAACCGATGATGCCGATCGAGATCCGCTCGTTGGCGCCCTTCACCCGCGCGTAGTTCGCCGCGCTCAGGGTTCGCGCCGCGCCCGCCGCGATGGTCGTGGCCGCCGCCGCCTTCAAGAACTGCCTCCTGCCAATCGTCCGTGCCATGGTCGCTCCTCTCGTTGCCCCGTTCCGGCCCACACGCCGCGGGGATCGCCAGCCATGATGCGCCATGCCGATGATCCCACAATAACAATTTTAACAAACGAGGTTGTAGAAATACGGCGAATGGCGAAGTTGCCTCGCAACTAGAGAGTGACGCTGCATTTCCGGGTCAGATCCCATGCCACCCTGGGGCGGCATCGCCGGGGCGGAAATTGTAGCCCATCTGGCAACAGATGGGCCGGGGGGCGGGTCCACGGCCTCACGGCCGTGGCTACGTCTGGGATTTTCGAGTCAGTCTTTGGCCAGCGACGCGCAGAGGATCTCGCGGTCGTTGCGGGCGTAGATGCGGCGATTGGCGAAGGCGGGGGGGGACCAGACGACGGTGCGGCGGGGATCCGGGTTGGTGGGTTCGAGGAGCTGCGCCCGGCCGATCTCGTCGTAGCCGGCGGGCGTGAGCCGGGCGATGATGAGTTCGCCCAATTCGTTGGGGAGGAAGAAGCGGTCTCCGTGCTTGATCAGGAAGGCATTGGCCCAACGGGTCTCTTGACCGTCGCGGGTGGTGGCGGCGAGGGTGGACCAGAGCCGCTCGCCGGTGTCGGCGCGAAGGCAGCGGAGTTGGCCATAGCTGCACACGCCGTAGATGTGCCCGTCCTCTAGGAAGGGGGTACACATGACGGCGTGGAGCCGATCGGTCTGGCGCTCGTTTTGGCTGGTCCCGCGCCACGCGACCGAGGCCGCGGGCCGATCCGGGGCGAGGCGCATCATGAGCGGGCCGTTGTAGAAAGTGGACACGAGGAGGAGGTCGCCCATCTGCCGCGGCTGCGCGATGGACATTCCGGCGCGGCAGGCGAAGGGTTCGCTCCAGTGGACGGCGCCCGTCGAGGGGTCCAGGGAATTGAGGGCCTCGGGGTGCCAGAGGATGAGTTGCTTTTTCCCGGCGGCCTCGATCATCGTGGGAGGGCAGTAGCCGGGTTCCTTCGCGGACAACGCGCGCCAGATCTCTTTGCCGGATCGCTTGTCGAAGGCGACCGCGACGCTGCCCTCGCCCCCGACGAGGCAGATCAGCTTCTCCCCATCGACGAGGGGGTGACCCGCGAATCCCCAGATGGGGGTCTTGACGCCGTAATCGGCCTGGAGGTCGCGGCGCCAGATGGCGCGGCCCGATGCCGCATCGAGGCATAGGAGGTCGCCCTCGGCCCCGAGCGCGTAGACGCGATCGCCGTCCACGGTGGGCGTGACCCGCGGGCCGGAAGAATAGGCGATCCCGTATGCGCGTTCGTAGGCGTGCTCCCAGAGGATTCGGCCATCCGACGCATCCAGGCACAGCACGCGCTCCCTGCCATTCGGGGGCCGGCGCTTGGTCGCCTGGCCGGATGGCGGCTCGGCCGCCGCACCATCGACACCTTGCTGGACACCGCGCCGGCCGGCCTTTCCGGGCGCCTCACCCGCCTTGCCGGACAGGTGCCGGGCGTGGTCGCGGTGGAGAGCGTGCGCGCGCGTCAGGTCGGTCCGCAGGTCTTCGTCGAGCTGGGGCTCGCCGTCAGCCGCACGCTGCCGATGGACCGCGTCGCGGCGCTCAAGGACAAGGTGCGCAACGATATCCTCAGCGACCATCCGGGCGCCGAGATCAGCATCACGATCGACCCGCGCGCGCTCGACGACGAGACGGTGATGGAGCGCGTCATGGTCATCGCCCGCAACCGCGCGCTCGCGGTCCATCACGTCACCGTGCATGACCTCGACGGCCGGCTGTCGGTCTCGCTCGATCTGGAAGTCGACGGCACGCTGCCGCTCGGGGCCGCGCACGCCATCGCCGACGGGCTGGAAACGGCGATCAACGACGAGCTGGGCTCGGAGGTCGAGGTCGAGACCCATATCGAACCGCTGCAGGTGTACGACGAAAGCGGCCGCGACGCGGGGCCCGCGCGCGTGCGCGCGATCGCAGCCGATCTGTCCGCGCTCGCCGCGACGCTCGGCACGATCTGCGACGTCCATGACGTGCGCGTGCGCGAGACCGCGCAGGGCGACATCGTCAATTTCCATTGTCGCGCCGATGCCGGGGAACCGGTCCATGTCGTGCACGAAAAGGTCGACGAGCTGGAGCGCGCCCTGCGCGTGAAATGGCCCTCGATCAAGCGCGTCATCGGTCACGCCGAACCCTCGCACGGCACCGACCTCTGATCCGCGCTTGACCTCGCCCGGCCGCGCGTCCAAAGGAGAACGATGCGCACCGAACAGGCTCGCCCCGTCCGCCTGCAGGACTATCGTCCGCCGGACTGGCTGATCGATACCGTCAGTCTCGACATCGCCCTCGACCGCAACGCCACGCGCGTGCGCGCGAAGCTCGCCGTCCGTCCCAATCCCGCCGCCGTCGCGCCGGCGCCGCTGCATCTTGACGGCGACGAGATCAAACTCGTCTCGCTTGCGATCGACGGCGCGCCGCTCACTGCGCAAGCCTACAATGCCGCGCCCGACAGCCTGACCATCGCCCAGCCGCCGCAGCGGCCGTTCGTCCTCGACATCGAGACCGTGATCGGGGCCATCGGCCGCATCAC
>JAANMX010004688.1_pt1 | contig 10522 bp, 9 predicted proteins | sample 7279681 | NCBI WGS metagenome assembly JAANMX01 (sample SAMN14094542, study PRJNA606508) | bioreactor metagenome | isolation source: A lab-scale SPAN reactor treating ammonium-rich wastewater day 351 | place: Ireland: Galway | collected 2018-01-01
AAAATACGACGTAACTCGCTAGTAGCGAAGGGCCTTCGGCCCTTCGGCCGGCGGCCCGGGCCCACGCCGAAGCCCGAAGGGGCTTCGCTACGGGTGAGAACGCCGGCGGTAGCGAAGGGCCTTCGCCCTTCGGCCGACTCCGGGCTAGGCAGGTGGCCTGCCCCGATATAAACTCCCTGCTTTATGCGCATGGACCCACACGCCCTCGACGGCATCCTCATGGTGGACAAGCCTTCCGGATGCACCTCGCACGACCTGGTGGACCTCGTCCGCCGCCGCTTCCGCTTCAAGAAAGTCGGCCACTGCGGCACGCTCGACCCCCTGGCCACCGGGCTGGTCATCTTGACCCTCGAGCGCGGCACGAAGATCCAGGACCTTCTCATGAGCGAGGACAAGGTCTACGAGGGCACCCTGCGCCTCGGCATCGCCACCGACTCCCAGGATGCCGATGGCAAGGTCGTCGCGGAGAAACCCGTGCCTCCCCTCGCCGCCGAGCAGATCACCGCGGCCTTCGCCCGATTCGACGGGGACTTCAAGCAGACGCCGCCCATGGTTTCCGCGCTCAAGAGGGGCGGCGTGCCCCTGTATAAGCTGGCGCGCAAGGGACAGGTCGTGGAGCGCGAGCCGCGGCCCGTGCACGTCTATCGCCACGAGGTGCGGGCCATCCGCCTGCCGGATGTCGATTTCCTGGTCGAGTGCAGCAAGGGCTTCTACGTGCGCACCTACTGCCACGACATCGGCGAGGCCCTCGGCTGCGGCGGCCACCTCGCCGCGCTGCGCCGCACCCGATCGGGCAACTTCGACGTCGCCGAGGCACTGTCGGTGGACAGGATCAAGGCGATCGAATCCATCGAGGAACTCCGGCCCCACATCGTGAGCCTGCCGGAGGTCAGCCGACGGCGGCGGCGGTAGGCGCTCCACGGCGACATGAAAGTGCTCCGCGATATCGGCCAGTTAGCGACGATCGGCGGCCCCGCCTGCCTCGCGATCGGGGTCTTCGACGGCGTCCACCGGGGACATCAGGCCCTCATCGCCGCGGTGCAGGAGGCCGCCCGCCGCCGCGACGCGCTGCCCGTCGTGGTCACCTTCGAGCCACACCCGCTGAAAGTCCTCCGCCCCGATAATGCCCCGGCGATCCTGACGTCCCTCGACCACAAGCTGCTCCTCCTGGAGAGGACCGGGACCCAACACGTCCTGGTCATCCCCTTCGACGAGGCATTCTCGCGGACGCCGCCGGAGGCCTTCATCCGCGACCTCGTTGCCGCCTGCCGCCCCCTGCGGCTCATCGGCGTCGGCTTCCGCTGGGAATTCGGCCACCGCCGCGCCGGCAATGTCTCCCTCATCGAACACCTCGGCACCCAGCACGGCTTCGATGTCCTGGAGCTGGCCCCCGTCACCGAAGACCACGACCACATCAGCAGCACCCGCGTCCGGCAGGCCATCACCGACGGAAACCTCGACCAGGCCCAGCGCCTCCTCGGGCGCCCCTTCTCGGTCTTCGGCCGCGTCGTCCACGGCGAGCACCTCGGCCAGCAGCTCGGCTTCCCCACCGCCAACCTCGACGTCGAGGGCGAGAAACTCCCCCCCGACGGCGTCTACGCCGGCACCTATGAGGCCGGCGGCCGCACCCACCCCGCCGCGGTCAACATCGGCAACCGCCCCACCGTCGATGGCCGCGAGCGCCGCGTCGAGGCACACGTCATCGATTTCTCCGAAGACCTCTACGGGCGCCACATCGAGATCCCACTCCTCCGCTTCCTCCGCCCCGAAAAACGCTTCCCCGACCTCGCCTCACTCAAGGCCCAGATCGCCCGCGACGTCGAGGAGGCCAGGGCTGCGATGTCCACCCGACTCTGACTCTGGTAGAATCGCGCCATGAGATCGCTGGCACTTCCGATTGACCTCACCCAGTTGTTCGACGCCCTGGAGGACGTGCAGTATTGGGTCAAGGACAAGACCGGCCGCTACCGCGCCATGAACCGGGCCTGCCTATTGGACTACGGACTCGATTCTCTCGACGAGGCGGACGGGCGGACGGACTTCGATCTGTCGCCAGCGCACATTGCGGAGCACTTCCGGATGGACGACGAGCGGGTTCTCCAAGGCGCGGCGATCGCCAACCGAGTGGAACTCGTGGGCCGCTTCGACCACACCGCTATCTGGTGCGTCACGAGCAAGATCGCGTTGCGCGATCACCGGGGGCGGATCGTCGGCACCGCCGGAGTGTCGCGCCCGCTGAAGACCGGGGGAGAACCGCGCGGCGGCCCGCTTACGGGGCTGGCCCCCGCCATGGCATTCATGCGAGAGCACCTCGCGGAAAGGATCTCAAACGCCGATCTGGCCCGCTCGTGCGGGCTGTCGCTCCGGGTCTTCCTGCGGAGATTCCGCGCCGAGTTCGGGACTTCGCCCCACGCCTATCTCCGGCGCCTGCGCGTTCGCCTGACCTGTCGCCCCCTCGTCTACTCGGATGAGCCATTGGCCACCATCGCGGCGGCCCATGGTTTCTCGGACCAGAGCCATTTCGGTCGCGAGTTCCGACGAGAGCTCGGGATGACGCCGAACAGGTATCGCCACCATTTCCGCCACGGTTGACCCGGTGGCGCGATTCTTCCAAAATGCGGCACGGTCTTGCTATACGGGCCGGGTCCCTCCGCCGAAGATCGGGCCATGCCTGCCCCGCTCGAACGAGACCCTTTCCCCCGCCGGTTCTGCCCGCCGGCGGGCCGCTTCAGGGAATGCCACACGCGGCGATGATCGGAGCGATCGAGAATTATGAGACCCACCCACCCAAGGCGCATGGGGCCGCCGGCCGCCGGTCGCCGAGCCATCAAAATCTTCGGGTTCGTGTTCTTCGCGGGCCTCATCGGCAGCCCAGGGGCCACGCTGTATTTCAAGTCCGGCTTTGAGGATGGGGTTTCCCTCGACCTCGGCGCGAAAGGGGGCCGCATCGTCGGGACCGACCGGCGAACCGGATTCTCGTGGACGGGCGATCTGCGACGGGTGCCCTCATTTGACGAGGCAACCCTCGGCAGCATGGGCCGGATCCCTGAGGATCTGGGATTCGGTCTGGTGGACGCCGGCGCTGGCCAGGGGCGGGCCCTGCTCATGCAGGTTCTCCACAACAACCAGCCGATATCGACCACGAGGGCCGATTTCACCCTGAAACACCGGCATTCTCCCGGCTTCAAGCAGCTGTACGTTCGCTTCAAGATGAGACTGGACCCAAAGTATCCCGAGGCCATCGCGGCGACCGGCGAATGGTTTCAGATCACCGAGTATAAATCGGCGATCGACCCCGCGGGGTTCCGCAAGACCCTGTCCATCCTGGTGGAGCAAGACGGCAACCGCTTCTACCCGGTGGCCCAGTGGCGCCTGCTGGAGGCCGGGATCAAACGCGTAAAAACCATCCGGCCTTTGTGGACCGTCCCGAACAAGTCGGCCCGCATCCCATTCGGCGAGTGGTTTGATGCCGAGATGCTGCTGAAGTTGGGAAAGGCCAATGAGGGCCGATTCTTTTACGCGATAAACGGGAAGACCGTCTTCGATATTAAGGACAAGGAGACCGTTTCGTCCGACCCATTCATTCCCCTCGATCACTGGTCCATCTTCAAAGTCTATCAGGACAAGAAGATCATCCAATGGATGCGCGACCACGGCTCGGTCTGCCAGGCGTGGTACGACGACCTTGAAATCTGGAACGATGTCCCCACGCCGATGGATAGGCAGACGCACGGAAAACGATAGCGTCACCCAGATGCCCGCGCCTTTCGGGTCACGCGCCTTTCGTCGCATTCGGGAATGACCCCTTCCGCGACTCGGACTTCCACATCGGCGCCCACGCCGGGGTGGGCGGCCTAACCCGCGTGACGCGACCCGATGCCGCACCTATTTCCCCAGGGTCTGTCTCATCGCGCCCGCCGCCGGAACCCCTCACTCCACCCGCAACGGGATGACCAGATTCCACGTGTTCGACGCGGCGCGGAACCCGCCCGGGCCATCGGCGGTCGCGGCGAAGAGGAAGGCCGGTCTCCCATCCTGGAACAGCAACTGCGGCCGCTCGAGCGACCCTTGCGTGGTGAGGGTCCCGTCATCCCAGCGCACGGCGCGGGAATACGCTTTCGGCTCGGGCGCCAGGCGCCACGACAGGCCATCCTCCGACATCGCGTGGATCCCCGCGTGCGCCTCGCCCGTGATCCCGCCCGTCATGTCCTTGGCGATCATCTCGAAATGTTGCCCCGACTCCCAGATGTAGGGATCCTCGACGAAGTTCCCGCCCTCCAGTTGCAGCACCGGCTCGTCGGACACCCGCTCGTACGGCCCCTCGAACGTCGCCGCGCGCGCCGCCCCGAGCCGCAGGCCCTGCGGCGTGTTCGATCGATACACCAGCAGCACGCTCCCGTCCCGCCGCACGCAGACCGCCGGATTGGTCACGATCTTCCCGTCCCACTTGCCCGGCCTCGGCCCAAGGATCGGACGGTCGGGCCGCTTCCACGGCCCGAGCACCGAGCGCGACGTCGCCAGCCCGATCCGTATGCTGTCGTAGGACCGCCCCAGCTTCGCCTTGCCCGACCGCAATTCCTCCTCCCCCGGCGCTTCCCCCGAATAGGTGCTGCCGATGTAATATAAGAGGAATGTGTCTCCCGACTTGTGGATCGTCGGGTTGTGCGTCATCCGCCCATCCCAGAAACCCTCTCCCCGCGCCGGCAAGACGACCCCCTCGAAACGGTACGGCCCCTCCGGGCGGTCCGCCGACGCCCGCACCACCTCGGAATAGAACACGTACCCCTCGAAGAAAGGATACCGCTTCGGCCATCGCGACGCGAACATGTGGCACCGCCCATCCTCGCCCCGTATCACGGACCCGCACCAAACCCAATAGCCCTCCATCCGGAAGCCGCCGCCCACCGGCGCCGGCAACAGCCGGTCGGCGAAGCCGCCGGCCCGGCCAGATGCAGCGCACAACACGATTGCCGCCGCCATCAAGACGAGGCACGGCATGCGGCAACCATCCCGGCCAGTTGCACCCGGACCCGAAACTCCCGCATTCACGGCGCCAACCATATCGCGGGGCGGACTCCAGTTCCAAGAGCCTTCTCATGCGGAAGGCGGCCTGTCCGAGGAATCTGCCGCACATAGCCCGACAGATTCCTGCAGCGCCGCGGGGATCCAGCACCCGTGACAACGACTCAAACAATCTTCTCCGCCGGGCGGAAGTTCGCCGCGCTGCGCAGGTGGAACTGCGCCGCGGCCCGTGCCGTGGCGCCGTCCCGCCTCGCAAGCGCGTCGAGGATCGCCATGTGCTGCTCGTAGTTGCGCGCCAGCCACGCGGGGTCCTCGTCCCCCACCCCATAGCTGGCCCGCTTGAATCCCCAGCACCGGCGTATCGCCTCCGCCAGCGGCATGTTGCCACAGTGCTCCGCGATGGCCAGATGCAGCGCGTAGTCGAACTCCCGGGCCCATCCCCCCCAGCCGCGCCTCCCCGGCCGCGCCCGCGACGCCAGCTCGCGCAGCCGCGCCACCGCCTCACCCCCGATGCGCGTCGCCGCCATCGCCGCGGCCTCCGGCTCCAGCAACTCCCGCAACTGGTGCACCTCCATCAGCCAGTTCTCCGCGCCCGGCCGCACCACCGCCCGCCGGTTCACCTCGTGCACCACGATCCCGTCCGCCTCCAGCCGCCCCAGCGCCTGCACCACCGGCGTCCGGCTCACCCCCAGATCCCTCGCCAGCCGCGTGCTCTTCAGCTCCGCCCCTCCCACCAGCTCCCCGCGCACGATCCGCAGCAGTATCCGGTCGTACACCCGATCCACCAACGACGCCCTCCCATCCCCGGCATTTTTCCTCTTGACCCGCATGCCCACCTCGATTAAAGTGAATTCACTTTAATGCGGTTTCATCGGCCTGTCCACCAAAAAACGGGTCCACCGCCGCAGAAAGGCCAAAAAGTGAATACAGTTTTGGACAGCATCGGGGGCGCGGCGCTGCGGGCGGGGATGGTGGGCGCGGGGATGATTTTCGACGAGACCTACCGTCCCTTTTTCGAGGCGGCGCGCGCGGGGGGGTTGCACGGGCGCGGGTTCGGACGGGTGGAGGTGCCGCTGGTGGCGGTGGCGAGCCGGACGGGCAAGCGGGCGGAGGCCTATCGGCTGGCGGCGGGGGACCGGATCGGCGCGTTCCAGAATTTTTCTGGGGCGGGGGCGGTGGACGGGCTGTTGGGGGCCGGGGTGGATTTCGTGTGCGTGGCGACGCCGGACGACCGGCATTTCGGGGTGGCGCGCCGGGTGCTGGAGGCCGGCAAGCACCTTCTGATGGAGAAGCCATCGGTACTTTCCCTTCAGGAGTTGGACGAGTTGGACCGGCTGGCGCGAGAGAACGGCGTGCTGGCGAAGGTCGTCTACCACAAGCTGTTCGATCCCGACCACAAGAAGCTGCGCACGCTGGTGGCGGACGGGGCGCTGCGGCACGCGAACCACGGCTACTGCTCCCTGCTGGAACCAAAGCAGGTCTCCGGCAGCCAATTCGCCGAGTGGATCCGCGGGCGCAATCCCGGCACCTACGTGGCGGTGCATTATATCAAGCTGATCGATTTCACCTTTGGGGGTCGCCTCAAGACGATATCCTGCACCGGGCAACGGGGCATCGTGGGGGACAGCGGCGGGGACACCTGGGATTCGACGCAGCTCCGGCTGATCTACGATCGGGGCGGCGGCCGGGAGGCGGCGTTCGACATCCACACGAGCTGGGTGACGCCGGACAATTTCCCCGGCTACGTGGAGCAGGAGGTGCAATTCCGTTTCGACAACGGGGTCTGGAACGCGCACGGCCGACGGCGCGGCGTCGAGTGCACGATCGAGGGCCTGACCCCGATCGGGGCCAAGATCTCGCTCAACAACCACTACAATGGCGCGTTCCTGGAACCTTGGGGGGAGCGCGCCCAGCGAGGCTACGGCATCGAGGCGATCGAGCGCTTCGCGCGCGAGGTCGCGACCGTCGAATTCGGCGGCGCTCCAGAGGCGCGGCCGGACCGCCTGGCCGAGATGCGGGCGCTGACGCACAACGACATCTCCGCCGACCGGCAGACCGTGGCCGCGGTCCAGGCGATGGAGGCCATCCTCGCGCGCCACGCCGCGGGCGAGCCGGATTGCATCGCGCGGATAGATCACGATGGCAAGGGGCTGGTGCTGCTCCGCCCCGGGGGCGGTGCCGACGTGTTGTATGAGGGGATCGTGTGATGGGCGCCGACCCGAGCGATCCCGTAGCGAAGGGCCTTCGCCCTTCGGTCACGCCGAAGCCCGAAGGGGCGTCACTGCGAGAAATTGGCTTCGTTCCCATCTTCTTACCCACGATCAGGAGAATCCCATGAAGACCGAAACCACATCGACTCCCGAGACCATCACCCACCCCGACGAGCCGCAGTCCAACGACGTGCGTCGCCGGCTCGCGCGCGCCGAACCCCTCTGCCAGCGCACGTTCACCCCGAGCCTCGCCGTCATCGACCGGGCCGAGGGTTGTTTCCTCTTCACCCCGGAAGGACGCCGCCTCGCCGATTTCGCCTCCGGCGTGCTCGTGGCCAACCTCGGCCACAACCCCGCGCGCTGGTGGCGGCGCGTCTGCGATCACCTCGGCCTGGACATCCGGGGCGATGGCGACTTCCTGCGTGCCGCGCCGCTGACCTCTTACAACGCCGTCCTCGACATCGAGGTGCGCGCCTGCGAGCGCCTCATCGAATGCCTGCGCCAGGAACCCGGCGGCGGCCGATGCGAGCAGGTGCTCTGGGCCGCCAGCGGGAGCGAGGCGATCCAGAAGGCACTCTGGGCCGCGCTCGCGCGCCAACGCGGAAAAGATGTGATCCTGGCGACGCGCCACGGCTTCCACGGCAAAAAGGGCCTCGCGCGCGCCGTCACCGGCACCGAGCAGGACCCCGACCGCGACCCCCGCGTCCGATTCATCGCCTTTCCCCGCGAGGAATGCGCGGACATTTTCCGCCGCCGCGACAAGCTGGATCTCTCCCCCTACGAGCGCGAGCTGGCCGCGGTGAAGGCGGAATGCGGCGACCGCCTCTGCGCGCTGATCACCGAGCCGTATCTCGGCGGGGGCGGATCGTACCACCCGCAGCCAGAATACATGCGGATGCTGCAGCGCTTCTGCCGAGAGAATGGCCTCGTCTTCATCCTCGACGAGGTGCAGGCCAACTTCGGGCGCACGGGCAAGATGTTCGCCTTCTCATACTACGGCGTCGAGCCGGACATCGTCGTGCTCGGCAAGGGCCTTGGCAATGGCGTCCCCGTCGCCGCCGCCGCCGGACGCGCCGACCTCTTCGCGGCACTCGGCTACGGCGAGGCCTCGGATACCTACAGCGGCAACCCGCTGGCCTGCGCCGCGGTCCTGGCCACCCTCGACGAATTCGCCGACGGGACGGTGCTGGCGCACGCCGCCAAACTCGCCGGGATCCTCGAAGCCGGGCTCGAGCGCATGCAGCGCGAGCTGCCCATCGTCGCGCATGTCCGAGGGGAGGGTGTCGTCTGGGGCATCGAGTTCGCCGACCACGGCGGCCACGCCGCGGCAGATCTCGCGAAGGCCTGCGTCGGGGCCTGCTACCGGGGCGACGCCGAGGGCAATGCCATCCACCTGCTCGGCCCCCTCGCCGGCAAAGTCGTCCGGATCAGCCCGCCCCTCACCATGCCACTCGACGACGCCCGCCGATACATGGACGCCATGATCGGGATCTTCGCCGCCGTCGCGGCCGGGAGATCGTAGCGAAGGGCAGGAGCAAAGGCCAATGCGCCCACCACTCTTTCGCTTTTCCCTCGCCCCCGCCCTCACCTTGGCGGTTCTCCCGATCGCCGCGCTCTCTTCCGCCACCGAGCCGCCCGGGCCCCACGGGCCGGTCCCCGCGCCGCGGCAGGTCGCGTGGCACGCGCTGGAGTTCTACGGGTTCCTCCACTTCACGGTGAACACCTTCACCGACAAGGAGTGGGGCTACGGCGACGAGGGGCCAGAACTCTTCAATCCCACCGATTTCGACGCCGACGCGATCGCGCGCGTCGCCAAAGAGGCCGGGATGCGCGGCCTCATCCTCACCTGCAAGCACCATGACGGTTTCTGCCTCTGGCCGTCGAAGTTCACCGGGCACTCCGTGAAAAACAGCCCCTGGCGCGGGGGCAAGGGCGATGTCGTCCGAGAGATCTCCGACGCGTGCAGAGAACACGGGCTGCTGTTCGGGACGTACCTCTCGCCGTGGGACCGCAACCACCCCGAGTACGCCCGGCCCGCCTACGTCGAGTACTACCGCAATCAGCTCCGCGAGCTGCTGACGCAGTACGGCCCGATATTCGAGGTATGGTTCGACGGGGCCAACGGCGGGGATGGCTACTACGGCGGCGCCCGCGAGTGCCGCCAGATCGGCGCCGATTACTACGGGTGGGAGGAGACCTATCGCCTCGTCCGCGAGCTGCAGCCCGATGCCGTGATGTTCTCCGGCCCGGATATCCGCTGGGTAGGCAACGAGGCCGGCATCGCGGGGGACCCCTGCTGGGCCACCTTCAACCGCGATGCCGCCGCCGCCGAAGGCTCCTATCGCGACCGCCTCAATCGCGGCGACCGCCCCGGCACTCACTGGTGGCCCGCCGAATGCGACGTGTCCATCCGCCCCGGCTGGTTCTATCACGCCACCGAGGACGGCCGCGTGCGCACCCCAGAGAACCTCGTCGACCTGTATTTCAAATCCGTCGGCCGCAGCGCCGCCTTCCTCCTCAATCTCCCACCCGACCGGCGCGGTCGCATCCACGAAAACGACATCGCCTCCCTCCGCGGATTCCGCGCGATCATCGACAAGATATTCTCCACGGATCTCGCCTCCGGTGCGAAGGCCTCCGCCTCGAGCGTCCGCGGCGGCGACCCGCGATTCGAGGCGGCCCGCGCCATCGACGGCGACCGCGACACCTACTGGTGCACCGACGATCGCGCGCCGGCGCCCGAACTCGTCCTCGACCTCGGCAGGCCGACCGACTTCAACGTCGTCAGCCTCCGCGAATACCTGCCCCTCGGCCAGCGCGTCGACGCCTGGGCGCTCGACCACTGGACCGATGGGCGATGGGCGGAGTTCGGCAAGGGCGAGGCGATCGGCAACCGCAGGCTCTGGCGGGGTGCCGAGATCCGGACCGATCGCGTCCGGCTGCGCATCACGGCAGCCGCGGCGTGCCCCGCCATCTCGGAATTCGCCCTGCACCGCGAGCCGCCCGAGATCCGCATCGCCGCCACCCAGCAGGCCGCCTCCGAGGGCATGCCCAAGACCGGATGGCGCGCCATCTCGGCCACGAGCGAAACCCCGCACGGCGCCGCCGCCAACGCGAGATTCCTCCGCTTCCGGGCGCTCCGCACCGCCGACGGCCAGCCCCCCACCGCCGCGGAGATCGGGCTGCCCTTGCGCTAGCTCGAAAATACGACGTAACTCTCTAGTAGCGAAGGGCCTTCGGCCCTTCGGCCGGCGGCCCGGGCCCACGCCGAAGCCCGAAGGGGCTTCGCT
>JAANMX010004689.1_pt1 | contig 10521 bp, 10 predicted proteins | sample 7279681 | NCBI WGS metagenome assembly JAANMX01 (sample SAMN14094542, study PRJNA606508) | bioreactor metagenome | isolation source: A lab-scale SPAN reactor treating ammonium-rich wastewater day 351 | place: Ireland: Galway | collected 2018-01-01
ACCCAGCGGTCCCGGTGGCCGGCTGCTGAAAGAAGATGTCATTGCCGCTGTCCCTCTGGCTTCCGATCCGGAACCCACCCCCCAGGCCGTGGCGGCACCAGCTGTTGCAGCCGCAAACCGTGAAGAAGAAATTGTCCCCATGACTCCCATGCGCAGGGCGATTGCGCAACGGCTCCTGGAGGCTCAACACAACGCCGCACTTCTCACCACATTCAACGAAATCGATCTGCTTGAAGTGAATAACCTGCGCAAACAATACCGTGATCGTTTCCAGGAAAAATATGGTGTCCGCCTTGGATTCATGTCCTTCTTTGTCAAGGCGGTGGTGGATGCTTTGAAACGGTTTCCACAGCTCAATGCAGAAATTCGCGGAACCGACATCGTTTATCGGAATCACTATGACATCGGCATCGCTGTCAGCAGCCAGAAAGGCCTGGTTGTCCCGGTGCTCCGCGATGCGGACCGGATGAGCTTTTCAGACATCGAAGCCATGATTTCCGACTTCGGTGAACGCGCCCAGAAAAACCGGATTCATCTCGAAGAACTCGAGGGTGGCACTTTTACCATCAGTAATGGTGGGGTGTTTGGTTCACTCCTCTCCACACCGATTGTCAATCCACCCCAGAGCGGGGTGCTTGGCCTTCATGCTATCCAGGACCGCCCGGTAGTCCGGGAGGGCCAGATCGTCATTCGCCCCATGATGTATGTTGCACTGACTTATGACCATCGCATTGTGGATGGGCGCGAAGCGGTCACATTCCTGAAACGCATCAAAGAGGTCATCGAGGAGCCGGCACGCCTCATGATGGAAATATAGAGTCTTCCATCGCAAGGCCTGTATCATGCAATCGGGATGGACAGGGGGGGAAACAGCCTCGGCTGAAATGTGGAATATCTGGGCACGCAGGCTTCCAGCACCGCATTTCTCCCTGTACTTTCCCCGTATATATTTTGAAAATTACTGCCCGAATGCCCCCTGTGTTTTCACCAGAAACCGGCAGGACATGGCAGCCAGGAGGAAAAAATGAGCCAGTATGATCTTGTTATCATCGGGGGTGGGCCGGGAGGATATGTTGCCGCAATCCGTGCCGGACAGATGGGCCTCAAAGTAGCCTGTATCGAGAAAGAACCAGCCCTGGGAGGAACCTGCCTGCGTATCGGCTGCATCCCGAGCAAAGCCCTCCTGGAATCCAGCCACATGCTTCATGCCGCCCAGAAGTCCTTCAAAGCCCATGGCATCAAAGCAGGGAGCCTGGATTTTGATCTTGCCACCATGATGAAGCGCAAAGAATCTGTGGTGCGAGCCTTGACCGGCGGGATCGCATCCCTGTTCAAGAAAAATGGGGTCGAACGCATCGAGGGGAGTGGCAGAATCGAAGCCCCCGGCAAGGTGGCTGTTCAAAAGGGTGGACAGACTACAGTTCTCGAAACGAAGAATATCATCATTGCCACAGGAAGCCTCTCCGCCCCGCTCAAAGGAGTCGAACTGGATGGGGATCGGATCGGCACCAGCACCGAGGCCCTGTCGTATTCATCAGTCCCTGGACACCTGGTGGTGATCGGAGCAGGCGCAATCGGCCTCGAGCTCGGCTCGGTCTGGAAGCGGCTGGGAGCCAGGGTGACCGTCCTTGAATACATGGACCGCATCCTCCCCGGCATGGATCTCGAACTCGCCCAGGAAGCACAGAAAATTTTCGAAAAACAGGGCCTGGTGTTCAGCCTCGGCAGCCGGGTGACCGGCGCTCGAGTGGCTGGAGACCATTGTGTGGTCGAATGTGAAGGCAGCGAGCCGATCCAGTGTGACCGGGTCCTGCTCTCGGTCGGGCGGATTCCCAACACCTCGGATATCGGACTCGAAACTGTGGGCATTCAAACCGATCAGCGCGGGCGTATTCCAGTCGATGATCACTTTGCGACTGCGGCTGGCAGTGTCTATGCCATCGGTGATGTGATTCGCGGCCCGATGCTGGCTCACAAAGCCGAAGAGGAAGGTGTCGCCTGTGTGGACCATATCTTCAAAGGGTATGGCCATGTTGACTACAACTCCATCCCGGGGGTGGTTTACACCCACCCGGAAATTGCATCGGTCGGGCGCAGCGAGGAGGAGCTGGTCCGCGAGGGAATCCCTTACAAGAAAGGCGCTTTTCCATTCATGGCAAATGGGCGTGCACGCGCCATGGGAGAAACTGATGGGAGAGTGAAGATCCTGGCTCATGCGGAATCGGACCGCCTGCTGGGGATTCATATCATTGGCCCTCATGCTGGTGACCTGATCGCCGAGGCGGCTGTGGCCATGGCTTTCGGAGCCAGCAGCGAGGACCTCGCCCTTGCATCCCATGCCCATCCCACTCTGGCGGAATGCATCAAAGAAGCCGCTCTGGCAGTCGAAGGAAAGCCGATTCATATCTGAGGGGCATCCATTCCACTCAGAGATGGGTTCTCCAGATATGGCTGAGTGGATGTTTTCCATATCAGCCGTCTCAAAGGGATATTGATTTTTTTACACCCCCTCAATGTCTTCGATCAGGGCCTCTGCGGTTCTTCGGGCTGCCTGACCCTCTCCGAGTGAGGCAGCGACTCTTCTCAGATCCTCGAGCATCTGACTGCGTTGAGGCGTGTCTTCAATCAGAGGGATGGCCTTCTTAGCGATATTCTCGGGAGTGCAGTTTTCCTGCAGGCACTCCGGGCAGATTTCCCGCCCGGCGAGGATATTCACCAGCCCGATCCAGGGGATCCGGATGACGCGCCGTGCGATCCAGGCATCCAATGGCTTAACCTTGTAAAGAACCACCTGGGGAACACCCAGCAGGGCGTTTTCAAGTGTCGAGGTCCCGCTTTTGGTCAGTGAGACCCGGAAAGCGGAGCGCAGATCCGGTGATGGATTTTCGACCAGTGTCCAGGGGATGTCCTGCCTGAAAACCCGGCGGATTTCCTCTGCCGTGATGCTGTCACTGCGGGGCACCACAAAATGAAGATTCGGAAAGCGCTGCAGCAATAGCCGGGCGGATTCATACAGAACCGGCCCGAGGCGCTGCACTTCGCGCGGGCGGCTTCCCGGCAGCAGGCCTGCCAGGGGAATCTCCTCCGAAAGAGGGAGTCCGGCACTTGCACGGATTTCACCGGGGGATCTTCTCTCCTTCAGGCGATCCACCAGGGGATGCCCGACAAACCGGGCTGGCACCCCCCTCTGCTGGAGAAATTCCTCCTCGAAGGGCAGGATCACAAAAACCTTTTTCAGGTCCCGCTTCATTCTTTTGACCCGGCCGGTTCTCCAGGCCCATACCTGAGGGGAGATGTAATAGCGGACTGCAAGGCCCGACTGGTGCGCCCGGGTGGCGACGCGCAGGTTAAAACCTGGATAGTCCACCAGCACGACATCGCGGATCCCCAGCTCCCGGCAGAGCAATGGGGCCTGGCGGATCAGGCGGGAATAAGTCCGGATGTTGTGAACCCAGTCAAGCCCGATCGAGGAGAGAGAAGTCAGATCGAAATGGATCTTCGCTCCGGCCGCTTTCATTCTTTCACCGCCATAGGCATGAATCTCCGCATCCGGGCGGATCTTCAGAATTTCGCCGATCACATCAGCGGCATGGGCATCTCCCGAGGGTTCTCCAGCCACAAAAAACAGTTTCATGATAATTCGCCAGCCTCTTTTTTCATGCGGAGGATTTCCAGCCTGACACCGGTTGTGCTCCGGTTGACAACAGAATACAAGTCACTCACTCTTTTTTCATGTCCACCTGCCTTGTCACCGGATGCGCCGGTTTTATTGGTTCCCATGTATGTGAGGCCCTTCTGGCAAAGGGTTTGAAAGTGATCGGTATCGATTGCCTGACTGACTTTTACCCGGCCGGGCGAAAACGGGCCAATCTTGCCCCGCTGCTTTCATCTCCCGGATTTCAGTGGATCGAAGCGGATCTGTATGCCATGGATTTGCCCTCAGTCCTTGCAAAAGTGGACCGTGTCTTTCATCTGGCGGCGCGTGCCGGTGTGCGTTCCAGCTGGGGGGAATCCTTCGATCTCTATATTCGTGAAAACATGGGAGTCACCCAGCGTCTCCTTGAAGCCTGCCGGACCGCCAGAATCGAACGTTTCGTGAATGCATCCAGCTCTTCGGTGTATGGCAACACTCCCGATCTGCCGGCTCGTGAAGACTCCCGTTTACAACCGGCATCTCCCTATGGGGTTACCAAGCTCGCTGCCGAAAAACTCTGTGATGTTTACCGTTCGGAAATGGGAGTTCCGGCAGTTTCTCTGCGGCTGTTCACTGTTTTTGGCCCAAGGCAAAGGCCCGATATGGCTTTCGATCGATTCATCCGCGCCGGGTTGTCCGGTGATCCGATTCATATCTATGGCGATGGCAGCCAGGTCCGGAACTTCACCTATGTCTCGGATGTGGCCGATGCCTTTCTTCTGGCTGCGGAGAGGGAGTGCCCCTCGGGTGTCTACAACATCGGAGGAGGATGCACTGTGCGCCTCTCGGAGGTGCTTGCCTTCATCGAGGAGAGTCTGGGCCGGGCGCTCAATCTTCATTTCGAGCCGAAAGCGGCCGGAGATGTGAATGCCACCGATGCCGATACCTCTCTGGCACACCACGAAATCGGTTTCTCACCGAAAATTACCTGGAAAGAAGGAATCCTCAGGCAGATCGAGTGGATCCGAAACAGCCAGGCATCCTGCTGCTGATCGGCGGGTCAATCTTCCCGATGCAGGTCGATGATCTGCATGCGATCCAGATAAGGCTTTGTTCGGACCTCTTTTAGAGAAGAGAGCTTCGATACAATGTCCTTGATGCGGAAGGCCTGCTTCGACATCCGTTCCAGGTATCCCAGCAGCTGTTCTTTTGAATCCCCCGACTGAAGGCTCTCTTTGAACAGGTCGAGGTATCCGATAATCCCGGTCAAAGGGTTGTTGATCTCGTGGGCTGCAGTTGCCGCCAGCTGGATAATCGCCATGTCCTTTTCCATCGCCAGAAGTTCTTTCTGGAGAACGCGGATGCGCAACCCCGCCCGGATCCGTGCAACCAGCTCATCCTGATGGTATGGCTTGGTCAGATAGTCATCCACTCCCGCATTCAAGGCGGTGACCTTGTCTTCAGTCAGCTCCCGCGATGTGAGAAGGATAAAATAGATTGACTGGAAACCCGGTTTCTTTTTGATTCGTGAACACAGCTCGACCCCATCGATTTCCGGCATCATCCAATCCGAGAGCACCAGGTCGATGTCCCTGAAGTTTTCGAGCGATTCAAGGGCTGTGAGGGAGCGGTCGATCGGAATCGCTTCGAAGTTCCTGTCGGTCAGGATCCGGACAAGCATTTTCAGGCTGTTTGGATCATCTTCAACAACCAGAATTTTCGGTTTCACAGGTTCGGACACTTGGATTCCCCTTATGCGAATCTGTATGGCTCGATGCTCATATCACAGGAAGTCAGCGGCCTGGCTCCATCCCTTGTGATGACAACAGCATTTTCGAGGCGGATGCCACCCCAGCCGGCGATATAAATCCCCGGTTCTATGGTGACCACCATGCCGGCTTCCAGGGTGTCGGTTGAGGTAGGCCCCAGACGCGGGGCTTCGTGGATTTCGACCCCGACTCCATGGCCGAGTCCGTGCATGAAGGCCTCGCCAAGGCCGGCGTGGGCAAGCACCTCACGTGCTGCTGCATCGACTTTGGCGCACTCGGCTCCTGCGCGAGCCTGGTTCAGGGCTTCCTGGTAGGCGCGCATGACCAGATGATGCCTCTCTCTCTCGAGCTCCCCCGGCTCCCCGTAAAAAAATGTCCGGGTGCAGTCACTGCAATACCCACAATAGTCCGCTCCAAAGTCAATCAGCACCCACGAATTTTTCTGCAAGGGGCAGTCGCTGGGCCGGCCATGTGGAAGGGAAGTTCTCGCTCCGAAAAGAATGATGGGATCAAAGGAAGGGCCTTTTGCCCCGCAATCCCACAGAAGGCACATCAGCCGCTGCAGAATCTGGCGCTCGGTCACCCCTTCCCGGATTTCCTCGAGCAGCTTTGGATACACCTGGTCGATGATTTTTGAGGAGTCTTCAAGCAATCGGATCTCTGTTTCATCTTTGACTCTTCGCAGGTTTTCCACCCAGCCGGCCAGTGGCTCCCAGGAGGTTGTGTCATTCAAAGCAGCCTGCTTATCCAGGCTTTCACAGGTCAGGTGATTCGCCTCATAACCAATCTGCTTCCAGCCTTTCTCACAAATGAATTCAGACAGCAGAAGCGGGAATGATGTGTTCTGCAGGATATGGATTTGGCACCCCTGAACCTCGAGGGAGGACTGCTCACGGTATCTCCCATCGGTGACAAAAATCTGCTCATCCCGGGAAAGCAGCAGCTGCCCATACGAACCTGTAAAGCCTGTCAGGTAACGGACATTGCATAATCCGGTGATCCAGGCTGCATCGAGATTCTGCTCCCGGATCTTTTCGATGATCCTCTGACGGCGCCCTGCAAACCGGTCCTCACCCATGATCAGGCGGTCCGCTCTGCCAGAAGGCTGTTTGTGATGCCCGCGATGCTCTCAAGGCACAGGCGTGATGCCAGTTCCGCATTTTCCGAATAGGTCGTGCCACCTGGACGGTCCATCATCTCCTTGGTGATATCCACCGGCCGCCAGTGGGTCTCGAGTGAGACATATCCGGTGTAGCCATCTTCGATCAGCGCTTTCAGCTGCCCCCTGTAATCGATCTGCCCTTCACCGATGCGGACACAACGGGCCTCTGTCGGGCTGATGCGTTCGGCATCTTTCAAATGGATATGGCGGATATGCTTCCGCAAAGCACGATACCCATCCGGGTAAGGCACTTCTTCGTTATCAAAATCAAACACAACATTGCAGGGATCCCACACCGCAGCCACACGTGGATGCCCGATCTCATCCAGGAAAGCCGCTGTCTGTGCTCCTGTCCCGATATAGGTCGAAGCCTCGTTTTCGATCAGCAGCTGGCATTGCCCCTCCTCGATAATCCGTATCGGTTCAGCAAAATGATCGAGGATTTGTTGCCACACCGGCTCCACAGGCCCCTTGCGCCAGAAAGTGAAACCACGGATGAATTCGGTGCCGAATCGATGGGCGATCTCGCAGCAGCGGCGCAGATACTCATGGTGATCTTTGATTTCACCGGGATTGTTGAGGTCACACTTGTAGAAAGGGCTCCCCAGGCAGCAGATCTTCAATCCCCGGTCGTCACATTTCCTGCGAATCTCCTCCACCATCGCATCGGTCAGTTTATGGACTCCGACATCCGCAACCGATCGAATCTCGACAGCCTCGCAGCCACAATCGATGGCAGTTGCCAGAGCCAGGTCCAGATTCTGGCTTATTTCATCGGTAAATACTGCGATTCTGTACATGTCCGCCTCCAGAAATGTGAGATATATTGTTGAAATGGTCCGTCCGATTCCGCGCGCATGGCAAGAACTGGTTGCCTATTTTAAAGAAGGCTGGTAGGAAGGGAAGGGCACGATGGCTGGTTGGCCATCACCACGGATTTTGATGGATGCTGCCTTCAGGCTGCAACTCGTGATACATTCCATCCGCACCTGAAGGCATGATTGACCCGGAGGAGATCGTTCACCTTGCCTTATAATCCGAATGTCGATCTGGTGGTCGGCATTTTTCTTATCATGGCACCCCTGCTGATTGTCGGCTGGCTGGTTCTGGCGGTCATTCTGGTGGGAAAACCCTCTCCGGAAAAACCTGGCTCTCATCCAGCCCAGAAACCCCCTCCCTCGAACCAGCCGTGTGACTCCTCAAGCCCACCCTGCTCACTCCTCGATGCCCTGGTTCACTTTGAAAACGACCTGAGCCGCTGGAGCTCCAATGGGGATCCGGAAACCGCGCAGATTGCACGGGAAATGCTCCAGTCCTGCCTGGCGGCACGATCCCGTCTGGCGGAAAATCCCACCAGCCATTCCCGGGTGCAACCGGAAGTATCAGCAGAAGACTCCCGGGATAGGTGACTTGTTTCCCGGTCGGCCGCAGATATCATACCCCTTTATCTTCCTGGAGGTTTGAAACCCATGCCAAAAATCTGCTTTCTTGGTGCCGGCAGCACTGTTTTTGTCAAAAATGTTCTGGGGGATTGCCTGCAGACCAGCTGCCTCCGTGATTCCCACATGACTCTGCTCGATGTGGATCCTCAGCGTCTTCAGGATTCGCTGGTCATGCTCGGCAACATCTGCCGGACTTCAGGAGCCAGTGCACGAATCGAAGGGTTTCTCGCTGAAGATGCCGAAAAGGCGCTTCAGGGCTGTGATTATGTGGTCAATGCCATCCAGGTCGGCGGGTATGAGCCGAGTACTGTAATCGATTTCGAAATACCAAAAAAATATGGCCTCCGTCAGACCATCGGAGACACTCTCGGGATCGGAGGAATTTTCCGCGGCCTGCGCACAATCCCGGTGCTGGTCGATTACTGCCGGATCATGGAAAAGGTTGCCCCGGATGCCCTCCTGTTGAATTACTCCAATCCCATGGCGATGCTCACGGGAGCTGTTCTGAAAGCCACTTCGATCCATGCGGTCGGGCTTTGTCATAGTGTTCAGGCGTGCGCGCGCCATCTGTGCTGGCAACTGGACCTCCCCGAGGACAACCTCCAATGGCGCATTGCGGGGATCAACCACCAGGGATGGCTGATTTCGATCTCACGCAATGGTGAAGATCTTTATCCTGAAATCAAACGGCGCGCGGAGCTGCCGGAATACAAAAAGAAAGATGCGGTCCGATTTGAAATCATGAAATGGTTCGGGTATTACATTACCGAATCCAGCGAGCACAGCAGTGAATATGTCCCCTGGCTGATCAAGGCCAAAGCCCCTGAACTGATCGACCGCTTTCATATTCCACTGGATGAATATCCGCGCCGTTGTGTGGCCCAGATCGAGGGCTGGACACGGATGCGTGACGACCTCCTGAACAACAAAGACCTGGAACACAAGCGCAGCGAGGAGTATGCCTCGTATATTTTTGAAGCAGTCGAAACCGGAACGCCCTATACCTTCGGCGGCAATGTGCTCAATAAAGGGCTGATCACCAACCTGCCTGCCGATGCCTGTGTCGAAGTCATGTGTGTGGCAGACCGGAATGGAATTACACCGACCTGGTTTGGAGACCTTCCACCCCAGTGTGCCGCATTGACCCGGACCAATGTCAATGTTCATGAACTGACCATCGAAGCCGCACTCACCCGCCGCAAAGACCACATCTATCAGGCCGCCCTGCTGGATCCCCATACCTCCGCGGAACTGACCATCGATGAGATCATTTCACTGTGCGATGACCTGATCGAAGCGCATGGAGATTATCTGCCTGCATACCATTGACCCGAGGCATCCCTGATAACGGAATTTCAGAACTGCTTGACAGGAAGGAACGGGGAGTACAGGCTTTTAACCAGGAATCAATGCCATGCGCCGAATTGTTGTTCTTCCAAATATTTTTACCACCGGGAACATGGTGTGCGGCCTGTCGGCCATCCTGCTTTCCCTGAGTGGCACCCCGGAAGCCATGCAGCATGCCTGCTGGGTGATTCTTCTGGCTTTGATCCTGGATGGGCTGGATGGGATGATCGCAGTCCTGACCCGCTCCTGCACCAAGTTCGGCATCCAGTATGATTCACTTGCCGATCTGATCTCTTTCGGAGTCGCACCAGCCATGCTTCTGATCGGTGAATACAGGCTGGTTGAGGGTGAGCAAGGCCCGGTGACAAGAGAATACTGGGCCATGAGTGTGGTGCTGGTAGTCTGTGTGGCACTTCGCCTGGCTCGTTACAATGTCCAGGCATACAACAGCGAAAAAAAATCATTTCAGGGCCTGCCCTGTCCCTCCCCGGCGGCCTTCATTGCACTCCTTCTGTTATGTTCGCATGAGTATGGGTTTGCCTTGCCTCCGAGGGCGCTGATGGTTGTGGTTATCTGTCTGGGAATGCTCATGGTTTCAAGCATCCCATACCCCAGCCTGAGGAAGTCGGATTTCTTTCAGACCCAGCCCTTATCCACCTTTGCACTGGTGGTGCTGGTCTTTGCCCTGATCGCCATGGATCCGGTCGGGGTGCTGTTTATCCTGATTGCTGGATATATCCTGTTCGGGCCGGTCAGCCAGCTGGTTCCCTCTCATATCAGCCAAAAGCTCGAAGAACTGGTAGAATCCGGGAAAAGCCCCCGCTAGCCACCCACAGCCTCTCTCCCCGGATCGCATGTTCCCTTGCCCCTGGGAGGAGCGCATTCCTATTCCCAAATCGTCATCCCCGCGAAAGCGGGGATCCACTTCCACCACACAATGGATTCCCGGTCGGCGCCGGGAATGACGGCTTTTGTGTGGATCTCCCGTTTCCTTCCACGTCATTCCCTTTCCTTGATACGTCATTCCCGCACCCCTCATTCGTCATCCTCGCACCCCTCATTCGTCATCCTCGCGAAAGCGGGGATCCACTTCCACCACACAATAGATTCCCGGTCGGCGCCGGGAATGACGGCTTTTGTGTGGATCTCCCGTTTCCTTCCACGTCA
>JAANMX010004691.1_pt1 | contig 10519 bp, 10 predicted proteins | sample 7279681 | NCBI WGS metagenome assembly JAANMX01 (sample SAMN14094542, study PRJNA606508) | bioreactor metagenome | isolation source: A lab-scale SPAN reactor treating ammonium-rich wastewater day 351 | place: Ireland: Galway | collected 2018-01-01
TATTATGAACAAGTCTGAATTAATCGACGCAATCGCAAAAGATGCCAACATTACAAAAGTTGCTGCTAAAGCTGCTTTAGAATCTTTCATTTCTAACGTAACCGAAACTTTGAAGAAAAAAGACGGTAAAGTTTCTCTAGTAGGATTCGGTACTTTCTCCGTAGCTGAAAGAGCTGCAAGACAAGGTATTAACCCTGCGACTAAAAAACCAATTAAAATTGCTGCTAAAAAAGTTGCTAAATTTAAAGCTGGTGCTGACTTAGCTGGTTCTGTAATGGGTGCTAAGAAAAAATAATCACGCTGTGATATTAAACATTGAACCCGTCTTCGGACGGGTTTTTTTATTGGGAAAAATGCTGAATTAATTCTGTAACAGATTCAGGGTGCAAGCCTGCTGATTTTCCACTCGAAATCCGGCTGAAGCCCATACAGAATCCTGTCGTGCAAACGGTTTGGTCTACCCTGCCAGAACTCAATCTCATAAGGCTTTGCGATGTATCCGCCCCAGTTTTCAGGTCTGGGAATATCCTTCTTCTGGAATTCCTTTTCAAGTTCCAGCAGTTTAATCTCAAGAAAACTGCGGTCCGGAATAATCTGACTCTGAGGTGAAACTACAGCGCCCAGCTGGCTCCCTTTCGGGCGTGACTGAAAATAACCATCACTTAGGTTTTCTGCAATCTTTTCAAGATTAGCTTTAATGATAACCTGTCTCTCAAGATACGGCCAGAAAAAATGCAGACAGGCCTGAGGACGCTCTTCGATAGCCTTACCTTTTCTACTTTCGTAATTGGTGTAAAATATAAAACCCTCCCAGGTATAAGATTTCAGCAAAACCATGCGGGTTCTCGGGCAACCGTCATTCTCAACAGTAGAAACCGACATGGCATTGGCCTCTGAAACATCAGGATGCTCCTGAGCTTCAAGAAACCAATTCCGGAACTGCTCCATAGGATTCTCTTTAATTTGATTCTCAAGAAGTTCAGATTTTTCGTAAACTTTTCTTTTGTCGTGAAGATTTTCCATTAAATTTTTTATTACATTTGAACAAAGGTTATTGTAAATACATCCGAACACAGATGAAATATTCTTACAAAGGTAAAATTTTAATTTCCACTCCCGATATCTCGGGCGACATCTTTTCCCGTTCCGTAGTGCTGATTGTAGATCATAACGACGAAGGTGCTTTCGGACTAATTCTCAACAAAAAGAACAAAAACATGAGCGCCCGGTTACTCAAAGTTTTCGGTTTTGCAGTAGATGTTTACGAAGGCGGACCTGTTGAAAACGACAAGATTTTTTTTATCATCAAAGGAAAAAAAGTAACTGAAAATTATTCCGACATCAGCGACGAATTTTATCTTACCGAAGATATTGAGAGCGTAGTCACAGGAATGATTGAAGAGCAGATCTCGGTGGAGGAAGTAAAAGTTTTTTCAGGATATTCGGGATGGGCATCGCAACAGCTGGAGAGTGAGGTGCGGCGTAAAATGTGGACGGTAGTGGAAGTTTATAACCTCGATTACACTCTACCAAACGACGAAAAACTCTGGAAAAGCATCATGCAAAATCTTGGCGGAGAATTTCTCCTTTGGGCAAATGCGCCGGAGGATGTGTCTATGAATTAACCCTAAAGAACATTTGCAAATAACTTTAACAAAACTTTAATACAGAGCCAAATAATTTACGTATTTTTAAACCGTTATTACTATAACATTTAACACTAAAACCCGGTCAATGACTTTCCTTAAAGGTTGTTCATCGGGTTTGTCAATTTCAGGCGAAATTGCTTTTCCAGTTACTTACTATTTCTGTAAACCGTTTGTTATCGAAGGTCTTGTTCCTGATTTTTGTGACGCTGAAAATTCCTTTCTCGTCAGAAATCATCAGGATTTCTTCTGCTTTTTGGGATTCAAAAGCGATCATTTCTGATTCTGCAATTTCCGCAAGCTGATGTTTATGAACGAACGTAACAAAATTCTCCATTAAAGGTGAAATGTAGGCACCTTCCGACTGCTTAGGAATCTTAATACTATTCCCTTCCAGAAAAAGCAGATTTCCGAAAACACTTCTCGCAATCCTTTTATTGGGATTCAGCAGAATGACGTCATCCAGATCGTTTTCTTTCGCATAGATTTCTGCATAAATATTTTCCGGGCAATGCACACGAATATTGCTGAGAAGGTTAGTATTCACATTGATTTCCTTAATCAGATCCATTTCAATTCCGCGCTGAATCGAAAGAACATCGTCAATAGCATTAACCTCAAAATAAAATGCAACTTCAGCTTTTTCCAGGGAATTTTCTGTTTTGTTACGGTACATTAGCAGAACAATGATTCCGTCGCTCACGCCTTTATTTAAGACCCTTTCGGTAAAAAGCTGCTGAAAAAATTCTAAAGTATAAGTCAGTGGAATATTCATCCGCATTTTCCGCATCGAAGCCATGAGAAAGAAATACGATTCCTCGGCCATAATCAGCTGAGAACTCCGCACAAAAAAAGAAACTCGCACCGCATCGCCGTAAAGAAACGCACGGTTTTGAGACTGAAAATTTGCTGAACTGAAAAAAATATCTGACAAAATATTGCTGGATTTTAATTAAAAAAATAATGAACGAAAAATCGTCCATCAAGTTTATCGGTATTTAAGAAATTAAGAAGCTCCCAGTTTTATCTTCAGGTTTTCGAGGAGGTTTTCCCAGTAGAGCTGGTTTTCATCCTCGTCTCCGGCATCACAAAAATCGGTAATATTCAGGGAAAGATCTTCAGTAATATCATCGATAACAATACTCATTTCGAAGAAATTTTTAGTTCCTTCGTCTTCTTCCCAACGGAAACGCACAAAACTTTCAGGCTTGTAACGGATGAGCGTAGCTTTTTCTGCGGGTCCACCGTTCCAGCTGAAGAAAAAGTCGTCGCCTTTTTCCACAACCTCATCAGCAAACCACTCAGAAAGTCCCTCTGCACTTGCCAAATATTCATATAAAATCTCCGACTGACAGTGCATTGGAAATTCGTATTGCACTTTCGTTTTCGCCATATCGCTCCCTATTTTTTATTGTGCCGCAATATATAAATTAATTTCTTAAGTATGCAAAATATTTAGTTGAATATGCGAAATATCATGAGCCATAAATGGCGATTTTTTTGCCACAGAAGTTCCCGCTTTCACTACTCGCTTTTTATACTGGTTTGCGGCGGCTTCGCCGCCGCAAACCAGTATAAAAGAGCTCAGACAAACCGTTCAATCGGGGCTAAAAGTTCAGGCAGTTTCTCTTTTCGGAGGGTTTTTAATCTTCGTTCAGGACCTCGAGAATAATTCCGCAGCCTTCGCGGATTTCGTCCAAAGATAAAGTTAATGGCGGGGAAATGCGCAGGTATTCATTGCGGTAAAGCTGCCAGAAAACGACAAGACCTTTTTCCATGCAGCGTTTGGCGACATCCAGAGTGTATTCGGGAGTACCGAGATTCACGGCGAGCATTAAACCGCGGCCGTTGATGTTTTTAATTTTCGGATGAACCAATAATTTACGGAAAAGTTTTTCCTTTTCATCCACTTCATCCATCAGTCCACTTTCCAGAACTTCTTTCAAAGTCGCATAACTTGAAGCTGCAATCAGTGGATTCCCGCCAAAAGTGGTGATATGACCGAGTTTTGGCGAATGCGATAAAGTTTCCATGATTTCTCTGGAACTCATAAAAGCGCCAACAGGAACGCCACCGCCCATTCCTTTTCCCATTACCAGAATATCGGGAACAATTCCGTAATGCTCGAAAGCAAAAAGTTTTCCCGTTCTTCCAAATCCCGGCTGAATTTCATCCAGAATTAATAATGCACCAACTTCCTCACAACGTGCTTTCAGTTTCTTCAGATAATCATTTGCGGGAACAAGAAATCCTGCCGCTCCCTGAATCGTTTCCAGAATTACACACGCGGTTTTCTCCGTGATTCTTTCTAAATCTTCTTCTTTATTAAATTCAATAAAACTCACCATCGGCAAAAGCGGGCGGAATTCACGCTTATGATATTCATTTCCGGAAACCGACAAAGCACCGTGGGTATTTCCGTGGTACGAATTTTTGAAAGAGACGATTTCTTCTCTTCCGGTGTATCTTTTGGCAAGTTTTAAACTGCCGTCGATGGCTTCAGCGCCGGAATTAACGAGATAAGTAACTTCCAAAGGATCGGGAGTAGCTTCTGCAAGCAGGTGGCAAAGTTTCACAGGCATTTCCTGGGCGTATTCGCCGTAAACCATTACATGGAGATATTTTTCTGCCTGTGTTTTAATGGCTTCAACAATTTTCGGGTGCGAGTGTCCTAACGTATTGGCGGAAACACCGGCTACAAAATCGAGGTATTTTCTGCCGTCTTTACCGTAAATATAACTTCCTTCGGCTTTTTCTACTTCGAAGCCGGCGGCGAATTGAGTGGTTTGCGCCTGATATTTAAAGAAATCTGATTTCATTTTTTAACGTAATATTTATTTTGCACTATGTTTGCGCCCCGGCCTGAGTGGAGCTCTTTTTGTGAGGAGGAACGACGAACAAAAAAGCGGGAACGGAGGACGGATGTAGGCGCCCAAATAAATTATTTCCTTACCCTTTTCGGTTTCTTCGCTTCTTCCTTAGCTTTGGCTTCATCAATAGCTTTCTGGGCCTGGTTGTAGAGCGTATCGGCAGGTTCGTACTTTATTTCTTCGTACTCAGGTGTGTCGAGGAAAATGTCCTGCCATTTCCGCAGGCGGTCTTTGGTATTCCAGTTGAAATCGGGGAAAAACCGTTTTTCGCGGGAAATCTTGCTCATCGGATAAACATCAGTATTCGCGCCCACGTTACATGAAATAATCTGCACTTTATTCTCCTCAAATTCTGCTTCAATGGTTCCGCAGGTTGAGAGTGACACGCCGATTCTTTCTACCTCTTTTGTTTTTTCATTCTGATCGTCGGCATAAGTTATTGCCTGCGCATTACCGATTACTTTTGCGAGACTGATTTCGTTCTCCTTGTAATAAACCGTCATCAGTTTACCCTTTACCTGATTGAATTCGTCTTTTAAACTAAGTGAATCTGCCTTGCTGATGGCAAAGGCGTTTCCGATTACTTTTAAGGAATCGATATATTCACTTTCTGTATCGAAATATGCTTCAATCTTATCTCCTGTTACCTGTTTCTCGCCGCTCCAGGCAATAGGTTTCCCAAAAAGATGCATAACACCGTCGGTTTCATTAAAACTTAAGGAATCTGCTCTGAGCTGTATGTTCGATTTAAACATTCTGGCTTTGCGGTAGGCCCGAAGGAAGCTCTTTTTCTTTGATGGGTTGGCTTCATCAAGTTTCTGATAAGCTAAAATCCTCTGTGCCGAAAAATACATGGAATCTTTTTCCAGAATCTTCACCGCGTACGGCTTGTCTGTCATCATGGCAGAATCTTTTTTCTCGTAGATTTCACCATAACCGCCTTTCATATAACGCTTTTCTTTAGGATCCCGCAGCGTAACATTCCCTTTTGCTGTACCAAAACCGGTAATCTGATTAAAGTACATATCGTCGCCGGTTAGAATCTTATCATTATAATGAATTCTGGAGTTCTTCTTCAGATAAACCTCTTTCGAATTCATATTGTAGGAACCCTTTTCGGTATAGATAAGATTGGATGGATTCTGTTTATTAGTAATGGTTGTAGGCCCGAAAAATTCCGCAGTGTTGGTATTTTGATTCTGCTTGATATTAGTGCCTTCCACCGTGTAATCGGGGTTATTGATCTTCACATTACCGGTAAAATCGATCATTCTGGAATTGAGATCGTAGGTTGCCGATTTGGTGTACATTACGTTGGTCGCATCGGAAATGGTGCCGCCTGTATTAAAATATGCCTTATTCGAAACCCTGTCGTAATAAAGTGTTTCGGTTTTTATCGTCTGCTGCGGATCTGTAAGCACCACGTTCTTGCGGGCGATTCCTTTCTGAGAGTTACCGTCGTACTCCATTTCTCCGGCTGTAATCACAGAGCCGTCAGCATTTCTAAGTTTCACATTGCCGACCGCTTTTACAAAGTTCTGCTCTTCGTAGAAAATGACCTCATCTGCACTGAGAAGTGAACCCTGATGCTCGAACTGTACATTCCCGGAAAAGAAAGGATTTCCGTTATATCTACCTGGAATTTTCTGGAAAAAATCAGAGTGAATCAGACGGACTTTATCGCCTGGTGTAGCATTTTGTGACGAATTGAAATACGGATCTTTCACCAACGGACCCTGCGGCTTGGTTATAATCTGCGCAAAAAACTGTGCACTGATGAAAAGAAATACAACGAAAAGTTTTTTCATTAATTTTTTTTGGTGCCGTAAAAATAGAGCGAATGAGAATCAATATTTACACCAAATGCGCTTTCAATTGCTTCTTTAATCCCCTGAATTCTAGGGTCGCAGAACTCGATAATTTCTTCTATTTCCTTGTCGGAACCTTTCTTATAAATCACTAAATGATCGTGTTGTTTATCAAAATATGATTTTTCGTAAGAAGATGATGTAAGTGTTTTTTCACCAAACTGGTGTTTTCGGATGAGACCCGCATCCAGAAAAATTTCGATAGTATTGTAAATAGTCGCTTTGGAGACATGATACTTTTTCTGCATCATAAGCAGATAAAGATCATCTACATTAAAATGATGCTCCATAGAGTAGATTTCCTCCAGAATGGTGTAACGTTCCGGTGTATTTCTAAACCCTTTTTCTAGAAGATACTGTCTTAAAACTTCTTTAATTGTAGTTATATTAAGGTCTTTCTGTTTCGTGTCCATCAAATAAAATTATATGCAAATTTAGGGATTTCATTCTAAATGAAATCGTGGTTGGTGTGGGAAGATTCCCTACCGAAAGCCTTAAGTACTCTTATGAATTATAATGTCTAAAATCTACCTGCTGAATTTTTTTGGTGACTACTTTCTGGTCCAGAAGCGGCGCTGATTCTACCACCACGTTATGCGCAGATACGCCCCATGCCTTGAAATCGTCGCTACCAATATATTTGACGAAATTATAAATGTTAAGCGTAATTTTTTCTTTCACCGTTAGCAGCGTGTCGTTGATATACGTATTATCAATGATGATATACTTAAGATCAGGCGGAATATTATGTGCACGGAGCGAAGGATGACTGCTTCGTGATGGGATGCTTCCTTCTTCCATCATATCGGCTAAAACCTGATCAAAATAATCATTAATCCTTCGGTCAATTTTGAAACCCAAAAGAAAATTGATCCGGTAAATGGTTCCCGGCATTATTTCGTCAACCGTGTATTTATAGGTAAACGGATCTTCCTGATTCACAATATTAAGGATAAAGTAATGATCTGCCCTTTTTGGCTGTTTGCGGAGAATTGAATAGATGATTTTTGCTTCGATTTCATCATCCTTTTTCGCTCGGCTAAGAAATGCTAAGTTGGTCGCATATTTAGGTATCGTTTCATCAAGTTTTAAATCTTTAATGATTGAAACATATTTATCGAGCTTAACGAATTTGATAAATTTAGATTTGATCAGTCGCCCATTGTACCACGCATACATACACACGGCAATAAAACCACCCAAAACTATGGTAAGCCAACCCCCATCAAAGAATTTAATCACATTTGCATAGAAAAACCCTAATTCAATTAGTAAGTAAAGTCCCAGAAATCCGAAAGCAAAAATTTTATTAACCCTGCTTCTGTTGAGCCAGTAAAACAACAGCGTGGTGGTCATTAGCATCGTAATCGTGATGGTTAATCCGTAAGCAGCCTCCATCAGTTCAGAGTGCTGAAAGTAGATGACCACAATAAAACAAAGCACCATTAAACCCCAGTTAATGCGCGGTATATACATTTGACCTTTAATTCCGGAGGGATAATCGATTTGCTGGTTTGGCCAGAATGAAACCGACATCGCTTCGGAAAACATCGTAAAAGAACCAGTAATCACCGACTGACTTGCAATAATGGCAGCGGCAGTTGCGAGTATAACACCCGGTAAAATTGCCCATACCGGCATGATTCCGAACATTGGATTAATTCCCTGAGCGACTAAATGATGATTATCCAGAAGCCAGGCACCCTGACCCAGATAATTTAAAATAAGCATTATTTTGACGAAAATCCAACTTACCCGTATATTCTGTTTTCCGCAATGTCCCAGATCAGAATATAAAGCCTCAGCTCCGGTTGTACACAGAAAAACTGCACCCATAATTACAATCGCACTCGGCGAATGGGTAATTAAATTGTACGCATAATAAGGATTGAAAGATTTAAGAATATCCAGATGATCGAAAATATGCATGGACCCAAATATTCCCAGGACGAGGAACCACACTACCATCACCGGACCGAAAAACTTACCGATAGAGGCCGTTCCGAACTGCTGAATAAAAAAAACGATGGCTAAAATAATCAACGTGATCGCGACTACTGGTGTATGGGGGTTGTAAATTTTCAAACCTTCTACAGCAGACATCACTGTAAGTGAGGGTGTAATAACGCTGTCGGCGACCAGTGTAGAGGCACCGATTATGGCAACGACGTACAGCCATTTCTTTTTGAGCCTTTTCACGAGTGAATAAAGAGAAAGAATTCCGCCTTCACCTTTGTTGTCGGCGCGCAGGGCGATGATTACGTATTTTAAAGTGGTTTGCAAGGTAAGTGTCCAGATGATACACGAAAGCGCGCCTTCAATATACTCATCAAACGGCAAATTTGCCCCTTCTTCCCTGGCATTCACGATCGCCTTCATTACGTAGAGGGGCGATGTTCCGATATCTCCGAAAACAATTCCCAGTGAAACTAAAACTCCCATGGCGGTAAGTTTCTTGGTATCGAAATGATGCCCACCGATAACTACATCTGACATTTTTAGTAATATTTAATGCGCAAATTTAGATTAAAAACCAATTCGCGCATCTTTTTTTCCCGGATATATGAAGTTCAGACCAAAAAAAAACTCCCATTCGGGAGTTTTAATTTATGCTTTAATGTACATTGCTTTTTTAATCTCTTCCTTCACTTTCTCAAGTTTCGGGAACCATTCTGCAAACAGGGCGGCAGAATAAGGTGCCGGTGCATCTGGAGTTGTAATTCTCTTGATAGGCGCATCCAGATAATCAAATGCTTTCTGCTGAATCATATAAGTAATTTCTGATGAAACAGAACCAAACGGCCACGCTTCTTCTAAAATAACCAGTCTGTTCGTTTTCTTAACGGACGCGATAATAGTATCAAAATCGAGCGGACGAACCGTTCTAAGGTCGATTACTTCAACAGAAATACCTTCCTTCTCCATGTCTTCCGCTGCCTGCATCGCAAGTTTCATAATCTTACCGAAAGAAACCAAAGTAACATCTTTACCTTCTTTCTTGATGTCGGCTTTTCCGATTGGGATATAATATTCTTCTTCAGGAATTTCCATTTTGTCGCCATACATCTGCTCCGACTCCATGAAAATTACAGGATCATTATCCTGAATTGCACTTTTCAACAATCCTTTTGCATCATAAGGGTTAGAAGGAACGATAACTTTTAAACCGGGGATGTTGGCAAACCAGCTTTCCAAAGCCTGCGAGTGCGTTGCACCCAACTGGCCTGCAGACGCTGTAGGACCACGGAACACGATTGGGCAATTCCACTGGCCTCCGCTCATCTGGCGGATTTTTGCTGCGTTATTGATGATCTGATCGATCCCAACGAGAGAAAAGTTGAACGTCATGTATTCTACAATCGGTCTGTTTCCGTTCATTGCTGAACCTACTGCAATTCCTGTAAAACCAAGTTCCGCGATTGGCGTATCAATGACTCTTTTAGGTCCGAATTCATCGAGCATACCTTTTGATGCTTTGTAAGCACCATTGTATTCTGCAACTTCTTCACCCATCAGGTAGATTGATTCGTCTTTACGCATTTCTTCGCTCATTGCCTGGGCAATCACTTCACGAAAAGTATATTCCTTCATATTCATTGAAAAATTAGACTACAAAAGTAAAGATTTTTTCCCAAACCTTCAGATGATAAACGACATAAAAAAAGCAATCCTTTCGAATTGCTTTTTAAATTTATTTTGAAATTATTATTTCAGTTTATGCCAGGTTTGGCTTCTTCCGATTAAAGAAAATCCGATATAACCTCTTACATTCAGTTTGTCGCCGCTTCTGGTGATTGTACATTTGTACGTTTTTCCTGTTTTGGGATCAGTAATGGTTCCGCCGGTAAATTCGTTACCGTCTTTTTTAAGACCGCGCACTACTTCCATACCGAGAATTGGCTTGTTCTTTCTGTCATCTTTACAGTCAACACAATTTGGGTTTGCAGGTTTTATTAAAAGCTGGGTTACCTTACCGTAATATTTACCATCGGATTTCTTAAAAATTTCTACGATGGATTTTTCCTGCCCTGTTTCATCATCGATGGTCTTCCATTTTCCTTCGATTTGAGCATAAGAAAGTGTTGCAAAAAACAGCGCAACAAAAGCGAAAATTATTTTTTTCATTTTATAAAAT
>JAANMX010004696.1_pt1 | contig 10493 bp, 13 predicted proteins | sample 7279681 | NCBI WGS metagenome assembly JAANMX01 (sample SAMN14094542, study PRJNA606508) | bioreactor metagenome | isolation source: A lab-scale SPAN reactor treating ammonium-rich wastewater day 351 | place: Ireland: Galway | collected 2018-01-01
AATCAATTGATTATCAATGTTTTTTAGAAACTAAGGAACGTTGGGGACAGAATAAGGAACATAGCAAACTCATCAATTTGAATTCGTAACCCATAAGACCCTTTAAAAAAAATAGCCCAAATATGTCCACACTTCAAAGCCACACACATTGCCAAGCCGCTCAAGCCAACCGCACCAGCCAAAGCTTGTCAATAAGTGTGTCTTTCCCAACGCTCGGACGAAAAGAAAGCACGGGCATACAACATTGTATAAAAGCAATAGCGGGTGAAGTGGTAAATTCAAGGTCTGTGCATTTAATAAACTTTGGTGGTGGCGGACAGGTAATCGCCTTGAAATCCGCTACTGCTCTTATACTTGACCGTTGGTGGCAACCTTAAAAGACAGACACGGTGACAAAAAACGTTTTGACAAATAGAATTTTAACAACACTAATTCCGCTAATTTTTGGTGGACTTATCTACTTGACATATCGAGTTGAGACTTTAAAAATGTTTCGTTGGTTCGACAACATTGGAGCGACTGACTTCATCAATTTTCTAAGGACAAATGAAATTTTACAAGAGATTTCGTTACCACAATGGGTAAAATTCAGTTTACCGGACGCATTATGGATTTTTTCTTTTACTTACTTTATGCTGACAATTTGGAAGTTCAAAATCACCAAGTCAAGTGCGTTTTGGATTTTTCTTGCACCAACAATCGGCTTGTTTTCAGAAATCGGACAACTCATAGGATTAATTCCAGGAACCTTTGACTTAGTTGACTTGATTTTACTAATTGTCGCAATGGCAATCCCCTTTTCTCAACTTGTAATCATTAACTTCAAAACAATAAATTATGAACAAATCAAAAACGCTTAAACATTTTGCATCTGCAATAGCAGTAGGACTTTTTCTATTCTTAGCCTTTGGCTCTGATGACGACAAATCAGAAAGCAGTTCTACAAGCAGTAGCAGTTCTACGACAAAAACTGAACCTGTCAAAGAGCAAACACCCGAAGAACTGAACGAACAATTAAAACGGGAACTTGCAAGTTTCAACAAACCATTTGACAACAAAACTTATGATGGAACTGTAGATGCAATACAAATGGAAATTGTTCTTTTCAGTGTTTGGGCTAACATAATAAAGGAAGGCGAAAACAGCACATTAGAAGACAACGTCAAACTTGCTAAAGAACTCAAAACTAAAGTTGCCAATCTTCAAGTAAAAGAATTTCCTGTTCTAAGAAAAAGATATGGGAAAATTATTGCTGACAAAATGTGGGAACACGACATCACAATCAAAACCATTGGGACAAACAACACAATCCTTGATTTGACAGGTGCAACTTTTGCAGCTAACAAAAACATAAAAGAGTTTCAAACTACACTAAACGAAATTTTGACAATGCTTAGATTTAAGCAAACTCGTTACAGATGGTATAAAGGTGCAGACGAATACACCTATTATGACTTAGACGTGCCGAGCGATAAAGAACCAGTTACATTCACGAAATAAAAAAATAAAAATGGCAAATTGTATTCTCTGTTCGACTGAACTAAAATTTATGAACACCCCAACTTTTGGCTCTGGGAAATTAAGTGATGGTGGTGTAGTCTGTTCTTCTTGCTTCAAAAAGATTAACAATGTTAACCCAAGCATCGCTTTCAAATTGAAAAATCATTCCCTTGCAGACATAAAGAACTTATTGGAAGCAAAACAGAATGACAGCGATTTGAAAAACGCTCGACTTAATGAAATAAAGAAACAAATTCAAGAATTAAAATTGAGTAACATATCAAATTACTTAGGAAGAAAAGAAATTAATGAATTGCCACAAATATTAGCCGAGAGCGAAACTATTGACAACATTGCACAAGGGACATATAATAACGGTCAGGGCATTTTGGTATCAACAAATAGACGATTAGTTTTTGTTGACAAAGGATTATTGTATGGTTTAAAAGTTGAAGATTTTCCTTTGGACAAAATCACATCTATCCAATATGAAACAGGACTTTTACTTGGAGAAATAAAAATTCACACTTCGGGCAACATCGCTAAAATTGACAATGTAGAAAAAGCTACTGCGAGAGCATTTGCGGAATTTGTAAGAAACAAATTATCTCAACCAAAAGAGACGACTGCACCAATCATAAACAATCAACCTGACGTTTACGACCAACTTGAAAAACTCGCAAAATTGAAAGAACAAGGCATTTTGACACAAGAAGAATTTGACACACAAAAGAAGAAACTACTTAACCTATGACAAGAAAGGCAGCCACCAACAGGCGTTTGGCTCAATGGCGGGTGACGTGGTTAATTGAATATTCTACCTCGCATCAACTTTTGTGGTGTATTGACAGTTTAGTGCTCCGAAATCCGCCACTGCGCCAAGCGCCAAAACGTTACCAGCAAGCGTATTTGACCGACACGACCAAAAACAAACGACAGTAACTCGACAGACTTTTTCTGCTGTTCTTTGACACTTACTAACCTGACTTTGCAGACACTCATGCCAACGCAAATGGTTTTAAAAATTTTTCCCACCGCACATTTTAAAAAATAATTTTACCCCAACCCACATTGGCACATTTGGGGTTTGCCCCACCGTACAACCCGAACCACAGCAAACCCCAAAAGAGCCAATTTTGCCGACCTGCAATAAGATGTTGAAAACAATTTGACTTTTTTAGAAACCAATAAAAAACATCTTCATATATTTGACATCATTGTCAAGAAACATATTTCAAGATGCAAACAGAAAATTTAGGCGACTACATCAGACAGTTAAGAGAACAAGCAGAAATGCCTTTACGCAAACTTGCTGCAATACTCGACATTGACCAAAGCACACTAAGTAAATTGGAACGTGGAGAACGACCAGTAAGCCGACAAATGTTGCCACTAATTGCCAAGACTTTCAAAGTTGACGAGAAAGATTTGGTTATAAGATTTATGAGCAAACAAGTTGCTTATCAACTGGCAGACGAGAAATACGCAAAAGACATTTTGATTGCGGCAGAAGAAGAAATCAAATACCTCAAAAAAGCTAAATAGAACGAATATGGCATATCAGACACAAACCTTGGATTTATTCCCTGACGAAGTAAAAGTTGAGCAGGATTACACCGCCACTTTTGCCGACAACATGAAAATGCCAATTCACAAATGGTATAGATACACAGCAGGGTTTTCAGCAGCTTGGGTAAGCGAACTTATCCGAGAAGAAAAAAGCAACGGACGAACAAGAATTATAGACCCATTTGCAGGTTCAGGAACTGTTCTTATTGAAAGCGAATTTGCAGGTGTTGAATCTTATGGAGTTGAAGCACACCCATATATTTATCGAATTGCAAAAGCAAAGTTGAATTGGAATTATCCTGCCGATAAATTCAAAGAAGAAGCACTTTCATTGTTGAAAATTGCTAAAAGCAGAAAGATAACGCAAACAGAATTTCCCAAACTAATAATGAGTTGCTATCCATTAGAAACTATTCAAAAATTGGAAGCACTTAAACAAACTTGGCTCGACACTAAACAAGAAGAAGAAATTAAAAACTTCAATTGGTTCATCATTACTGCAATTCTTAGAACTACTTCACCCGTTGGAACGGCACAATGGCAATATATTCAGCCAAATAAAACCAAATCAAAAGTAATTGACCCTTTTGTGGCTTTTGAAGCAAAAGTTAACGACATGTATCTTGATATGAAACGAACTCAAAATCGTTTCAAGAATGTAGTTGATTCAATTATTTTAAATGAAGATGCAAGAAACATTGAATCCATTCCTGACGGTTGGGGCGACCTTGTAATTACTTCACCACCTTATGCCAACAATTACGACTATGCAGATGCTACAAGACTTGAAATGACTTTTTGGGGCGACATTAGCGGTTGGGCTGACTTACAAGACAACGTGAGAAAACATTTGGTGAGAGCTTGCACACAACATGTTTCAAGACTTGGTGACAGCATAGACAGCATATTAGAAAATCCGAGATTAGACATAATCAAATCGGAACTTTTAGAAGTTTATGGGACTCTTAAAGAAGAACGCTTAAAACATGGTGGCAAAAAGAATTATCATTTAATGATTGCCGCATACTTTAACGACCTTGCAGATGTGTTTCATTCTTTAAGACGAGTAACAAATGAAAACTGCAAAATGTGTTTTGTGATTGGCGATTCAGCACCTTACGGAATTTATGTTCCGGTTGACAAATGGCTTGGCGAGTTAGCAATTTCAGCAGGTTTCAGCGATTACTCTTTTGAAAAATTGAGAGACAGAAATATTAAATGGAAAAATAGAAAACACACAGTTCCTTTACACGAAGGAAGACTTTGGATAAATAGTTAAGAAATGGCAGAATCACCAGCACATAAATTCGGACAAATAATTGGCGACCTTTTAGAATTGGCTTTGGAGCCACATTTACAGAAGTTTGCACGAAAACATAAACTTTACCTTGACAAAAAAGGCGAACGAAAGGCACGTTCAGGAAAGAAAGTTTCTTGGACTGATGCCAACAACAATAAACACGATTTAGACTTTGTGCTTGAACGTGGCGGAACAGAAAATAAAATTGGTGTTCCAGTTGCGTTTATTGAATCCGCTTGGAGACGATACACCAAACATTCACGAAACAAAGCACAAGAAATACAAAGTGCAGTTTTGCCACTGGCAACTAAATACAAAAGTTCATCACCATTTGTTGGAGTTGTGTTAGCAGGTGTGTTTACCGAAGGAGCATTGACACAATTGAAATCACTTGGTTTTGGTGTGCTTTACTTTCCTTATGATTCGGTAGTAAAGGCATTTGCAAAATTCGGAATTAATGCAGCCTTTGACGAAAAAACAGCAGAAGCCGATTTCAGAAAGAAAATTGAGAATTGGAATAAGTTGCAAAACAAAGAAGATGTTGCCAAAGAATTATTGAAACTGAATAAAAAAGGCGTTGACGAATTTTTAAGTTCACTTTCCGATTCTGTTTCTCGTTTCATTGAACGCATTATCATTTTACCGCTTCACGGACAAGAGAACATTTCAAACAGCGTAACCGAAGCAATTGACTTTCTGAAAAAGTATTCAGAAGACAAACCAAAACTTCCATTAAGCAAATACGAAATCATCATCAGATACAACACAGGCGACAGAATTGAAGCGAGTTTTAAGGATAAGAAGGACAGCATCAAGTTTTTAGAAAGCTATATTTAGATAGAATGAAACTGAATCCATGCACAGGTGTAAGCACATTTGCAAACCGCTACAAGCCCAACGCACAGGCCAAAGTTTGCAAAAGAGCTTCCACCTCTCCAGCCCAAGAAAAATTATTTTTTAAAATTCCCATCTCTTCAAAAATTTTTAAAACCGCCAACACACTACCGACACATAAAGTCAAAAACAATAACCTGACAATGACTGAGAAACCCTTATCAGACCTGACTTTAACCCCACGACAGACAGAACGCCAGCTGGTAACAGCGGTTTGGCGTAATGGCGGGTGCAGTGCTTCGTATGACAGTTTTGTGGTAAGTTCAAGTGCAGTTCTTCCATTGAACTTTTGTGCTAAAAATCCGCCACTACGCCAAGCCGCAAAACGTTATGCCCCATTATAGACATAGCGTTCCATAGCATATTGAGCCGACAACATTTCTTTATCTCTTGGATATTCTCCAATCTTTGTAAAGTGTTGCAATGTGTTAGGTAAGTTCTTATTCCACGGATAATAGTTTTCGCACCCGTATTTTAAAGAAACCATATTATCTTCTGGTTCTTCGTAATCTTGAAATGTTTTAGCATCGTCCATAGTAATGACATATGCTTTCATTTTCAAATCATTTCCACGCTTGACAATTATTCCAATACTATCAGCGTAATGAAATTGGTGGTCGCCTCCATCTTCGGAATAAAACACAATATCATTTTTTTTGACATCAGTCCCGTCTTGATAAAAATAACGGGGCATAACATCGGTTTTGTGCAAGTGGGGGTTATCTGCTATATTCATATTTTATTGTTTTAATTAAGTTAGTGGTGGGTTGAAAATTACGTGCCTTGATGCCCCACCTGCACAAAGCCGTGAAACGTTATAGCCAATGGTAGGACAACCCTCCGAACATTGACAGACAGTAACCATTTTAACAATTAAACAGCAAGTAAGCCGACACTCATTGCCTATCTTTCTATATTTTTTATTTTTCCCACCGCACATTTTTTTAATTCAATTTTAGCCGACACGCATTTGGCACATTTGGTTTTGCCCGACACACAAAACCAACGCTTGGCAAACCAAAAGAGCCACTTTTTTCCAACACTTTTAATGACGATTTGAAAGAAGTGAAAAACTTTTTTCAAGAAAATATTGTCACTTAAAAAACTATTTCTACCTTTGCGAGTGAATACTAACTAACGTGATTAGTTAGCAAACAAATAATATGGAAAAGTTCACAGATAGGCAAATAGAAATAATGGAAGCTGCAACGGCTCGGATTGATGCTTACGGTATTCAAAACCTGACTATCAAAACGCTGGCTGCCGATATTGGTTTATCCGAACCGGCTTTATACCGTCATTTTAAAAGCAAGAATGATATTTTACTTGGTTTGCTCAACTATTTCATAACAGGAATGAAAAACCGCATAAGTAACATTCCTGTAAATCCTAACGCAACGGCAGGAGATGAATTGAGGGATATTTTTAAATCGCAACTGCAAACCTTTACAGATAAGCCTGCGATTGTTAGTGTCATTTTTGCGGAAAGTATTTTTCATTATGATGAGGGATTGAGTTATAAAGTTTCCGAAATAATGGAATTAATGCACCAATATGTCAATGCAAACATTGAAAAAGGACAAAAAGCAGAGCAATACGGCAAGCTAATCAATGCTTCCACGCTTACCACTATTATACTTGGAGGAATGAGAATGATCGTATTGAAATGGAAATTGTCAGGGCATAAATCCAACCTGATGAAAGACGGGAAAGCAGTTTTGGAGGGAATTTTAAAAATGATTGAAAAAAAATAATTGAGATATGAAAAATTAATTGTATTTGGAATGAGCCTTATGCTTTTGTGGAGCTGTAATAATTCCACTGAAAAATCAACTACACATCAGGAAACAGAAAATCACACAGAACATCAACACGATGAGAGTTCCGAAGCTATTGAACTCAACAATGGTGAAAAATGGTTGGTGAACGAAGAAATGAAACCCTTTGTATTGAAAGGCGAAGAATTGGTAAATTCTTATATCCAGAATAATCAGACAGATTATAAAACATTAGCTCAACAGGTAAAAGACCAAAACAGCCAGCTCATAAAAAGCTGCACAATGGATGGAAAAAGCCACGATGAACTGCACAAATGGCTGCATCCGCACCTTGAAATTGTGAAAGCATTAGAAGATGAAGCAGATGCTTCAAAAGCAAATGAAATTGTTTTGCAACTACAACATTCATATCAGCAATATCATCATTATTTTAATTGAAAATTGTAATTTTGTATCCATGAAGCGTACCATTGCCATATTCTTTTTATTCACCTTTCTTTCTGCAAACACCATGTTTGGAGAGGTGATAAAATTGCCGGCATTGATACAACATTATTTGGAGCATGAGGACTTGCAAGGCGATATTTCTTTCATTAATTTTTTAAAAGAACACTATACCAATCCAAGCTCTCATCCCGATATTCCGCATCACCATCACGATAATCTTCCTTTAAAAACACTCACAGCTCATTCAACATCGCTTGTAGTACCTATTCCAACTTTTAATGTAGTTAGTACAGCTTTTATTGAAAGTATTCAATCTGCAATTCCTCTTTATCAGGAAGGGAATTTTATCAATAACTACCTCAGCCAAATCTGGCAACCACCCCGCTTGGGTTAATCATTTTTTATTGAAGGAGGCTAATATGCCTTTCTATTGTTGCGCCTGAATTTCGGGCAAGTTTCAAAATTTAATTTAATGATTAATTCAAGAATATGCTTAATAAAATCATCGAGTTTTCCGTAAGGAATAAACTCATCATAGGGCTGTTTACGGCTGCCCTTGTCATTTTTGGTGTGTATGAAACCACCAAACTGCCTATTGATGCCGTTCCCGATATTACCAATAATCAGGTACAAGTCATCACCGTAGCTCCGGCTTTAGGGGCTACCGACATTGAGCGATTGGTTACATTCCCTATCGAACAGGCAAGCAGCAACATTGCCGGCATTCACGAAATTAGGAGTTTTTCTCGGTTTGGCTTGTCCTTAGTTACTATTGTTTTTGACGACAATATCGATGTGTATTGGGCAAGGCAACAGGTAAGCGAAAGATTGCAATCTGTAAAAGATGAAATTCCTGATGGTGTCGGAACACCTGAATTGGGGCCTATTTCTACAGGATTAGGTGAAATTTATCAATATGTGGTTCGTGCAAAATCGGGTTTTGAAAATAAATATGATGTGACTGAACTACGCACGATTCAGGATTGGATTGTAAGAAGACAATTATTGGGGGTGAAAGGCGTGGCAGAAGTCAGCAGTTTTGGTGGCAAGCTAAAGCAATATGAAATTGCGGTGAATGCTCAAAAGTTACAATCCTTTAATCTCACTATCAATGATATTTTTCAGGCTTTGGAAAACAACAACCAAAACACGGGCGGAGCATATATTGAAAAAGGTCCGACTGTTTTATTTATCCGAAGTGAGGGCTTAATTGGAAACAAAGAGGATATTGAAAATATTGCCGTAAAATCTACTTCAGATGGGATTCCTGTTTTGCTGAAAGATGTAGCTACATTGAATATCGGCTATGCTACTCGTTTTGGAGCAATGACCTATAACGATGAAGGCGAAGTAGCCGGAGCCATAGTAATGATGTTGAAAGGAGCGAATAGCAATGATGTCATCAAAAATGTGAAAGAAAGAATTGCTGTTATTGAAAAAACATTGCCGGAAGGTGTGGTCATTGAGCCGTTTTTAGATAGAACCAAAATGGTCAATAATGCCATTCATACGATTGAAACCAATTTGGCAGAAGGGGCTTTGATAGTCATTTTTGTTTTGGTGTTGTTCTTGGGCAATTTAAGAGCAGGATTGTTGGTAGCATCTGTTATTCCGTTGGCAATGTTGTTTGCCATCATTATGATGAATGTTTTTGGAGTGAGTGGTAATCTGATGAGCTTGGGAGCATTGGATTTCGGTTTGATTGTAGATGGTGCGGTGATTATTGTTGAAGCCGTTTTGCATCAGTTACATCACGGTAAAAAATATGAAATCCTGCCCAAAATCAGTCAATCGGAAATGAACAAAGAAGTTCAAAGTTCAGCTTCCAAAATGGTAAACAGTGCCGTGTTTGGTCAGATTATTATCCTGATTGTTTACTTGCCCATTTTCAGTTTACAAGGTATCGAGGGCAAGATGTTTAAACCGATGGCACAGACCGTTTCTTTTGCTTTGATTGGCGCCTTTATTCTTTCGCTTACCTATATCCCAATGATGAGTGCCTTGGTATTGAGTAAAAAACTGAAACACAAACCCAATCTGTCGGACAAAGTGATGGATAAAATTGCCAACGCACATCAAAGGTTGTTGAGAAAGGTAATTCATTTTCCCAAAACAGTCATTGCTTCGGTTGCTGTACTTTTTGTAATTGCAGTATTTATCCTTTCAAGATTGGGCGGTGAATTTATTCCCTCATTGGAAGAAGGTGATTTTGCAGTGGACACAAGAGTTTTAACCGGTAGTAATTTAAACACCACCATTGAATACACTCAAAAAGCTGCTCATATTTTGAAATCACAATATCCGGAAGTGGAAAAAGTAGTAACAAAAATCGGAAGCGGAGAAGTGCCCACCGACCCTATGCCGATGGAAGCCAGCGATATGATGGTCATTTTGAAAAACAAAAAAGAATGGACTTCCGCTAAATCATTTCCCGAATTGGCAGAGAAAATGGGAAAATCTTTGGAAGCTGTACCCGGCATCAGCACAGGCTTTCAGTATCCGGTGCAAATGCGTTTTAATGAATTGATGACCGGAGCACGACAAGATGTGGTCTGTAAGATTTTTGGTGAGGACTTAGACAGTCTCGCACATTATGCCACACAATTAGGCACTATCATCAAAACCGTAAAAGGTGCAGAGGATTTGTACATAGAACCTGTAACCGGAATGTCGCAGGTGGTAGTCAAGTACAACCGAGCCGAAATGGCACAGTTTGGACTGAATATTAAAGAGGTCAATAAAGTGGTGAACACTGCTTTTGCAGGACAAAGTACAGGAAAAGTGTATGAAGGAGAAAAGCGATTTGATTTAGTGGTTCGATTGGATGAAAAGCAAAGAGAAAACTTGAATGATATTCGCAACCTGCTTATACCAACGCCCAAAGGCACTCAAATACCTTTGTATCAAGTGGCAGATGTGGACATTTTTACCGGACCGGCTCAGATACAAAGAGAAGATGCCAAAAGAAGAATAGTAATAGGTTTTAATGTGCGTGGCAGAGATGT
>JAANMX010004697.1_pt1 | contig 10490 bp, 7 predicted proteins | sample 7279681 | NCBI WGS metagenome assembly JAANMX01 (sample SAMN14094542, study PRJNA606508) | bioreactor metagenome | isolation source: A lab-scale SPAN reactor treating ammonium-rich wastewater day 351 | place: Ireland: Galway | collected 2018-01-01
GCCCGGCGGCAGCCCCGGCCAGGGTGGCCCCCAAAGTGGCGATCCACGGGTTAAAACCGGCAACGATCATGACAGCGCAGACGGCCCCCCCCAGGGGGAAGCTGCCATCGACGGTTAAGTCGGGAAAGCGCAGCAAGCGAAAAGAGATGTAAACGCCCAGCGCGACCAAGGCAAAAATCAAGCCGATCTCAATAGCACCAAGCAGGGAAAACAAAGACATGGGAGAGCCACCATCGAAAGGGTGAGAAGGAGAGTGGAAAAGAACGAAAAAAGGCAGGGGCCGCTACTGGCACCTGCCTGTTGTCTGCACCGCAGCGCTTACTGCACGACTTGGGCGGCTTTGTCCACCAGTGCCTGGGGCAATTTCACGCCTTGCTGCTCTGCCGCGCCGGGATTGACGAACAACTCCAGCTTGTCACTGGTTTCGGGCTTGATGTCGCCGGGCTTCTCGCCCTTCAGAATGCGCACCACCATGCGGCCAGTTTGCTCGCCCAAATCGCGGTAGTTGATGCCCAGGGCGGCAATCGCGCCGCGCTTGACCGAATCGGTGTCCGAGGCGATCAGGGGAATCTTCGCTTCCTGGCCCACCTTGACCAGCGATTCGTAGGCGGACACCACGTTGTTGTCCGTATTTGTATAAATCACGTCCACCTTGCCTACCAGGCTACGGGCGGCGCTGCCCACGTCCACGGTGCGCGGGGCAGCGGCTTCAACCAGGGTCAGGCCCGCTTCGGGCAACAGCTTTTGCAGTTGTTTGACGACCACGACCGAGTTCGCTTCGCCGGGGTTGTACACCATGCCTACGCGCTTGGCGGTTGGCACCACTTCCTTGATCAATGCAATTTGTTTTTCCAGTACCAGCAAGTCCGATACGCCAGTCACGTTGATTTTGGAAGCCTCCCAGCCCGGCACCAGTTTCGCGGCCACCGGATCGGTTACTGCGGAGAACACCACCGGCACGTTTTTCGTTGCGGCCACAGCGGCCTGGGCCGAAGGGGTGGCGATGGCAACAATCGCATCGGGCTTGTCACCGATGAACTTGCGGGCAATTTGTGCAGCCGTGCCGGTGTTGCCCTGGGCGCTTTGGTACTGCCACTTGAGGTTTTTGCCTGCTTCGTAGCCAGCGTCCTTCAGGGCGGCTTGCACGCCGTCGCGCACGGCATCCAGGGCGGGGTGCTCCACGATGGCGGTGACAGCCACGGATTTTTCTTCGGCAGCGTGCGCTGCGCTCAGGCTCAACAGGGACAGGGCGACAGCAGATGCCAGGGCTTTGAGTTGCATAAAGTGGTCTCCAGCGAAGCAGTAGAAAAATAAAAAGTTACCGGGGGTAAATTTGAGGTGGGGCAAGTCTAAGTCAGCCAATGTGGCCAAAAAGCTTGAAATCCCAGGGTTTGCACGAGGGCAAAAGGCGCATTGCACGTCGCCTGCTTTAAAACAAGCGAACGTGCTTTTTTATTTAGAAAAAGTGCGTTTTCATGAAAAATAGCCTATTAAATAGACTATTTTTTGCAGGAAATATGAATTTTGCGCAGGTTTACATGCCTGCGTAGGTTGGCCCGCCGCCGCCTTCGGGCGTGACCCAGGTGATGTTTTGCGTCGGGTCTTTGATGTCGCAGGTCTTGCAGTGCACGCAGTTTTGCGCGTTGATCTGCAGGCGCTTGGCACCTTGGCGGGCCTCATCATCCACAAACTCGTACACCCCGGCCGGGCAGTAGCGGCTTTCAGGACCAGCGTACTTGGCCAGATTGACGTTCACCGGCACGCTGGCATCTTTCAAGGTCAGGTGCGCTGGCTGGTCTTCGCTGTGGTTGGTGCTGCTGATAAAGACGCTGGAGAGGCGGTCAAACGTCAGCTTGCCATCGGGCTTGGGGTACTCAATGGGCTTGCACTCGGCTGCAGGTTTCAAGTACAGGTGATCGGGCTTGTCGCGGTGCAGCGTCCAGGGGATGTTGCCCTTGAGCAGAAATTGCTCCAGGCCGTTCATCAGTGTGGCAGTGGACAGGCCTTTTTTGAACCAGGCTTTGAAGTTGCGTGCCTTGTACAGTTCATCGTACAGCCAGCTGTTTTCAAACGCGGTTTCGTAGGCGGTGAGGGTGTCGCCCTGGCGGCCGGCCACAATCGCTTCGTAGGCGGCTTCGGCGGCCATCATGCCGGTCTTGATGGCGGCGTGGCTGCCCTTGATGCGGCTGACGTTGAGGAACCCGGCCTCGCAGCCGACCAACGCCCCACCGGGGAAGACAAATTTGGGCAGGCTCAGAATACCGCCCGCTGTAATTGCCCGGGCCCCGTAGGACAGGCGCTTGGCCGGCTTGATGCCTTTGGACTCATCGCCTTCAAGGTACCAGCGGATGTTTTGGTGGGTTTTCCAGCGCTGCATCTCTTCAAAGGGCGAGATGTACGGGTTGGCGTAATCCAGCCCGGTGATAAAGCCCAGGGTGACCAGGTTGTCCTCCAGGTGGTACAGGAAGCCGCCGCCGTAGGTGTCGGACTGCAGCGGCCAGCCAGCGGTGTGTACCACGGTGCCCGGCTTGTGGCGAGCCGGGTCAATCTCCCACAGCTCCTTGATGCCGATGCCGTAGGCCTGCGGGTCTTTGCCAGCATCGAGCTTGAAGTGGGCAATCAACTGCTTGCCCAGGTGGCCACGGGCCCCTTCGGCAAAGATGGTGTACTTGCCGTGCAGCTCCATGCCCAGCTGAAATTCAGCCGTGGGCTCGCCATCCTTGCCAATGCCCATGTTGCCGGTGGCCACGCCTTTGATGCTGCCGTTGTCGTTGAACAGCACTTCGGCAGCGGCAAAGCCGGGGAAAATTTCTACGCCCAGCGCTTCGGCCTGCTCGGCCAGCCACTTGGTGACAAAGCCCAGGCGCACGATGTAATTGCCCTCGTTGTGAAAGCACTGGGGCAGCAGCCAGTTGGGGGTGCGCAGCGAGGAGTTCTCACTCAGGAAAACCATGGCATCTTGGGTGACGGGCTGGTTCAGGGGCGCGCCCTTGGCCTTCCAGTCGGGGATCAGCTCGCTCAGGGCCTGCGGGTCCATGATGGCGCCAGAGAGGGTATGGGCTCCCGCATCAGCACCTTTTTCCAGCACGACGACCGAGACATCCTGGCCTTTTTCTGCCGCCAGTTGTTTGAGGCGTATGGCTGTCGATAGGCCAGCGGGCCCGCCGCCGACGATGACGATGTCGTACTCCATGGCTTCGCGGGGGCCGTACTGGGCCAGGATTTCTTCGTGGGTCATAGGGATGTCTCTTGAAGTTGGAAAAATAGAACGATCGTTCTATTGTATTGCCGAAAATTGCCGCGCATTCTATGCCCTTGGGTCGCGCTCAAGTCTTTGGGTGCTTTCCTAGTGGCATGGCTTAGCGCGTTTTCTCGCGGGGAATGCGGCCCATCAGGTAGAACTCGGGGTTGGGTTGCATGCCGGTGGCACTGACCAAGCGGTTGGACAGGCCAAAGAAGGCGGTAATGGCCGCAATGTCCCAAATATCTTCGTCGTCAAACCCATGGGCGTGCAGGGAGGCGAAATCCGCATCGTTGATTTCGTAGCTGCGTTGATTGACCTTCATGGCAAAGTCGAGCATGGCTTTTTGGCGCGGAGTGATGTCGGCCGTGCGGTAATTGACCGCCAATTGGTCGGCAATCAGGGGGTTTTTTTCGTAAATCCGCAAGACCGCCCCGTGGGCGACCACGCAGTACAAGCATTGATTGACGCTGCTGGTGGCGGTGACGATCATTTCGCGCTCGCCTTTGGTCAAATTGCCTTCTTCTTTGGCCATGAGGGCATCGTGGTAGGCAAAAAATGCCCGCCATTCCGCCGGGCGGCGGGCCAGGCCGAGGAAAACATTGGGAATGAAACCGGCTTTTTCCTGTATTTCCAAAATACGCGTGCGGATGTCTTCCGGCAAATTTTCCAGGGCCGGAAAAGGGTAGCGGGCGGGGCCGAGCGAAGCAGGTGTGGTCATGGCGGTTAAATTGACGTTTACGAAAACGTCAAGCATAAGAGTAAATATTCTTACCCGTTGCTGACAATTTATTCGGATAAACCCTTGTTCCTTGGTGCGCGGCCGCAGCGTCGTTGGCTTGTGGATTTAACTTGCCCCCACCAATTTGTGTACCAAATCGGCGGTGGTATTGGCCCCGTACTTGCGCATCAAACGGGCACGGTAAATTTCTACGGTGCGGTGGCTGATGCCCAGCACGCGGCCAATTTCCTTGGAGGTCATGCCGTCGAGCAGGCGGGCGGCCACTTCGCGTTCGCGGCTGGTCAGGTCGGCCTTGACGGGGCGTTGCTGGCTTAAATCCTCAAAACTCCAGATGCCGCTGGCATGGGGGTTGCAGCGATCCAGAGCGCGACCGGTGACATGGCACCAAAAAGTCTCGCCATTGGCACGTTTCATGATGCGGTTGTCGCTGTAGAAACCTTTGGCATTGAGAATCGGGGCCATGCGCTGGCCTTGGCGCTCGTACTCTTCCAAGCTGGGGTAGAGCAGTGAAAAGGACTGGCCAATCAGCAATTCTGGGGATGCACAAAACATTTCACACAGGCGCTGATTGCAATTGATCATGCGCCGATCGCGCGATATCACCAAGCCCACCGGGGCCATTTCAAAGGCCAGGCGGTAATCCAAATTCAAAGAGGTCATAAATAGTGCCTTTGCAGGTGCTAGGGTAGTTCGCTAGGAAATACTACGTAGCTTATTACGTAGTATCGTACGCGACATTCGTTCAAACAAAGGAGGCAATGTGAAAAAACTCTATCCAAGCGCCGCCGCTGCGCTGCAAGGGGTGGTTGCCGATGGCCAGTTGTTGGCCGTTGGTGGTTTTGGCTTGTGCGGGATTCCCGAAGCGCTGATTGATGCCCTGCGCGACAGCGGGGTGAAAAACCTCACCGTGGTGTCCAACAACGCCGGTGTTGATGGTTTTGGCCTGGGCAAGCTGCTGGAGACGCGCCAGATCAAGAAGATGGTCAGCTCGTATGTGGGCGAAAACAAAGAGTTTGAGCGCCAGTTTCTGGCCGGCGAACTCGAGTTGGAATTTACCCCCCAAGGAACGCTGGCAGAAAAATTAAGAGCAGGTGGCGCAGGCATTCCGGCATTTTTCACCAAAACTGGCGTAGGAACCTTGGTGGCTGAGGGCAAAGAGCTACGAGAATTTGATGGCGAAACCTATGTGATGGAGCGCTCCATCGTCACCGATGTGTCGCTGGTCAAGGCCTACCGTGCCGACAAAAGTGGCAACCTGCAATTTCGCCTGACGGCGCGCAACTTCAACCCCGCTGCGGCCACCGCTGGCAAGGTGTGCATTGTGGAAGTGGAAGAAATTGTGGAAGTGGGCGAAATTGCTCCGGACGATATTCACCTGCCGGGCATTTATGTGCATCGCATCGTGCACAACCCCACCCCGGAAAAGCGCATCGAAAAACGCACCCTGACCGAGAAAAAAGGAGACTGATATGCCTTGGACGCAAGACCAAATGGCCGCGCGTGCGGCGCAGGAACTGGAAGACGGTTTTTACGTGAACTTAGGCATCGGCATTCCGACCCTGGTGGCCAACCACACGGGTGATAAAGAGGTGTGGCTGCAGTCGGAAAACGGCATGCTGGGCATTGGCCCCTTTCCCACCGAAGAGCAGGTTGATGCCGACTTGATCAATGCGGGCAAGCAGACCGTGACCACCTTGCCGGGTTCGGCGATTTTTGGCTCTGACCAGTCGTTTGCCATGATTCGCGGCGGCAAGATCAACCTGTCTATTTTGGGTGCCATGCAAGTCACCGCCAGCGGCGACCTGGCCAACTGGATGATTCCGGGCAAGATGGTCAAGGGTATGGGCGGCGCGATGGACCTGGTGGCCGGTGTCAAGCGCGTGATTGTGCTGATGGAGCATGTGGCCCGCAAAAAAGACGGCAGCACGGATTTGAAAATCCTGCCCGAATGCACCTTGCCCCTGACTGGCAAAGGCGTGGTCGATCGCATCATTACCGATCTGGGGGTGATGGATGTGACCCCTGAAGGCTTGAAGCTGGTCGAGCTGGCCCCGGATGTGACGTTTGAAGACATTCAGGCCAAAACAGGGGTGCCGCTGATTCGCTAAGCGATTGCCTTAAAAAAAATAGCGCTTAATGCCCGTTATACGGGCGTTTTTTTATTTTTATCTTTTATTTCCTTATCCATCCAGCGCAAGCAGCTATGCATTTATGGCTTTGGCGCTTGTGCAAACGCCTGGTTGGCTTGCTGCAGCGCGGCCTCATCCAAGGTGCCTGCCAGTTGGGCCAGTTGCAATTGCGCCAGCAGCAGGCGGCTGCGGGCCTGGGCCAGGGCCAAGGTGGCGGCGGCGTGGTCGTTGTCGGCGTGCAGCACATCCAGCACGGTGCGCTCGCCGGTGGCTTGGCCAATGCGGGTGGCTTCTTGGCGGGCGGCGCTGGCCTGCAGGGCCGCTTCCAGGGCACGCACTTGCTGCACACCGGTTTGCTCGCCCAGCCAGGCGGCGTGAACTTGCTGGGCCACCAGGGTTTGCGTGGCGGCCAGTTGCGCCTGGGCGGCTTGGGCTTGGGCCTGGGTTTCGTCGGCCTTGGCCGAGCGGTAGCCGCCGGTGTACAGCGGCACGGTCAGCTGCACGCCGACCAGGGCCTGGGTGTCTTTGTTGCGGGCGTGGCGGCCAAAGTCGCCCCGGCCCGATAGGCGCTGCTGCTGCGCCTGGGCGACCAGGTCGAGCTTGGGCGCGGCGCTGGCGCGGTGCTTGCTGGCTTCGGCTTGGGCGGCCTCCACGGCGCGTTGCTGCAGGCGGATGCTGAAGTTGTGCGCGGCCGCATGCTCTTGCCACCACGCCAGCGCTTGGCCCAGGGGGGCGATGGTGACGGGCAGGTGCGGGGCCAGGTCGGCTGCTGGTAGGCCGGTGGTGTCGTGCAGCTGGCGGCGCTGCACGTCCAGCGTGGTTTGCGCGGCCAGGTGCTGCGCTTGCAGCTGGGCCTGCTGGGCGCGGGCTTCGTGGACGGCGGTGATGGGGGCGGCCCCCAGGTCAAAGCGCTCTTGTGCTTCGGCCAGGGTGCGGTTGATGGCGGCCAGTTGCTGCTCCAGCACGCGCAGGGCTTCTTGTGCCACGGCCAGGTCCAGGTACTGCTGGGCGGTGCGCAGCATGGCCGCCTGCCGGGCCGCTTGCCATTGCAGGTCACCAATGTCGGCGCTGGCGTTCAGTTGCTGCTGTTGGGCGCGGCGTTCGGGGTTGTACAGGGGCTGGCTGGCCTGCAGCGCAATCTGGGTGGCGTTGCCGTGGGTGACCGAGGTGCCAAAGTCCACCCCATTGTTGGTGCCCATGCCGGGCGCGGTGAATTGCGCCCCTTGCATCTGCGTTTCGCCATAGCCGCGCCCGGCGCTGGCGGTCAGTCCCAGGCGGGGTCGCCACAGCGCCTTGGCCTGCTGGCGCAGGGGCTGGGCGCTGCCGTGGGCGGCCTGGGCGGCCAGCCATTGGGGGTCGTGGCTTTGTGCGGCCTGCCAGGCGTGCAGCAAATCGGTGGCCTGGGCCGGCAGGGCGGTCAGCAGGGCGCAGGCGGCAGCGGTCAGGGCAACAGCCAGTGGGTGAGGTTTTACAAGAAATCGGTGTTTAGCCCTTGCGGGTAAAGCGCTTGCAGCTATGGTTAGCGTAGTCATTCAACGGCTCCTTGCGAGGGGGCAGCTGGCGAAGCTGCCGGGCCGCGCACCACGTCCAGGCGGTGGCGGTAGGCGATGTAGTACAGCAGGGGGATGACGACCAGCGTCAGCACGGTGGAGACGGCGATGCCAAAAATCAGCGAAATCGCCAGGCCGTTGAAGATGGGGTCGTCCAGGATGAAAAACGCCCCCAGCATGGCCGCCAGCCCGGTCAGCACAATGGGCTGGGCGCGGGTGATGGCCGATTGCACGATGGCCTGCTTAAAGTCTTGCCCGGCTTGCACCTGCAGGCGGATGAAGTCCACCAGCAAGATGGAGTTGCGCACGATGATGCCGGCCAGCGCAATCATGCCGATCATGCTGGTGGCGGTGTATTGCGCCCCCAGCAGGGCGTGGCCGGGCATGACCCCGATGATGGTCAGCGGAATGGGGGCCATGATGATCAGCGGCGTGAGGTACGAGGCAAAGTGCGCCACCACCAGCAGGTAGATCAGCAGCAGCCCCACGGCGTAGGCAGCGCCCATGTCGCGGAAGGTTTCGTAGGTGATTTGCCACTCGCCATCCCATTTGATGGCGTAGCCCCGGTATGGGTCGCTGGGCTGGCGGATGAAGTATTCCTCCAGCCCCGCACCATCGGGCGCAACGATGGTGGCAATTGCACTGCGGGCGGCAAACATGCCGTACAGCGGGCTATCGACCTTGCCGGCCATGTCGGCCACCACCAGGTTCATGGGCAGCAAATCCTTGTGGTAGATGGGCTGCTCGCGCAGGGTGTCGGTCACGGTGACCAGTTCGCCAATGGCCACCGTGCGGCCATCGGCGGTGCGCACTGGCAGTTGCAGCAGGGCCGGCAGGTCGCCGTGGCGCTCTGGCGGCAGTTGTAGCAGCACGGGGGTGGGGTATTTGCTGTGGGCATCGCGCAGCCAGGTGGCCGTTTCGCCCATCAAACCGGCGTGCAGGGCGCTGACGATGGCCGCTTGCGGCACCCCCATTTGGATGGCTTTGGCGCGATCAACCAGCACCAGCTGGCGCGGCGCGTTGGCAATGGCCGAATCGTCCAGATCAACAATGCCAGTGGTTTTTGCCAGGGCCTGGCGCACAGCCTGCGCCACCTGGCGGCGGCCTTCGGCCTCAGGGCCGTAGATTTCGGCCACGATGGGCGAGAGCACCGGCGGGCCAGGCGGCACTTCGACCACTTTTACATTGGCACCAAACCGTGCGCCGATGGCTTGCAGCGCCGGGCGCTCGCGCATGGCGATGGCGTGGCTTTGGTCTTGGCGCTCGTGCTTGTCTTTCAGGTTTACCTGGATGTCGCCCACCTCGCCGCCGCTGCGCAGGTCGTATTGGCGCACCAGGCCGTTGAAGTTGATCGGCCCGGCCGTGCCTGCGTAGGCTTGGTAGTTGGTCACTTCCGGCACGGTGGCCAGGTGGGCGGCCAGCTCGTGCAGCACGGCGGCGGTGGCCTCGGGCGGGGTGCCGGCGGGCATATCGACGATGACTTGAAATTCGCTCTTGTTGTCAAACGGCAGCATCTTCAGCTGCACCCAGCCCAGCACCGGCAGCAGCATCGACAGCGCGATCAGGCCCACCACCGCCAGCCCCAGCAGGTGGCGGTTGCGTCGCCCCGTGTGTTCATCCAGCAGCGGGGTAAAGATGCGCTCAAACAGCGGCGTTATTTTGGCTGAAATACCGCTTGGCGCGTTGCTGGATGTGTGGGTGGCGCTATGGTTTTTCATCCACAACCGCGCCAGCCAGGGCGTGACGGTAAACGCCACGGCCAGCGAAATCACCATGCCCATGCTGGCGTTGATGGGGATGGGGGCCATGTACGGCCCCATCAGCCCGCTGACAAAGGCCATGGGCAGCAGCGCGGCAATCACGGTGAAGGTGGCCAAAATGGTGGGCCCACCCACCTCATCGACCGCGCCGGGGATGAGCTGCAGCAAGGTTTTGTCCGGGTGCAGGGCCTGGTGGCGGTGGATGTTTTCGACCACCACAATCGCGTCATCGACCAAGATGCCAATCGAAAAAATCAGCGCAAACAGCGACACGCGGTTCAGCGTAAAGCCCCAGGCCCACGAGGCAAACAAGGTGGCCGCCAGCGTCAGCCCCACGGCCACGCCAACGATCAGCGCTTCGCGCCGGCCCAGGGCAAAAAACACCAGGGCCACCACGCTGGCGGTGGCAAACAGCAGTTTTTGGATCAGTTTTTGCGCCTTGTCGTTGGCCGTGGCACCGTAGTCGCGCGTTTCGGCCACTTGCACCTCAGCGGGGATGACGGTGTTGCGCAACTCTTCCACGCGCTGCATCACGGCCTGGGCCACGTCGATGGCGTTGGCCCCGGCTTTTTTCGTTACCGCCAGGGTGACGGCCGGATATTCGGTGGCTTGGCCAGCGCTCACCTGTCCATGCCAGACATAGCGCTGCGCAGGCTGGGGGCCATCGGTCACGGTGGCGATGTCTTTCAGAAAAACCGGCTTGCCCTGGCGCGCACCGACCATGATGTCGGCCACCTCCTGGGCGCTGGCCAGCAGCGGCCCGGCTTCGAGCGTGACGGATTGGTTGCCGCCCAGCAACTCACCCAGCGGCAGGCCCTGGTTGGCCGATTGCAAGGCACCGCGCACATCGTCCACCGTGATGGCGCTGCTGGCCATGCGGGCCGCATCCAGTTGTACCAGCACGGCGCGGCCGGGGCCGCCGATGGTGGTCACGGTGCGGGCACCGGGCACGCGCATCAGCTCGGCCTCGATGCTGTGCGCCACGCGCTCCAGGGCAAAGGGGCCGCTGTCTGGGTCATCGCTGAACAGGGTGAGGGTGACCACCGGCACATCGTCAATGCCCTTGGG
>JAANMX010004702.1_pt1 | contig 10481 bp, 9 predicted proteins | sample 7279681 | NCBI WGS metagenome assembly JAANMX01 (sample SAMN14094542, study PRJNA606508) | bioreactor metagenome | isolation source: A lab-scale SPAN reactor treating ammonium-rich wastewater day 351 | place: Ireland: Galway | collected 2018-01-01
CCTCCCGCCGGGGCGCGGCAGGCGCGCCGGCCTTCGCCGAGTTGGCCTACGACGACCGGTGCCTCTACGTCGCGGTCAATGTGTCGATGTTCGTGGCTTCGGGGGATAAGGGGCGATCTGCGACCGTCGGGAAATAAGGAGCGGGTGAGGCCATGATCCGTGCGATTCTTCGTTTCATCGGGCTGCTGCTGCTCGCCGGCGGTTTCATTTTTCTGATCTATGACGGCGCCCGGTCAATCGCCGATCAGGCCGTGCGGCTGACCAAACTCGGCGAGTTCTGGAACGATGTTCATCAGTCGAGCCAGCACGCGGTTCGGACCCAGATCGAAGCCTTGGCTCCCTGGATGTGGGACCTCGTCAAGCTGGTTTTGAATCAGCCAGCCTTCGCGGTGCTCGGCGTCGCGGGCCTTCTTTTGATGCTGCTGTTCCGGCCGCGACCGCCGCTGATCGGCTACGCGCGGGATTGAGCGGCCGGAGCTTGAGTGCTGGCCCCGAATGGATACCCTCTGTTAACCATAGCCGCTGCAGAACCGTGCGATCTCGCTTCGCGACGATAGCCGCTATCGCCACATCCAGTTCCGACCCCAGTCAGCCTTCCAGCCCACGAGGCGTCCTCTGCGGAATTGCAGGTAGAGGCGATCCTTGCGGTTGAAGAGGTTGCTGCCGCCGTACGTTAGCAGCGCCAGGAATACCTCGTTGCCGGGCGAGCCTCCCATGTAGTTCAGGGTCTCGCCAAGCGCATTCGCGGCGGTCATCGGATCCATGCCGAAAGCCAGCGGAACGTGGTTTGAGAGCGTTTCGGTAAAAGGCGGCGAGTATGCCGGCTGCGCGTGTCCGGGGGGAACCCAGGCCGCGAAAAACGCAACAAGGCATGTCAACCAAAAGACTGATACCCGCTGTTTCATGATGCCGCCTGGCCGGTACGACGGAATGAAGATCGTCTGGAATTTCTGACGACCCAGAATAACGTCTTTGATTACGAAAAGCGTCTGTTTGAGAGAAGCGCCGAGGGCGGATTCTAACACATTCGCGCTGTTCCTCCACGTCTCCGCGAGGGTGGCCAGGTGACCATAGGCCCTCGCCCCGAGCAGCCAGCGGGCCGGATCCCGGAGAATCCCTGGCCGACGCAGCCTGTGCCGTTGACTGTCGGAGATCGGCTTACGCAAGCGTTAACACTACCTCTTAATCTTCGCGAATCTACTTATCCGCTAAAGTTCCCAAAGCGCCAAACTGACACCCATGAGGACCAATGACGCCCACAACCGGATCGCGCAAAAAGCGCCGCTTGCTTCTCGCGTCCGACCGGATCGACCGCAGCAGAGATCTGTGGGCTATTCTGCAATGTGTAGCCGACGTTGATACCACCGGGCTCTCCGGGATTCCGGAGAGTCCGACGGGTCGATTTGCGGGTATCGTCGTCGATATCAATCTGCGCTCGCCTGAAAGCGTGATGCAGGTGCGCAGCAAGCTGTGCGCCGAAGCCTATCGATCGATGCCGCGGCTGTTCGTTCTTGCTGATACTTTTCACCACGCATCGATGCAGGCGGGGGCGCTCGACGCCACCGATACCATCTTGCGCCCGTTGGACGCGCAAGCCGTTCTGCAGCGTGTCCGCTCCGCATTTCCGGACGACGACGGCAGCACAGCGAACGCCAACGCTCTGAATCGGGGTATTGCCGCGGCGCATGCCGTACTGGTGAGGATATTCGAGAGTCTTCCGGCCGGCGTTCCACTCTCCTTCAGCGATGTCATGGAGGCGGAGCAGGAAATTCTGACGGCGATCAAGCTCTCCTCGTTGCGTGACTGGCTGGCCACCGTCGGACGACACCATACTCATACCTATCGTCACTGCCTGTTCGTGACGGGCTTCGCCGCCGCCTTCGCGCAGCATCTCGGAATGCGAGAGGACGACCAGCGCCGGCTTGCGCGCGCCGCCTTGCTTCATGATGTGGGGAAGGCATTCGTTCCCGTCGCCATCCTCGATAAACCAGGCAGGCTCGACAACGAGGAGAAGGATGAAATTCGCCGGCATGCGCGACTGGGTTACGACGCCCTCGTGAGGCAGGGCGGCTTTCCGTCCGAGATGCTCGACGTTGTTCTGCACCATCATGAGATGCTCGATGGCTCGGGCTATCCGGATGGCCTGCGTGGCGACCAGATCAGTGACATCGTGCGCCTCACCACGATCGTGGACATTCATGCCGCGCTGGTCGAGAAGCGAGCCTATCGTCTTCCCTTAACGCACGCCAAATCCTTTGCGACCATGGAGGAAATGGGCGGCAAGATCGATCAGCATTTGCTGCAGGCGTTTCGTCCGGTGGCGTTGGGATGCTGAACCTGGCCCAAAGCGCATCCTTCCATTCGAAGACTATCAAACACCGGGATCAACAGGGCGTGTGGTCGCGGGAATAAGCCTCGCGCTAATTCAACCTTGCACGGAAATAACCGTTTCAGATCGAGCTGGCGTCAGTCGACGGTCTGGCGGCTTTAGAGACAATCTAGATCGCTATCATTGCAAGCTTTTTTAGGCTCGGCTACGCCCTAGCCCATGGGTGGAACAAGGCTGCCATGCGCGGCGGTCCGCGAGCAATGAACGCAAAAGCCGAAGAATTCGAGCGTCTTTACATCGCCGAGCGTTCCAGGCTTGAACGGCAGCTTCGCCGCAAGGTGAAATGCCCCGCGACGGCTTGTGACCTTGTCCAGGACGTCTTCCTCCGTCTTTGGGAGAAGGCGTCCGAGCGGCGGGATTGTGATTCCGCCTATCTCACCCGAGCCGCGCGCAACGCGGCGATTGATCACGGCCGGGCGGAACGGCGACGTAAGAGCTTCTTCGGCGGCATCTTGCCGGAACAGTGTGTTGTGCCAACACCCACGCCGTTCGACGTCGTGGCTGCCCGTGAAGACCTTCGCTCGATCGAGGAGGCGATCGGAAGCCTGACGAAGCAAACCCGCCACATCTTCCTGCTCAACCGTATTCACGGTAAAAGCTTCACCGAGATCGCGGCGGTCATGGGGATCTCGGTGCGCTCGGTGGCAAAGCACATGGCGCGCGCGATGGCTGCCTGCGAGGCGATCTCAAAAGAGTCAGTCTAGGGTTTTTTGTGTGTGGTTCAGGAGTCTGTATCATACCCACAGCGCGTTCAATGTACGGACGCACGAACGGCAGCCGAACGAAACCGCTGCTGATGTTTCCCGACAACCCCTTGGGCAACGCCACCCATTCGTGAACTTATGAGCGCAGCGGATTTCCCCAACCGATCAGAGGCCGAGCTTCGCGAGGAAGCGAGAGAATGGTTTGTCCGCCGATTGCAGAAGGTCACGCCATCGGATGAGGTCGAGTTCCGGGAATGGCTTGAGGCCGACCCGGCGCATGAGCTGGCTTTCCGTCACGTTGAAGAGGTGTGGCGGTCGACGGAAACGCCGGGGAAGAAACTGGCGGCCCAGGAAGCCGACGAACTCGCGGTCTATCTCAAGGCCATCGACCGTGCCAAGGCGCAACGCCAGACATTTCGCCGGCTTGCGGCCACAAGCGTCATCTTGCTGGCCTTGCTAAGCGGCGCGCTGTGGTGGGAGCGCCCGAATCTGCTGCAAAACATGGTGGCCGATTATGCAACGGATCGCGGCGAGCGGCGGACGGTTACTTTGTCCGACGGGTCCGCGATAATGCTCGACGCCGACAGCGCCCTCGACGAGCGCTTCACCCAGACTGAGCGGCGCGTCACCCTCTTGCGCGGCACGGCGTTCTTCGACATCGCCCATGACGACAGACCGTTCATCGTCAACGCGGCCAATGGTGAAGTCCGCGACGTCGGCACGACGTTCGAGGTCGGCGTCTTCGGTGACGGCGTGACCGTGACCTTGGAGAGCGGCAAGGTCGACGTTACGATCGATAGCAGCACCGAACCCATCATGCTTGAACCCGGCCAGCGCGTCCGGTTCGGCCGACAAGGCGCAGGGCCGATCGAGAAGGTCGATCTGGAGGATGCGTTGGCGTGGCGCGGCGGTCGCTACATTTTCTATCGGGCGCCCTTGTCTGATGTCGTGGCCGAGATCTCCCGCTATCGCAGTGGCCGGATCATCATTGCCGGCGGTTCGCTCGGCGACCAACTCGTTACCGGTAGTTTCCTGCTCTCCGACACGGATGCGGCGCTCTCCTCACTTCAGGCCAGCGTCGGCTTCCGTATCACCTCGCTGACGCAGGCCCTTACGGTGATCAGCCCGTAGCGGCGGAAACAACGTCGCGTTCAAGGCGCCACGGTCATCTCAGGAAAAATTTCGTTTCAGGGGTTCATTGCCGAGCCCTCTCGGACGTGAAGGTCAGTGAAGGTTCGGGAGACCACGGCGTCAGCGCCGCCCGCGCCGGAATGATTTCACGAGTGAGGGGGCTGAGTTAATGAGATGGAATGGGACGCCACGCACGGCAGTCTATGCGTTGGCGGCGGCACTTCTGGCCGCAACGAGCACTGTGGCGATCACGGCGGCGCAGGCGCAGCAATCGGCGCAACGCCAGTTCACGTTCGACATTCCGTCGAAACCCGTGCCGCAGGCTGCCAATGACATCGGCCGCATCACGGGCCTGTCGGTGGTTTTTCCCGAGAACAAGCCAATTTCCGCAAGAAGCAGGCCCGTTCAAGGTTCTATGACGGCCGGTCAGGCTTTGTCGACGCTGCTCGCGGGCACGGGCCTGAGCTATCGTTTCAGCAACGCCACGACGGTGATGATTATCGACCCAAGCGCGCAGGCGGCGATTGGCGGATCCTTGCCGGGCGGCGCCATCTCCCTCGATACGATCGATGTGCAGGGCGCGGGCAATCCGAACGCGCTGATCGGGCCGCCGCCGGCTCCCTATGCGGGAGGGCAGGTCGCGCGCGGTTCACGAATGGGCATGCTCGGCAACATGGACTTCATGAGCACCCCGTTCAACGGCACGTCGTTCACGAGGGATTTCACGAACAATGTCGGCGCCGGCAATCTTTCCGACGTGCTGCGCTACTCGCCGTCGGTTCAGTCCTCATCGACCGGGCCGAACAACATTACCGATGCGATCTATATGCGCGGGTTTTTCGGTGGAGCGTCGTCGGTTGCGATCGACGGATTTGCCGGCCTCAGTTTCCGCCGGGCCGAACTGGCCCCGATCGAGCGCGTCGAGCTTCTGCTGGGTCCGAGCTCGTTCCTCTACGGACAGCCTGTGTCGGTCGGCGGCATGATCAATCTGGTGCCCAAGCGCGCCGGCGACCAGCCTTTGACGGCCCTTGGAATGCAGTGGATGACCCGCTCCGTGCTCACCCGCTTCTTTGATGTCGGGCGTCGTTTCGGCGAGAACAATGAGTGGGGCGTTCGCGTCAATGGCTCTTGGGCCAGCGGCGAGCTTCCTATCTCCGACACCTATCAGGACATCAAGATCGGCAGTCTCGCGCTCGATTATCGTTCCGAGCGGTTCCGATGGACGTTCGACTATATCCACCACGACCGCGAAGTCCCGGCTGAGGCGTGGTTCTCTCCCGCGGCTGGTGTTCCCTTGCCGCGCGCGCAGGATGCGAGCCGTGAATTCCAGCCGAAATGGGCGAAGTACGGGGCGACGCAGCAGGTCGCGCTCACCCGTGCCGAATTTGATCTCAACGAGAACTGGACCGTATCGGCGGGCTTTGGTCAATCCTGGATGAACGACAGGCGGAAGAGCCAAGTCTATATCCTGACCGACGCGCTCGGAACACTCGATCCTCAATGGGGCGCGAGCGTGTATCGCGGCAATGTCAAGGATCATTCCGCGGAGGCCATGCTGCGCGGCAACTTCGACACCGGACCGGTCCAGCACCGGGTGCGGCTGGGCACCACGCAGATCGGCGGCGATGCCAGAGGCGCCAGCGTGGGCATCCCCGGGGTTGGAATAAGCAATGTCTATGCGCCGATCTATCCTGCGGAGCCTTACATCGCCGAACCGACGGTGCCGGCATACTACACTTCGAAGAACAGAATGAACACTCTGTTCATCAACGACCAGATGAGCATGTTGGATGACCGGCTTCAGTTCATCGTCGGCGCGCGAAACGTAAGATACACCTACGACAGCTTTAACGGCGTCACGGGTGCGCTGAACGACAGGTACACCGAGGACGCCTTGACGCCAGCCTACGCTCTCGTGGTCAAGCCGCTTTCATGGCTTTCCATCTATGCCAATCTCGTCGAGGCTCTCGAACCCGGCTATCGCGTGGATTCGACCGCGGCGAATGCGAATGAACTGCTTCCGCCTGCGCGGACCAAGCAGAAGGAGGTCGGTATGAAGACCGACTTCGGCTCGATCGCCGCGACCGTGTCCGCTTTCGAGATCGAAAGGCCGAACGCCTACCGCGATCCCGCCACCAATGTCGTGGCTTACAACGGAAGCCAGGTGAACCGCGGCATCGAGTTCAACCTCTTTGGCGAAGCGGTCAAGGGCGTCCGTCTGCTCGGCGGAACGACCCTCCTCGATGCATCGCTTCAACGTACAGCGGGAGGGTTGACGGACGGAAATCGTCCATCGGGCGTGCCCGTATACACCATTGTCGGCCATGTCGATTGGGATCTGCCGGGCGTTGCTGGCATGGCGATGCGAGCGGGTGTGCTCCATACCGGCTCGGTCTATGCCGATAACACCAACACCCAGCTTGCGCCGAGCTGGACGCGGCTCGACGCCGGCATCCGTTACGCCTTCAAGGCGGGGGCGTCCGACGTGATGTTGCACTTCAACGTCGATAATCTCCTCGACACCCGCTATTTCCAGGTCGAGCGCGGAACGGTCTACAGCGGCGCCGGCCGGATATACAGGCTGTCGGCTGTCGCGAAATTCTAGAGCATGTTCGCTTCTGATTGAATCAGAAGCGAAGCTCTCGATTGTTGTTCTGACGCGTTTTCTTCACGCGAACCGGTATCCATCCTTAGGGGTCAGGCCCGAGGACATGCTCGCGTCGAAAACCCTATAGCTGGCGGAGAACGATCTCCAGATGGCGCTCGATGTCACGGCGCGCGCGTGGAAACCGCGCGCCATCCTTACCTTCATCCATCGCTATGTCGGCCTTGCAATGGCCGGCTTTCTTGTCATCGTCGCCGCGACTGGAGTTCCAATCGCCTTCAATCATGAGATCGAGGGATTTCTGAACCCCGATCTCAATTACGTCGCTGTCCGTGACCATCCGCATCTGTCACCCAACAAGCTGATCGATCGGATTCACGAACAACGTCCGGAAATCGAGGTGACCGGCCTGAACTACCGGCCGAACGCTTATGACAGCGTTCGCGTCTATGTCCGCGCACGCATCGATCCCGCGACCGGAAAGAAATATCGGCTCGACTATAGCGATGTTTTCGTGGACCCCTATGACGGGCGCGTGCTCGGTGATCGGATGTGGGGCGCGGCCCGGTTCGATCGCGTTCACATCATGCCTTTCCTCTACAAGCTGCACTATTCCCTGCACATTCCGGAGAATGTCGGCATCATTCTGCTGGGCATCATCGCCTTGATGTGGATGTTCGATTGCTTCGTCGGTTTCTATCTCACGCTGCCGATGAAGGCGGCAGCTCCGAAGGTGGCGAAAGGCAAGCGGAAGAATTGGTGGGAACGCTGGAAGCCGGCCTGGCAGATCAAGTATCGGGCACGCTTCACCCGCATCAATCTCGACATTCATCGCGCGAGCGGACTGTGGCTCTGGATCGTGATCTTCATCCTGGCCATGACGAGCGTTAGCCTCAACCTCGGTGAGGAGATCGTCAGGCCCGTCGTCCGGATCTTCGCGCAGATGGACGATGCGGAGTGGCTGCCGCCGGCGACACAGCCGCCGCGTTCCGATGCGCCGCCAAGGATCACTTACGCAACCGCGGTCTCGCACGCGCTTGGCGCGTTGCCGGAGGAGAGCAGGGATCTCACGGTCGCGTATCTGTCCTACGTGAAAGATCGCAACGTCTATTGGGTGGCGTTGAAGCCTCCGGGGCGGGAGAACGCCTTCCTTCGGCTCGAACACACGCAGGTCTTCGTCGATGGAGATACTGGCGATATTCGCCGCATGCGGAGCTACGAGGCTGGAAAGGCCGGAGACAAATTCATGGACTGGCAGTTTCCGCTGCATACCGGCCAGATTCTCGGGCTTCCCGGGCGGGTCCTTATTTGCCTCGCCGGTGTCTTGGTTCTGGTGCTGAGTATCACCGGTGTCATTGTCTGGTGGAGGAAGCTGCAGGCGCGGCGCGCCTAGAGTTGGGTGCATCCGCCGTCCTGCGTTTGCAGGATGATTGAGGCGACGACCGTTGGCCGCAAAAGCGGCGGCGCCGGGTGCTCTTGTGGACTGCGGGGCGTGAGGCTTGCCCGGCGCGAAATCGCCTCCCCGGCGAGACCTGCCGGTCCCAAGTTTAGAACCGATCTATATTATTGAGATTGCAACCGTTTTGCCGTCTCACTATAGGTGCCTCACCACCGCGACGATGAGACCCAAAGCGCGCCTAACGCGTATCCCAAGCGGCGTCATGTCATGACCGAAGCCATTATCCATCCCATTGGACAACTGATCGAAAGCCATTATTTCGAGTTGCGGTCGTTCGCCCGCCGCAAGCTCCGTAACGCCACGCTCGCGGAGGACGTGGTTCAGGAAGCGTGCCTGCGGGTGGCGAGCGCGCGGAACGAGGAGATCGCGAACCCTCGCGCCTTCCTCTACCGCGTGGTCAGCAATCTCGTCATTGACCACCAACGCAAGGCCCAGCGCCACGAGCTGGTTGCCGAATGGTCTGTCGATGAGGTGGAGATCATTGACGAGTCGGCGGACGCTGAACGTCAGCTGGTCGCCAGACAGCGGCTCGCATTGCTGTCCAAAGCCATCGCCGAGCTTCCGCCGCGCTGCCGCGAATGCTTCGTTCTCCGGCGCTTCGACGGCCTCGACTACGATGAAATCGCTCGGCATATGGGCATCAGCCGCAACATGGTCTCCAAGCATCTTCGGCTGGCGATCGCTCATTGCGCCCGGCGCGTGCGGGAAGGCGATTGATTTTTTTGCGATCCGGACCTCCTGTTCTTTTGAATTTCGTCGTCATACAGGCAAGAGTGCGGCTCGACCGCAACCCTCATCCTGCGAGTCGCGCGAGGATGCTGAACCCGGCCATGGAACACGGCGACAAGACATCGATCCTGGATGAAGCTGCCGAATGGTACATCAGGCGCGACGGTGGAATGCTGTCGGCGACTGAGCGGGCTGAATTCGAGCGATGGATCAGCGATCCCGCGAACCGGGCCGCCTACGCGGAGATCGACGCGACATGGCGTGAGGTGGCGGTGCTTCCACGCCCGGCCATCGCCTCCGCGCATATCTCATCATCGAGGCGCTCGCTATGGCGCGGCATCCGTCAGCAGGCGCTGGCGGCGGCCGCGGCCGTCCTCGTGATTTTTGGCGCGGGATATAGCCTCGACCTGCCGATGCGCTTGCAGGCCGACGCCTATACCGCGACCGGAGAAACCATGGCGGTTACACTTTCCGATGGCTCAAGCGCCGTGCTCAACACGGCGAGCGCGATCGCGATCGATTATTCCCCCGGCGTGAGGCGCATACGCCTGCTTCGCGGCGAGGCGTTGTTCACGGTGGCCAAGGATGCGTCGCGGCCGTTTCTCGTTGATGCCGACGCTGGCGAGGCGCGGGCGCTGGGCACGGCCTTTGCGGTGCGGCGGGAGGACGAGGGTGTTTCCGTCACCGTGCTGGAGAGCCGCGTCGGCGTGTCATACCTTGCCGGACGGTCCCCGGTGGTCGAACTGTCGCCCGGTGAGACCGTGCGTTATTCGAGCGCGGGCGTCGGTGCGGTCCGATCGGTCGATGCGGGCGCGGAAACGGCCTGGCAGCGCGGCAAGCTGATTTTCGTCGATAAGCCGCTGGGTGAGGTGATCGCCGAACTCAATCGCTATCACTCCGGTCGTATTCAGATCACTGACAGCTCAATCAGCAGTCATCCCGTGAGCGGCGTGTTCGACATGCGCAATCCCGTCGGCGTGCTCGACGCCATCGAGGGAACGCTCGGCCTGCATTCAACGCGGCTGACGAATCTCCTGATCCTCCTGCACCGCTAGAGCGTTTTCGAGCGAAGTGGATACCGGTTCGCGTAAAGAAAACGCGACCAGACAATAACTTCCAGAGCATGATCCCGACCCGAAGGGCCGCGCCAGCGCAAAGTGGGTACCGGCTTTCGGGAAAGATCATGCTCGAATGAAGAATAACGTCAGAGTCCAGGTCAGCCTTTTCTGAATTCGGACTCTGACGCGATTTTATTTTCGTTCGCGACATCCCCGTTTGGCGCCGCCCGGCGTCACACCAATGAAGACCCTGTCTGCGGAAGCCTCGAACGGCGAGCGCGGCGCGGGAGCTTGAGGGGTATATCGGGGGCGCGGGATGCGATCGAAGATCAATAATAATGGACAAGGCACGAACTGGAAGAGGTTGGCGGCGGTCCTGAGTGCAACAACAGCGGTCGCCACATTG
>JAANMX010004704.1_pt1 | contig 10476 bp, 7 predicted proteins | sample 7279681 | NCBI WGS metagenome assembly JAANMX01 (sample SAMN14094542, study PRJNA606508) | bioreactor metagenome | isolation source: A lab-scale SPAN reactor treating ammonium-rich wastewater day 351 | place: Ireland: Galway | collected 2018-01-01
GTTCGAAGGCCAGCGAGGCGAAGGTCGTTTGCTTCATGGTGGCGACGCGATTTATGACCTGCGTATTTTACAGGCTCTGAATAGATCAGAGCTTCCCTAAGCGCTGGGACGACATCGGAGAAGACCTCTTCCGCAGGTGGCAACAGCGGGCAGATGCTTCTGCATGGGAGACCATTGAGCTTGCTCGATTGGAGCCTACGCTGCTCGATACGGCCTTTCGCGAAAATCTCCATGTGCCGCTGCTGGCTCACCTTGGCAGCGAAGACGTGCGTCCGATATGGGAGGACGTACGCGTCTCACGTGTGAGTGATGGCATCGACGTCGAACTGCTGCGTGAGGATGGGTCCGTGGCCGGTGCGATGAGTGGTGCGCTGTCAGAAGGCCAACGCAACACGGTCTTGCTGAACATGATGCTCGCACGTGGTGAGGGCCCCATTGTGATTGACCAACCCGAGGACGAGTTGGACTCGAGCTTCATCTATCGGACGTTGGTCCGGGACCTTCGGGCCGCAAAGACCAAGCGCCAACTGATTGTCGCGACACATAACGCGAACCTACCGGTAAATGCAGATGCCGAGCAAATTCTTGCGCTCGAAGCACGCGATGGTCGTGGCAAGCCACGCGCAAAAGGTGGGCTGGACCGCGGTGACGTAGCTCAGGCAGTGCTAGATATCATGGAGGGCTCTGAGCAGGCCTTCAAGCGGCGCAGCGAGAAATATCACTTCTAACGGTTGCGTCGAAGAAAGGAAATCGAAGACAGAAATGAGCAAGAAAATTACCGGGGCTGAGTATCCCCTTTCAAAGATATTCAGTTCAGATTTCGACTATGCGATTCCCACGTACCAACGGCCCTATGCTTGGACGCATGTTCAGGCAGGGGAACTGTTTTCGGACCTGCACGACTTCTTCCTCAACGAGCCAGACGACACCTACTTTCTCGGCAGCATCGTCCTCATCAAGGAGGAGGGACGCCCACATTCAGAGGTGATTGATGGGCAGCAGCGGCTGACCACCCTAACCATTTTGTTAGCGGCGCTGACCTCGCAGTTCTCAGGCGAGCTGCGAAGCGATTTTGAAAGCTACTTGCGCGAGCCGGGGCGGGCGTCGCAGGGCTTGATGCCTAAGCCCCGCCTGGCTTTGCGTGAGCGTGACCGCCAGTTTTTTGCGGATTACGTCCAGGGCCTGAAGCTATCCGATCTGGTTGCACTCGACCCCGCTCAACTAGACAACGAGTCGAAGCGAAACATCCGCCGAAACGCGCTGACGATGCTCGAGCGGCTGGATGCAGCCTTCGGTAGTGATGAACAGCGGCTGTGCGCGTTCGGTGCCTTCCTGGTTCAGCGCTGCTTTCTGGTCGCTGTTTCCACTCCCAGCCAGCAGTCCGCGTTTCGGGTGTTCTCGGTTCTCAACAGCCGGGGCCTGGATTTGTTGCCAACCGACATTATCAAGTCGGACGTTATCGGCAAAATTCCTTCCTCGAAGCAGGATGAGTTCAACGACATCTGGGAGGAGCTGGAGGTCGAGACTGGCCGCGACGGTTTCGCCGAGGTGTTTGCCCACATCCGAATGATTTACGCCAAGGAGAAGGCTCGCAAAGCGTTACTCGACGAGTTCCGCGACAAGGTGCTGCCGAAGGCAGAGACGGCTGAGGTTCTCATTTCCAGCATCATCGAGCCCTACACAGATGCCTACCTCATCGCCAAGCACATGCGATACACCTCGACGTCGAATGCGGAGGACGTCAATGTGCTGCTGGGCTGGTTGAACCGTATCGACAACTCAGATTGGTTGCCGCCCGCGATGCGCTTTCTTGCCGACAAGGGAAGCGACGCTGGGTATGTGTTGTGGTTCTTCCGCAAGCTTGAACGCCTGGCGGCCTACATGCATGTGTGCGGGCTGGATGTGAACCAGCGCATCGAACGCTATGCTGAAGTGCTGAGGGAACTGGAGGGTGAGCACTCGTTGACCGCACCAGTGACGAGTCTCGAATTGAAGGATAGTGAATGCAAGCGCATGCTTTCGGTCCTCGATGGTCCGGTCTATGAGATGAGCGCACGGCGGCGCAACTATCTCATCCTGCGTTTGGATTCCTTCGTCTCAGACAATGCGGCTCGATATGACGACCGCCTTCTCACCATCGAGCACGTCTTGCCACAAACGGTGGCAGCGAGTTCGCAGTGGGCCGGATGGTGGGTGGACGGCGAAGAGCGTGTGGAGTGGGTGCATCGCCTAGCTAACCTCGTTCCGCTGAACCAAAGGCGAAATTCGGCCGCCCAGAACTATGATTTCGACCGTAAGAAGGTCGCATATTTCGCGGGACGCAGCGGGGTGTCGTCTTTCGCGCTCACGACACAGGTCCTTCATCAAGCAACTTGGCGGCCAGAGGATGTGAAGCGGCGGCAGCAAGCTTTGCTGTCGCTGTTGCAGGACAAGTGGGCGCTTTGTTGATGCAGTTGCCGTACGCCGTGTGGATGATGATTAGAGGGTTGAGCGCGTGCTGAATACGCAGGCTGCACTACGCTGACTTTCATGTTTTGGCAGGTTGAGACCACGTTAGAGCCGAGCTCCAACTGCTTCGGCTTGTAGGAAAGGGTTGATGAATCTTCGCGAAGCGGTTTCACGGGCACTGAAGGAAGCGGGCAAGTTCAATCGGGCCGCGCAAGCACAGCCAGAGGCGATACTCTGGACGGACGCAGAGCGCCAGTGGGTTCCGGTCGTAAAGGCCTTGCGAGCCTCGGGTCGGCCTATTTTGATGCTTGGTGAGTATGCGCCCGAGGCGCTTCAAGGTCCGGCCATCTGGCTGAAATGTGCTTTGGCCGGAAAGCTCGATGGTGTGGCGCTGGATGGCGTGCCGGTGGTGTACCTACCGGGCGTCTCGCGTGCCGACCTCCGTGCCATTGAGTCCTGCCCGCGCCATCTCCAACCGCTCGCTGAGTTGCAGTATCGCGGTGTGTTCTGGACCCAGGTCAATGCCAAGGACTGGACGCTCAACGCTTTCCTGACGTCGAAGAACGGCGGTTTGGGATTGGACGTCGCTCAAGACCAAGCGACACAGAAGGCTTTGCTGCGCGCCCTGTCGTCGGGCGAGCTGATGGGCAAGGCGGTCGAGGAACTGCGAGGTCGACTGATTGATGCAGCCTGGCTAGATAGCTTGCTGGCACCAAATCCGACGCGGGACATCCTTGTGTGGATGAACGACGCCAAGGCTACCGAAGGCGCGTGGCAGGGGGCGCGCTGGGAGGTGTTCGTCAGCCGTTGCCGCAAGGATTACGGCTTCGACCCTGCCAAGGATGGCGAGCTCACCGCCGCAGAAAAGTTGGCAGGTCGGGCTGGCCCGTGGGGTGCGGTTTGGGAGTTGTACAAGGACGCCTATTCGAGTTTCCCCGCGGTCGTCGATTTGCTCTCGAGAGTTCAGTACAGCATGGGCGACCTGTTCGCCGATACTTCGGCCTACCCCAAGGCGAACGACGAAGGTGAGTCTGACCTGCGCTACCGGCTCAATGCATTGAGCGCGATGACGGCGGTTCAGGCGCGAGCTGCGATTCTGGATGCCGAGAAGCAGCACGGCGAGCGCCGTTCATGGCTATGGGCTCAGATGGGGAAGGCACCGCTCGCGCGCGCTCTCGGGCATCTCGCGTTCGTAGCGCAACACACCGCGGCGGCTGTGTTCGGGAACTCGTTGGAGGCCCAGGCGGAGCGCTACCGAGAAGAGGCTTGGCGGGTCGATGCTGAAGCGCTGCAGGCCTTGGCTCAAGCGCTCACCAAAGCGGACCAGGATGCCGTAACGGCCGCACTGCGCGCGGTATATCTGCCTTGGTTGGAAGTTTCGAGTGTCGCGTTTCAGAGGGCAGTGGCCGAGGCTGGCGGGCTCAATCCGGGCGGCGTCTCGAAAGTGGGTGACCCCGCGGGCACGTGCGTGGTGTTTGTTGACGGTTTGCGCTTCGACGTCGCACAGATGCTCGTGAGTCGGTTGGGTGCGATGGGGCAGGTCACGCTGAATTCGGGCTGGACCTCGCTGCCCTCGGTCACCGCATCGGGCAAGGCCTGGGTGTCCCCGGTTGCGAATCTGATTGCTGGCAAGGCGGACGATGCGGATTTCGAGCCCAACGTGGCCGAGACCATGAAGCCGCTCAACACGTACAACTTCCGCAAGCTGCTGGCAGATGGGGGGTACGTGCCGCTGTCGGGCAGCGAAACGGGTGACCCGGCGGGCAAGGCCTGGGTGGAGTGCGGCGACCTCGACCACTTCGGGCATGAGCATGGCCTGCGCCTGGCCCGCGACATCGACGGCCAGTTGGCCGAGATTGTCGAACGCCTGCAGGCGCTGGCCGATGCGGGCTGGCGGCGGTTTCGCATCGTGACCGACCACGGCTGGCTGCTGCTGCCCGGCGGCATGCCCAAGGCGGAGCTGGCCAAATCTCAGGCGGAGACCCGCTGGGGGCGCTGTGCGGTGTTGAAGGATAGTGCGACGGCGACGCCGGTGACCTTTGGCTGGGACTGGTGCCCGCAGGTACAGATTGCCTTTGCGCCGGGCATTGCGTGCTTTGTCGCCGGCGCCGAGTACGCCCATGGCGGACTGAGCTTGCAGGAATGCTTGGTGCCCGAGCTGACGCTCGAACTGGAGGGCGGTGAGCCGGAGACCAACGTCTCCATCTCCAAGCTCGCCTGGCGCGGCCTGCGCTGCAACGTCGAGGTGTTACCGCCGTTACCCGGATTGAAGGTGGACATCCGCACAAAGGCTGCAGCGGAAGATTCCTCCATCGCTGCGGCGGTCAAGGACCTGGTTGAGGGGAAGGCTTCGCTGGCGGTGGCGGACGACTCGAATGAGGGGGCCGCGGCGGTGCTGGTGGTGCTCGACAGCCAGGGTAAGTTGCTGGCCAAGATGAACACGACGGTCGGCGAGTAGGTCGCCCGCGAGACGAACACGTACAGAGCGGAACAAGAACAGAGCGTGCAGAACACGATGAATCTCGATGACCTCGACCGCAAGGCGGCTTCCGCCTTCGATGGCTTTATCGTCCGTAAGGACCTGGTGCGAACCTTCAGCCGCCAGTTTCCCGTGCCGACCTATGTCGTCGAGTTTCTACTCGGCCGCTACTGCGCGACAACCGACGAGGCTGAGATTCAGGAAGGCCTGGAAATCGTTCAGCGACAGCTCCAGTCGCGCACGGTGAAGGCCGGCGAAGAGGAGCTCTTCAAGGCGCGCGCGCGCGAGACGGGTGCGGTGAAAATCATCGACATCATCACTGCGCGACTTGATGCGAAGAGCGACTCGTATGTTGCGTCCTTGCCCAGCTTGAGGCTGAACGACGTGCGTATCTCGCCCGAGCTCATCAAGGAGCACGAGCGCATGCTCACTGGTGGCTTCTACGCCGAAATCACGCTCGGCTACGATGCGGCAATTGCCCAGGAAAAGGGCGGGCGACCGTTCGGCATCGACGCGCTGCGTGCGATTCAACTCTCCAAGCGGGATGTGCTGACCTCTCTTGCCGAGGGACGCAAAGAGCTGACCACGGCCGAGTGGCGGGACTTTCTGTTGCGCAGCGTCGGGTTCGAACCCGATGGGCTGAACGACCGCGCGAAGGATGCGCTGCTCCTGCGCATGGTGCCGTTCGTGGAGCGCAACTACAACCTAGTGGAGCTCGGACCGCGCGGCACCGGCAAGTCGCACCTATTTCAGCAGGTGTCGCCTTATGCCCACCTGATTTCCGGCGGCAAGGCGACTGTGGCGCGGATGTTCGTGAATAACTCGAACGGGCAGCGCGGCTTGGTCTGCCAGTACGACGTGGTCTGCTTCGATGAGGTGTCAGGCGTGTCCTTCGACCAGAAGGATGGCGTCAACATCATGAAGGGCTACATGGAGTCGGGCGAATTCTCGCGCGGTAAGGAGAGCATCCGTGCCGATGGCTCCATCGTGCTGGTCGGCAACTTCGACGTAGACGTCGAGCATCAACAGCGCATCGGTCATCTGCTCGGCCCGCTGCCTCCCGAGATGCGTGACGACACCGCCTTCATGGACCGGATTCACGGCTTCCTGCCTGGGTGGGACGTGCCGAAGATGAACCCGGCGTTGTTTACCCAGCACTTTGGCTTGGTGAGCGACTTTCTGTCCGAGTGCTTCACGCAACTGCGCAACCAGAGCCGGGTGTCGACGATGCAGGGCAGGGTGTTCCTCGGTGGCGCCTTGTCCGGCCGGGACATCAATGCGGTAAACAAGACTGTGAGCGGCTTGCTGAAGCTGCTGCATCCGGACGCAGAGGAAGCGGTCAGCGATGAGGACCTCGAGTGGGCGGTGCGACTGGCGCTCGAGGTACGTCGACGGGTGAAGGAGCAGCAAAAGCGCATCGGCGCGGCCGAATTCCGCAACACCCACTTTAGCTACACCCTGGGCGCAGAAGGGGTGGAGAAGTTCGTGACCACACCGGAGCTGCGCAGCCAGGAGGGCATCGGCGATGAACCGCTGGAGTCGGGCCAAATCTGGACGCTCAGTCCCGGTGGTGCGGACGAGCACCCGGGCCTGTTCCGGCTGGAGGTGACCGAGGGCCCTGGAAGCGGTGTTCGCGTGCTGAATAAGCCCGTGCCGCCAGCGTTTCAGGAGTCCGTGCGCTGCGCGGAGCAGAACCTCTACACCCGCGCAGCGCAGTTGGTCGGCGACCGTGACCCGCGCTCGCACGAGTTCTCGGTGCAGCTTCGGGGGTTCGACGCAGCCAAGAGTGGGGCCAAGACCGGAGTCGCCTGCCTGATTGCCTTGTCGAGCGCCTTGCTGAGGAAGTCGGTCCGCGGTGGATTGATTGTGGTTGGTGAGGTGACCATCGGGGGCACCATCGAGCCCGTTCACAACGCTGTGACCATCGCCGAGATGGCGGTCGAGAAGGGCGCCAAATCGCTGCTCATGCCAGTTAGCTGCCGGCGGCAGTTGTTCGACCTGTCGGATGATATGGCGACCAAGCTGGACATCGAGTTCTACCAGGATGCGCGGGATGCGCTGTTGAAGGCACTGGTGGATTGATGGCAGCGAAAAATGACTGGCAGTCCGACGAAGGGCGCATAGAGGCCTACCTGCAGGGGTTGGATGTTGCAGCACTGCGCAAGCTCATCGTCGAAGCATCCTGGCGTGATGACGCCCTGCGCCAAAAGTTGTTGATGGCAGCGACCGTGGCGGATAGCACCGGTCTTTCCGACTTGCGTAAGGTGGTCAAGCAGGCCACCCGCACGAACGGCTTCATTGAGTATCGGGAAGCTGGAGCTTACGCAATCCGATTGGAAGACCTCGGGGAACTGCTGTCACAGCGCATTGCGGACGGCCAGGAGGAACTCATCGAGGTCATCGAGGAAGCCATCGCGCTCGCGGAAGAGGCCTTGCAGCACATCGACGATTCCGGCGGCGAGGTGATGCCGGCGGTTGTTGAACTGCGAAGAGTGCATCTGGCGGCCTGTAACGCCCTGCATCCCGACCCCGTTGCGCTGGCCGAGCGCCTGTACGGTTTCCAGATGAATGGTCAATGGGACACCTTTCATGAGGTGCTCCCCGACTACGCCGAGGCGCTGGGCGAGGAAGGGCTGGCCGCATATCGGCAGCGGGTCGAGCGCGACTGGCTGGCCCTGCCGACCCTGGGTCCCGAGCACTATCGTAGCGACTGGAGCACGCGACGCTTCCAGGTGGAGTCGGCGATGAAGGATATTGCTCGCTGCACGGATGACTTCGAGTTGCTGGTCGCCATCCAGGCGAAGAATCTGTCGTCCCCGTCGTGCTTCCTGACGCTGGTCGGATTGTTTCGTGACCGAGGCCGTAAGGAGGAGGCGCTGTGCTGGGTGGAGCAGGGGATTGCGGCGTTTCCGAATGAGCGCAATGACGACCTGCTGAGCCTTGCCATCGAGCTGCAGCTGGCGCTTGGGCGGCATGCGGAGGTAGAGCGACTCGCCTGGCAGCGCTTCGAGCAGGCCCCTGGCTGCGGTTCATTCTTCAAGTTGATGGAAGTCGCCGGTCTGATTGGCTGCGAGGCCGCGCTGCGCAAGCGGGCGCTCGATTTCCTGTGGCAGAAGGTCGCGGAGGAAGAAGCCGCCGATAGCCGCGTTCGCCGCAGTCCATGGGACAAACCCTGCCGGGGCGACATCGTGTCCATCTTTCTGCGCGAGGGTGAGGCCGAGACCATGTGGGATGCATTCAGCGGGGGCAAGGTCGATGTTGGCCTGTGGGAGTCGGTGGCCGAAGCGCGGGGCACGACGCACCACGAGGAGGCAATCGCGCTCTACAAGCGCCTGCTGCCGCATCGGGTTGAAGGCGGCTCGCGCGGTTCCCACTACGGGGAGGCCTTTGCAATCGTCAAGAAGATCCGCGCACTGCGGGTGGCGCACCAGCAGTTGGGCATGTTCGGCGACGAACTGGCGGAAATCCGGCTGGAGTGGAAGCGCAAGCGGAACTTCATGAAGCTGCTGGACGCGCTGTGACCCCCGAACTGCTCGAGTTGCGCCTGCCGTTGTAATTGCTGGTAGTGAGGAAACAGGGAGGTTGGATGTCGCGAAAATCCGTCGTGAAGGCCTACACCCTTCGCATCGAGCTCCAGGAGGTTGAACCGCTTATCTGGCGGCGACTGCTTGTCGATGGCGATACGACGCTGGGCAAGCTTCATCACTACGTTCAAGCCGCAATGGGCTGGACGGACGCGCATCTGCATGAGTTCGAGATTGGCGGCAAGACCTATGCAACTCCGCATCCCGAAGACGACCCGGAGCGGGAAATCCTCGATGAGCGCCGAGTCAGACTGGACCGCGTAGTGACAGTCGGAGACCATTTCTCCTATCTCTACGATTTTGGCGATAGCTGGCAGCATCGCGTTGTGGTCGAGCGTGTTGAGTCGCTTGACGGCGAGCAGCGGGGCTACGCCTATGTGTCGGCGGGCGAGAGAGCCTGTCCGCCTGAGGATGTGGGCGGTGTAGCGGCTTACATGGACTTCATGGAGCAGATTTCACAGCGGCCGGTGGATGATGAAGGTCGTCGGCTGCTTCGATGGGCTGGTGAGGATTTCGACCCGGCGCGCTTTGACCGGCATGCTGCCAATGCGGCCTTGCTGCGGATGGCCTGGAATCGGTGGGGGTGAGGCTGGTCAGGTGATGACTGTGAAGGGCAGCGGTTACGCCTCAGACAGGGACAAACTTGGTTGCGCTGGATCGCGTTCGCAAGCGCCGTCCGACATCGATGTTTGGAGCCACTTCGTCAGTCAGGAATGCGTACCAGTCATCCGCTGTCATCGTCTCTGGGGATTCGGCGCGCAGACGAAAAAAGGGGAGCCCAACGAGACCGAAAATCGCGTTCTTCATCTCATCACGGGACTTGATATCGGGCCGATCGTGATATGAACTATCGAGTTCGAACGCGGCAACGGGGTCTCCTTCATCCGGCACGACCAGCACTGCATCGACTCTGCAGTTCTTAGCGTAGGCCCAGGTCGACTTGCCGACGAGTTCGCGCAGACGACTGAACTCGATCATCTGGTCAAGTGGATAATTCGGCAGCGCAAGTAGCGCGGGAAATCTCAATGACAAGGCCTTGAGAAACGACCTCTCCTGGCTACTCCTGAAAACCGATCGTCGGATTCCCATTGCGTCGGACGCGTTCGGATCACCGAAGCGCATGAGCGTGCTACTGACGACGCGTCGCACCTCGATAACGGGCTCGGAAAGGGCCTTGGCTGGTTCCTGCTGCTTTCGATTGCGATGTTGGCGTCGTGCGGGCCAACGTCGATCCTCATCGCGAAGTGTCCTCGCGATAGCGTGCAGCGAGTTTGAACTCAAACGCTCTGCCAGGCTGAGGACCGTCGAGTAAGGAGCGGATATCTCTGTCCCGAGAAGGAGCCGTTCGTACTCCCTCAGCAGCTCTTCGGCGGCTTGCGGTGCTTCCAGGAGGAGACACAAGGCCTCGCCGGCAAGGGCCTTCAAGTAGTCGTCGTTCTCCCGGAAAGCCTGAACCTCACCGTCGAGAAACACAGTGACAAAGGCGGCGTGCTCGCGCCGATGCAGATGCCCACGCAACGTCCGAATGACGCTTGCCTTATCCCTTAACTGCACGAAGTCTCGTCGTCTAAGTCGTCAGAATCGAGTGGCAATGGTACGTGTCGGCGCGCCCATTGTCACTCATAGAGCGTCGCCTCATAGTGGCCTCACCCCTAGCATCAGTCGAAAATTCATTTCCGACTGCGTGTGGCTACCTCAGACCCCAGGGTTCTCTTCGGTAAGCGCCTTGCCGAGCTTCGCCGAAGCCGCGGTTGGTCGCAGGAATACCTCGCGCTTGAGAGCGGTCTCGCGCGAAGTTACCTCGGGGGCGTCGAGCGCGGGCAAAGAAACGTCGCGCTTCTGAACATCGTTCGGCTGGCGCAGGCGCTGGTGTTGCCGGCTGCCCGAATCCGCACAAATCTGGCGTCGTTAATCGGCGGCGTCGAGCGGGCGCCGTCGGAGCCGTAAACGGGACGAGGGCCGCGC
>JAANMX010004705.1_pt1 | contig 10476 bp, 10 predicted proteins | sample 7279681 | NCBI WGS metagenome assembly JAANMX01 (sample SAMN14094542, study PRJNA606508) | bioreactor metagenome | isolation source: A lab-scale SPAN reactor treating ammonium-rich wastewater day 351 | place: Ireland: Galway | collected 2018-01-01
GATGCCACTGGGACCGCGACATGTGGCGAAGGGACCGCTACGCCAAGCGCGAGAAGGGACGTCAGCGAGAAGCCCGACGCAGGCTGCTGCGGAGGAACTACCGCTCACATCAGGGTCGCGGCGGCGGCGCCACGGAGTAGCATGAGGCGCTTCGCCAATGAACGCGGGTTAGGGCGCTGAATTCTGAGAACGAATGTGTTTCAACCACGTTTCACCAACCTTCGCGCAGATCGAGCAAACAGAAGCAACAAGACGCCGCAAGTGAGCTTCTGCAACCACGTCGCATAAGGTGACTCTGACGTTGAGCAGCCGCCATCTCCGCCCCCGTCGCCGCCACCACCTGCGCCACCCGGCGTGGTATAACTGAACCCGCTCAAGGCCGTGAAGCTGCCGTACTGGGTGGTGACTACCACGTCCACGGGACCTGCCGCGTGGGGTGGCGAGCTGCACTGGATCTGCGTCTGGGATACCGTGCCGGCCGCCGCCAGTCCGCCGAAGGTGACTGTAGTGGATGCGGGGTCGAAGTTCGTTCCCGAGATCACCACGAAGGTGCCGCCCGCAACGTCGCCCGAGCTGGGGGTGATGCTGGTGACCGTCGGGCCGACCACGAGTATGAGCACGACCCCGTTCACCGTACCGGTGTCGCCGAGCGTGGAATCACGGAACTCCAAGGTCCACGTCCCGTTCGCCTGCGCGGGCGTCAATCCCGCAAACACAGCGTCCAGGCTGGTGACAGCGCCGCCAGTTGCCGCGCCGCCGGCTGAGCTTACTCGGTACTGGCCGGCCGGAATTGCCGCCGTCGCACCGACCGCCGCCGCGGATGCCCAGAAGTCGTTGGCGCTGGACAGGTCTGAAAAGGCGTACGCCCCTGACAGGTCTGAGTCGTCGCCGAGGGCCGTAACGGTGGTGGCGCCGGTCCGGCTGAAGATGGTGGCAGCAGGCGAGCCGCCCGGCGCCCTCAGCACCACGTCCAGGTCGCCAACCCAGGTGTGGGCGACATCCATGCTGAGCACGACGTTGCGCACGTTCAATGGTACTCCGCTCACGGCGAAACTCACGGTGCGCGTTGTTCCGTACGCCGGGGGCGTTGTGGCCGTGCCGTCCGGGATCGCGCCGGTTCCCGTGCCGTTGAAAGAGAAGGTGGTGAACTGGGCCGTCGCTTCAGCGCAGAACGCCAGAAGCAACAGCGCAACCAGAAGAAACCGCATGTTCCGCTCCGTTGGTTGAGGACCGCCAGGCGGCTGCAGCGAGAGTTCGGCCGCCCGCATAGACGGCATTCTAGTCACGGCGCTGCAAAAGAAAAGCCCAATGGGCGTATATGTATCCCATTGGGGTAATTGTGCCGACACGGTGGCTGGCTACGTTGCGCCCATGAGCGAGAAGAAGACCCAGCGCAACGTCCGCATCCCTGATGAGCTCGTGAAGGACATCCAGCGCATGGCGGACAGCCTGCACGAAGTGGGGCTGCTCCCCGACGCCAACTGGAGCGGCGCGCTGGTAATGATTCTAATGCAGGCCAAGAAGGCCGGCCTGCTTGAGATCCCACCCACCTGGTACCAACCACCCCAGCCAAGCCAACGGCGCGCGAAGAAGTGATGCCACGCCGCCCAGAAGAAGAACATCCGCGTCACGCCGGACAAGGCGCATACTTCGAAGGAAAATTGCATTCCGCTGACCCGTTGCAGCAGCAGTAATGGATCAGCGACCGGCTGCAGTATGCCACTGGAGCAGCGACCGCAGGGTGGGTGCCGCTTCAGGGAGGCGGATCAGTTGCAGCGACGAGTTCGACCGCCAGCTGTTTGCACGCCGGCTCCGTCAGATATCTGGTGAGAGACGCCGCGAAATCACCCCCATCCAGGATGCTGCGTCTGGCTGTACCCTCCGGGTGCATGGTCTTTCCGCGAGATGGCCGTTTGCAAATGGTGTGAAGCTACCTCCTGCACTAACGGCCCAGAAGAAGGGTAGCCAACACGCTTCGAGAATTCCAGAATCTGCAAAAGTTTGCGCGAGTTAGAAACGTGGCTGTTAGCAGCAAGGCCGCCCGTGCTTGTCGCACGGTGATGTATGCTTGGTCCCGTCCGACAGTTCAGGAGTTTGGTTGATGCACTATGCGCGCACTGCCAGCCTTAACGGAAAGTACCTCGAAGAGAGCCGATGGCAGCCGTTGGAGGAACACCTGCTGGCAGTATCAAGAGCTGCGTCGGGTTTTGGTGCTGGGTTCGGGATGGGCGAGTGGGCCGGGTTGGCTGGGCTGTGGCACGATCTTGGCAAGTACCATGACGACTTTCAGCAGATGCTGCATGACGTCTCGCAGGGCTTGGCGAAGAAACTTGTTGACCACTCTACAGCCGGCGCCGCTCTGGCTTGGAGGTGTGTTGCACCGCAATTCGAAGGACACAGCAAACTCTTTCGCTTTCTCCTGACCTCGACGATTGCAGGCCACCACTCAGGTTTGCCCGATGGCGAACATGAACTCAGGGGACGAGTGGAGGACGAGGGAAACGTACGGCGTTTGCTCGATGTGTCGAAGCTGGCGATTCCTGACATCATCTCCAAGCCCCAGTTGCCGCGCTCGGTGGACTTGCCGGACAGGGGCGATGAGGCGAAAACCCGGATCGAGTTCCTTACGCGCTTCGTGTTCTCGGCTTTGGTTGATGCGGACAGGCTTGATGCCAAGGCTTTTCAGGACGGATTCCTGCCAGCTGATGCACAGCGGACGAGACTGCGGCGAGACTACGCTTCGATTGCCGATCTTCAGCGCAAGGTCGACGCTAGCATTGACACTCTCGCAGCAGCGGCCGTCGAATCCTGCGACGTCAGTCGATACAGGCAGGCGGTGCTCAGGGCGTGCCGAAACGCGGCCGAACTGGCTCCCGGAGCATTTCGACTGAGCGTAGAAACGGGCGGCGGCAAAACACTTAGCTCGCTTTCGTTTGGCCTGAGACATGCCGTGCGCCACGACAAACATCGCGTCATTGTGGTTATCCCGTTCACCAGCATCATCGAACAGACGGCCGAGGTGTTTCGGCAGTCGTTGGGCAAAGATCTTGAGCGCAACCTGTTGGAACACCACAGCGCTATAAACGAGGGCGGCGAGCACGGCGATCAACATGGACGTTTTGACCGAGATGCCGAGCGCCAACGCATGACGACCGAAAACTGGGACGCCCCAATCATCGTCACCACAGCCGTGCAGTTCTTCGAAAGCTTGTTTTCTGCCTCGCCGTCAAGATGCCGCAAGCTTCACAACATCGCAAACAGTGTCGTCATCCTTGATGAGGCTCAGACGCTTCCCGTCAAGCTGCTAATCCCGACCGTTGACGCAATCAACCAACTCACTCGGTGGTACGGCACGAGTGTCGTCCTTTCAACAGCAACGCAGCCGGCCTTGCAGACGCCTTTCCCCGAGGTCACGGGCGTCCGGGAGATAGTCGACTCTGGGCTGCCAAAGCCACCACCTCGTGTCCGCGTGATACACCCGACCGAGCGCCGAGTCGAATGGCCCGAACTTGCGGAACGCTTGGCGACACACGAGCAAGTTCTCTGTATCACGCACAGACGCGCCGACGCCCGTGAACTGACGCTGCAGCTCGACAGCAGACTTGACGATCAATCCACAGTTCATCTGTCGGCCAACATGTGCGCAGAACATCGCAGCGAGGTCATTCGGCATATCCGCGAAGACCTTGCCAGAGGGCACGCGTGTCGAGTGGTATCGACTCAACTGGTCGAGGCAGGTGTCGACCTGGACTTCCCAGTCGTTTACAGAGCGCTAGGCGGCCTTGACGCCATGATTCAGGCGGCTGGGCGATGCAATCGTGAAGGACGCTTGGGCGAGCACGGCGGCGTGTTGTACATTTTCAACCCACCCAGCAACCCACCCCGTGGGATCGCAGGTTCGGCGAAAGCGGCCGGCGAATTACTGCTCAAGTCGGCCGCTATGGACGGGCGGGAACTCGACCTCTTCGATCCCAACGCCACGGTGCGCTACTTCAAGGAGTTTTACGGTGCCATGCAAGGCCAAATGGATGGGGAGGGAATCACCATCCTACGCCGACAGTTCAAGTTCCGCACCGTCCAGGAAAGGTACCGGCTCATCGACGAGGCCGGAACGACTGCCATCGTCGTGCCGTTTGCAAATGCCACGGATCTGGTTGACGAGGCTCGCGAGAATCCATCATCCCGGACGCTCCGAAGATTGCAGCGTTCCATTGTGAACGTGTACGACCACGACCTGCGTGAACTGCAACAAGCGTCCGCCATCGAGCCGCTGTTCAGGTTCGCTGAAAGCCCCTCAACACACGTCCTGACCAACGCCGGGTTCTACGATCCTCGCTTCGGCCTGGTTGTCGCAGGCGCCAGTACACTGTCCAGCAACCTCATCCTTTGAGAAAGGAGAACCCATGGCCGCACGAACTCCCACCGTCGCCGTACATGTCTCTGGCCCGTTTGCACTGTTCACCCGGCCAGAGATGAAAGTTGAACGCGTCAGCTACGACGTAATTACGCCTTCTGCAGCCCGCGGCGTCATGGAGGCTGTTCTGTGGAAACCACAGATGAGGTGGCTGATTCGACGCATCGCGGTCCTGAACCCGATCCGGTTTTCCACGATCAAGCGCAACGAGGTGGCGAGCAAGATTCCATCTACGTTCCGCACCTGGGCAGGTGAAAACAAGGGTGGCGACAGCTTCTTCGCCGACGACGACCGCCACCGCCAGCAGCGTAACGCCGTTTTGCTGCGAGATGTCGCCTACGTTGTCGAAGCCGATATTGAACTCACGGACAAAGCCGGCGCCGACGACAACCTGAACAAGTACGTCGAGATGTTCAAACGACGTGTTGAGAAGGGCCAGCAGTTTCAGCAGCCCTACCTCGGTTGCCGCGAGTTTCCCGCCGCAGTTCGGGCGGTCGATGGGAGCGAGCATCCACACAAGGATCTGCTGGGTGAACATGACCTCGGCTGGATGCTCAATGACCTCGTATACGAGAATGGTGCCGTCTCCGAGGCGCGTTTCTATCGCGCCATCATGCGTGACGGCGTGATTGACATACCCGCGCTGGAAGCCCAGGAGGTGATGGCATGATTCTCCAATCACTTGCACAACTGGCCGAACGCGAAGGCTTGATTGAGAATCCCGACTACCAGATCGGCGAGGTTTCGTGGGTCATTCGCCTGAAACCCGACGGCCGCTTCATCATGCTGCAATCTTTGTTGCAGCCGCCGGAAGGCAAAAAGGGCAGGGATCATGGGCGCAAGATGACCATTCCCCGTCGTTCCGGTCGTACGAGTGGGGTTGACGCCGACTTTCTGGTCGACAACGCTCAATACGTTTTCGGGATCAACGTCGACCCAAAGAAGAAATCCAATCCGGAGCGACTGAGTGAATGCTGCCAAGCCTTTGCGGCTAAGGTCGCCGAGGCGGCAAGCCATACCGGAGACTCGAGGCTTGAAGCTGTTAGCCGCTTTCTAGCCGGACCCGACGTAGAGGCCGCGAACCGGGAAGTAAACGCCCAGGCGGAAGCAAAGCAACTACTCTCGAACCACTTGATAGCGTTTGCAGTAGAAGGGGATGAAGCCGAATTCGTCCATCACCGGGCACCGGTGGAAGGTTACTGGAGCGGCCTGCGGACAGAACGTGCAAGAGAAGAAGAAGGCGTTCAATGCCTTGTCTCAGGGGAAGTCGGGTCCGCCATCGACAAGCACCCACCAATAAAGCGTGTGCCCGGCGGTAGCAGTTCAGGCGTGGCGATTGTCTCCTATAACTCCAGCGCGTTCGAATCCTACGGCTTCAAGCGCAATGGCAACGCCCCGGTATCCCGCTCGTCGGCAGAAGCCTACGTCACTGCCCTTAATCGGCTATTGGACCCTGCAACGCCGGATCCGAAGAACCCCGGCTTACGTCTGCCCGAGCAACGCATCCAACTCTCCGACGACACTGTGGCTGTGTTTTGGAGCGACAAGCCCAGCCTTGTTCCAGGAGCAATCGCGCCGGCGATCGACAAGGCAGAGCCTGCCGCATTGGGTGTGTTCCAGATTCAATTCGATCAGCCCGGCAACGAGGAGGCCGAGGATCGCAAAGCGGTCGAGACTCCGGATGCCGAGCCCTTCGGCGACGAGATTCGACGCCCGTGGTCAGGCATAACGGCCGAAGCGCTCGACGATGACGCGCCCTTCCGATTACTGATTCTGTCGGGAGGCCAGGGGCGCGCTACCGTGCGAGCCTTTCACTCCAGCCACGTGCGTCGGATCGTCGGCAACATTAGGCAGTGGTTCAACGACATCGACATCGTCGGCTGGCGAGGGAAGCGCTCTCTGTACTTCATCCTTTGCTCGCTCGCGCTCCGTGGTGACCGCAAGAACCTGCCGCCGGGACTGGCTGCGGATGTGTTCGTCGCAATTCTCGCGGGTCGTCCGCTACCGGCAAGCATTCTGGAAGCCGCCATCAGGCGCTGCCGGGCCGAGCGCGACAAGCGCGTCACGACAGAGCGCGCAGCGATCATCAAAGTATATCTGAACCGAAGCCGTGAACAGATCAGCGCTGGTCAAGGCATCCACTTCATGGAGGTAACAAAGGACATGAACGACGAAGAACGCAATCAGGGCTACTTGCTCGGCCGCATGTTCGCGTGCATTGAACGCATGCAGGAGTTCGCTTTGGGCGATGTCGGCGCTGGAGTCACCGACAAGTACTTCAGCGCCGCATGCGCAACACCACAGGCTGTCTTCCCACGTCTGCTGAAGACAGAGGTACACCACTTCCGCAAGGCGCGCGAAGGCAAGTGGGGCGGATCAGCCGTTTTCACCCATCGGATGATCGATCAGCTCGCAACGTGGCTGGTTGGTGAAAAAAATGGCATGCAAGACAGAGAGCCACTGGAGGACTTCTTGAAGCGCACCGCCGGCCGCTCCATGACCGGCTTTCCTCCGTTCCTGCCGTTGCCTGAACAGGGCCTGTTTACGCTGGGTTATCACCAGCAACGGGCCGAGTTCTTCAAGAAGCGCGAGCCCGCGACAGCAGCTACGGAATCGGACAGCGAGTAGCGAACACTTCGAACCCTAACCAAGGAATCTATAGCCATGCCTACAACAATCCAACTCAGCACTGACAACCGTATCGACTTCGTCTACTTGTTCGACGTGCGAGACGGCAATCCGAACGGTGACCCAGACGCCGGCAATAGCCCTCGCATGGACCCCGAAACGGCCCAGGGCCTGGTCTCCGACGTTTGCCTGAAGCGCAAGGTCCGCGATTACGTTACTGCCAGTAGGTCTGGCTCTGACCGCCACAAGATTTACGTCAAGCTGCATTCCGCATTGCACGAGCAGCGCGAACCAGCCTATCAGGCCCTCGAAATCAAGGATGGCGGCAAGGGCAAGGACAAGACTAGTGAGATCAACCGTGCGCGGGATTGGATGTGCCAGAACTACTTCGACGTCCGCGCCTTTGGGGCCGTCATGTCCGTCACTGAATTCAACTGCGGACAGGTCCGCGGTCCACTCCAGTTCACCTTCGGACGCTCCATTGATCCCATCGCCGACCTCGAACAGACGATCTCGCGTAAGGCAGTAGAGAAGGGCGATGCCGAGAAGCAGTTGGCAAAGGACGGATTCATCACCGGCACTCTGGGCCGTAAGTCCATCGTGCCGTACGCCCTGTACCGCTCGCATGTTTTCTTCAACCCGCACTTCGCCGCCGACACTGGTTTCAATGCCGAGGACCTCGAAACCAGCATTGAAGCCCTCAAGATGATGTTCGAAATCGACCGCTCGGCCGCGCGTGGCCAGATGTCAGCTCAGATGCTCGGCGCCTTCGTCCACTCATCGCCATTGGGTAACGCGCCGGCCGGAAAGCTGTTCGACGGCATCGAGGCCAAGCGCAGCAATGGTGACAAACCGGCCCGCGATTTCAGAGACTACGCCGTGACCTTCAACGGAGCCGCGCTACCCGCCATTGGCGAAACTGCTGAAGTACCGGGCTTCCCCGGCGTCTCGTTCTTGCGGTTGCTGTAGCGAAGCGCTTGTGTGGTGTGTGCCGATTGGGGCTTCCATGGAAGCAGACGACTACTTGCCGATTTCCGGCCTTCAGCACTTGCTGTTCTGCGAGCGGCAATGCGCGTTGATTCATGTTGAGCAAGCTTGGTCGGAGAATCACTTGACCATCGAAGGCAAGCACCTTCACGAAAAGGTGGACAAGCCTGGCTCGCAGGAGCGCAAGGGTGTTCGCATCGCGCGTCGGCTGCCGTTGCGCTCGGATCGCCTGAAGTTGACGGGGTATGCGGATGTTGTCGAGTTTCACGCCGAGAACAGCCGCGAGGTGCCGTTCCCTGTCGAGTATAAGCGCGGCAAACGCAAGGGCTGGCGGCACGATGAAGTGCAGTTGTGTGCGCAGGCAATCTGTCTGGAGGAGGCTTTTGGCGTGCCCGTGCAGCGCGGCGCGCTTTTCTATGGAGCATCAAGGCGGCGGCTTGATGTCGAGCTCGATGAAACATTGCGTGCCGTGACAGAGGCTGCGGCACGCAGGTTTCATCAGTTGATGCGGGAGGGCATGACTCCACTCCCCGTACTGTTGCCCAAGTGCCGGTCCTGTTCTCTCCGCACCACTTGTATGCCCGAACTGAGCCACGCGCAGGACGCCGAGGCGTACCTGCAAAAACTCACTGCTGGGGAGATCGGCGGTGAATAACACACTTTACGTGACGACCCAAGGCGCGAGGTTGCGCAAGCAGGGCGAGACAATTGTTGTCGAAGCTGAGGGGGAAAGACTCGCGGCGGTGCCCTTGCATCATCTTGATGGGGTGCTGTGTTTCGGAAACGTATCCGCCACGCCATTCCTGCTGCACGCCTGTGCGGAGGCCGGCGTGTCGGTTTCGTTCATGTCGGAGTACGGACGCTTTCTGGCGCGTGTTGAAGGTCCAATTTCCGGGAACGTGCTCTTGCGCCGCGAACAGTACCGTCGGGCTGACGATGCGTCTGCGTGTTTGGAGTTCGCTCTTGCGTTCGTGACAGGGAAGCTCGCCAACTGCCGGGCGTGCCTGCGGCGCTTCTCGCGCGACCACACGGAGCCCGAAAAGTCCGAGAGGTTGTCGGCAACGGCGGATGGGATCCAGGCAACGCTCAATAATCTGGGAGCAGCTGCTGCTGTGGACGAAGCCCGTGGGCATGAGGGTGAAGGCGCTTCGTTGTGGTTCGCTGCGTTCGACGATGCGCTTCATGGCGATCCGGGCGAGTTTCGCTTTGAGAGGCGCTCACGGCGGCCACCGTTGAACCGTACAAACGCGTTGTTGTCGTTTGGCTACAGCCTGTTGACCCATGAGTGTTCATCGGCCTTGCAGGCCGTAGGACTAGACCCTGCAGTTGGTTTTCTGCACGTGGACCGGCCCGGCAGGTTGTCCTTGGCACTGGATCTGATGGAAGAGTTCCGTCCAGCCTTTGTGGATCGCTTCGTGGTGTCACTCATCAACCAAAGGCAGATGAAGCCTGACGGCTTTCAGGAGGAGGAAGGCGGCGCGGTTGTCATGACCCAGGACACCCGCAAACAGTTCCTGTCTGCATGGCAACGACGAAAACGAGAGGAGATCGTCCACCCTTTCACTCAAGAGAAGACGACCTTGGGCCTGGTGCCGTTCATTCAGGCAAGGCTGCTGGCGCGCGTGCTTAGGGGGGACCTAAAGGTGTACCCGCCTTTTTCCGTGCGCTAGCAAGCGCTCTTTGGCAACTGGAACTATCGTACACGCGATCATCCTGGGGGTTGGTGTGCACATCCTGGTGACATACGACGTGAACACCGAGGACAAGGCCGGCCGCCGACGTCTTCGGCGCATCGCGAAGTCGTGCGAGAACTATGGACAGCGTGTTCAGTTCTCGATTTTTGAAGTGAACGTTGATTTGACCCGTTGGACGGAGTTGAAGCTGAAGCTGCTTGACTTGATGGATGACAAGAAGGACAGCCTGCGCTTTTACTTCTTGTCTTCGGACGATGCGCACAAAACGGAGCATTACGGGATCAAGGAGCCACGTAACCTGGATGGTCCTTTAATTTTGTAGCCGCGCGAACCCCGAGCTTGAACGGTTTCCCCGGGATGTTCGCGCCCTACGCAACAGAAGAATGATAAAGTGTTTATATCAAGTAGCACGAATGGAGCACACCTGAGCGCCGAGGTAAGAAACACCTTCGCGCACACTGCTTCACAAATGCAGGCTGCCAAAAGGTCTGCAGCGCAGCTGTCGCCGGGGGCACCAACCCCCGGCGCGGATTGAAACGCGGCCGTACCGTGCTGTGCAGCGCTGGTCGCGCGTCGCCGGGGGCACCAACCCCCGGCGCGGATTGAAACCTGAAGCCACTGGGTTTCCACGCCCAGGCCACGCGTCGCCGGGGGCACCAACCCCCGGCGCGGATTGAAACATCCAGTACGACGGCCACTACATCATCCGCGAGTGTCGCCGGGGGCACCAACCCCCGGCGCGGATTGAAACAG
>JAANMX010004708.1_pt1 | contig 10462 bp, 10 predicted proteins | sample 7279681 | NCBI WGS metagenome assembly JAANMX01 (sample SAMN14094542, study PRJNA606508) | bioreactor metagenome | isolation source: A lab-scale SPAN reactor treating ammonium-rich wastewater day 351 | place: Ireland: Galway | collected 2018-01-01
GTTTATACTCAGGGTATTGATGGAAAGATGAGTGAATTTCAAATAACACATACATTTGGTGTTCGAATTCTTCAACAGTATTTAATTCCATTTGAGAAAGGAAAGTATCAATGTCTGCCGATTGCCTGGGAGGTCGGGGCCCTTGTCGGCAAAGGCGGCCACGAGGAAGTCGATGAAGGCGCGCACCTTCGGCTGGGTGAACCGGCCGGGGGGATAGACCGCATAGATGCCGATGATGTCCACCGGCAGGTCGGGAATGGCCTCCTCGATCAGCCCCTCCTTCAGCGCCGCATAGTAGAGAAAGCTTGGCAGGTAGGCGATCCCGAGCCCGGCGATCGCCGCGTTCAGCAGCGACTGGCCGTCGTTGACCGTCAGCCAGCCGGCGCTGGCGATCTCTGCCGCACCGGTTGGCGTGGGCGCGCGCAGATCGGCCGCAAAGTCGGCAATGGTGAAATCGGTCTCGTGGCCGACGCCGCACACCACCGGCAGCGGACAGGCGCGCAGCGCACGGGCGAGCGCTTCGTCGTTGAACGACCACAGGTCCTCTATGCTGCCGCCGCCGCGGACGAGCAGCAGCAGGTCGATGCCGTCCTGCGGTGCGCGACGCCCTGCATCGCGCACCGCGGCGACCAGGCGCGCAGCCGCGTCGGCGCCCTGGACGGGCGCAGGGTAGAGCACGACCGGCAGGTGTGGCGCGCGCCGGCGCAGGGTGACGAGGACGTCGCGCAGCGCAGCGGCCTGCAGCGAGGTGACGATGCCTACCGCTCGCGGGAAGCGCGGCAGGGGCCGGCGCTGGTCGGGGTCGAACAGGCCTTCGGCGGCGAGCCTGGCCTTGAGGCGGTTGAAGGCCTCGAACAGGTTGCCGATGCCGGCGGGTCGCAGGGCTTCGACGTTGAGCTGGTAGTCGCCGCGCGCCTCGTACAGCGTGACCAGGGCACGCGCTTCGACGCGCATGCCGTTCTCGGGGCGGAAGGCGAGCAACTGTGCGCGGTTGCGCCACATCGCGCAGCGCACCTGGGCGCTGGCGTCCTTGAGGGTGAAATAGACGTGCCCGGAACTTGCCCGCGTGAGGTTCGAGATCTCGCCGCCGACCCACAGCAGCGGCAATGCCGCCTCGAGCGCCTCGCGCGCCATGCGGTTGAGCGCGGAGACGGCAATCACTGGCGTCGACAAGGATCCTGCGGCGCCGTCGAGGTCCTCGAAGCGCTGAAAAGGCTGGAAAGGCATGGCCGGATTGTAGCGGAATCCACAGCCGCGCCACCCTGTCAAGCGCCTCCGCGCAAGTCATTGATGGATAAGGGGTTGTTTTGCAAGTACTTGATTAATATATGTTTAAAATGTTGCACAATTTTGCATCGGAGTGTCGCAGGTCGCGCCGCGACGGGCTTTGCGGGCAACATCCCGAAACTGCCCACAAACTTATCCACAGGTTCTGTGGATTGCTGCCTGAAGCCCTTGGTGGGCGGGCGCTTGTGCGCGGGCAGCAGCTCGATGTTCGCGGTCGCGGCCGTCCGGCTTGCCGGCGCTCCGGTGCGGCGCTAGAGTCTCGGCTTTCCCCGATGAGGTTGGCGCGTGTTCGCGATCATTCAGGCCGTAGGCTGGCCGATCTGGCCCCTGATTCTGGCGTCGGTCATCGCGGTCGCGCTGATCATCGAGCGTTCGATCACCCTGCGTCGCGCACGCATCGTGCCGCCGGGCCTGCTCGACAACGTGCTCGCGGACCTTCGCCAGGGCGGCGTGTCGACGCAGATGATCGAGCGCGTGGCGGCCCACTCCCCGCTCGGTCGTGTGCTCGCAGCAGGCCTGCGCAATGTGAACAGCGCGCGCGAAGTGATGAAGGAGTCGATCGAGGAGACCGGTCGAGCCGTGGTCCACGACCTCGAGCGCTTCCTCACCACGCTCGGCACCATCGCCTCGATCAGCCCGCTGATGGGGCTGCTCGGCACCATCATCGGCATGATCGACATCTTCGCCTCGCAGGGCGTGAGCGGCGCCAATCCGGCGCAACTGGCGCAGGGCATCTCGATCGCGCTGTACACGACCGGGCTCGGCCTCATCATCGCGATCCCGGCGATGATCTTCTGGCGCCATTTCCGCGCGCTGATCGACAGCTTCGTGATCGACATGGAGCAGCAGGCGATCAAGCTGGTCGAGGTCGCCCACGGCGAACGGCGTGCCTGAGGGGGCGCAGCGATGAACTTTCGCCGTGGCAGCCGCAACGCGGAGCCGGAGATCAACCTGATCCCGCTCATCGACGTGGTGCTGGTGATCATCATCTTCCTGATGCTGACGACCACCTTCTCGAAGGTGTCGGGGTTGGAAGTGAACCTGCCGACCGCCGAGTCCGAGGGCGTCGAGTCGGTCGCCGAGGAGATCGTGGTCGCGGTGACGGCCGCGGGCGAGGTGCTGGTCAACCGCCAGCCGGTGGGCGAACGCAGCATCGATGCGATCGCCGCCGCGCTCGGCAAGGCGGTGGCGGGCGAGTCGTCGCAGCCGCCGGTGATCGTCATCAACGCCGACGCCAAGGCCGCGCACCAGAGCGTGGTCGATGTGATGCAGGCGGCGCAGCGTGCCGGGCTGGCGCACATCACCTTTGCCACCCAGGCCCCGGCGCAGTGACGCGCCTCAGACTCATCAGCCCGTTCTGAGGATGGCGGCCCAGACCCCGGGCTTCTGGAAACGGCGCGGTGTGGTGGCGCAGCTTCTGCGTCCGCTTTCCTGCTTGTTCGGTGTGCTCGCCGCGCGGCGGCGGGCCGTGATCGTACCGCAGCGTCTCCCGGTGCCGGTGGTCGTGGTCGGCAACATCGCGGTCGGCGGCAGCGGCAAGACGCCTGCGGTCGACTGGCTCGCAGCGCTGTTGCTTGCCGCCGGCCACCGGCCGGGCATCGTCAGCCGCGGCCATGGCGGGCGCATCAGCGCCGAAGGTGGCGTGGCGGTGGTGCCGGCCGACGGCGATCCGGACCAGTATGGCGACGAACCGGTGCTGCTGGCGCGCCTCACTGGTTGTCCGCTCGCGATCGGACGCGACCGACCGGCCGCTGCGCGCGCGCTCCTGCGCCAGCATCCGGATTGCGACGTCCTCATCGCGGACGACGGCATGCAGCACTACCGGCTGGCGCGCGACGTCGAGATCGCCGTCGTGGACGAGGCCACGCTCGGCAACCGTCTGCTGCTGCCCGCGGGGCCGCTGCGCGAACCGCTTGCGCGCCTCGGCGAAGTCGATCTGATCCTCGCCCACGGTGCCTTGTCGCCTGCCCTGCGCGCCGTGGTGGCCAGCGTGCCGGTGTTTCCGATGCACTTGCAGGGCGCCGACCTGCGCGCGCTGGCCGACCCGGCGCGCACCCGGCCCGCAGCCGACTTTCGCGGCCAGCGGGTGCATGCGGTCGCGGGCATCGGCCGCCCGCAGCGCTTCTTCGACCAGCTCGCGGGCGAGGGCATCGATGTGGTGCCGCATCCCTTTCCCGATCACCATCGCTTCGTCGCGGCGGATCTGGATTTCGGCGAGGCGCTTCCGATCCTGATGACAGCCAAGGATGCGGTAAAATGCGCGGCTTTCGCGCCCGACGACTGCTGGGAGTACCCGGTGCGGGCGCAGATCGGTTCCGGCGCCGCCGAACGCATCCTGGAGAAACTCGAAGATGGACGCACGACTGCTTGAGATCCTCGTCTGCCCGCTGTGCAAGGGGCCGCTCGACTACCTGAAGGACAAGCAGGAACTGGTGTGCAAGGCCGACCGCCTGGCGTATCCGATCCGCGACGGCATCCCGGTGATGCTCGACGAGGAGGCGCGCAGCATGAGCGCCGAAGAAGTCGACGCGCTGCGCAAGTGAGCCGCGCCATGGCCGCCGCCGCGCCCTTCCGCATCGTCATCCCGGCGCGCTATGCCTCCACCCGCCTGCCCGCCAAGCCCCTCGCCGACATCTGCGGCAAGCCGATGATCGTGCGCGTGCTCGAGCGCGTGCAGGGCGCCGGTGCGCTCGAGACCTGGGTGGCGACCGACCACGCCGGGGTGCGCGACGCGGTCGCGGCCGCCGGCGGCGCGGTGGTGATGACGCGCGCCGACCACCCCAGCGGTACCGACCGCCTCGCCGAGGTTGCCGCGCTGCGCGGCTGGGCCGACGACGATATCGTGGTCAACGTGCAGGGCGACGAGCCCCTGATCGACCCGGCGATCGTCACTGCGGTGGCCGAGGTGCTGGCCCAGGACGCGGAGGCGGCGATCGCGACCGCGGCCCACGCCATCCACGACCCGGCCGATGCGTTCAACCCCAACGTGGTCAAGGTGGTGTGCGATGCCGCCGGGCGCGCGCAGTATTTTTCCCGCGCACCGATCCCGTGGGCGCGCGACGCCTGGAGCGAGGGCGCACGCACGCTGCCCGCGGGCCTGCCGGTGTTGCGCCACGTCGGTCTCTACGCCTACCGCGTCGGCTTCCTGCGCCGCTACGCCGGCCTCGCGCCGTCGCCGCTGGAACACTGGGAAGCGCTCGAGCAGTTGCGTGCGCTGTGGCACGGTTACCGAATCCGCGTGCTCGAGCTCGCGGACGCCCCCGCGGCCGGCGTCGATACCCCGCAGGATCTCGAGCGCGTGCGCGCGCTATTCGCCGCCGGCGGGGTTTGACCACCCGGCGTGCGTCGGTTAAGTTTCGGCTGTTTATTCAATAAGGAAACGGCCATGCTCGATGGCCGGCCATTCATGGGAGGGAGTATGCGACTGATTCTTTTGGGACCGCCGGGCGCCGGCAAGGGGACGCAAGCCAACTTCATCAAGGAGAAGTTCGGCATTCCGCAGATCTCCACCGGCGACATGCTGCGCGCCGCGGTGAAGGCGGGCACCCCGCTGGGGCTCGAGGCCAAGAAGGTCATGGATGCCGGCGGCCTCGTGTCCGACGACATCATCATCGGCCTGGTCAAGGACCGCCTGCAGCAGGACGACTGCAAGGCCGGCTACATGTTCGACGGTTTCCCGCGCACCATCCCGCAGGCCGACGCGATGAAGGACGCCGGCGTGCCGATCGACTTCGTGCTCGAGATCGACGTGCCCGACGCCGAGATCATCGAGCGCATGAGCGGCCGCCGCGCCCACCTGGCTTCGGGCCGCACCTACCACGTCAAGTACAACCCGCCCAAGGTCGAGGGCAAGGACGACGTCACCGGCGAAGACCTGGTGCAGCGCGACGACGACAAGGAAGAGACCGTCAAGAAACGCCTGGACGTGTACCACTCGCAGACCAAGCCGCTGGTCGAGTACTACAGCAATTGGGCCGCTTCGGGCGACGCCAAGGCCCCCAAGGTGCGCAAGATCTCCGGCCTCGGCGCGGTGGATGCAATCACCGCGAATGCCTTTGCAGCGCTGAAGTAAGCAGCACAAGCATGGCTCCGGGGTGCTTTGCGCACACCTGGGGCGTGACGGCGCGGCCACTCTCCCGAACAGGGGCGGCCGCGCTTGTTTTTTTGTGATTGGCATGTTGCGGGTCGAGTGCGTCGGCCGCGCCAGAGCCATACCCGATCCGGCGCGTTCGTTTGCCGTCCTCCAGATGACCTCACACCACGGTCTCGCTTCGCTCCGCGTTGTCGGGCCCCGCGCAGGAAACGTCAGCCATGACCTACGACACGCTCCTCTATGCGCATTCCGGTGGCGTGACTGCCGTGATCAATGCCACCGCAGCCGCCGTCATCGATGCCGCGCGCCAACGAGGCAGCCGCGTGGGCAGGGTTCTTGCGGCGCATCGGGGCATCGGTGGCGTGTTGCGCGAAGACCTGATCGACACCGCTGCCCTCGACGCGGCAGCGCTGGAGCGGCTGGCACGCACGCCCGGTGGGGCGTTCGGCTCGTGCCGCTTCGATCTGCCGCGTGATGATGGCGGTGCGGTGATGGACCGCATGTTCGCGGTGTTCGACGCCCATCGCGTCGGCTGGCTGCTCTACAACGGCGGCAACGGTTCGATGGATGCCGTCGCGCGACTGCAGGCCGAGGCCCGCCGGCGTGGTCATCCGCTGCAGTGCATCGGCGTGCCCAAGACGGTGGACAACGACATCGTCGGCACCGACTGCTGCCCCGGCTTCGGGTCGGCGGCCAAGTACCTGGCGACCTCGATGCTGGAGGCGGGGCTCGACATCGCCTCGATGGCCGGGGCCAAGGGCAGCGTGTTCGTCATGGAGGTGATGGGCCGCAACACCGGCTGGCTGGCCGCGGCGACCGCGCTGGCAGCGGGGGGCGACCCGGACCGTCCTCCTCACATCGTGCTCGTGCCCGAGGTGGCCTTCGACGAAGACGCCGTCCTCGCCCGCGTGCAGGCGGTCACCGAGCGCCTCGGCTACTGCGCGATCACCGTGTCCGAAGGTATTCGCCGTGCCGACGGCAGCCTGATCCTGGAAAAATCGCGCGATCCGCGCGGATATGTGCAGCTCGGGGGGGCGGGCTCCGCGGTTGCGCGCCTCATCCACGAGCGTCTCGGCTACAAGCACCACTGGGCGATTCCCGACTACATGCAGCGTGCCGGCGCGCACTGGCTGTCGGCGACCGACCGCGACCAGGCGCTGGCGGTCGGGCGAGCGGCGGTCGAGCTCGCCCTGCAGGGGCGTGGTGGCACGATGCCGGCGATCCGGCGGCTGCAGGATGCGCCCTACCGGTGGGACGTGGTGGCGGTCGACACCGCGCCGATCGCGAACCTGGAGCGCTCGCTGCCTGCCGAGTTTGTCGCCGCCGATGGTCTGCACGTGACGCCGGCAGCCTGCGACTACATCCGTCCACTGATCGCGGGTGAATTTGCCCAGCCCACGCTGGATGGCCTGCCGGACTACCGCGGCTTCGTCCTGCTGCGGGTGGACCGTCGATTGCCCGCCTGGCCTGCCTGAAGCTCCCCCCGGCAGGTGAGGCGAACGCACCACAAACCCGCGCCGGGTCAGGCCTTGCTCGGCAGCGCACCAGCGGGTGCGGTCTCCTTGCGTTCGGGCATGTAGGCCGCGACCTGGCACAGGATGGCGGCGACGTAGGGGATGCACTGCAGGCACAGGATGCCCACCCAGAGCTGCGTCTCGAGGTTGGCTGCGCCGCGTTGTGCGACCAGTGTCGCCGCACCCATCAGGAGCGCGATCAGCAGCCCGATCTCCTCGCGGATCGGATTGAAGAAGGCCAGCGCGCCGCCGCCATGCCAGCCCTTGGGCGTCACCACGAATACGCCCTTCTTCTTCACCAGCCCGGCGAACACGCCGCGCGCGATCGCATGCGCCAGGCCCACCGACAGGATCGACGCGCCGAGGATGTCCTTCCACGGACAGTCCATGGTGCGGCGGTAAAGGATGGGGCCGAGCGCCGCCTTGAAGATCATGAAGCCGAAGATCGGCAGTGCGAGCGACACCACCGGCAGGCCGAACGCCTTCGGGAAGAGCAGGATGCCGAGCGTCCACAGCAGGCTGCCGAAGGCGAACACGAGCTGCAGCGCGTCCCCCAGCCAGGCGAACCAGCCGGTGAGGAAGTGGTAGCGTTGGGCGAGGTTGAGCGTGCTGCGGCCGATCATCTGCGGCAGGTGGGCCTTGAGGATCTGCATCGCACCGAAGGCCCAGCGGAAACGCTGGCTCTTGATCGCGGAAAAGCCCGAGGGTGTGAGGCCGCGGCCGAGGATGTGGTCGATGTAGCGGGTGTCGTAGCCCTTCTCGATCAGGCGCAGGCCGAGCTCGGTGTCCTCGCAGATGCACCATTCCGACCACCCACCCACTTCTTCCAGCGCCAGGCGGCGCACCAGGGTCATGGTGCCGTGCTGGATCAGCGCGTTGCGCTCGTTTCGGTGGTGCATGCCGATGCGGAAGAAGCCGTCGAACTCCCAGTTGCACATGCGCTTGAAGGGCTGCCCTTCCCAGTCGCGGTGCGCCTGCGGCGCCTGCACCACGGCGACGTCGGGCTGGTCGAAGTGCGGGATCAGGCAGGCCAGCCACTCTGGGTCGACCACGTAGTCGGCATCGACCACGCCCACCACCTCGGCGCGCGGGTCGGTGACCTTGAGCCCGTAGTTGAGCGCGCCGGCCTTGAATCCCGGCCAGTTGGCCAGGTGGAAGAAGCGGAAGCGCGGGCCGAGTTCGGCGCAGCGGCGCTCGAGCGGCTTCCACAGCGCCTCGTCGCGCGTGTTGTTGTCGAGGATCAGGACCTCGAAATTCTCGTAGTTCATCTTCGCCAGGCTGTCGATGGTGGCGATCACCATCTCGGGCGGCTCGTTGTAGCAGGCGAGGTGAATGGACACGAAGGGCTGCTGCTCGGGCGAGTGCGGCGGCAGCGGCATGAAGCGGCGCTGCCATTTCTTCTTGAACAGCACCTCGCCGAACTCGAAGCCGTGCGACAGCAGCACGGCGGCGGTCATGCAGGTGGCGCCGATCAGCAGCACCAGGCCGATCAGGTCGCGCTGGGTGAGGTAGTACTCCACCGGCACGTTGATGCCGATGATCAGCGTCGATACGCAGGCCTGGATCAGCGCGGCCAGGAAGAGGCGGCCGAAGACGCTCCAGCCGGGCAGGAAGAAGGCGGCGAGCATCATCGGGATGAACGCGAGTGCGGCGGCGTTGCTCGCCTTCTGCGACCAGTGCGGGTCGCGCTCGACGACGCCCTCGAGGGCGTACTTCGGTTCGCGGTCGGCGTTGTACATGCCCCAGTACGGCCCGGCCCAGCCTTCCACATCGACCTTCCACGGCTGGTCGATCGCTTCCATCAGGAAGTAGTCGATGCGTGCGGTACGCGGATGGGCGAGGAATTCGCGCACGAAGCGCGCCTGGTTGTCGAGCGAGGGAATTGCTGCGTCGATGGTGGGGCCGCGGCTCGGCCAGCCGACCTCGCCAACCACGATCTTCTTGCGCGGGTGCGCGCGCGCCACTTCGTCGTAGCGCTGGAAAGCGTACTCGACCGCCTTGTCCACCGGCAGGCCCTCGTGATAGGGCAGCAGGTGGACGGTGATGTAGTCGACGTGCTTGGCGAGTTCCGGGTAGCGCAGCCAGACGTGCCAGGGCTCGGCGGTCGATACCGGCTTGCGGATCGCCTTACGGACGCGGTCGAGGTAGCCGATCATCTCGTCGACGGTCAGGTCGCCGCGCAGGATCACTTCGTTGCCGACCATCACCCGTTCGATGTGACGCATGCGGCGGGCGACGTCGATCAAGGCCTCGATCTCGCGCTCGTTGGCGTCGGGGCGGGCGTCGAGCCAGGCGCCGGCGGTGACAAGCATGTCGCGTTCGCCCGCCAGGTCGAGCAGATCCGGCATGTCGGTGACGCCGTAGGTGCGCAGGCCGTCGGAGCGGCGCCCGAGCAGGTCGAGGTCGGCCGCGAGTTCCGCACGCGTGGGATAGGTGCCCTTGAGCGGACTCTGGTCGCGCTGGAAACCGTTGTAGGCAAAACCCTTGATGCTCTGGTTGGTGCCGATGAATTCCGCGCTGCGGTTGAGCTGCTGCCAGATCCAGTATTGTGCGAACGCGACGGCAGCGGCGATCATGACCGCAACGGCGACGCGGGCAGCAAAGGTGGCGGCTTTTTTCATCTTGTTTCCAGTGCGCTGCGGTGATCGGGCAGCGCGCAAGCTTTACAGGTGCCTTGTGGGCAGGGATGTCGGAGTGACGGTCATGCCCTCGGGCCGTTGCAGGCAGGCTCGATGTCGCACTGCGCAAATTTCGGACCGGTCCGAGCTGTGACACAATGCGCGGGCTCTGCAAGTACCGGTTGGAGAACTCCGACCGGGCGCATTTTATGCACGATTTCAGCCGCTTACGAGCGGATCGCCGTGCCAATTTGCAACAGTTCTTCGACGCTCGGGCTGTCGGCTGATTTTGAAGGAAAAGGCGCTGATCATGCGAATTAATTTGCCGAAACATGGCCTTGCGGCACCCCTGCTTGCCGGCGTGGTGCTGGCCGCGATTGCCCTGTGGTTCAGGCATGGGCTGTTGGAGGCGGGTGTGTTGCCGCGCGACTGCACCTTGGCCAACGCGCCTGCAGCAGCCTGCGTTTTCAAGGACGCGCTGGTGCAGAGCTTCCTGCACCAGCGTCTGGGCTGGGTGAGCCTGGCGGCGGGCGTGCTGGCCTTCGCGCTCTCGTGCCGTCGCCTGGCCTGGGTGGGCTGGCTCACCGGCGTTGCCGGCCTGATCCTCTACAGCTACGACCCGGCCGCGGTGGGCGCACTGCTAGCGCTGCTCGTCCTGGTGGGTACGGACGAGCAGGGGCGGCAGGGCGAGCGCGAGTCCGACCAGCAACCAGGCGATGGCCTGCGGGTTGGCGGGCTCGGATGACCAGCGCGCGATGACGCCGATGGCGATGATCGCCGCGCAGGTCATCTCGCGGCGGGTGGTGCCATTGCGCCACCACCCGGTCACCCCGAGCACCACCGCAGGCGCCAGATAGAGCAGCGTGGGAAAGTCGCGATAGCGCGGATCCACCCACAGCAGCAGCGCCGCCACCGCGGCGGCGAACAGCAGCAGGCCGCGCAACATGCCG
>JAANMX010004709.1_pt1 | contig 10461 bp, 8 predicted proteins | sample 7279681 | NCBI WGS metagenome assembly JAANMX01 (sample SAMN14094542, study PRJNA606508) | bioreactor metagenome | isolation source: A lab-scale SPAN reactor treating ammonium-rich wastewater day 351 | place: Ireland: Galway | collected 2018-01-01
GGTGAAGAAGGCCATCCCGGCCAGGGCTACCCAGCCCAGCCAGTCGCCCAGAAACAGATAGGGGGTGTCCGCGCTGCCTAGTGGGACATCGCTGACCAACACAGCCTGGGTTGGCTCCAGGGAGACGGCTTCCTGCAGAATGTGGCCGTAGGGGTCTACAATCGCGGAGTCGAAGCCCTTCTCGGCGTTGACAATCGAAGTGCGGGTCTCAATGGCCCGGAAGACCAGATGGAGATTCTGTTTTTCCGCAATGCCAGCCCAGTCGCTGGAAGGGGCGGCGATGATCTGCGCGCCCTGGCGTGCCATCCGCCGGGTGACGTCGGTGTAGTTGAGGTCGTAGCAGATGATGGAGGCCAGTGTCCCCAGAGGCGTTTCGTAGATAGGGTATGTGCCCACATTCAGCCCGTAGGGTTCGCCAGCAAAGAGCACCGGATGGGCTTTGGCATAGGGTTCGGAGAATTCACCGGCAGGAGAGAGTATGACCACTTCGTTGCGTAGACCGTTTTCTTCGAAGACGCCGTAGGGCAGCACCAGATAGGCATCTGTCTCGGCGGCCAGGGCGCGTAGCTCGGCGGTGAATTCCAGTTGCGGGTCGAAGGGCAGGGCCAACTCACTCCAGGAGATGAGTTGTGCGCCTTGGGCCGCGGCTTCTCGCGTCAGGCCAGCCAGCGTGGCCAAGCGGGCCGATGCATCCATATCCGGGTGGGAGAAAGCAACTTCCGTCTCGCCCAACTGGATGGCAGCCACGCGCACGGTTGCGGGATTTTCCGGGGCGGACGTGTATTGCACCAGACTGATCCCGACCCAGGCAAGGCTGGCGATTCCGATCCCGATCAGCCAGCGGCGGGTCGTGCTGTGGGAGATGGCGGGAACGCTGTCCAGTTTCATCCGCTGGTCAAAGGCTACCAGCGCAGCCTGCCCCAGGCCGTAGTTGATGAACAGAATCAGCAGGCTCAGGCCGTAGATGCTGAAGATTGCGACCGGCTGGATCAGCCAGGTCTGGCTCCACAGGGTATAGTTGACGAAACCCCAGGTGGCGATTCCGGGGATGAAGGTACGGATGATCTCAAAGCCGACCCAATTGGCAGCCCCGTACAGAATAAACCAGCGATAGCGGGTCTGTTCGTGGAAAGAGCGCAGACCTTTTTCCGCCAGCAGATTGATGACAAAGCCGATGGCAGGCAGGGCCAGCATAATACCGCCGGGGAAGAAGGAGGGCCCGAAGTAGAGATAGAGCCAGGTGGCAATCATCACTGCGGGAGCCAGGCTGCTGAACTTGGCTGGCATTACCCGAAACTGGGCCACAATCAGCGGGACAAAGGCCACGAAGATCAGCGGCCAGGCGTTATAGGGTGAAAAGGAAAGGGTGAGCATCACGCCGCTGATGAGGGATAGCACCAGACCCACGACCAGCCGGACGGCGGTATTCGTTTTGACAGGGGTGAAAGTTTGAGAAAAAGTTTGGGTTGACACAGTGGCCTCCTTGAAAGGTAGTTTGGTGGAACGTACATACACTCTAGCGTCTTTCCATTCGGATCGCATCGTACAAACGGGCGGATGGCCCCTTGTCCGAGGGGACAATGCCCGTTCGGACAAGGGGCTTTGTTCCTACACGGATGCAGTCGTTTTTACCAGCGAAACATTTTTGGCTTTGACCATCTGGGGCAGAGCCAAGACCTGCCCGATCAGCCAGCCGTACAGGAAGGTGGAGGTGGCGGTTTCGACAAAGTGGGCCAGCCGCACAGGAGCAGCCATATAGGGGTTGGGAAAGAGCAATTGGGTTGTGATCAGCAGCCCGAAGAGCAGCCCGACAACAATGGATTTTTCCCAGGCCGTGCCTGCCATCAGGCGCAGAATCGGCAGGGCCAGCCCAATCCACAGGAGGCCGCGCACATACTGGAACAGAACCAGTTCGGGAGAATTGGCGAGTATCCCGCCCATATGTTCAAAGAAGGGGCGGATGTCGGTGCTGCCGCTGTACAACAGACGCACATCTGGCGACTGCCAGGCGATGAAATAGCCGAAGAGAAAGTAGAGCACCACATAGACGCCAGGCAATAGAGCCAATCGTTTGACCCATCCGGAGCGGGAAAGTCCGAGTGAGGCTGGGCTATCGTCCTCGGCTTTCGGTGTACGCAGCTTGCCCAGTATCAGCACCGCAAGCGGCGTGAAGAAGATCGCCGTCAGCAGACCGGAGAAGATAATACTGGTCATTTCTTCTTGGGGAATGTTGAACGCGCTCCCAAAGAAGACGGTTTCTATCTGCGACATAAAAGTCTGGACCCCGAAAAAGACCAGACCCATCGCACCGACCAGTCTCCACCCGTGCCAGCGGGAGCGGGCAATCGGCCACATTAGCAGCAGGGCGTTGACAGTGCAGACGATCAACAGAGCCATCCCTGCCTGGGCCGCTTCGTCGGGTGACTGGGTGGCCGATTGGGCCGCAGCCCCCGGATTGGCAATAGCCGAGGCAGCTACAAAGCTGACGATCATCGCGATACTCAGGGCAAGCGCTTTCAAGAGTTGGATCGACAGGTGTTTGATTTTCATGGGGTATCTCCTTGTTTTGACAGGCTGAATTCCGAACTGCCCCCACTCTACAGAGTCTTCCCATTCCTCGCATCGTCCTGGGGTACACAATCCAGAGTCCGTTCGTACAGTGTCCGAAAGGACAATAGACAGGTCTGTTCGCGCAGGATACAATAGGGCCACTATGACTACTGCGACCCGCTATCTAAAAACATTCTGGCAACTTCTCACCAACCCCAGCCCCGATCAGCGGGAGGTTTTGGGAGAAGGCCGTCCCTTTTTTCTCTTTCTCACCCTCATCCTCGCCAGCATAAGCATTCTGGTTGCGTACAATACGCCCACTTTGCATGCCCCCTTGCGTCTGGTCAGCTTCGCATTGGTTATGCTGCTGCATATCAGCCTGCACTGGCTGAGCGGGTTCACGCTCAAAAATCGTGTGTGGAGTATCGTCTATCTGCTGGTACAGGGATTGCTTGGGCTAACAGCCGTCCTCCTGTCCAGCGCGCCAGCCATCGCATTGGCCGTTTTTTCTGCGATGATTGGTGAGACGATTGGCAACTTCGGCACTACACGCTATTCCTGGCTGGCGGTAGGGCTGTTTCTTGTGTTGACTCCGATCAGCTTCTTTGTCATCGGTGGCACTGAGCTACTCACTGCCTGGGTACAGCCCATCACCTCGACGATGATAATGCTGATCATTTTTATGGTGCTCTTCCGCCGTCAGCTCGACACCGGCCAGCGCGCCCAGGCCCTGGCCGCCGAGCTGGAAGTCGCCAACCGACGGCTCGCTGACTACGCGGCCCAGGTGGAAGAACTCACCCTGACAGCCGAACGCCAGCGCATGGCCCGTGAACTCCACGACATCCTCTCCCAGGGGGTGGCCGGGCTGGTCCTGCAACTGGAAGCTGTGAAGGCCCATCTTGCGGCCGGGCGACACGGCCGGGCCGGGGAGATTGTCGTGCAGAGTCTCACCCACGCCCGGGCCACCCTCACCGATTCCCGCGCCGCCATCGACGATCTGCGCGCCCTGCCCGTCCACCTGGAAGAGAGCCTCCATTCCCAGGTCGAACGCTTCACCCAAGCCACGGGCATCCCCTGCAAGCTGGAAATCGCGTTGGATGACGCGCCGACATTGTCGGCAGAGATCGGCGAACACATCCAGCGCATCATCAGCGAAGCCCTTGCCAATATCACCCGCCACGCCCAGGCCAGCCTGGTGAAAGTGGGTCTGGGCTTTGTCAATGGCTGTTGGGAAGTGGAGATTAGCGATAACGGGCGCGGGTTTGACCCGGCAACCCCCATCGGCGCGGGGCATTACGGCCTGCTGGGAATGCGGGAACGGGCACGGCTGAACGGCGGCAAACTTGCCATCGAAAGCGGCAGCGGACAGGGGACCCGCATCCACCTCGCGATCCCCGCGATTTCTGTCGATCCCACCCCAGGAGAAAGCCGATGAAGCCCATTCGCGTTCTGATTACCGACGATCACTTCATCGTGCGCCAGGGCTTGCGCCTGATTCTGGAAACCGCAGAAAATGTGGAAGTGGTGGGCGAGGCTGGAGATGGGGCCGAGTGCCTGCGTCTCGTCCCCCAATTGACCCCGGATGTGGTGCTGATGGATTTGCAGATGCCGGGGATGGATGGGCTGACCGCGCTGGGCTACCTGCGCCAGGAGCATCCCGCGGTTGCCATCGTCATCCTGACCACCTTCAATGAAGATGAGATGATGCTGAAGGGGTTGCAGGCAGGCGCACGGGGCTATCTGCTCAAAGATACGGACAGGGAGACGCTGCTCGACACAATCAGCGCAGCGGCCAAAGGGGAAACGCTTCTCAAGCCGGAGATACTGGACCGGGTGTTGGCGTTGCAGCAGCCAGTTGCAAAGCCACCGACTGCCAATAGTGGGGATAGCCTGATCACAGATCGGGAGCGGGAAGTGCTACAGGCCGCGGCGGTTGGAGAGCGCAGCAAAGAGATCGCCCACAAACTGGGCATCAGCGAGCGCACAGTCAAAGCTCACCTGAGCAGCGTCTACAATAAATTGGGGGTGGATTCCCGGGCCGCCGCGGTGGCGATTGCCACACAAAAGGGGCTGCTGACGCTAGAGGAATAGCCAAACCCATCGCATTTTTGTTGCGCACATTGGTGTAGGAGGCAAAGATCGTATGTTAATTGCTAAAATTTTGAGAAACGATTTTCTCCGAAAAAAGAGCGTCACGATTGTGGTGTTTGCGTTTATGTTCCTCTCTGCTTGGCTGGTGGCCGGCGGCTCCAATCTGATTGTGGAATTGAGCAATGCCCTCAATGGCCTGTTTGCTACGGCCCACGCGCCTCATTTTGTCCAAATGCACGCCGGTGAGATTAGTCAGGCTGAGATTGACCGCTGGGCCGGGGCCAACAGCCTGGTGGCGGCGCAGCAAAGCGTAGAGATGATCACCATTGACGGGGCCAGTATGGTTTTGGGCGACAGCCCCACCCCCGAAGAAAACAGCATTATGGACATCAGTATTGTCCAACAGAACGACGACTTTGATTTTCTTCTGGACCTGGACAACCGGATCATTCAGGTTGGCCCCGGAGAAATTGGGGTGCCAATCTATTTTATGCAGGAAAAGCAACTCAAAATTGGCGATAACGTCAGACTAAGCAACCTGCCCTTTGAGATGAACTTCACGATTGCGGCCTTTGTGCGGGATGCGCAGATGAATCCAGCCATCATCCACTCCAAGCGCTTTGTCGTGAATGGCGCGGATTATGCCGAATTGGCCGGGCATTTTCAAGAGAAAGAATACCTGATTGAGTTTCTCCTGACGGATGCCGGCCGGGTGGATGAATTCAGCGCGGCCTATCTTTCCTCAGACCTGCCCAAAAAGGGGCCGACTGTTGACGAATCCTTGTTCAAAGCCCTCAATGCCCTGACCGACGGCATCGTGGCTGGCGTGGTGATTGTGCTAAGCCTGTTGCTGATGGTCATCGCCATCCTTTGCCTGCGCTTTACTATGCTGGCCACCATCGAAGAGGACTATCGGGAGATCGGGGTGATGAAAGCCGTCGGCATTGCGCAGGCTGACATCAAACGCATCTATTTGTCCAAGTATATCGCCATGGGCGCGCTGGCTTCTCTGCTGGGCTATCTGGCTTCCCTGGTGAGTCATCGCTATTTGGCCGCCAATATCCTGCTGTATATCGGACAAGCGCCCAAAAGCCTGCTCCAGTACGCCATTCCTTTTGTAGCCGCCGCAGGCATTGCCCTGATTGTGGTGCTGGCATGCCTGCTTATCCTCAGACGGGTGAACCGGATTACGGCGGTTGAAGCCCTGCGTTCCGGCGGCACCAGCGAATCTCTGAAAAACATCAATTTCCTGCGTCTGGGGAACAGCCGCATACTGGATATCAATGTTTTGCTCGGCTTGCGCGATGTGGTGCAGCGCTTTCGGATGTTTGCCTTGCTCTGTTTTGTCTTCTTTTTCTGCGCCTGTATTGTGATCATCCCTATCCATTTTCTGACAACCATGACCTCGCCCACATTTATCGCCTATATGGGGATTGGGCAATCTGATATTCGGATCGATTTGCGACAATCCGAGGAGATCGTTGACCGCTTTGAGCGCATGATCACCGCCATTGCCAGCGACCCGGAAGTGGAACGGTTTGCGCCGATGATCACTTCGCAGTTCAAGATGGTGCTGGGCAATGGCGAAGTAGAGGCGATCAACATTGAGACAGGCGATTTTACGCTCTTCCCCCTGGACTATCTGGATGGCGTCGCCCCTCAAAACGAAGGCGAAATTGCACTCTCGTATCTCAAGGCCCAGGATATGGAGAAAGGCGTGGGTGATTCCGTCACCCTGCTGGCGAACGGTCGAGAGCAAGCGCTTGAGGTGAGCGGAATTTACCAGGATGTGACCAATGGGGGCCGAACCGCGAAGGCGGTTTTGCCGACGGCATTGCCGCTTGAACCTGAAAATGCCCTGTGGTACACCATCAATCTTGACTTGAAGTCGGCTGACAAGCGTGCGGCTGGCAAAATCAACAAAAAGGTTCAGGCGTATTCCTCGGCGTTTGCCCCGGCCCGTGTGACCGATTTGGAAGGCTATGTGGCCCAAACTCTGGGCAATACGATTGCCCAACTTCAGAAAGTCACGCTGGTTGCCGTGGTGGCCGGGCTCCTGGTCTCCGTGCTGATGACCGCCCTGTTTTTGAAGATGCTGATTGCCAAGGATGGCTCGCAGATTGCCATTATGAAGAGCCTGGGCTTTTCATTGGGCAACATTCGGGTTCAGTATCTCACCAAAACCTTCTTCCTTCTGCTCATCGGCATTTTGTTGGGAACGATATTCGCCAACACGACCGGCCAACGCCTGGTCAGTATGCTCTGGTCGTTTATGGGGGCAGCGCAAATACACTTCATTATCGACCCGATACAGGCATACCTGCTTTTCCCGTTGCTCTTATTGCTGACCGTTTCGGTCACAACAGTCATCAGCATTGCAGGCATCAAAGAAACCAGTATTATCCAGATGATTACCGAATAGCGTTTGATAGCCGAGGAGTACAAACGGAGGAGTCCAATGGATGCTCTATTAGAGTCAAGACAACTACACAAAACCTTTACACTTGGGAAGAACAACGTACAGACAATCCTGAAAGATGTGGACATACGCATCGAGCGGGGAGAATTCGTCTCTGTGATGGGGCCGTCCGGGTCGGGGAAATCGACCCTGCTGTACAACATCAGCGGGATGGATCGGATGACTTCCGGCAGTGTGGTCTTTAATGGGCAGGAACTCTCCACCTTGTCCGAGAAAGAGTTGGCCGGGCTGCGATTGAACAAGATGGGCTTTATCTTTCAGCACATCCACCTACTGAAAAACCTGTCGGTCTTCGACAATATCGTCATGACCGCCTATTTGGCCAGGGAACGCAGCCGTGATCTCATCAACCAACGCGCGCTGGAATTGATGGCGCAGACAGGAATCGCCGAGCTGGCTGATCACAGCATCAACCAGGTTTCTGGCGGACAGTTACAACGGGTTGGCATCTGCCGGGCGCTGATCAATGGGCCAGAGATGATCTTTGGCGATGAACCGACGGGCGCGCTGAACTCGAAATCCGCTGGAGAGATTATGGGGTTGCTGGCTGACATCAATCGGACCGGTACGACGATTTTGTTGGTTACGCATGACGTCAAAGTGGCTGCCAAGACCGAACGGGTGCTGTTTATGATTGATGGGCAGCTTGTGGCCGAGTACGAGCAGGGGAAGTACGACGAAGCCAGCGACGACATCAAAGCCCGGGAAGAACGTCTGAACGCCTGGTTGGTTACGATGGGATTCTAAACATGACGACAAATCATCAGCCAAAAGAACAGAACTCGATGCGTGCCGTTTTATCCATTCGTGATTTTCGGCTACTGTTCGCCGGGGTTTCAACCTCACTGCTGGGCGATCAATTTGCCCTGATTGCCACCCCCTGGCTGGTGTTGCAACTCACCGGCGATCCCTTGGCCCTGGGCCTTGTGCTGGCTCTGGAAGGCATTCCCCGCGCCCTGTTTATGCTCTATGGCGGTGCCATCACCGACCGGTTTTCGCCACGCATTGTCATGCTGGCATCGGACATTGTGCGGTTTGTGTTGGCGGCCTTGATGACCCTTGTGGTCTTTACCGGCACTGTCCAAATGTGGATGCTCTATGCCTTTGGCCTGGGCTTTGGATTGGTGGCCGGGTTTGCTGTCCCCGCCGGAAACAGCATTGTGCCCCTGCTGGTCAAAGAGAAAGATTTGCAGGCTGGCAATTCGATCATTATGGGGGTGGGGCAACTGGTTGGATTTGTCGGGCCTGTGGCGGCAGGCATCCTAATCGGTTCTTTCTCCGAATCACTTTTCGGGGTCGGGCTGGCCTTTGGCATTGACGCTGCCACGTTTGCTGTCTCCGCCGTGGCGCTGGGTCTGATGCGAAGCGGGGGAAAGCTCCCATCGTCAACAGATGGCGCAGACGAAGAAAGCATCTGGGCCGCGATTGTGGCCGGGCTGAAATATCTGTGGGATGACAAAGCCTTGCGGTTGATATTTCTGGTGATTGCCGCCGTCAACTTCTTGTTCGTCGGGCCGATTCTGGTCGGTATTCCGGTTTTAGCTGATCAGCGGTTAGCCGAAGGTGCGCTGGCCTTCGGGCTGCTGATGTCCGGCTTTGCCGGTGGCAATTTGGGGGGCTTTCTGTTGGCCGGGGCCCTGCCCAAACCCACCGGACAGATCATGCGGCTCTTTCTGATTGCTTTGCTGGCTGCCTTTGGGATCGTGATGGGCATCATGGGCTTTAACACTTCAACCTGGCTAGATTTTGGGTTGATGTTGCTGCTCGGCCTGGGCAACGGGTATATAACCATTATCCTGTTTACCTGGATACAGACCCGTACCCCTAAAACAATGTTGGGGAGAATGATGAGTCTGTTGATGTTCGCCAGTGCCGGGTTGGTCCCCGTCTCTCAAGCCATCTCAGGGGCGGTCAGCGCCTGGGATTTGACCCTGCTGCTTGTTTCGGCAGGCACATTGATTGTGATGGTATCAATCTGGATCACCTTTCAGCCGGGCTTAGTGAGCTTTAGCCAAAGCCTGTCAACGAGCAATTGATTTTTTGGTTTTCGCCTCTTCACCTTCCGCCCACTGATAAGTGTGGCAGCCAAAGGAAAAGAGTATGAGCTATCCGATTCTTGAATACGATTCCACGCGAGAAGCTTTCATTGAACCATCAAAGGTGATCCAACCGCGGGGTGTGCCCGAACATTGCGTCATCAGTTTCTTCAGAGAAGTAATCGATAAGGTTGCTGCCGAGCATAAGGCCAGGGTGATAGTCGAAAATCGGTGGGAAGATGGCCCACATCCATTGTATGAGATTGAATACAAGGGGCGACGTCTGGCATTTTTTCATCCCGGCGTGGGAGCGCCATTATCCGCCAGCTTATTGGAAGAAGTGATCGCCTTTGGGTGTCGGAAATTCATTGCCTGCGGTGGCTGTGGCGTTCTGGCAAAAGAGATAGCAGTAGGGCAACTTGTGGTTGTGTCAGGAGCAGTTCGTGATGAAGGGGTTTCGTATCATTATCTACCGCCATCGAGAGAAGTTCAGGCAAATGAAATTGCGGTAGAAGCCATAGTCAAGGCACTGGACAAGCGCAATCTGCCCTATTTGGTGGGAAAGACATGGACAACGGATGCGCCCTATCGAGAGACAGCCAATAAGATTGCCAAGCGCAGAGAAGAAGGTTGTTTGACAGTAGAGATGGAAGCAGCCGGCATGATGGCAGTTGCGGAGTTTCGCAATGTACTCCTTGGGCAAGTGTTGTATGGCGGCGATGATCTGAGCGGGGAAGAATGGGATAACCGTCAATGGCAAACACGTTCAGAGATTCGGGAACAACTCTTTTGGCTCTGTGCTGATGCGTGCATTGGACTGTAATCACATCCTCTAACACAAAACGTCCCCCCACCCAATAGATCAGCGCCCTGCCCCACAGACGGCTGGCCGTCGCCTTCTGCTGGTCGGTCATAATCACGAGGATATTGGGTTGGGTGGGCACGGCGCGCTCCGGTGGAGGGGGGAAGGGATGGATAGTGCTTGGATGATCAGTATGTCGGTAGAGCGCGGTCATTCGATAGAACCATCAATCTTCTCCTATCGATCACTCACTTCTGCCAGATGCCGAATCCACGGCAGATGCTCGTCGAAATGCTCGGATGTGTAGCCTGCCAAGCGCGCGATGATGGGCACGTCGTCATCGTCCTGTTCGTTGGGCAGGTAATGGCTGTAGGGCTTCTGCAAATCTTCGTCGCTCAGTCCGGCTATAGCAAAGTCACGTAGAAACCAGGAGTTTTTCGTAATCAGGGTTGAGATCAAATCTGGGCCAAAGACGGGCAATCAGGTGGATAGGGTCGAGATTG
>JAANMX010004711.1_pt1 | contig 10460 bp, 13 predicted proteins | sample 7279681 | NCBI WGS metagenome assembly JAANMX01 (sample SAMN14094542, study PRJNA606508) | bioreactor metagenome | isolation source: A lab-scale SPAN reactor treating ammonium-rich wastewater day 351 | place: Ireland: Galway | collected 2018-01-01
GGCGACGATACCGAGACTTCGTTTCATTGGATTGCCCTTTAGTAGCTGCGAACCAAAAGATTGACGCCGGCGCGGGCGACGTTGCTGCCGGCGTTGACGACATGCACGGTGCAGCCCGCCAGCGTGAGGTTAGTGACCTTCACCTCATCGCCATTGGTGCCGTTGATGATCGCCCGCTGGACGTGCGGGACGTTGGCGCCGTTCGGACCGCCATTGAACGGCGTCGGCGCCAGGCCGCCTGCGGGAATGCCGTCAAAACCGCCAGAGTAGAAGACCACGTCGAGACCGGTGTCCGGCACATCCAGCTCGGTGTAGTCGTCATTCCGATCAGGCACATCGACGAACCAGCGGAATTTGGTGCCGGTCGCGTCGGTCGTGGCATCGTTCGTGATCAGCACGAAGCCCGGCACGAAGTAGCGCGCCACCCGCGTGCCGGATGAAATCGCCACCCAGTCCAGCCAGGTGATGTCACCGGCGAAGATGTCGGCCGGATCGAAGATATCAGGAGCGGCGAAGACATCGGTCTCGCCCTCGACCGCAAAACGCCAGATCGGGAACGCCTGAATGAACCGCGTCGGCGAGGTGCCGAGAATATCGCCGGAGCCGAGCACATCAATCTGCGCCAGAAAGTCATCGCCCTGCAGCACGCCGGACGCCTCGAATTCCGTCCAGAACCGGCATTCCGCCGGCCGGCCGATGTCGACGATGGTCGGCGAGACATAGACCGCGATATGCAGCCCCTCGAGCGCGAGCTGGTCGATGATCTCCTGCGCAAAGGCCTCCGTAATCGAGGCATCGACATCGGTGCGGATGAAGCTGCCGCTGATCACGCCGCCGTCGAGGCTTCCCGGCCAGCCCTCGGTGAGCTCGTCCCTTGAGACGATGATGTTGCGGGAAATAATCGAGCCCGCGATCGTGATCGACGATGTCGTGACGCTGTAGATCCGGCTTGCGAATGGCGACAGCACATAGGCGCGAATGTGATAGGTGCCATCGCCCGTCGTCGGCCATGGCGGCTGGGTGACGACGTCGCCGACCACGAGGCCGGTGTCCCAGCTCGTTCCCTTGCGGACCTCGTAATAGACCGTGCGCTGGTCCTGCACCGTGTCCCAGCCGAGCACGGTCTGGCCGTCGACGCTGCGCTGATGCAGGTTGGTGATATCGCCCGGCGGGAAGGTGAGCCCGAGCAGCGACAACTGCGATGTGGTGACCCAATTGGAGACCGTGCCATCGGCAAAGATGCATCGGACCCGGTAGGTCCACGACCCGGCCGAGGTCAGCGGCACGTCGACGCTGGTGTGCGGCGGCAGCACCGAGGCGACCGTGGTCCAGACGCCGCCGCCGTCATTGTCGATCGACTGCACCTCGAACGAGGCGATCCGGCCGAACCGTGGCACCTGCCAGGACAGACGCACCAGCGCACGGACCGATGCGCCATACCCGTCGATCACCTCAAGCCAGGTCAGACCACGCGGCGGCAGCGAGAACGGGTCGACCGGAATCGTGACGTTCGGATTGTAATCCGGGATCGCGCCGCTATCGGCGCTGGAAATCTCCGGCGCATCATCGACCAGCGTCAGCGTCGCGATCAGGTCTTTCTGATGCGAGATGCCCTGCACCCGGTAGACGGCCGATTCCCGGTCAGTCTCGCCAAAGCTGAACAAGGTCCCCTGTGTGACGCCGGTGAGATCGCCGACCAGCGTCAGCTGCAGGTAATCACCGGCTGCGGTCTCCTCATCGACGGCGCGATCGATGGTGCGCGCATCCTCCGGAACGCGAAACTGTATGCCGTAGGTCTTGCCCTCCTCGATCGTCACCTGTTCGTCGAAGGTGACCACCTGCCCTTCGACCGATTTGACCCGCCCCGAGGCGATCCCGACCAGCATCACGTCGTGGGTGACGCGGACCCGGTCGCCGCGAGTACAGACCAGGTGCTCCCAGCCAACGTTCAGCGTGATCTTCTCCGGCCGCAGCCGCGATTGCGCGATATGAAACCGGCCCAGTTTCCAGATCTGCGCCGGATCGGTGACGCCGGGAAACTCGATGCCTTCGAACAGCGTGGCGTTGGCGGCGCTGTAGCCGTCGTCATAGACGATGCGCTCATCCTGGGTGTAGCCGTTGGCCGCGTTGATGAACGAGACGCGCCAGCCGTGCGGCTGCTGGACATAAGGCTTCTGGCCCTGAAAACCCCAGGAATTGCGCGGCGTGAAGTGCTGGACGATCGGATCGGACGGCCGGTCCCAGACCACGCCCCATTTGCCGTCGAGGAAGGTCGGGACGGCGCGGCCGGCCGCAGCAATGTCGCAGAGTTTGTCATAGACCGAGCCCGCGCCGGTCACCACCTGGTTGAACTTGAAGCCGTTGATCTGGCAGTAGTTCGACCATTCGATCAGGCTTGCGAGATCGATCGCCGAATCCGGCCGCGGGCGCGCATTGGCCGGTCCCTGCAGCACATGCCGGAACAGGTCGGCCGGATTATTCGTCGTGACGTTCGGGACCCATGTCGAGCCGTTCGACGAATTGGCCACGATGCTCATGACCTCGCCGTTGAAAGTATCGATCACGCCGGACAATTGATCGGTCGCGCGGATGCGCAGCGCGGTGAGTGCCAGCCACTTGGGAAACTTGATCGGCTGCTCGATCTTGACGCTGCGCAGCGCAGTCCAGACGATCTTCTCCTTGATCTTGTCGTCGTTCTTCTCGGCATTGACCTTCTGGACCATGACCTCGTACTGGCCGGGGCTCGGCAGCACGACGCGGGCGCCGCGACGGGTCGGGCTGGTCGACCGGGTAAAATGCACGGCCGCGAAGATGGTCCAGCTGCTACCGCCGACCGGCCGATAATAGGCATTGCACTGCACGTCATAGCCTTCGGCATCGCCGGTCTTTTCGTTAATGATGTAGATGCCTTCGGTCGCGGTCCAGTCGACTGAGACCTCACCCGTCTCGGGCGGCGTGGTCTGGATGATCGAATCCACCCCGCCCGTGAGCGTGATGTTCAGCGGCACCTCGTCGACCTGCATCGGATAGAGCGTGATCGGCGCATCGCCCGGAAATCCCTGCCGGTGCTCGACCTGGTAATCCGAAAAGGACGACAGCGGCGTCTCGCCGATCTTGAGCGATGACACATCGATATAGAGCGGGCCGTAGCCCCAGCAGACCAGCAACCGCAACCACTGATCCTCGCCGACGATCTCGGTGTAGGGCTTTGCCGCAAAGAACGGTGACAGCCGATGCCGCCCGAGGACCACAGGGACTGTACCGAACGGGTTTTGCTGGTTCTGCGCGCCCTGGATTGAATTGAGCGACCTTGAGTTGACCGTCTGTTGCTCGGCCGGAGGTCGCACCGGGAACAGCGCGTTCAGCGCCAGCGTGCCCGCCAGCATGATGCCGCCGGCGGCCAGTGCCGCGGCGGTCGAGGCTCCGACCGTGATGCCGGTCGCGCCGAGCGCTGTAACCAGCGCCGGCGCCGCATAGGGCGCGATCACCAGCGCCGCGACCGTCACCACGAGGCCGAGCACCGATCGCCAGATGTTGCCGCCATCCTGCAAGCGCGGGATGAAGGTGACGGTCGCACCTTGCTTGACCCGAACCCGCGACCAGTTCTCCTCCGGGATGACATGATCGTTGATCCGAACGATCAGGTCGCGCCGCAGGCGCCATCCCGGCTTGTGGCTGAGCGCCTCGCCCAAAATCTCGGCGATCGACCATCCGGCCGGAACGCGGCAATGAATGCGGGCGCCGGCCACGGCGTTGAGCGGATGCGTGGTGCCATAGACCGAAACCGTCGCCGCCGGCGGGATCACCTCGCCGTCGATCGCCACAGGACGCAGCGCGTTCATTCATGAATTTCCGTACCGGTAGAACCCGACAACGCGGTTGGCGAGCGATCCGGAGCGATAGCGCTCGATCCGGCTCGTCATTCCCTTTGAGACGTGCAGCAGGCGGCCCGGCGACGTGACGATGCCGATGTGGCGCGGAAACCTGCCCTCGCGCATCAAGACGCCATCGAACGGCTGTTCCTGCCCGGCCACGATCATCGACCACGCATCCAGCCGGCCGGCGATCAGCCGGGCCATGGCGGCGCGATCGGCCGCGGTGACGTACTCCTCGGCATAGGACGGCAGTATGATGCCGCGCAGCTCACGCATCACCAGCGCCACCAGCCCCCAGCAATCAACGCCAGTGGCCAGGTCCCTACCCTTGTCGGCATAGGGAATGCCGACGAAGCGATCGAACATCACCGCAACTGAACCCGTGGCGCGGACGGCTGCACTTCCCTCGCCTCACCATGGCAGTCGGCCATGACCGATGTCATGGCATCGTTCCGCGACATCACTGCGTCGCGGAGACGCAAACAGACCTGCTGGCTTGGCAGATCGATCCGCTGAGAAATGCCAGCAACGGGACCGCAGCCGATGCCGCCGCACGTCATGGTCAAGACATAGACCGCCGTGAACACACCGCTCATTGAAGCGTATCCTTCAGTCGCTTTTGAGCCTGGGGGTCTTCCACTGGCCATGGACCTGCCACGAACAGGACTAATTGATTTTGCTCGGTCAGTTCTAAATACGGTTGGAGAACTTCCCAGCGAGAAACCTTCAACGATGCAATAGGCTCGATCATCACATCACCCCTCAATAGAACAGGCCCGGAAAGGATGCCGAGCTGAAGGTCCCGCTCGGATACGGCTCTGTGACCAGGGCGTCGATTGTGAGGTCGAACGTCAGGAACGATGCGTCATAGGTCAGGTTGGTCATGTCCATGGCCGGCCAGGTCATTTCGACGGTGTCGGGGTCCGACGCCAGAACCACCTCGATCTTGACCGCCGGCGGCGTCGACACCGAGCGCGCCAGCGGGATCAGGCCGCGCGTGACATTGGCGATCGTCAGTTTCGAGGCAGGCGGCGATTTGTCCTGCTCGTCCGGCAACGTCACGTCGATGCCGGCATAGAGGAAATCGATCCCGCGAGATCGCGTGCGGTACATCAACGGATCGGTCGAGAAGCGCTCGGTCGGGTCGGTCGACAGGTAAATCGGCTCAGGCAGCTCGGGGTGCATGATGGTGACCAGCATGATCGGGACTTCGCCCGTTTCCTGCGCGAACAGCGCCTCGCGAAAATTCAGCGACAGCACTCTCATGGGAGCACCATCAGCGTGATATCTACGCGAAAAAGGCTATTGGACAGCCGTGACCGGGTCGGGGCGCTTCCCTTCGGAAACTTGACCAGCAAGGTCTCATCCGCCGCCGTCTGGCTCGGGAACTCGAACGGGAGCGAGCCGGCGAGCAGCGTTTCATCGAAGAACGTGCGCAGCGTCTCGAACTGAGTCCCGGTCATGACCATCTGGCCTGACATGGGACGCGTGGCGGCAGTAGTGCGCCGGCGAGATATCGGCGGACCAACATCAGGCGCATATTCCAGCACACCATCCGCGAGCCCTTCGCGGAAACTGTCGAGCAGAAGATACCGCGGGAGCGTTTCGGGCCAGGCGTCAACCATCAGCGTCTCGCCAATCTTCCGCGTTCACTTAGCGTCCGGTTGGTCGCGCTCCCTGGATTGGCGACATTCTTCGCCGTGATTGAGTCCACGAACGCTTCGATGTTGATCTGCCCACTGCTCCTGCTTTGCTGCACCTGACCCGCCCTCGTTGAGTCTTCAATCAGGTTCACCGTGATCCGAGGCGCGGACGATCGCCCACCTGCCATAACCGTCGGAATGTCGACGGCGCCGCCATTCGCGAAGCTTTTCCGCAGCCGCTCCAGTTTGTCGACGCCGATCGCCCTCACGCTTTCGGCGTCGAACACATACTCGCCCTTATGCACCACGCCGGCCGGCTGATACTTGCCGCCCGGCCCGGTGTAGCCGCCGATGTCGAAGCTGCCAAAGCTGAACGCGCCGGCGAGCGGGTTAAACGATAACGATCCGCCGCCACCACCCAGCATCCCGGCGATCGGCCCAAGGATCGCCTTCTTGATCGCGATCCGCGCCAGTTCATGAAGGATCAGGTTCGACATCGATCTGAACGCATCGGCGACCGAGCGCGTCCCGGTGATGACGTCGGCGAATTCATCGCTCATCCGGTCGAGCGACTGAACGGCGACATACTCAAGCTGCTGCCCGATGTTTGCGGATTCCCGCGCGAACGTCGCCAGCGGGCCGTTCAACTGCTCAAGCTGCCCGCGCGTTTTGGCGTAGGCGTCGGCAAGTTCGTTGATCTTCGCCCGCTGCGCCTCGGTGACCTCGGTGTTGGCCTTGCCGGCGCGATGGTTGGCTTCCCGCGCGGCGGTTTCCAGCTCCACCACGACCCGCGCCCGCTCCCGCGCCGCCGTGGTCTGATCGATGGTCGACGCTTCGACGCCCATCAGGTCGATCTGACGCTGCGTCATCGCCATGCGGCGTTCGAAGGTGTCCCGAGCGCTGCCGCCACCCGTTTTCTTTGCCGTCGCCGTTACCGGGTTGTCCTTAAGGCTGATTTTCGGCGACAACTGCGAGAACGCGTCGTCCAGCCGATCTTGCGGGCCTTTCTCTGTGCCGCCGCTTTTCTTGGCCTTGGCATTAGCGTCACGCGCTTCATTGGCGGCGCGCATCGCGGCACCGAGCGCTTCATAGCCTTTGGCGGTCGCCCTCACCTGCTGCTCCTGATCAGCAAGCGCCTTGTCCGCCGGGCCGAATGCGAGCATCGGAATGGCCGTGGCGGCCTGGATCACCTTCCCCAGGGCGGTATACTCCTGGATCAGTTTGACGACGCTCAGATTGGACAGGTAGTCGTTGAAATCCCTCAATCCCTGCCCGGCGTCGCGGGCCGCGCTGGGGAGCTTCCCGATGATCTCGGCGAGCGCGGCCAGTGATTTGCCGGCCGTGGCGCTGGCGCCAGTCATCTTGTTCAGCTCGCCCGCCGTCTTAATGAGGGCATTCTGCACCTGCTCAAAGCCCTGCGCCACGGTCAGCGACGCGCCGGCGACCTGGTTTTGAAGCAACTGAGCGCCGGCCTGAAAGCCCTTGAAAAACGCGGCCGACGACACCTTGCCGTCGACAACCAACTGCCGGAGCTTCGAGACCGAACCGCCCGCCTCGGTAATGCCGTTGGCGGCCGCCTGTACGATCGGCAGCGCGCCTTCCAGCATGGAATTGAATTCCTCGGCGCGCACCACGCCGGAGCCAAGCGCCTGCGAGAGTTGCAACAGCGCGCCGGACGATTCCGCCGCCGACTTTCCCGACACCCGCAGCGCGACCGCTACGTTGTCGGTAAATTTCAACAGTTGCTCGGTCGAGATGCCAAGTTCTTTCTGCACCAGACTGGCGCGGCCGTAGAGCTGCACCAATGCCTCAAGCGGGGCAGCGTTCTTCTGCGCCGACACGAACAGCGCGTCATAGACCTTGGTCAACTGCTCGCCGGAGAGGCCGGCGACCTTCAACGCATTGTCGATGCGCGTGGCGGTGTCGATGAATTTTTGAGCCTCGCGGAGGGAGAAGGCAGCCGCGAGGGCTCCTAGTATACCTCTCCCAAGACCCGCAAAAGTGCCGTTGATCTTCTTGCCAAGGCCATCGAACTGCTTTTCGATCTTCTTGGTCGCATCTTTAGTATCGCGATCCATTCTGTCGAGCGCGCGCTTGATCTGGCGGGTGTCCGCCGAGATCGAAAGCACCATCTGGTCGAGGTCTTGAGCCATCAGCCGTACTTCTCCAGAAGCTTCGCCATTTCGTCGTCGCCCGGCGCTTCGGTCTTATTGGGATCGGCGTGCATCTCGTTGAAGATGTCGACCGCGTCGAAAAACTCGGTGATCGTTACCGACCAGAACTCAGCCGGCCGCCAGCCCATCGGGCCGACGGCAGATTTCAGCCAGTCGCGCCAGGGGAAGGGCTTGTCGTCTGCGTCGCCGGCGCGCCTTCTTCGTCGGCTTCGGCTTTTCCCTCGGCATCCTTGAGGTGATGACTCAAGGCTTGGCTGAACGCCTTGGCGCAGGCCGGGAAGTCGGAGAGCGACAACTCAGCCGCGGCGCGCGCGCCGTCGCCTTTGACCGCGAGGTGCTGGACGCCGGCAATGGTCGCCGCGACCTCGACGCCGAGCAGGCGCTGATAGAGATCGCCGAACGATTTGCAGTCCAGCGCGGTCGAGACCGCAGCCAACCTGCCGATCTCGGCGGCGATCACCAGATCGACAGAGCCGACGCGGAGCGGCACTTCGCCCCGCGCGCCATTTGCTGACAACGCCATCGGTTACGCCCCGATAACGTCGGCGGTGCCGCCACTGGTCGCGGTCGCGCTGCCCGACGAGTTGGTGGCGGTGACCGCGACCGTGATGGTGGCTCCGATATCGCCGGTAACAGGGATGTAGGTTTCCTCCGTCGCGCCAGAGATATCCGCGCCGTCCTTCTTCCACTGGAAGGTGAACACCGCCGAGTGCGTCCATATGCCGACGTTGGCGGATAGCGTCTGACCCTCCTGGGCGATGCCGGCGATTGACGGCAGCAACGTGTTGACCGGTGCTCCGGCCTCGGCCGTGAAGGTGAGCGGTCCAGCCGCCGAGAACGTGGCCGAGAACTCCATATTGCCTTCCATTTCGCCTGAGGTCTCATAATCAGAGACCATCCACGAGCCGGAATACGTCCCATCGCCCGGCACCACCACCTGGGCGTTGAATACCGTGCCCGCGCGGACATGGCCCAGCAGGGTCGCCTGCGTCGCGCCACTGATAAACTTGCCGGAGCCGGTGAAGGTGCGGTTGACGATGCCGGGTTCGGAGGTTTTCTGCACGGCGGCGCCAGGGTTGTCGCAATCCGGCACCGTGGTGTCGATCTCATTGGCCGATAGATTGAAACTGCGGGTTGTCAGTCCGCACAGATTGGCGAAGGCTTCCGGGCTCCCCCCGTCCCCAATCTTGATGAGAAGCAAGCGGCCTTTTTGCTGCATGGGAGCGTCCTTTCACGACAAAGCGCCCCGCGGCTCGCAGGACGGTCAAGGTTGAAATTTTCGGGGGTTACTCGGTAACGATGGCGACCAGTTCGACGACGCCATGAGAAGTCAGGCCGTCAGGATCACGAAACATACGGGTTTGGCGGTGCTGAAGCGTTATCACCTTGTGGGTCGGTAACGACGCGTCCCAATTGTGCAACGATTTGACGACGGCGTGCGCGATCTGCTTGGCCTCGACGAAACCGGGCTTCCGCGACCAGATGTCGAGATTCATGGTGATCTCGTAGCCGGTCATGCAGGTCGCATCGTCCTGCAGATCGTCGCTGTCAGCGATTCCGACAAACGGAAACTCTGCCGTCACCGCGCCGCCGGAGCCGCGCGGCACATGGTCATAGACCCGCGCCCCGATCAGCGCCGTCAGCGTCGCGTCGGCCTTGAGCCACGTGACGATCGCACCCTGTAATTCCAGGCTTGGAGACGCCATCAGGATTTCGCCTTTCGCACGGCTTTATTCACCGCTGCAGCCATCTTGCGGCGCGCGGTCTTGCGATAGGCGCGCCAGGTCGGGAAGATGTGAGGCCGAGCAGCCATGTTGACCGTGCCGAACTCGAGAAAGCGCCAAGTGAACTTCGCGAACACGCCCGTTGCGTTCTTGTCCTTGGTTTCGCGGATCCCGGTGAATTCCTGGTGCGGGCGGTTCGCGATCCGATCCGCCTCTATGCTGGCCTTGTAATCCCCGGTCGCGCCGACTGGCGCGCGCACCGCAATGCGGTTGGCCGCTTCCTTCGCCACATCCATCTGCGCCTGCGCCAACTCCCTCTCGGCGTCCGGCACCATCCTGTTGAGCTTCTTCATCACGGCCTCGCGGCCGAGAAATTTCGCCTTGATCGCCATCAGGCCGCGACCCCGCGCTCACATAGCAACGAAATCCACTGCCGATCGGTCTCCGGCGTCACGTCCCGCACCGCCCAGGCGGTGCCGTCACGCGCATCGACCAGCCGCCAGTCCGAATTGATCTGTCGCGTCTGGCTCGACGCGCGCACGGTGATGATCACGGGATGCTTGTTCTCAAGCCGGGATGCGGTGACCGTCTCGCCGCCGCGCAGATGCGTGAAAGCTGCGCGGACGGAAAACTGCGTCGCAAAATCGCCGACCGTGTTCCCGGCCCCGTCGTCAATCTCGACGCGCTTCTGGCAATGCACCTTGTAATAGAGGTTTGGCGCGCTGATCTTCCCCACCTCACGCGCCCTCGATATCAAGTGCTACAGCGCGGCCGCTGAACGTCACCCTGACTTCTGCCGGCCTCGTCAGATCATCCTGAATGCATTCGATACCAATGACGCCAGGCAGCGGCTCGCCCTTAAAATAGACGCGCAACATGCCTCGTTCGGTCATCTTAATCTTTAGATCGGACGCCGATGGCTTTGGAAGGGCCATTTATACCCCCACCCTGCGAAACGGCGCGACCAATGCATCGATCGCACGCTGGTAGGATTCGCGCACCGCGGATTCCAGCGGGTCGTAGTTCAATTTGACCTGCAGGATG
>JAANMX010004712.1_pt1 | contig 10459 bp, 8 predicted proteins | sample 7279681 | NCBI WGS metagenome assembly JAANMX01 (sample SAMN14094542, study PRJNA606508) | bioreactor metagenome | isolation source: A lab-scale SPAN reactor treating ammonium-rich wastewater day 351 | place: Ireland: Galway | collected 2018-01-01
GGCAGGATTCGATGATCCGGGCGCGGGCCGTGATCGACCTGGCCCGGGCGCTCACCGACGAGTTGGACGAGCGGGGCGAGGGGTCGCTGCTGGCCGACGTCGAGCTGCCGCTGCTGCGCACGCTGGCCACCATGGAGCGCGACGGCATCGCGGTCGACGCCGAGTACCTCGACACCCTGCACGCCGACTTCGACGGCGCCGTCCGGGCCGCCGAGTCGGACGCGTTCGCCGTCCTCGGCCGCCCGATCAACCTGGGTTCGCCGAAGCAGCTGCAAGAGGTGCTGTTCGACGAGCTCGGCATGCCGAAGACCCGCCGCACCAAGACCGGCTGGACGACCGACGCCGAGTCGCTGGAGGGCTTGTACGCCAAGACCGAGCACCCGTTCCTGGCCCACCTGCTGCGGCACCGCGACCAGATCCGGCTGCGCCAGACGGTGGAGGGGCTGCAGAAGTCGATCGCCGACGACGGCCGGGTGCACACCACCTACATCCAGACCATCGCTGCCACCGGGCGGCTGAGTTCGACCGACCCGAACCTGCAGAACATCCCGATCCGCACCGAAGAGGGCCGCCGGATCCGGCGGGCTTTCGTGGTGGGCGAGGGCTACCAGACGCTGATGACCGCCGACTACAGCCAGATCGAGATGCGGATCATGGCGCACGCCTCCGAAGACGCCGGCCTGATCGAGGCGTTCCATTCCGGCGAGGACTTCCACACCGCGATGGCCGCCCGGGTCTTCGGCGTCGCCCCCGACGCCGTCGACACCGGCATGCGGGCCCGGATCAAGGCGATGAACTACGGACTGGCCTACGGGCTGAGCGCCTTCGGTCTGTCCCAGCAGCTCAAGATCGCCCGATCCGAGGCGCAGGGGCTGATGGACGAGTACTTCCAGCGGTTCGGCAACGTCCGCGACTACCTGCACGACATCGTCCGGACGGCCGGGAAGACCGGCTACACCGAGACCCTGCTCGGACGCCGCCGCTACCTGCCCGACCTGACCTCGTCCAACCGGCAGCGCCGCGAGATGGCGGAGCGGATGGCGCTGAACGCCCCGATCCAGGGCTCGGCCGCCGACATCATCAAGGTCGCCATGCTCGACGTCGAATCGGCCCTGGCGGCCCAGGGGCTGCGCTCCCGGATGCTCTTGCAGGTGCACGACGAACTGGTCTTCGAGATCGCCGCCGGCGAGGCCGAGGCGATGGACGCCCTGGTCCGCGACAAGATGGGCCACGCGGTCGACCTGACCGTGCCGCTGGAGGTGTCGGTGGGCACCGGACGGTCCTGGCACGAGGCCGCCCACTGACCCGGACGAGGCCCGCCGCGGGGGAGTGATCATGCCGCGGGCACTGCCGCCCCGGCGGGTATCAGGAGCGCGCCTCCGCCGCTCATCTGCTGCATGGCTTCGAGCGATCGGCCGGTGCCGGCCCGGCCCGCGGACAGTGCGCAGCGGACGCCGGTCGCCCACGCCCGGCTGCAGGGCCGCGCCGCTGAGCGCGGGATCCTCGACGCATATGCCGCGGGCCTGGCCGACGGCGGTCCCTCGCTGGTGCTCGTCGGTGAGGCGGGCATCGGCAAGACCGCGTTGTGGCGCTACGGCGTGGCCCGGTGCCGTGCGGCGGGCGCCCTCGTCCTGGAGTGCCCCGCGGCCGAGGAGGACCACGACCTGGCAGCGCAGGGACTGCGCGATCTGATCGGTGGCGAAGGCGGACGCGGGCTCGCCATCCTGGCCCCCGATCTGACCGTGACCGAGCGCGCCCGACTGCTGCTCCAACACCTCACGGCGCTGGCCACCGACGCGCCGGTCGTGCTGGCCGTGGACGACGTGCAGTGGCTCGACGATCTGACGTTGCGGCTGCTGCGGTTCTGCCTGCGCCGGCTGCCGCCGGCGCGGGTCACCCTGCTGGCCACGGCGCGGACGTGGAGCGCGCTCGACCCGGCTCGCGCGGTCTCGCTTCCCGATCTCGGCGTCGAGGTGAACCGGGTCGAGATCGGGCGGATGCCGGCTCGTGACCTCGTCCAGCTCGTCCTCGGGGCGCATGCCGGGCTGACCAGGGCCCGGGCGCGGGAGGTCGGCCGGCTCGCGCACGGGAACCCACTGTTCGCGCTCGAGCTGGCCAGGCGGGGCCGCGTCCTCACGGGCTGCGAGTCGGGGGTCTCGCTGATGTCTGCGCTGGGTGACCGGCTCGCGTCGCTGCCCGACGACACCCGGCAGCTGGTCCGGCTGCTGGCGGTGGCCGGACCGCTCTCCATCCCGGTGCTGCGCTCGGCCGGGCTTCCCGCCCCCGAGGCGGCGGTGCGTTTCGGCGTGTCGTCGGACACGGTCACCGTGGGCGACGACTTCGTGGTCCGGTTCGCCCATCCCCTGCTCGCCACCGCGGTGCTCGACCGGCTCACCCCGCTCGACCGGCGGGAGCTGCACGCCGCCCTCGCGGACGCCGTCGATGACATCGATGCCCGCGCCGTCCATCTCGCCAGGGCGACCATCGAGCCCGACACCGGTGTCGCCCTCGCGCTGGCAGAGGCCGCCCGCCGGCTCTCCCGTCGCGGCGCGCCGCGGCTGGCCGCGGATCTGCTCGCGGACAGCGTCCGGCTCACGCCGCGGACGGACGCCGAGACCAGGACCCGTCGGGTGCTCGCCCGGATGCGGGCCTGCGCGACCGCCGGCGACCTGGGCGCCGCGATCGAGCTCTCGGAGCGCTTGCTCGCCGAGTTGGAGCCCGGTCCGTTGCGGGCCGAGGCCATCGCCGGTCGGGTCGAGCTCGACTTCGTCGACGCGGAGCAGTTCCTTCGAGCGACTCTTGCCGAGCTGCCGGACGACGGCGGGGCGGAGCTGATCCGGCTCCGTGGCCGGTTGCTGGGCCTGCTGGGCTGGCTGCTGACCCTGCATCTCGCCCGGATCGCCGAGGGCCTCGAGTTCGCCCGTGCGGGGCTGGCGATCGGGCGCTTACACGACGACGCCGGGCTCACCGCGCAAGCAGCCGCGACCGTTTCGACCGCCTCGCTGATGGCCGGCGCGCGTGAGGACGCCCTAATCGATGAGGCGGTCGCGCTGGACGTGCCGGGCAGGCACATGGTGATGTGGCCGCGCGTCCTGCTGGCACGGCAACAGCTCTGGGACGGCCGACTGGCCGAGGCGCGCGCCAACCATGAGGCGATGTACCGCCGCACGGTGGCCTTGGGTGCCGAGCTGCAGCGCGGCTACCGGTTCTGTGACCTGGCGCACGTCGAGATCGCGGCCGGCCGGCTCGACCTCGCGGCCCGCCACGTCGAGGACGGCACGGAACTCGCCACCGAATCCAACGACCGCCGAGCGGTCACCTGGTTCGCCTACCCCGCCGGCGTCCTGGCCGCACTGCGGTCCGACGAGGACGCCGCACGCGCCCAGGCCGAGCTGCTCGACGACTGGGCGAGCCGCGTCGGCGACCGGCCCCGCTCGGCGATGGCGTGGCACATCCGGGGCACGCTGGCGATGTCGCGGCGGGACTGGAACGGCGGACTGGGCCGGCTGCTGGGTGCGATCGACGTCCTCGACGATCTGGGGGTGGAACATCCCGGGCTGGTGCCGGTCCTGCCGCAGGCCGTGCTCTGCGCGGCGATGGCCGAGGAGGCCGGCCAGGTCGGCGAGCTGGCGGGCCGGCTGGAGCGGGCGAGCGAGGCACTGCGAGCGCCGTGGGTGACCGCGCAGGCGGCGGCCGCCGCAGGCGTCCGGCAGTGGCTCCAGGACGAGCCGGAGGCACTCGACACGCTGCTCGGCGCCTGGTCGCGGCTGAGCGCCCTGGGATATCGGTTGGACGCGGCCCGGCTGGGTTGCGTGGTTGCCGCGGCGGGCTTGCGCTGGGGCCAACGTCGGCGGATCCGCTCGACGGTCGAGGACGCCGTGACGACCCTGACCCAGCAGCGGGTCGCCGGCTGGCGAGAGCTCGCGGGTGAGCTGCTGGACCGGGTCGCCGGCACGGCGGCGGCGCCGGAGTTGACCACGACGGAGGCGCAGATCGCCGAGCTGGTCGCCGCCGGCCGCCGCAACCGGGAGATCGGCGGCGAGCTGTTCGTCAGCGAGTCGACCGTGGAATCCCACCTGACCCGGATCTACCGCAAGCTCGGGCTGCGCAACCGGGCGGAGCTGGTGCATGCGCTGCGCCCCGCCGCCGGCTGACACCAGGCCGTGGGGTTGGGCCTGGGGTTTTCCCCGTCGCCCGCGGGGCCGCTGCTTCGTAGCGTCGGGGTACGGGCCGACAGCCGGCCCGTTCCGCACAAAGGAGAACCATCATGTCCGTGCTCGACGACCTGACCACCGAGGTCAGCGACTACCCGCACACCTACCTCGACATCGAGATCATCGAGGTCGAGCCCGCCAGCGGCGCCCGGATCAACGACGACGAGATCGTCGAGTTCCGCTTCCAGGTGACCAACCGCGGGGCACTGCCGGTCAACCAGCTCAGCCTGCTGATCGAGGGGCTGAACGGCACCGAGGTGTCCCAGGGAAACGGCGCCGGCAACCCGTTCGGACCCAGCTACACCGTCGATGGCGGCTACTTCGGCGACGTGCCTGCGCACCAGCCGAACGACCCCAAGGTCTCGCCCGGCAATCCGTTCAGGTTCCGTCCGAACCAGACGCTCCCCGCGGGCAGCGAACTGATCCGGATCTCGGTGGCGGGCTGGGACACCACCCTCGACCACATCCTCAACAGTCACAGCCGGGCCGACACCGCGGCCAGCAGCACCTACAGCGACCGGGTGTTCCCGAAGTGACGGGGGCGGCACGGCCGAGCGGGTCGGCTCGGCCGTGCGCTGGCGCCGCGAGCCCGGCCGCACGGGGTACGCGCCGCGCCGGGTGCTCGGTTCGCGACGCCTAGCGGCCCGGCAGCAGCGAGATCTTCTGCCAGATCTTCCCGTTCATCCCGGTGGTCAGGGCCTCGATCGTGCTGACCGTGTCGAGGATCACCGAGTCCTGGCTCTCCTCGGCGCACAGCGCGGCGATCTTGCCGAGCAGGCTGAGCATCTCCGAGCAGTAGTCGAGGTAGTTCTCCATCGCCTGGGGCGTGGACAGCTCGATGTCCAGCGTCTCCGGGGTGGAGCGGAACTCCGGGTGTAGCCGTTCGGGATCCTTGGTCAGCTGATGCATGTCGACGATGTGCGCCAGGGAGCGCAGCCGGTGCAGCTGGCCGAGGAGGTAGCTGCGCTCCATCCGATTGGGCAACGCGTAGAGGAAGAACACCGCGATGGCGGCGAAGACGACGTCGTTGATCATCGACTCGATCAGCGGCAGCCACTCGAACGAACGCTCGGGGCCGTTGGTCGCGGCGTCCCGCAGGGTCAACGCCAGCGCCGCGACGGTGATCAGGACGACCACAACGCTCAGCGCGCGCGACCCGACCCGGATGCGCCGCAGCCGCACCCGGGCGGTCGAGGCGGAATCGGCGACCTGTCGGGCCACGCGGCACAGCTCGTCGGCGACGTGACACAGCCGCCGGTCGGGGAACCTGGCCGTCACCCGCCGCTGCAGCGTCCGGGTCGTCTCCACCACATCGACGGCATTGAGGCGCTGGTAGCGCTCGCTGGGCAGCTCGGTCATAGCCCGTTACTCTGGCAGGCGACCGGGCCCGCCCGGCGGCGCTCACCGAATGGTGGCCAGCACCTCGGTGCGCTCGACGCCGTCCTCGGTCCAGGTCCCGGTCAGCACGCCGAGCGGTTGCGCGGTGTGGACATGCCTGCCGTCCAGCACCCGGACTAGCCGGGCGGCCTCCATCGACGCGTTGGACACGGTGGTGATGCCGCTGCCCAGCACCGTCATCGATTTGGTGCCGATGGACAGATCGGCCTCGTTGTCGGCCTCGTGGATCACCCGGATGAGCTCGGCGACGTAGACCGGGTCGGTCGTCGCGTCGTAGCAGTAGCGGGTGCCGAGCACCGAATGCTCCATGGTGCCGACCAGCACCGCGAACTCGTCGTCCAGCGGCTCGGCACGGTAGGTGAGCGGCACCTGATAGGTCACCCCGCCCGACCGGACCAGGATGGTGTCGATGCCGACCTCGCCGTCGGGGTCGACGAACCGGTAGGACGCCACCCGCTCGAGATCGCCGGCGTCCCCCTCGAACCAGCGCTGGCCGGGCAGCCAGGCGGCCAGCAGCTCGAGTTTGCTCGGCTTCAGCTCGGCGGCATGAATCGTTGCGGTGCCACTCATCGGTTCCTCCTCGGGAAGGTCGTAGTCGTGCGCGACCGGGCCCCGCGGCGTCCGCCGCAGCGGCTACGGCCCAGCCAGATTCTACTACTGCTCGTAGTACATCCGGCTCCCATCGGCGAAACCGGACGCCGGTGGGTCAGCCGGGGTGCCGCCCGGGAGTGCGGGCGGGGGCGGCCGGCTGGCCGAATGCCGAGACGGGCGGGGCTCGGCTTGACGGACGCCGCATCGCCGAGAAAACTCCTACTACGCCGATAGGCAATAGGTGAAATATTCAGTAGCGCCCGACCCGGCCACCCGGCCGATCCCGACAAGGAGTCGTCTCATGAAGCACTCACGCAGAACCGTCGTCACCGCCCTCGCGGCAACCGTCGCCATGGCGATGACCGGCTGCGCCGGGGGTGGAGCCAGCGACGTCACCGGCGCCACCAGCTCGGCGCCCGCCGGCTCGTCCAAGGTGCTCAACCTGTACGCCTACGCCGTCCCCAAAGTGGGCTTCGACAAGGTGATTCCCGCCTTCACGGCGACACCGCAGGGCGCCGGCATCGAGTTCCAGCAGTCCTACGGCGCCTCCGGCGACCAGTCGCGCAAGGTCGCGGCCGGGGCCGAGGCCGACATCGTCAACTTCTCGGTGACCCCGGACATCACCCGTCTGGTCGAGGCCGGCCTGGTGGACACCACCTGGGCCGACGGCGAGCACAAGGGCATCCCGTTCGGCTCCGTGGTCACCATCGTCGTCCGCAAGGGCAACCCGAAGGGGATCAAGGACTGGGACGACCTGCTCCAGGCGGGCCTCGAGGTGGTCACCCCGAACCCGTTCTCGTCCGGCTCGGCGAAGTGGAACCTGCTCGCCCCGTACGCCACCAAGAGCGACGGTGGCAAGAACCCCGAGGCCGGCCTGAGCTATATCGACAAGCTCGTCTCCAACCACATCAAGGTGCAGCCGAAGTCCGGCCGGGAGGCCACCGAGGCCTTCCTGCAGGGCACCGGCGACGTCCTGCTCAGCTACGAGAACGAGGCCCTGTTCATCGAGGGCGAGGGCGACCCGGTGGAGCACGTCACCCCGCCGAGCACCTTCAAGATCGAGAACCCGGTCGCCGTCCTCAAGGGCAGCAAGAACCTGGACGCGGCCAAGGCCTTCAACGACTACCTGTACACCGCCGAGGGCCAGCGGTTGTGGGCCGAGGCGGGCTTCCGTCCGGTCGACGCGAACGTCGCGAAGGAGTTCGCGAGCAAGTTCCCGGAGCCGGACAAGCTCTGGACGATCGACGACCTGGGTGGCTGGCCCGCCGTCGACAAGGAACTGTTCGCCAAGGACACCGGCAAGATCGCGGTGATCTACGACAAGGCGACATCATGACGGTCGTCACCCAATCCGCGTCGGGCGCCGCCACCGCGGCGGCGCCCGACCGGGCGTCGACGACCCGGTCGGCGAACCGGCGTCCGCCGCTGTTCCGGTCCGGCTCGTCCGGGCGGGTCAGCGGCCTCACCCTCGGGGTGGTGGTGACCTGGCTCAGCGTGATCGTGCTGCTGCCCCTGGCGGCGCTCACGGTGACCTCCTTCTCGGAGGGCTGGGGCGGCTTCTGGGACGCCGTGACCGCGCCGGTCGCGCTCGCCGCGCTGGGTACGACCATCCTGGTGTCCGCCGTGGTGGCACTGCTCAACGTCGTCGTCGGCACCCTGATTGCGTGGGTGCTGGTCCGGGACGAGTTCCCCGGCAAGCGATTCGTGGACGCCCTGATCGACCTGCCGTTCGCCCTGCCCACCATCGTCGCCAGCATCGTGCTGCTCTCGCTGTACGGGCCGAACAGCCCGATCGGCGTCGAGCTGAACGCCACCCGGTGGGGCCTGATCGTGGCACTGGCCTTCGTCACGCTGCCGTTCGTGGTCCGCTCGGTCCAGCCCGTGCTGATCGAACTGGACACCGACGTCGAGCAGGCCGCGGCCTCGCTCGGCGCCGGCAACTGGACGACCTTCCGCCGCGTCGTGCTGCCGACCCTGGGCCCGGCGATCATCTCCGGCGGCGGGCTCGCGTTCGCCCGGGCGATCGGCGAGTACGGCTCGGTCGTGCTGATCGGCGGCAACATCCCGCGCGAGACCCAGGTCGCCTCGCAGTACATCCAGCAGCAGATCGAGATCGACCGCCCGGTGAACGCGGCCGCCGTCTCGGTGGCGCTGCTGGCGATCTCGTTCGCGACGCTGCTGGTGCTGCGGTTCTTCGCCGCCCGCGGCCAGGAACGGCAGGAGAAGGCGACATGACCCTCTCCACCCCGGCCAAGATCGCCCTGCGGACCATCGCCCTGGGCTATCTGACCATCCTGCTGGCCGTCCCGATCGTGACCATCCTGTGGCGCACCTTCGAGCCCGGCTTCGGCGTCTTCTGGGCCTCCATCCGGACGCCCGCGGCGATCTCGGCGTTCAACCTGTCGCTGTTGATCGTCGCCATCACCGTGCCGATCAACGTGATCTTCGGGGTCGTCACCGCGCTGGCATTGGTGCGGGGGAGATTCCCGGGCCGCCGGCTGCTGTCCGGCGTCGTCGACCTGCCGTTCGCCGTCTCGCCGATCGTCGTCGGCGTCTCGCTGATCATGCTGTGGGGCGTCCACGGCTGGTTCGGCGGGCTGGAGGACCTCGGCATCCGGGTGATCTTCGGCCTGCCGGGCATGGTGATCGCGACGATCTTCGTCACGCTGCCCTTCGTGGTGCGCGAGGTCGAGCCGGTGCTGCACGAGATCGGCACCGAGCAGGAGCAGGCGGCCGCAACCCTGGGCGCCTCCCGCTGGCAGACCTTCGCCCGGATCACCCTGCCGGCGATCCGCTGGGGCCTCACCTACGGCGTGGTGCTCACCGTCGCCCGGGCGCTGGGCGAGTTCGGGGCGGTGATCATGGTGAGCTCCGGCTTCCCGGGCGTCTCCCAGACGCTGACCCTGCTGGTGCACTCCCGCTACATCGACGACCACAACACCCACGGCGCCTACGCGGCCGCCACGCTGCTGATGTTCCTCGCCCTGGTCACGCTGCTGCTGATGACCGTCCTCGACCGCAAACGACCCGTGGCGCACACCGCCCAGACCCACACGACAGCAGAGACCACCCCAAGGAGCGCCTCATGATCAGCGTCACCGACGCCCGCAAGTCCTACGGCACCTTCAAGGCGCTGGACGACGTGTCGCTGGAGATCCCCTCCGGCACCCTGACGGCGCTGCTCGGTCCCAGCGGTTCGGGCAAGTCCACCCTGCTGCGGGCGATCGCCGGGCTGGAGGACCTGGACGGCGGCACCGTGGTGATCGCCGGCCGGGACGTCACCCACGCCCCGCCCCAGCAGCGGGGGATCGGCTTCGTCTTCCAGCACTACGCGGCGTTCAAGCACATGACGGTGCGGGACAACGTCGCCTTCGGGCTGACCATCCGGAAGCGGCCCAAGGCCGAGATCGGCAAGCGGGTGGATGAGCTGCTCGAGGTGGTCGGCCTGGCGGGCTTCCAGCACCGCTACCCGGCGCAGCTCTCCGGCGGCCAGCGGCAGCGGATGGCGCTGGCCCGGGCCCTGGCGGTCGATCCGCAGGTGCTGCTGCTCGACGAGCCGTTCGGCGCCCTGGACGCCAAGGTGCGCGACGACCTGCGGCGCTGGCTGCGCCGGCTGCACGACGAGGTCCACGTCACCACCGTGCTGGTAACCCACGACCAGGAGGAGGCGCTGGACGTCGCCGACCGGATCGCCGTGCTCAACCAGGGCCGGATCGAGCAGGTGGGCAGCCCGGACGAGCTCTACGAGAGCCCGGCGAACCCGTTCGTGATGTCGTTCCTGGGCTCGGTCTCCCGGCTGAACGGCGAGGTGGCCCGCCCCCACGACCTGCGCATCGAGCGCGATCCCGGGCGGGCCGAGGCCGAGGCGCGGGCGGCCGGCGTCCGGGTCACCGAGGCGGAGGTGGAGCGGCTGGTCCGGCTGGGCTTCGAGGTGCGCATCGAGCTGCGTCACACCCACACCGGTGAGCGGTTCTTCGCCCAGCTGACCCGGGCCGAGGCGGCCGAACTGGGCCTCGCCGTGGGTGACCGGGTCTGGGTCCGACCGACCCGGACCCTGCCGAGTGAGGAGGAATTCCCCGCCCTGGCCGTCTGAGCCCGCCACAATGAGGTCCGTGGAGATCTCGGCGAAGACGGAGTACGCGGTGCGGGCGATGCTCGAGCTGGCGGACGCGTCCGATCCCGAGGGTCAGCCCGTTTCGGTGGATGTGCTCGCCCAGGGTCAGGGCCTGCCCCGCAAATTCCTGGAGGCGATCCTG
>JAANMX010004717.1_pt1 | contig 10447 bp, 7 predicted proteins | sample 7279681 | NCBI WGS metagenome assembly JAANMX01 (sample SAMN14094542, study PRJNA606508) | bioreactor metagenome | isolation source: A lab-scale SPAN reactor treating ammonium-rich wastewater day 351 | place: Ireland: Galway | collected 2018-01-01
GCCGAGGTTCTTGCCCAGGGTGGCGGCGTCGGAGGCGTAGTCCAGCACGTCGTCGGCGATCTGGAAGGCGTAGCCCAGGCGCAGGCCGTAGTCGTGCAGTGCCTGCTGGGTGGTGGCGTCGGCGCCGGCCAGCAGCGCGCCCAGCCGGGTGGCGGCGGCGAACAGGATCGCGGTCTTGCGCTCGATGACGCGCAGGTAGGCGGCCTCGTCGGTGTCCGGGTTGCGCACGTGCAGCAGCTGCAGCACTTCGCCCTCGGCGATCATGTTGGTGGTGTCGGCAAGGATCTGCTGCACGTCCATCCGCTCCAGCTCCACCATCAGCTGGAAGCTGCGCGAATACAGGAAATCGCCGACCAGCACGGAGGCGGCATTGCCCCACACCGCGTTGGCGGTCTTGCGGCCGCGGCGCAGGTCGGATTCGTCGACCACGTCGTCGTGCAGCAGAGTGGAGGTGTGGATGAACTCCACCACCGCCGCCAGCTGGTGCGCGTCCGCGCCGATGCCCTTGCCGTGCCCGTCGCCCAGCGCGCCGGCCGCCAGCAGCAGCAGCATCGGCCGCAGCCGCTTGCCGCCCGCGCCGATGATGTATTCGGCGACCTGGTTGATCAGCACCACGTCCGAGGCCAGCCGGCGGCGGATCAGCGCGTCCATCGCGGTCATGTCGGGCGCGGCCAGGGCCTGGATCGCCTTGAGGTCGGGCGCGGCGTGCGCGAGGATGGATGCGGTCATGGGCGGGATCTGCGGGGAATGCGGAAGTATAAGCCGCAGGGAGGTTTTCCGACCCCGCGGCGGGGTGTCGGCCGGCTGGCGCCGCTATACTTCGATGCCATCGTCCAGTCCCGGACGAGTGAAATCCAGAGCGAGGCAGCACATGGCACGCGGCGTGAACAAAGTGATCCTGGTCGGCAACCTGGGCAACGATCCCGACGTGAAGTACACGCAGGGCGGCATGGCGATCACCACCCTGTCCGTGGCCACCACCAGTGTGCGCAAGGACCGCGACGGCAACCAGCAGGAAAAGACCGAGTGGCACCGGGTCAAGCTGTTCGGCAAGCTCGGCGAGATCGCCGGCGAGTACCTGAAGAAGGGCCGCCAGGTCTACATCGAGGGCCGCCTCGAATACGGTTCCTATGAGAAGGACGGGGTGAAGCACTACACCACCGACATCGTCGCCGACGAGATGCAGATGATCGGCAGCGGTGATGGCCAGCGTGGCGGCGGTGAAGGCGGCGGTGGCGGCTACCAGCCGCGCGGCGGTGGCGGTGGTGGCGGCTACGGCGGCGATCGTCCGCAGCGCAGCGCCCCGGCCCAGCGCCGCGAGCCGTCGCAGCAGGCGCCGTCCAAGCCGGCGAGCTTCGACGACGTGCCGTTCGACGACGACATTCCGTTCTAAACCGCCACCGGGCGGCATGCCCGACCGTCCCCGTGGAACGGGGTCGCTCCCGGGCATGCGCCACGGAAAACAGGGTTTTTCCCGATGCGCCGTGGTTGCGCATGGTGCAGCATCGGGGGTGCGACTCCGTGGCCAGCGTGGCTACGGGCCTGGAGCGCCCCGTGGGGTGATCCGGCCCAATGGTCGCGCTCCTCCGACTGAAGGCGGTGCATCGATGAAACAGGGGTTCCTCCTGCTGCTGGTACTGTCCGTTGCCGCTGCGGCGTGGCCTGCCACGGCCGGCGAGCAGCGCCCGCGCGCGCGCGCGGCCGGCGTGGTCATCGGCACCTTGGCGCCCGGCCCGCTCAACGCGATCACCGACGTGGAAGGCGTCGGCGTGGGCCACGCCACGCTGGCCGAAGGCACGCGCCTGCATACCGGCGTGACCGCGATCGTGCCGCACGCCGGCAATCTGTACCGCCAGCGGGTGCCGGCGGCGATCCTGGTCGGCAACGGGTTCGGCAAGCTGGTCGGCATCACCCAGGTACAGGAGCTCGGCGAACTGGAAACGCCGATCCTGCTGACGGGAACGCTGGGTACCTGGAAGGTCGCCGACGCCACGGTGGACTGGCTGCTACGCCAGCCCGGCATGGAGAACGTGCGCTCGATCAATCCGGTGGTGGGCGAGACCAATGACGGCTATCTCAGCGACATCCGGGCGCGTCCGCTGACGCCGGCGCTGGTCGAGCAGGCCTTGACCACGCTGTCGAACGGCGCGGTGGCCGAGGGCAGCGTCGGCGCCGGTGCCGGCACGGTCGCGTTCGGCTGGAAGGGCGGCATCGGTACCAGTTCGCGGCGGCTATCGCAGGCGGAGGGCGGCTACACCGTCGGTGTGCTGGTGCAAAGCAACTTCGGCGGCGAACTGACCATCGCCGGGGTGCCGGTGTGGAAGAGCCTGCCGGATCCGGCCGCCCATGCGCGCAGCCTCAAGACGCCGCCGCCGAGCACGGGCGACGGCAGCATCATGATGGTCGTGGCCACCGACGCACCGCTGGACGCGGCGGGCCTGCAGCGCCTGGCCAGGCGCGCGCTGGTGGGCCTGGCGCGCACCGGCTCGGTGATGTCGAACGGCTCCGGCGACTACGTCATCGCCTTCTCCACCGCGAAGGAAAACCGGCGCGATCCGGATGTGGCGGTGCAACCCGCGCGCAGCGTTGCCGGTGAAGCCATTTCGCCGCTGTTCCAGGCGACGGCCGAAGCCACCGAGGAAGCGATCGTGAATTCGCTGTTCCGCGCCGAGACGGTGCATGGCCACCGTGGCAACGCCGCCGCCCTGCCTCTGGAACCGGTGCTGCAGGCGCTGCGTCGCGCCGGCGCGCTGCAGCCGGCCGCGCCGTCCAAGCGTTGATCCGGATTCGGATGGAGGCCGCCATGCATCGACTTGCCACGTTCATGTCGCCACGCGCCGCCGGCGGCCTCATGGCCAGGAGCCTTGTCGTCGCGCTGCTGTGGCTGTCGCTCTGCACGGCCGCCGTCGCGGGCGACCGCACGCAGGCCAGCGGCCTGCAGCAGGAAATGGAGCGCCTGGCTTCCCCCTTCGGCAGCGCGGTGGGCGCCTACGTGCTCGATCTGCGGAGCGGCCGCAGCGCCTCACTGAATCCGGACGCCGGTTTTCCGATGGCCAGCACCGTCAAGGTGCCGGTGGCGGTGCACATCCTGGGCCTGGTCGACGAGGGGCGGCTGGATCTGCACCAGCAGGTGTTGCTGAAGGACGGCGACATCTACCCGGAGATGGGCGGCCCGCTGGATACCCACATGACGCCGGGTTCGGCGGTCACGATCCGCGACCTGCTGCACATGATGCTGACGGTCAGCGACAACAACGCGACCGACATCCTGATTCGCCTCGGCGGCGGTACGGCCGCGGTGGACGCGCGCATGCGTGCGCTGGGCGTGCGCGGCCTGCGCGTGGATCGCTATATCTGGGAAATGCTGGCGCACTTCTACGGTGACCCGGAGGCCTCCGCGCGCAGTCCGCTCGGGTTGGCGGACTACGCCCGCCTGGCGACGGCCAAGCTGGACGAGGCCGATTACCTGCGCCACAAGCGGAACTACAACGAAGACCCGCGCGATACCAGCACCCCCGCCGGCATGGCCGCGCTGCTGGAGCGGATCTGGAATGGCAAGGCGCTCAAGCCCGAAACGACCGCCGTGCTCAAGTCGATCCTGCTGGCCTGCCGAACCGGGCAGGCGCGATTGAAAGGCATGCTGCCCGGTGCCACGCCGGTGGCGCACAAGACCGGTTCGGTCGACGACGTGGCCAACGACGTCGGGGTGGTCACGCTGCCCGCCGGCAAGGGCGATATCGTGGTCGCAGTGTTCGTGAAATCCGCGCTCGACGATGCGGCCAAGGATCGGCTGATCGCGCAGTTGGCGCGCGCCGCCTACGACTATTTCACCTTCGTCCCGGCGCGTTGATGCGGGTTGCGGCGCGGCTCAGTTGAGCAGCCGCGACAGCTGCGTGCGGTTCGCGACATTGAGTTTTCGGAAAATCGAACTGATCTGGCTCTCGATGGTTTTCCGCGAGCGGCAAAGCTGCTGCGCGATGGCCTCGTTGCGCAGCCCGGCGGCGACCAGTCCCGCCACCTTGCGCTCGCTCGGCGACAGGGAATTCAGCAGCGGCAATACCCGGGGCGAGCTGGTGTCGACCGCGCGATGAGAATCGTCGCCATCGGTCAGGATCAGCAGGTGCTGGGTGTGGCGGGAGGAATGGCCTGGTGCCGAATTGATTTCCAGGCGCAGGCGCAAGTCCGGGCGGTGGGGATGCTCGATGGTCAGCATCGTCCTGTTTCCGGGCGTGGCGGGCTGGGCGGGCAGGCCTTCCAGCCATCGACGCAGCGGCGTTTCGATCGCCCGCGGGAGTTGCCCGTTCCTTTCGGTATCCCCGCTCCAGCGGCGGCAGAGGCGCTTGGCCTCCAGCGACATGTACGACGGCGCCAGGTTGCCGTCGACCAGCATGGCGGCAAGCGGGAACTCGTACAGCAGGTTCTCGAACGCCCGGTTCCGCGTCCGCTCGAATTCCAGCGAGCGGATGCGCTGCAGGCTGGCGTCCAGCAGCAGGTACAGATCCATCAGGAAGGCCAGTTCGCTTTCCGACAGGTTCGTGTGGTCGGCGCGAATGCGGATGCTCAGCACGGCTTCCAGCTGCGCCGCATCCCAGAACGCGAGGTGGATGAACTCGTTCCAGCCGGGCGCCTGGTTCTGCGCTTTCAGGCGCGAGCGTGCAAGCGCATCCTGCGACGCGATCTGCGAGAAGGTGTACCAGCGGATCCGCGGGTTCGCGTTGAGATAGGGAGCGGCAACGTCGAGGCTGGTGGCCAGCTGCGTGGCATCGTCGCGGGTTTCGGACAGGTGGTGCCGGCCCTGCAGGGGCTGGAAGCCGTGGATGTCGAACAGCAGGCTGCAGGAATGGCAGGGCAGGGCCCTGCTGATGAGCGCGGAGCAGGCGCGCCACAGCGCACCCATGTCGGCGGCCTTCACCAGGTTGGCGCGCTCCACGGCTGCCTCGTCCGCATGGGCGAGGGCGTTGAAGGCGTCGAGTATCAGCATGTCGTCCCTCGGGGGGGCGGGGGGATTCGCGCATGCCGCGTATCGGCGGCGGTGCCTGCGGCATGGTGTGCGCGATCTTGTAGCACCGGCCCCATCCGGGGACAAGGCCGTTTCGTTGGTGCATGGCGAACATGCGGGTTTTTTCCGATTCCCGTGGCGGGTGGATGTGATCGAATATCGCGGCAGGCAGCCCGAACCGGGGCATGCGCCCACACGCCGCATGGCGGTGAACGCCGGAATGGAGACAGAGTCGTGAGCCAGTCGTTGAATACGGTGATCCTGCGCAGGCCCTACCTGCTGTTCCTGGGCGAGGAAACCAACCCGCTCAAAGCGAAAACCGCGCTGGGCCTGCGCGATTGGACGCCGGAGAGTTGCCTCGGCCAGATGCGCATGCCCGGTGGCAGCGTGGACCTGGGCCTGCCCGAACTCGATCCGGCTACCGCCGCCGGCTTCGGCGTGCGTTCGCTGCTGATCGGCGTGACCCCGGTCGGCGGGCGCATCCCCGCGCACTGGGCGGAAACGCTGGCGGCGGCGGCGCAGGCCGGGCTGGACATCGTCAGCGGCCTGCATACGCCGCTGGAATCGGTGCCGGGCCTGGCGCGTGCGGCGGCCGATGCGGGGGTGCGGCTGGTGGACGTGCGACGACCGCCGGAAGGCCTGCCGCGCGCCACCGGCAAGCGCCGCAGCGGCAAGCGTGCGGCGATGGTCGGCACCGATTGTGCGCTGGGCAAGAAATACACGGCGCTGGCGCTGGCCCGGGCGATGCGCGAGCAGGGCATCGACGCCGATTTCCGTGCCACCGGGCAGACCGGAATCATGATCGCGGGTGCGGGCATTGCGGTCGATGCGGTGGTCGCCGACTTCATCGCCGGCGCGGCCGAGTGCATTTCGCCGGCGGCCGCGCCCGAGCATTGGGATCTGGTCGAAGGCCAGGGCTCGCTGTTCCATCCTGCCTATGCCGGCGTCACCCTGGGCCTGCTGCACGGCTCGCAGCCGGATGCGCTGATCCTCTGCCACGATCCGTCGCGCACGCATATCGTCAGCTGGCCGGACTATCCGCTGCCGGGCCTGAAGGAGGCCGAGCAGCTGTACCTGCGGATGGCGCGAATGACCAATCCCGATGCGCGGTTGGCCGGCGTCAGCCTGAACACCTCGGCGCTGGACGATGCCGCGGCCCAGGAAGCGCTGGCGCAGGCCGAGCGCGAGTTGGGCGTCCCCGCCTTCGACCCGATGCGCACGCCGCTGGATCGGGCGGTTGCGGCCCTGCTGGATTGAGCAGTCGGCCGGCGATGCCATGCCAACGAGGGAAGACATGACGCGCAAGCTGCTGGTCAGGTCGCACGCCTGGAAACTGAAGGAACCCTTCGCCATCGCGCGTGGCGTGCGCAGCGAGGCGCAGGTCGTCATCGTCGAGCTGGAGGAAGGCGGCAAGGTCGGTCGCGGCGAAGCCTGCGGCGTGCCCTACCACGGTGAAACCCCGGAGACGATGGCGGCGCAGATCGAAGCGGTGCGCGCGGCGATCGAGGCTGGCTGCGACCGCCAGCAACTGCTGCAGCTGCTGCCGGCCGGCGGCGCCCGCCATGCCATCGACGCGGCGCTCTGGGATCTGCAGGCCAAGCGCACCGGCGTGCCGGTCTGGCAGCGGGCGAATGCGCCGGGCTGGCGGCCGGTCGACAGCGCGGTGACCATCGGCATCCGCGCGATTCCCGACTACGAGGCGGCGGCGCGCGAACGCGCAGGCTTCTCGTGGATCAAGGTGAAGGTCGGCCCCGGCTCGCCGCTGGAAGCGGTGGCCGCGGTGCGCCGCGGCGCGCCGGACGCGCATCTGATCGTCGATGCCAACCAGTCGTGGACGCTGGACGAACTGCGCGAGTACGCGCTGCAGCTGCAGCCTCATGCGGTGGATCTGCTCGAACAGCCGCTGGCCGCCGGCACCGACGCGGGGCTTGGCGACTACATCGGGCCGATTCCGCTGTGCGCCGACGAGTCGCTGTCCACCGAGGACGACCTGCCGCAGCTGGTGGGGCGCTATCAGTTCGTCAACATCAAGCTGGACAAGGTCGGTGGATTGACCGCCGCACTGCGGTTGGCAGAGGCGGCGCGTGCATCAGGATTCCGGCTGATGGTCGGCTGCATGCTGGGCGGTTCCGTTTCGGTCGCGCCGGGCATGGTGCTGGCGCAGCAGTGCGAGGTCTGCGATCTCGACGGCCCCTGGCTGCAGTCGGAAGACTGGCCGGGGGGGATTGTTTACCGGCAAGGGCGCATGTCGCCGCCGGAGCCGTCACTCTGGGGCTGATGAAGCCGCGGGCATTGCACGCCGCATGCCGGCGCTCATTCCTGGGAGGCGATCCAGTCGACCGCCGGATAGCTGCCATCGCCCATGAACAGTCGCAGCACCTGCTTGTAGCTGGCTGGTCCGTTCTCGCTGTTGGTGAACAGCACCAGGCTTTCGCCGCTGGAGGGATCGAGCGCGAAGAAGGCCTTGAAGCCGGGGTTGTCGCCCCAGTGCCAGACCAGTCGCCGGCCATCCGCATCCTGCAGGCCGACTCCCAGGCCCCAGGCGATGAACGGATCGGCCGGATTGGGCGATGACGCATCGTCGGCGTCGCTGGACGGCGAGAACATCATCGCGCGGGTGGCCGGTTCCAGGCCTTCGCCCTTGTACAGCGCGCGCTGGATGAAGTTGCTGTAATCGTGGGCGTTGGTCACCAGCGTCCATGCGGTGTTCTCCCACGCGAAGACCCGGTCGGATCGGGGCGTCCCGTCCTGTTCGTGGCCCGAGGCATTGCGCGGATCGGATGCGTCCTTGGTCAGGAAGCTGCTGCTGGGCATGTCGAACCGCGAAAAGACTTCCTGCTCCGCCAATGCGTTCCAACTCGATCCGGCGATGTGTTCGAGGGTTCGTTGCAGCAGGTAGAAGCCTTCGCCGGAATAGGCGAAGCGCGCGCCGGGGGCGAAGCTGCTCTCCAGCGGCGTGTGGTCGATCGCCGGGTTCGACGGCGAGATCTGCCAGTTCGGCAGGCCGGTGGTGTGGTTCAACACCATGCGGGCGGTGATCCCGCGGGCAAGCGCGTTGTGCCGTGTCCTGGGCGAAGGCCAGTACGTCGACAGCGGTGCGTCAAGATCGATTTTTCCCTGGTCCGCGAACCGGAGCGTGATGTAGGCGGCGACGACTTTCGACAGCGATGCGGCCTGGAACGTCGTCTGTTCGGTAACCCTTGCTCCGGTCTTGTGGTTCAGCACGCCATGGAGATACGTCTCGCGGGTTCCCTGCTGCATGTGGGCCAGCTGCGCTCCCGGAATGCCGCCAGCCCGCATCGCTTCATCGAAAGCCGCACGGCGGTCGACGGCTTGCTGGTGATCGCTTGCTGCCCGCTGGATGGGTTCGCCCTCGCTGGCGTCGGCGCCTTGCGCAGACAGATGTGAGCAGGCGGCCGTCGACAACAAGGCCATCGAGAGGACGGCTGCACGGGCTCGGATCTTCATGTTTCCCTCGGGTTGACCAGGCAGATGGTGGGCGCGATTCCCGTGCCAGCGACATCGCTGCATCGGCATGACGGAGCGATGTGCACGCTGCGCGTCCACGGATACTAGCCTGCCGATTCCGGGGCCTTGCATCGCGCGCGAAGAATCGGGGTTTTTCCCGATGCCCGCGGGTGCCGGCCCCGCCTAGCATCGGTTCATCGTCGCGAAGTCATGTGCTGTCCGGTGCGGTCGTCGCCGGCAGGTGTTCACCGGAGCGTGCCTGCCATTCCCGGGAGGGGAAATATACGGCCCGCATCCGCGCGTCGGCATGCGGCGGCGATGCGATGTCCCCGAAGCGCGGGCAGCCCGAAGGATCGGCGGCTTCTCCGCAATCCATTTCCATCCCACGCAAGAACACCGCGGAGACCAGACTCAATGCTCATTCGTCAGCAGCAACCGCAACGCAGGTGCCTGGCCACGGCCGTCGTTGCCGCCCTGGCCATATCGGCCGCTGCATTTTCCGCCAGTGCCCAGAGCACCACGCAGGACGCTGCGGAAACCAGCGACACCAAGCCGATGCAGACGCTCGACAAGGTCGAAGTCACCGGCTCGCGCATCAAGCGCGCGGAGATCGAAGGTCCGTCGCCGGTGGTGATGATCACCGCCGAAGACATCAAGAAGCAGGGCTACAGCACCATCGGCGAGGCGCTGCGCACGCTGACGCTGAACAGCGGCGCCAATGTCGCGGGTGAATCGCCGGACAACTACCTCAACCTCAGCAACACGCAGCCGGATGCGGCGTTCCTCAACCTGCGCGGCATGGGCGTCGGCTACCAGCTGATCCTGCTCAACGGCAAGCGCATGACCGAATACGCGGCCAGCTCGGGCGCGGCCTCGACCGGCGTCAGCGTCGGCAGCATCCCGGCGGCGGCGGTGGAGCGCATCGAAGTGCTCAACGGCGGCGCCTCGGCGATCTACGGCTCCGATGCGGTGGCCGGCGTGGTCAACATCGTCACCAAGGAAAACTGGGAAGGCAACAACCTGCGCATCCGCGGCGGCGGCACCAGCAACGGCGGTGGCAGCACCGGGCAGATCCAGTTCACCGGCGGCAAGGCCTGGGATCGCGGCGGCATCACCTATGCGTTCGAGCAGCTGAATCGCAAGCCGATCTTCGCCGGGCAGCGTCCGGAGGTCATCCTCAGCGGGATGAACGCGCCGGGTAACGCCGGCACCGATCGCCCGACGTGGGGCCTCGACATGGCGCTGATGGATGGCGATTACAACGATTATTACTGGATGAACGCGAATGGGGAGCTGGTGTACGGCGGCGACAGCGCGGCGCTGGAGCACAGCTGCCGCAGCATGGGGGCGAACTATTTCCCCATGTACTGGTCGGCCAGCGACGCGTCACCCGGCACCTGCGGCAACGCCAACTATTACGACGGCGACACGCTGGCCAACAAGTACGACAAGACGTCCGCGTACGTGTCCGGCAACTACCGGCTGGGCGGCGACCTGGAGCTCTACGGGCAGTTGCTGACGCAGCGCTCCAGGAGCGAGTCCACCCACCGCACCAGCATGTATCTGTACAACGCGGGCGTCACCTACGATGTGGACCTTGGCAGGTTCCAGTACTGGCGGCCGCTGGACCCCAACGACATCGGCGGCGCGCCGCGACGGCTGTGGGAGGAAACCACCATCAGCGCCAACGCCGGCGTGCGCGGCACGATCGGCCAGTTCGACTGGGACGCCAGCCTGAGCCTGTCGCGCGACGAGATGAAGAGCAGCTGGAAGCAGTTGCTGACCGATCGCGTGCACCGCTACCTGTTCGGCGAGGCGGTGGGCGAGGTGGATGGCGCGCCGCTGTACGACATCGATCCGTCGGTGCTGTTCGGCAAGGTGACCGCCGACGATTACGCGCGGATGATCGATACCGTGCGCAACCGCAACCTGTCGCAGACGACGCAGGCGCAGTTCGTGCTCAGCGGCCCGCTGTTCTCG
>JAANMX010004718.1_pt1 | contig 10446 bp, 16 predicted proteins | sample 7279681 | NCBI WGS metagenome assembly JAANMX01 (sample SAMN14094542, study PRJNA606508) | bioreactor metagenome | isolation source: A lab-scale SPAN reactor treating ammonium-rich wastewater day 351 | place: Ireland: Galway | collected 2018-01-01
ATGTTGATAATTGCTTCCTCACGGCTGCCGAATTTCGCGCGCATCTCGTCGTCGGTGAGCGGGGTGAATTGTTCAAGGTGGCGCTGAGCGTGTTCCTTAGCCCGTTGCCACGTCATGTTGATGAAGACGCGGCTGCCGACTTCCGGCACATGGAATGGCGCATACTCATCCTCTGTCCAGCGAACGTGATGCATTTCCGCTTTGCCTTCGCGCGGAGAGAGGAACATTGGGGTAACACCGTCGCGGGAGTTCCAGATAACTTCTTCGTTGCCTGCGTCGTCGGCATAGGTCATCAGACAGTAGGCTTCGACATGGTTATTTTGTGGTCGGTTCATTGTTCCCTCCCCGGCGCGGGGAGCGCGCGCTGCGCCTTAAATTGTTCCCACGCTGTGTTACCGTTGGACAGAATGGCGTAAGGCAGGAATACCTCGCCCATCTCTGCCTGCTCGGATTGAATAAGGGCGACCTGCGCCTCTACCCAATCCTTGATGATTCTCCACGCTACGTTGAAAGCGTGGCTGTCGCTGTGGAAGCGGGGCGGGAGTTTGCGCAGTGCGCGGCGCGTCCCTTCCCAACGAACGGGCAGGCGATAGGCAACGGTCTGTTCGCCTAGATTCATGCTGAAGGTGAGCGCGACGGGCACGCGACCGCTGCTTCGGAACGGCTCGCCATATTCGATGTTGATGAACTGCGCGCCGCGCTCCATCAGCACCTGTTGGATTTCGGCAACAGTTTTGGCGGCTTTGATGCTGGTTGTGTAGTTGAGGAGCGCGGGCTTCTTCGCGCGGGTTGTCCTAGTCATGCGCCACCGTCCCCCCCCTGCTCCGGCGCGTCGTCGGCGGCGCGGGTTGCTGGACAACTTGAAAGCTCATGGTGACCAACGTCGGCGCAAACTTCTCGACGAATTTGGCGAACGTGATGAGCGCCGAGGCGGGAATGTTGATTGCGCCATGGTTCGACGGAATCCATTCCCCTTCGCTGCGTACATACCCGCCGACGAGTTGCGCGGCTACCTTCACCGCCGCAAAAACAATCTGGAGCGGGGTGAGCTTTGCTTCGTTGGCGTACTGGTTAAAGCGCGCCATCAGCTCCGTGACGTGCGGCGCGAGCTCATCGTCCATTTGGTCATCTTGGACTTCGGTAATGTGAGGCTTGGTCATGGGGAGACCTTTCTGGGTTGATTCAACCAATCAACCTGGTTGATTGGTTGAATCGGGAGGTTGAATCAACCGTTCAACCTGGTTGATTAGTTGATTTGGCGGGTCGCGCTACTTATTCAGGAAGTTCTGGCTGCTCTTCACCCAATCGGGAACGGCGGCGGTGACGTACTCCGGGTCGCGCTTATAGACGCTGCGCATTCGCGTCCGCACGCCCTGCGGGGAGATGCCCTGTTCGGCGGCGATGTCCTGAAGCGACATCCCGTTCGCCATGCTTTCAATCGCCTGATACCCCCCCTTCAACGTTTCGTCGTTGAGGTCGGTCAACATCAATTCAACTGGTTCAACCTCTTCAACCCCAGCAGGTTGAGGGGCTGATTCCTCATCATCGAACAATTCAACCAACCCAAAATCAATGTCCGTTGCGTGGTTGAATTGAGCGCGCGTCTGCGGTTGATGGTCGCTTGTTGAGGAGGTGGATGGTTGATTCAACGGCACAGGTTGACGCTCCGGTTGACGGTTGAGGCGGGGCATGGTGGGCGCGGTCCCTGTCGTCAACCTACGGTCGGCGGCGCGGTTGATGCGGCGTTGACGAGGGGTTGAGGGCGCGGGTTGAGGCTTATCAACCGTCACGTCGGGCGCGGTTGATTGAACGGGTTGACGCTTAGGGGTTGAGGGCGTGAGCGCGGTTGAGGGCTTCGGTTGACGCTTCGGCAACTTCGCCAGCGCCACGTTAATTTCCATCATCATCGCGCCGAGCAGGGGAGGCGATGCCTGCGCAATCACCTTCACCATCTGCCAGGGGTCAAGTGTCCAAATCGCGTTCCATGTGACAGCGCCACCCAGAACGCTTTGCAAGGTGTAATCGAGGTTGGCAAAGATAGATAAGAGGAGGAATACCCAGAACCCGACCTTTACCCATTTGCTCTCGAATCGGGCGAGGGCGTAGGTGGAAACCATCAGCCCGCCATCCACTGCCAGAGCGGGGAGTGCGCCGGCATTACGGTCGCCGTTTCCGAACATCGCGGAAACGTGGGTAAAGGAGCTGGCGACAGCGCAGACGGCGACAAACCACAAACCAACGCGCGTCCAGATATCTACGTCGCGCCAATCAAAGAACCACTTTAGGCGGAAGGGAAGGCTAAGTTTCACAGGCTTGCTCCTTTGCGGAATAACGGGTTAATATCAGGGTGTGAGGGGTTGCTTGCTCCCCCTCCGGGCGGGTGAGTGCCAGAACACTCACCCGCTTTTTGTTCCTAAAAGTCGGGGTCGGGACGGAAGTCGTCGGAGTCGTTGTCCTCATCCTCCTGCGGATTCTGCGAATTCGGATGATAGGACTCCAGCACGTGCTTTACATTCAGAATGTCCGCCGGTGTGGCAGCGCACAGCGCGCCGATGGTGGCGTTGGTCAGGCGCCCGATTACTACTCGCGGCAGATGATTTATTTGCGGGATGGTGCGTCCCCAGATGGAGTACAGAGCCATGTAGTAATCCGGCGCTTGCACCATCTGCATATGACCGAAGACAGGTCGCCACGTATCTGATTGTCCGAGGGTCTCTGGTTCGGGATGCTCGGCTGCGTACTCGCGCGTCACGTTCAGCACCCTCTCTATCACTTTGCTCCAGCGTTCCTGCTGGGCGCGCTCGGCTTCGTCGCGTTCAACGCGCGCGATTCTGAGCGCCATGAGGCGTTTGTGCAGCCAGCGCCGGTCTGCGGGTTGCAGCGTGGCGTCTTCGCTCACTGCGTTCGCTTTTTCCAACCATTCCTCGGCGGTGTACTCCCCGCAGTTGTAGTGCTCAATCTCGTTGACGAGCGCGCGGATACGCCCGTCGTATTCCACCTCGGCGCGCAGGCTGGCGCGGACTTGCTCGGCGACTTCGCGGATGGCGGCGGACACATCGCCATTGGCAGGAACGCGAATGCTCAGGGAAATGTCGTAACGGTCATTCTCGTAATTGTCTCGGTTTACCGTCGTGCCGAGTTTGACGAAGGCAATGACCGTTTCCTCGCCGGCGAGGGTGGCAACATCGCTCCCGATTACAGGGGTAGTGCTCATCAAAGCGTAGGGGTCAGACATGATTGAAATACCTTTCGTAGTAGCAGGTGGGCGCTAAGTCGCCTACCCTCTATTGCCGTTCGATAACGCCGTGCTGTTCCATGCAGGCGACAGCCACCGCGGAAACCTGTAGAATTTCGCGCAACGCATCAACGTCCCCGCGACCCTTAACCCAGCCTTGCTTTGCTTCCTGCAATTCGGCTTCGATGATGAGCAGCCACTCGCCTACGGTATGGGGGTGTTCTTCAATCGTTCCCCATTTCTCATCTTGATAGGCGCGTTCGCGTAGGATGGCGCTGAAGACGTTGGTGGGTTCCAGCGCGGCTATCGGCTCTGTGCCGGGGCGAAAGAACGGTCTCCAGAATTCCCAGTCACAACTGCAGTTGCAACCCGCTGACCATTCAACATCTTCACTGATGGCTTCCCCATCGTGAGAGCGTAAGGTGCGGTGAAGGCGCTCTAAACCGATGGCACCACATCGGGAGCAGTAGACCTCGACTTCCGTGTCATACGGAGCCACAAGGTCTTCCGAGTTTCGCCATACGTGCGGCGGCGTCGGTTTCAGTTTGATAGGTTCAAGCTTGGGCGGTTCGTCTGTCCATGGCATGAGCTTCTCTCTTTCGTTTATCGGCTCTGGCAGCGCATTCGAGCGCCCACCACTCTCTGTAGACCCTTGCCGCCGCACCGGTTAGCGTCACGCCTTCATCGGTGTCAGTGCGCCACAGCCTCACCTCGTCCTTCCACGGATTGACGAAGATGGGATAGTGCGGCGGCAAGGAGAGTCGCATTAGTCGGTTTCGTCGGCAGCGAATTCCGCCATGACCAGGTCGTCATGGTCGGTGTAGTCGGCAAAGATAGGTTGGGTTTCGTCGTCGTCGGCTTCCGGTTCTGCTTCGCCGTCGTAGGGTTCCGCGCCATTGAGCGAGAGGTTTTCGACCGTGCCTTCGGGCGTTACGTCATAGGTGATGTCGGCGGCTGGCGGCGTGGGTGGCTGCTCCGTCAACGGGAGTTGTTTCGGGCGATGGTCACAGATGCCCCAGTTTTCAGTGACGTATGAGTGCGTGACGTATTCGGCGTTGTAGCCTTCTTCAATCCACGCGGCGACCTGTTTGCCCAGGACTTTCGCGGGAGTGCTGCCGACGAGAATGCTGGCGACGATGCAGCCACATTCGCGCTTGGTCGCGATGTAGCACATAGGCTCTTGATTGGTTGCGGGCGTTGGGGCGGTCATACGGTTGATACCTCCATGAAAAAGGGTTTGTGAATTACCCGAGCTGGGCTTTCCTTTCCAGTAACCATGCTTCCATGCGCGCGGGTAGGTCGGGTGGCGTTCCCCACGTGCGATAGGTGCCATCGCTTGCCAGGTGGACGATATAAGCGCGCTCCATCAGGAGCGCGGTGAGACCAGCGCGCCGAAGAATCAGGGCGTAGAGGGAAACTTGGAGGCTGTAATAGTTGAGCTCGCAGTCGTCCAGGTCGTCGAAGGGAGGTAGGAGCGTCTGGAAGCGGTTAGAGGTTGCGAATTTCCCGCCGGTCTTCCAATCGAAGAGGTAAATATCACCATAGTACGGTCCGTAATTGGGGTTGGTAAAGAGCGCGTCTACCGTCCCCGCAATGCCCAGTTCGACATCCCCAATGACATATTCGAGAGCGAGAGGCGCAACGTCGAACGATCCCCGGTCATAGGCGTCACGCAGGAAGGCGGCAAAGGCGCGCTCTTCGGGTAGATTCGACAGAATGAAACGCGGGTCAGACGGGGGTTGCCCACCCATCGCGGCAAGCATATGGTGAATGTAGGCGTGTACGCGGGTTCCCCGTTCCGCGCTCGCGCGCCGCTTTTCTTCCCATTCGGCAATAATCACATCTTTGGACACGCCACGCTCGGCGGCTTTGCGCGCCGACCAGTATTCGGTGTCAAAGGGCGTTTGCAGTTCCTTAATGACACGGGTCACGCTGGTCAGCGGCGTACCGTCAGGGGCGGTGTAGGTGTGGTTGGCTTCGTCGAAAGTGATATGGTCAAAGGTGGGTAGGGTTGGGGTGATGGTCATAAAATTCCCTCTATGATGAGTTGGCGCGGTGGCGTAGGCTTCGGCACGTAGTTCAGTGCCACCTTGCAAGTTGGGCATTGGCGGTGTGCGCTTAACGCGCCCCACGCCTCATGAAATTGTTTGTTCGGGCAGAGGCGCGGGGCTTCCGCCGGGGCGTATTCCAGCAATTTCCTCCACCAGAACGTGGAGGCGTAGACCGGGGCGGCGGGGTATTTGCGCAACTGGTCGAACATCGGCTGCAAGGTGCGCCAATCCTCATCTACTGCCTCAATCACAATCGTCATGTATTCGTGCGCTCTGCGAAGGACATCCGCGTGAAACTTCACCCAACGCTCCTCAGATTCCGCTTGCTTTGCTATATGGAAGCGGCGTTTCTCTTCTACCTGTTCGGCAGTCACAGGCTCGATGAGTCCACCCCACCACAGCAACGGGTAGCGTTTGCGAAGGCGGTTATTCTTCTGCTTGGCTACTGTGGAGGCTTTCATCATCGGCTCCCGGATACGGCGGCGGCGCTACTGCGACTGCCACGTAAATCATCAGCAGGGCGAGAACGGTGTAGAACAGTGCGATTCCGATAAGCAGCAGGTGCGGCGACATGGGTGCTACTCCACAAGGTAAACATCGGATTCATACGCCCCCGCCTGTAGCGCGCGCTGGTACGCGTCCACCCCGACGAGGCGAATGTCAAAGTGCGGCAATCCGTATAGGTGTGAGCGCCTCGGAGTGTCATCACAGCGCAGCACTCCATAGCCCGGCACTTCCACCATCTGCCCCAACCAACTGCGGTCGGGGCAGGCAATCCCCGGCTGGAGTGGGTCGCTGCCATCGGCGGTATAGCGACAACTGCCGGGCGTATTGGTCATCGCGTTCTGCGTATGGTGCACGCAGGTGTAATGGGTGACATAGCCCCGGATAACAACCGGCGCGGGTTGTGGGGCTTCAATGGGGGCAGCGGGCGCGCCCACGAATTGCGCCCAGCTGCCAACAATGAACAGGATTACAGCCGCCATTACGCCGCCTCCAGACTTTCTACGGCAGCAACGACATCACGACATAGGGATACAAACTCCGCATCTGTCAGGTTGCCCCGCGCAACGTTAACCAGAGGGTCTAGCCAGCGGAGGTTTTCGATGGTGTGTGCGCCGTCGTTACTTACAGGTACGATGTGGTCTAGGTGAGCATGGGCGGATAGTTTTCGCCCGCTTAAGGCGCAGCGCCCCTTTTGGGTTTTCCAAAGTCGCCACAGCTCCAAGCCTGTTACCGTGACAGAGTGTCGCGCCGACCACAGGCGTGCACGCCAGAGGAAAAAGTGGTTACTCCGAAGCGATGCCAGATGTCCTTTCTGCTTTTCACTGGCATCGCTCTCTCGCCAGTACCGCCGCCGATTCGCCTTAATCTTCTCGTTCTTTTCAGGGTCGCGGCGGTATGCCTTCATCTGAGCCTTCTTGTATTCGTTCACTCGTTCCCGGTTGCGTTGATAGTGCTCGCGCGCCTTCGCCGCCATACAAGGGCGACAGTGGGGTAACCGCCCTCCGGCATAACCCTTGTTGGGACCAAACTCATTGACCGACTTTTCGACCTTACACGTCTTGCAGGTTTTAGTATCCATTGTTCTTTTTTAGGCTGCCTCTAACGATTCAATGCACCGTTCAACGATTTGGCGCATGACTGGCGGCGTTACCGCGTTCCCCAACTGTTTAATCTTCTCGGTGCTGTTCCCCAGCACCGCGTAACTGTCGGGGAATGCCATGCCTCGTTGAATCTCGTGAGGCTTGAGCATTCGGAAGGTAAGGTCTTCGACGGTGAGCGCCGCCAGCTGCTGTTGGAGCTCGCCTAAATCCATCGGCTGCCCTGTCGCTTTGCAGTAGGCTTCCAGCGCGGCAGGCTGTAGCAGTGCGTGGTGATTCCCCGTTGCGATACACATCAACGGGTCGGTCATCGGGGCTGCTTTACTCGTGCCGTGCATTTCGGCGATGAAAGCGGGAGCAGCAATCGCCCACTTGTCCTGGGTTGTCTGTGTCCCGCCCGGCAGTGCCGAGGCGTCAAAGGCGCGCGGGTCGTAATCGTTCACGCTAACCATCAGGGGCGGGACTCCCACCAATCCAAAATGCTCTTTAGTTGCGAATGTGCCGAGCGCATCGGCGAGGTCGCGGGGGTCGGCGCGGCGACCGCTGGCAGAAAGGAAGCCCATCAAAGCAAGGTTGCCCCGCACGGTTTGCGTCGGCATTGCCTCATCACCCCCTGTGACGTACTCAGCGCCGCCGTGCGTATACGCCATACCAATGAGCGATGGCGCGACGATACCTTGCACGCCCCGGAACGTGGTGATGGTGGGTAGAGGCTCGTCACTCCCATGCACTCGCTTATCGTCGTGGTACATCCCGACGAACGGGAAGGCAATGGCGTGGCTGCTATCCGTAGGCTGCGTCGGCATGACCTCGCTGAGCGCGTCCCGTACCCGATGCTCAATCCCGTGGTTGTAGCGCGGCGAGATGATGAGTGGATGCCGCCCGTACTTTTCCAACCCGTACCGGATACGCTCCAGCGTCTTAGGTTGCAGGGGGCGCTTGCGGTCTCCGATGCGTTCGGCGGGAAGCGTCCAGTCAATCGCGTTCATGGCGGCGAAATAGAACGGCACCACTTCGCGACGGCATTCCGGGCAGGTATAGAGGTATTGTCGCTTTGCCCCGTACCGTCCCCACCGTTTTCCCCCCTTCCATGTCTGAACCGCTCCGACGACCTTACCGCACGGTTGGCAGGGCGCAGGCGGGGTAAAGTCCAGATTCGGTTTACGGTTGCCCCGCCGCCAAAAGACAACGTACATTCGGTCCCGCGATTGCGGCGTCGGGAACGCAAACTGGCTGTTGAAATAGACGACCTCATGCTCATATCCGAGCAACTGCATGGCTTGGAGCCACGCGGGGAACATCACCCAGCGCGCCGCGTCTACTACGTTCTCGACTATCACGAGCTCGTACTGGTGATACTCAGCGAAGCGAGGCACGTCCCACATCGTGGCGCGGCTGCGCTCGTCCTCCGGGTTGATAATCGGATTCCCGAACAAATCTTTTTTGTAAGGTTGTCGCTTCACTCCTTTGGCGAGGCTGTGATTTGTACACTCAGGACTCGCTATCAGGATGTTCGTCGAGGGATAGCGCCGGGGGTCGGTTGCCTGCACGTCGGTACAGTCGTGAAGGCAATCAGGGAAATTGGTGTTGTGCGTCTCGATGGCACGCGCCCAATGATTGAGCGCGACGTAGGGCGTTGCACCGGCAAGCGCAGCGCCCCAGGAGCTTCCTCCCGCACCGCAGAACAAATCAGTCACGCGAATGCCCACGTCTGGTTTCCGCTTCCCCATTACAAGGCTCCCTCATTAGCGAGCTGCGTTCGGAGCTCGCGCGCGGTTACAGCGGTTCGGCGGTGGGGTTCGACGAAAGGCAATCCGAACAGGTCGAACACGTCCTGCTCGGTTGGCATGTGCTTTGGCGTATCGCCCTCGTGCCAGAAGCCCCGCGTCGGTCCCTTTTCCGCTTTCTCAAGCTGTGAAGGCTTTAAGCCGCCATAGCGCCGGTCTAGGACGAACTGGCGATTCCATTCCCAATCGCCAGTGGCAAGAATCATCTTCCAGCCGTAGTTATTGAGTGCCCCCCACTCAAGGGTGCTAATCGTGGTTGCAAAGTTGAGTTGCACGGGGACGATTGCCCCGGCGCGGGTATGCAGATTGCACTTGACCAATCGCTCACCGCCGCTGATGTCGTGAAAGACCTCCGGGCGCTTCGACAGGAGCGCGCCGACTTCCTGCCGCCCCCCATCCAGCACCAGCTCTATGTCGCCACAGGTGGCGTCCGCCGGGCGCTTCGGGTCGCAGGAGAGCCGTCGTACGCTTCCGGCAATAGCGATGCGGGGAGCCGCAGGCGAGAGATACGTCCAGAGGTGGTTAGCGACCTGCTGAACGAAATCGAAGGGGTGGCGTTGTCCCTGGCTCATCGGCGCACCTTCGCTCTCTTCGCCCAATCACGGAGCGTGGGGGCGATAGCGTCCCGAAGTTGTTTCATCGCGGCAGCGTTGTCACGTTGCGCCTGCCAGCGCGGGTCGTCGGCAGGTAATACCTCGTACAGTTGCGCCGCGAGTGCTTTGAGGTTGCCTTTTTCGCGGTCGGTACGGGCATTGAGAAGCAGTCGCGCCTCTGCCATCATCAGCCCCGTTGGAATGTGCGTGAGCGACACTACTTTTCGGCTCTTGGTGACAAATACGGCGATGGCAAGCGTGCCGCATACCTCGGCGGCAATTTCTTCGTCGAACGTTTCGGCGTTCCCGTCCCGGATACAGCGCAACGTAATGACGCGCTCTGTCCAATCGGCGAAACTGGCTTCGGGTTCGACTGTCGGGGTGGCGTCTTCTGCTGGCGGGTTGTTGTCGGGTTCTGTTTCGTCCCCCGCCGGGGCGATAGCAAAGCCAGTGGTGAGGCGCGCCAGCAATCGTTCCGCAATCTCCAATTCGGATTGCAGGATGTCACTGAGCATCGGTTCGGCTGCTCCCGCTCCGGCGAGGCGCAGGAAGACGATGTGGCGATTCAGCGCAGCCAGAAGCGTGGCGCGTTCGTCGAGGTCAAAGAGCGCGGCGAGCATGGCGAGTTCAAGTTTCACTTGCTCACCTTGCCCTTTTCCGGGAGTGCTACGGCATACTCCCCTGCGCGGACGTAGAGAATCAACCCGCGTGTGATTGCGTCACGAATGCCGCGCCCGACGCAGTTATTGCTCATGCCTACGTGCGCTGCGAGTGTTTTCTGGGTCGCACGCATCGTGGCAACCTTGCGCCCGAGGGTGTGCTCTGCAACGGTCATACTGACCCGGAGCGCGGCATGTGGGATAGACGCCTGGCGCTGTGCGAGGTCGCGCATGAACGCGAGATAGGCGGCGTCCCAATCGAGGGTGGGGTCGGCTTTGGGCGGGGGCGGGGAGAATTGTTTGTGCATGTCAGCTTCCTTCCATCATGGCTTTCCAGCGGAGTTTGGTATCGTCGCCGCGTTGTTGCGGCGTGGTGAAAGGTTCGTTGCGTAGGCGGGTGGCAGCCAGGGCGAGATTTCCGTCACAGCGACGGATGATGTATTTCGCGTGTGCTTCCAGTTGGTCGAGGGGAAACCCTTCGGCAATTGCGCGCTGAGTGGTTTCCAGCGCAGGCTTT
>JAANMX010004723.1_pt1 | contig 10437 bp, 8 predicted proteins | sample 7279681 | NCBI WGS metagenome assembly JAANMX01 (sample SAMN14094542, study PRJNA606508) | bioreactor metagenome | isolation source: A lab-scale SPAN reactor treating ammonium-rich wastewater day 351 | place: Ireland: Galway | collected 2018-01-01
GAGGGCAGGCGGTACAGCGTGGCTACGCGTTGCGAAACGATATCCGGATGCGGTGCGAACAAGTCGTAGGGCAGGGTTTCCCAATCCGGAAAATGCAGCACCTCGAGTCCGTCGCCGGCGAACACGGCCAGCTCGGATTCCAGCGCATGCGCAGAGTGGGTGTCGTGCGTGACCGCAACGACCAGCGAGTCATGTCGGCGCCCCGCTTCAGCGACGAGCAGGGCCAGTGACGAACCGTGCGGGGCATGCCAGTAGCGCCGGAGCCTGGGCTGGGTCGGCAGCGGGAGTGTGCTCGGGATCGGGGAGGTCATGGACGAAAGCGCGGGAGAATCGCCGGCGCGGCGGGGCGCGCGCGGGCCGCGGAGTGTAGCGCAATCGCAGAGTACGACCCTCAGAGTGCCATGCGCACCAGCAGCAGCCCCGGTTCGCCGGCGATCGGCGCGCGTTCGAAGCCGAGACGATCGGCGAGGTCGAGCATGGCGCCATTCTCGGCGAGGACATGGCCCCAGATTTCGCGCATGCCGTGTTCGCGACTGGCTTCGATGAGACGGGTCATCAAGGCCCAACCCACGCCCTTGCCGGTGAAGGCCGGGTCGATGGCGATGGCGAACTCGGCACCTTCGCTGATCGGATCGAAATGCACGCGCGCCTCGCCACGGATTTCACCGCCGTCGTCATCGGTGACGACGAAGGCCGCGACCTTGTCCGGGTGTGGGGTACACAGATAGCGCGCGACTGGTTCGGGCAGTTCGGTCAGGGCGTGGAACACGCGCATGCGGATCTGCTCGGGCGACATGCGGCCGAACGCGCGCAACAGCGCGGACACGTCGTCGGCGTGGATCGGGCGCAGGCGCAACGCATCGCCGTCACGCGAAAGGAATGGCGTGCCCAGCGCAGGGGGCTCGGGCGGCGCGACTGCATGCAACGCGGCCCTCGGGGTGGCCGCAGGCCGTGCCGGGAATCGGAGCAGCTTCGGGGCAGATGTGTTCACGGGGGCGATGATGCGCCGCACAAATCGAGTTTGCACTCAAAAAACCGGGATTGGAGATTTGGGATTCGGGATTGGTTCAATGCAGTCGCTCGCTCAGCCCGACGTCACAGCCCTCGCCCTTCTCGCTTCCCGAATCCCGAATTCCCAATCCCGGCTCTTAAGCAATCTGCCCATGGCAGTGCTTGTACTTCTTGCCGCTGCCGCAGGGGCACGGGTCGTTGCGGCCCACTTTCGGGCCGGTGCGAACGGGTTTGGCTTTCTCCACCGCGGCGGCGGCCTCGCTGACCACGTCGCTGGGTTTGGGGGCGGGGGCACCGGAACTGCCGGTGGCCGTGCCGCCACTGCTGAAGGCGCTGGTGGTTTGATGCAGCGTTTGTTGCGGAATGTTGCGCAGAAAATTCTCAAACGCCATCAGGCTGGACGCACTGCGGAAGATGTTGTGGCAAATCTCGGTTTTGATGTTGACCATCAACTCGTCGAAAATCTTGTACGCCTCGGATTTGTATTCGATGAGCGGGTCACGCTGGCCATAGCCGCGCAGACCGATGCTGTAGCGCAGACTGTCCATCTCGTAGAGATGTTCCTGCCACAGCTTGTCAATGGCGGTCAGAATGGTGAAACGCTCCACGGTCGTCAGTTTCTCCGGTTCTTCAAAGCTGATCTTGACCTGGTAGGCCTCCTGGATTTTGTCGCTGATGAAATTGCAGACGGCAAACTGCGCGGGGCTGAGTCCGTCATAGACCGAACCTGCCACGGGTGGTTGGGTGCCCGCCTGCGCGGCCTTGGCGATTTCGGTTTCCGGAATGCCGAGCGGGAAGTTCAAGTTCACCCAGTCGGCCAACGGGCGCGTCTGCCATTCATTCGCCTCGTATTCCGGCTTGGTGAACTGTTCGACCTTCTGGATGACGACCTCCTCCATGATGTCCATGAGCCGGTCGCGGACGTCGGCGGCATGGATGATTTCGTTGCGGAAGCCGTAGATGACTTCGCGCTGTTTGTTCATCACGTCGTCGTATTCGAGCGTCCGTTTGCGCTGCTGGAAATGGTGCTGTTCGACGCGCTTCTGCGCCTGGCCGATGGAACGGTTCAGCAGGGGATGCTCCAGTTCCTGCCCTTCTTCCAGGCCCATCTTCTCCATGTATTTCACGATGCGATCCGATCCGAACAACCGCATCAAGTCGTCTTCCAATGCGATGAAGAAGTGCGACGAGCCGGGATCGCCCTGGCGGGCGCAACGGCCCCGCAACTGGCGGTCAATGCGCCGCGCCTCGTGGCGTTCCGTGGCCAGCACGTGCAGGCCGCCCAGATCGGCGACACCCGGGCCCAGTTTGATGTCCGTGCCGCGGCCCGCCATGTTCGTGGCGATGGTGATAGAGCCGCGCTGACCGGCGCGGGCGATGATTTCGGCTTCCTGCTGGTGGAACTTGGCGTTGAGCACCGAGTGAATCAGCTTCTCCCGTGACAACATGCGCGAGAGTTGTTCGCTGACTTCCACGGAAATGGTGCCCACAAGAATTGGGCGGCCCTGGCCGTGAACCTGCTTGATCTCGTTGAGGACGGCGTTGAATTTCTCGCGCTTGGTTTTATAGACCGAATCGTTGGCGTCTTTGCGCGCGACGGGGCGGTTTGTGGGAATGACCAGCACGCCGAGCTTGTAGATGTCCAGAAATTCGGAGGCTTCGGTTTCCGCCGTACCGGTCATGCCGGCGAGTTTGTGGTAGAGGCGGAAGTAATTCTGAATCGTGATGGTGGCAAGCGTCTGTGTCTCGCGTTCGATCTCGACGCCTTCCTTGGCTTCAACGGCCTGATGCAAGCCATCGCTCCAGCGGCGACCCGGCATGAGGCGGCCCGTGTGCTGATCCACGATGATGACTTTGTTTTCTTGAATGACGTACTCCACGTCCTTCTGGTAAAGGCAATAGGCTTTGAGCAGTTGGGAGATGGCGTGAATCTTTTGGGCCTTGGACTCGAACTCCGCCTGCAATTTCGTCTTGGCCTCCATGCGCTTGCGCGGGTCCTGCTCCGGCCCGGCGTCAATCTCATGCAGGGCCACGGTCAAATCCGGCAGCACGAAGGCGTCCGGGTCCTTTGGACTCATGAAACTGCGGCCTTTCTCGGTCAAGTCGGCCTCGTGGCTTTTCTCGTCCATCGCAAAGAGCAGTTGCTCCTTCTCCGCGTACAGCTCGGTCTTCTTCTGGTCCACGTGCAGGCGCAGTTCCGCCTGGTTCATCAACTTGAGGTTCTCCGGTTCCTCCAGGAATTTCATCAAGCCTTCCGAGCGGGGCTGGCCCATTTTGACCCGGAACAACAATCGGCCAAATTCCGCCTCCAGAATATCCGGGTTCTCCGGGTTGGAGCCGTCTTCGGGATGGAGCTTCCTGTAAATCGCTTCCGCTTCCGACAGAAAACGGGCACACAACCGTTCCTGCGCCCGCACCAGCGACTCAACCAGCGGTTTCCACTGGCCGTATTGCTCGTCAAAGGTGTGAACCGCCGGCCCGCTGATGATCAGCGGTGTGCGCGCTTCATCAATCAGGATCGAGTCCACCTCGTCCACGATGGCGAAGTAATGTCCGCGTTGCACCTGTTCCTCCTTGCGCGCGGCCATGCCGTTGTCGCGGAGGTAGTCGAAGCCAAACTCGGCGTTGGTGCCGTAGGTGATGTCGCAATTGTACTGTTCGCGGCGCACGGAGGGCGGCTGGTCATGGAGAATGCAGCCCACGGTGAGGCCCAGGAATTTGTACACCGCGCCCATCCACTCGGAGTCGCGCGCGGCGAGATAATCGTTCACCGTGACCACGTGAACCCCACGGCCGGTGAGGGCATTGAGATAGACCGGCAGGGTCGCAACCAGCGTCTTGCCTTCGCCGGTGGCCATTTCCGCGATCTTGCCGTTGTGCAGCGCCATGCCGCCGATGAGCTGGACGTCAAAGGGGATCATTTCCCAGGGTAACGGATGTTCGCGCACGATGACATCGGTCTTGCGTTCGGTGAGTCGCCGGCAGGTGGTCTTCACCACGGCGAACGCCTCGGGCAGAATCTCATTAAGTGCCTTGGCCAGTTCGGCATGGTCCTGGATTTGCGACAGGCGGGCCTTCCAATCGGCGGTTTTCTGGCGCAACTCGTCGTCGGAGAGCGACTGCAGGCCGGCTTCCAACTCGTTGATCTTCGCCACGAGTGGACGGAGCCGTTTGACTTCGCGGTCGTTGCGCGACCCGAAGATGCTTTTGAACAAATTGACAAAAAAGCTAAACATGATGGCCTTTGAAAAATGGCGTCGGTTACGCTACGGGAACGCAGGCAACCCGTCAAAAGGATTCAGCCGCCTATCAGGCGCGCGGCGCGCAGAACACGATCGTTTGATTGCGGTTTGGCCGCGTTGCGCTGGGCCGCCAAAGCCGAAGGATCCGGCCAGCTCCACCGTGGAATGTGATTGAAAAGTCCCCTGCCCCACGCCACGCTGCCGCCATGCAATCAGTCTTTACTGGACCGGTTTACGTGGTGCGCGACAACATTGACACGGATCAGATCATTTCCGCGCAGTACCTGAACCTCGTTCCGACCATTCCCGAGGAATACGAGAAGCTTGGCAGTTACGCCCTCGCCGGCCTGCCGGAATCACTTTATCCCACGCGTTATGTGAAGGCGGGCCAACTCGACAGTGATTATCCCATTGTGGTGGCGGGACGGAATTTTGGCTGCGGCAGTTCGCGGGAACACGCGCCCATTGCGCTAGGCTCGGCGCAATGCCGGATTGTGCTCGCCGAGAGCTTTGCCCGCATCTTTTTCCGCAATTGCGTGGCCACCGGCGAACTGTACCCCTGCGAAATCACGGAGCGGCTGTGCGACGTGTTGAAAACCGGCGACGTGGTGACCGTGGACCTCGATGCCGCCACCGTAACGCTTCAAAACACCGGCAAGGCTTGTCAGTTCAAGCCGCTGGGCGACGTGCGACCGGTGGTGGACGCCGGTGGGATCTTCAACTACGCCCGCCAGAGTGGAATGATCTCGGCGCAGAGCTAACTCCGAAATTCACGCGCCGCACACAACGCCAACCGGATCGAGCACCAGATCTCGTAATCCACGAAAATGTAGTTCGTTCGGATGGCGGCATCTGTGGTCATAATTCTCCTTTGAAGGCGCGGTCAAGGCTGGCGGGGAGCAAGGCGCCCAGCGCGGCGGCGGTCTCGGTTCTTTGGTGATTCATTTCTTCAAATCCTCCGCAATCGTGGCGAACTGCTCCATCGCCGCTTCCAGATCAGCCGTGATGTCGGCGGCGATGATCTCCGGCGCGGGCAGGTTGGCGGATTCTTCCAGCGCCTCGTCTTTCAGCCAGAAGATGTCCAGGTTCACCTTGTCGCGTTTGAGCAGCTCGTCATAGGTGAAGCACTTGAAGCGCTCCGTCTCGACGCGGTTGTGGCGCGTTAAGGTAGGGCGCGTCACTCCGTGCGCGCCGCTCCCGGCGGGCAAGGGACTGCCCGCCCTTCCAAAATAACAATTCACGAAATCATCCAGGTCACTCCGCTTGAGCGTGTTTTCTTTGAGCGTGAAATGCAGGTTGGTGCGCAGGTCGTAAATCCAGAGCTTCTGCGTCCACGGCTTTTCCTGCGCGGGCTCGCGGTCGAAGAACAGGACGTTTGCCTTCACCCCTTGCGCGTAGAAGATGCCGGTGGGCAGGCGCAGCAACGTATGCACGTCCGCCTGCTTGAGCAATTCGCGCCGGATGGTTTCGCCCGCGCCGCCTTCAAACAGCACGTTGTCCGGCAACACCACCGCCGCGCGACCGTGCTGCTTGAGGATGGTGAAAATGTGCTGGAGAAAATTGAGCTGCTTGTTGCTCGTGCTCGCCCAGAAATCGTCGCGATTGATGATGAGCGATTCCTTGGACGACTCGCCCGCCTCGTTGACGATGGTCACGCTGCTCTTCTTGCCGAACGGCGGATTGGCCAGGACGATCTCGTATTCGCCATGCTTCCCGGCCAGCGCGTCCTTGGTAACAACGGGTAAGTCCGAGTCGGACTCCCCACCTATTCCATGCAACATCAAGTTCATGGCACACAACCGCGTGACGCTGTCCACCAGTTCGATGCCGAAGAACGTGCCGCTCTTGAGCTTCTTCTTCTGCGCCCGGTCAAGCTGGTAGTGCTTCGCGAGATAGTCGTGTGCAGCCAGCAGAAACCCGCCAGTCCCGCAAGCGGGGTCGCAGATCATATTGCCGGGTGCAGGTTGCACGACATCCACCATCGCGGCGATGAGCGGGCGCGGCGTGAAGTATTGGCCCGCACCGCCCTTCACGTCCTCGGCGTTCTTTTGCAGCAACCCCTCGTAAGCGTCGCCCTTCACGTCGGCGGACAGGCTGGACCACTGCTCTTTATTTATCAGGTCCACGATGAGCCGGCGCAGCTTGGCCGGGTCTTGGATTTTGTTCTGCGCCTTGCGGAAAATGACGCCCAGCATGCCCGACCGTTTGCCGAGTTCCTCCAACGTATGGCGATAATGAATTTCCAACTCGTCGCCATCCTTGGCCAGCAACGCCGGCCAATCCTTGCCCTTGGGAATGGGCGACGGCTTGTTGAAGGGCGGCCGGGCCTGCTCATCCGCCATTTTCAGGAACAGCAGAAACGTCAACTGCTCCACGTAGTCGCCGTAGGACAGGCCGTCATCCCGCAGGATGTTGCAATAGTTCCAAAGTTTTTGGACGAGGGCGGTGGGGTTGCTCATAGGAGATTGAATCGGACGCGCCGGCTGGGGGCAGCCGGCCTACAGCACCAATTTGTAGGCCGCGTGCCCTCACGCGGCGCTTTCGTTGCTGGGTTGCTCATGATTTCTTTTTCTTTCGGCTGGGCGCGGGCAGGCTTTTCAATTCCTTCACCGCTTTTTCAAAATCCAAATCCACCAAGCGTGGCTGGGAATCCACAAACTTGTGATACAAGGCAAACTCCTGCTCCGCCTTCACTCTGGCGTCTTCAGCGGTGATTTTCCCCGCGTGCTCCAACAGCTCGCGCCCGGACGCTTTCAGAAAATCATCCAGTTTCGCGATCCAGTTCCGCATCGTCATCGGCTTCCGCTCCAATGCCTGCAATTCCGCGTATTCGAGATAGAGGTTCACGATGCGATTCAACACCTGGAGTTCGTCTTCGGTGAGGTAGTTCTTGGCGATGGCCACGTCCTCTTTCCGCACGATGCCGCCGGGCCGCGTCGTCAGCAGGCCCATGAACGGCTGCTTCGCATCCGCCCGCGCGTGGATCACCTCCGCCGCCGTCTGACCGTGCGTGGCCCAGTGCATCTTGTTCTGCACCGTGGCGAAGAAATGCTGCGACACCTCCGCGTCCGGCGTGTAGTCCACACTCGTTGCGTAAATATCCAGCACCTTCTGGTAAAACCGCCGTTCCGACGACCGGATGTCCCGGATGCGCTCCAGCAGCTCGTCGAAGTAATCTTTATGCCCCTTGCCCGGCGGATTCTTCAGCCGCTCGTCGTCCATCGTGAACCCCTTCACCAGATATTCGCTCAAGCGTACCGTCGCCCACTGGCGGAACTGCGTGCCGCGCAGACTGCGGACGCGATAGCCTACCGCGAGAATGGCTTCCAGCCGGTAGTGTTCGACCTCGCGCGTCACCTCCCGGCGACCCTCGGCTCGAACTATCCGGAATTTCCGGATAGTTGCCTCCCGACTCAATTCGCCCTCAGCGAAGATGTTCACCAAATGCTCGTTGACCGTCCGCACGTCCTTTTGGAACAACTCTGCGATGAGTGCCTGCGTCAGCCAGATCGTTTCATTCTCAAACCGGCACTGGATGCGCGTGCGCCCGTCTTCCGTCTGATAGAGCAGGAATTCGCCGCCGGGTGTGGGCGAGGATGGAATCAGGTCGCTCATGGTTGCCAACAAATTGGTTTTCGCCCAACGCCGCGTGAGGGCACGCGGCCTACAGGAACGGTGCGCGTCACGTTGTAGGCCGCGTGCCCCCACGCGGCGCTTCGTGTTCTGACGTTCGTGGCGCAAATCATACCAAACCTCCCGTGAATGCTTTCTGCAAGATGGATTGCCGCAACCGAACCGCCCGTTGCAGGTTGGCGGACACCACCGACTCCAACTCCTCCACCACGCTCAACCGCCGCTCCACTTCCGCCACGATCCGCGTCTGCTCGGCCAGCGGGGGAAGTGCGACTGGAAAACTTTGGATGCCATCGCCGCTGATATGCGGAAGCTGCGTTCCAGTTTGGCCTCCGAGCAAATGTTTGATGAAGCCGTGCGTGTTCATCGCCATGAATAGGAATGAAGTCATCCCCTCAACGACTGGACGGAATCGTGCCATCCGTTGAACAAGCAAACACGGAAGGTCGTCCGCCCGCGCTCGCGCTATTTTCAAACCTGACGAAATCAGCGGGCGATCCATTGCCAGGACGATTTCGCCTTCGCGAATCAGCAAATGGCGAAACTCATCCAGCTTTGATTCTGGCCAATAGCGTGTGTCCAACCAGCGCATCTTGCCGGGTTCAAGGTTATCGCCACGCAAGAGACGAATGCCTGATTTGTCAAACTCAGCGCTCTTGAACGCAAATCCGACGTCGAGAAATGAAAGTTGAGCGGTGGTCGCCCACGTCCAACCATCCGGAATTTCCGGATGGTTCGCGGTGTCGGGGGCATTGGGTTCTTTGTATTGGCCACGGCCCTGCCAGTTTTGGCGGCGCTCGGTGAGGATGCGGGCGAGGAGTTCCGCTCCAGTTTCAAAAGGCGCATCGTTGTAGGCCGCGTCCCCTGACGCGGCGTTCCCCTTCGCCCGGACGCCGGTTGAGGGCAACCGGCCTACACGCCCGACGCCGCGTGGGGGCACGCGGCCTACACGGGACAACTCTGCCTCCGTGGGGACGAGGCGGCCTTCGCAGGCGGCTTTGAGGACGGCGGCGCGGTAGCGTTTGAGGTTGGCCTGCACCCGCCGCAACGCCGCCACCCCCGCCTCCAGCCGCGTGAATTGCTTCTCAATCTCCGCCACAATCCGCCGCTGTTCGGGAAGGGGAGCGATTGGAAATTGAACTTCACCAAGCACCGTCCCGTTGACGTTCGGTTGGCCGATGCCGCGTTTGCCACCTTCAATCTGACGCCAATAATCCGGGCTCTGGAAAAATGCTGATAAATAACGCGAGTCAACGTCTGCCGAAACGCGAACACGAATCAAGTAAGACGCGAACACCGCTTCGGGACAGTCGCCAATTAGAAAACTTTTTCCCGTCGTCGCTCCCGTGCGCGCAAACACAAGGTCGCCGGACGACAGCCGGTATTTCGGAATCTCCTCTTTTGGAATGTCGCACGACGGAACTGCGTCCCAGTCAACGCGACCGTCCTGAATGTCGGTGATGCGGAGAAATCGCGGGCCGTCCTTCCGCACAACCGCACTCGCCGTGTGGCCGTATTGAATAGAATCGGCCATGTTCTTTATCGCAACACGCCGCCAGCCTTTCGGAAGTTCGCCGCCTTCTTTCGCCCCTTCAGGGCTCGCCGTGTTTGGGGAATCGTGACCCAGGGCGGCGGGCGGTTGCGCCGGATTGCCAATGGCCGATGACCGATGGCCAATGGCTTTCTTTCGCCCCGTTGGGGCTGTGGTTGGGGCGTTCGCGCTCATGCCGGCTTGGTGGCGGCGCGTTTGACGCGGTAGGGAACGGGGTCTTCAGCCAGCGCACCGGCCTTGCCCGGCTCGTCGGCCTCAATCACGACGCGGACGCGGGCGTGGAGCACCCGGGCCACGCGGCGCAACATGCTCAGGGAATGGCCTTCGTAGCCGGGCGATTCGAGGCGGCTGATCTGCTGTTGCGAGGTCTTGAGTTTGCGGGCGAGGTCTTTTTGGGAAAGGCCGGCCTTTTCGCGCAGGGCGGCGAGTTGCAGGGCCACGTCCCACGCCTCGCCCGCTCTTTCAAATCGCTCGGCAAAATCCGGATCTTTCAATTGTTCTTCGAGATAAAGATCAAAGTTGGTCTTCTTCATGTTTCAAACCTTTCCTGCCAGTCGCGCATCCGATCACGCGCGGTTTCGAGGTCGCGCGCCGGGATGGCCTGGCCTTTGTTGCGGATGCCATGCACGGCGACGATGCGGCGGCCCTTCATGAAGAACCACAGGACGCGGGTGTTCAACTTGCCCACATGCCGAAGCTCAAACAGGCCGTCGCCCAGCGCCTTGGACAGCGGCTCGCGGTGATACTGGCGATTCCGCAATTTCGCCAGCCCGCGCAGCACCGCCGCGTGGTCGCCTGGGCCGCCAGCCTTCAATTCGTCCAGGAACTCCCGCACCGGGCAGCGCCCGGCATCCGTTTCGTAGAACTCTACGGTGAAGTCCATAAACCGGCTACATCAAAGTTGATGTTGAATAGTTCATGCCGCCAGAACGGTGTTTAGCTCGTCGAGCAACTCCGGGAGCTTTTCGCCAAACAACTGATGGGCTTTGCCGAGTCCCC